>Ga0265330_10000390_pt1 | contig 30198 bp, 25 predicted proteins | sample 41919metaG_FD_202083 | JGI IMG/M metagenome (GOLD analysis project Ga0265330, IMG submission 202083) | Rhizosphere microbial communities from Carex aquatilis grown in University of Washington, Seatle, WA, United States - 4-19-19 metaG | ecosystem: Host-associated > Plants > Roots > Rhizosphere...
CGCACGCCCAGCCGCTGCCGCGCCAGCTCGATGCGTCGGGTGAGGTTGGCGTAGGTGTTGGATTGCTCGTCGCCAGGCCCAATGGCCGCCAACTGCTCGGGCAAGATCTGCATGGCAATGCCAGCCGCCGCCGTCGCAAGCCGCTGGCCCAGTTCATCCTCCAGAGCCCGCCGCGCCACCGCGTGGGCCAAAGTGCCGAATAGCGCCAGAGCCACCACGGCGGGAAACAGCGCGGCCACCAGCACTTTGGCGAGAAGTCTTGCTCTTGGTGGCCGGGAAAGCATCGGGGCCAGTGTACCGCCGGACGCCGGCCGAGAACACATCGCAGCCTGATGCCGTTCTGGCGCCGGGACCGTTGGCCGGTAGCCGATTCCGCATCCGGAGGACGGCTGGCGGATCCGGTTCCGGCAACCAGTTCCGGCCGCCGGCCCCGCCGCCGACACACCGTCTGCTCGACCAGCTGCGAACCTGCGGGAGGCGGCACTAAGTCGCCGGGGGCGCTGGACACTGGGGTGAGGCGGGCGCCTGCTCGCAGCGCAACATCACGCGAATCTCGGAGCAGATCGCATCGTAGACGAGGACCTCGATTCGGCTGCGTCCTTCTTTGGAGATCTCCTGGAACGTGGCCGCCATGCGTACGCTGCCGTGCACAGGGATATTGGCAACCACGCGACAGCATCCTGAAATGGGTGCGGAGTCGCGGCCCAGCTTCAGACGAAAAGGAACCAACATCCCCACAGCAGGAGCTTCGCCGACCAGCGCAGACAGGCCGGTCGAGCTGATGTCCTGCGTGAGCGACGAAGTCTTTCCGTTGCGCATATCGAATTCGATGGGCACAGCGCGCGCCACCCGTACGGCCTGGCGGGCGCCGTCGCCGGTGCGCAGCTCAAGGCGCTGGGCCAGGACCAGAATCGCGCCCAGGTCCGCACGCGCCTGCATGTAGGCGGGCAGGAAGTTCACGCCCAAGGTTCCGCTCTTGAATTTCTCGTGCCAAGAACAGAATTGGGTCAGCCAGTGGGTGAGCCTCGTCGCGACCATCTCGTTCCTTGGAGGGCCCAGCCAAGGGCCGATACTAGTTACTCGGCACATCGGCATAAGTCCTTAGCACTCGTGCACAAGATACCAACTGCCGGTGGTTGCCTTCCTGAAGGGGTGTCCAGAAATCAACCCTAGTAGGACAGGGGAAGGTACCGCGGGATTGCGCTTCACGCCGCTTCCTGGGATTTTTCTTTCAGGTCTCCCGACAGGCGGGTCAGGGCTTCATCGTCGATGTTGAAAAGCGTGCGCCCGGCCGTTACCACGGCGTCGTTGTCGTTGGCATTGACTGGTCCGGCGTAGATGCCCTGTTGCTTGGCCACGGCATTGGCGAAACGCACGGTATTTCCCGTGGACAGCTTGTTGGCCGGGTCGTAGTCGGCGCATTCCTCGATGGCCTTCTGGATTTCATCGGGCAGCTGCCACTTCTTGGCCAGCTCGCAGCCGATGGGCCGGTGACAGCGTTGCACCACGTCCATCCAGGTGGAAAAATCGATCCACAACTTGGGATTGCGCTGGGTGATCTGGCCTTCTGCTTCCAGCAGCATGGTGGCCACCACCGGCTTGCCCACGTCGTGCAGCAGGCCCGCCAAATAGGCGGTCTCGCCATCCTCCGCGCTGGAAAGCGCGGCCACCCGCTGCGCCAGCTGAGCCACAGCGCGGGAGTGCTCCCACAGGGCTTTGACCGTCGCCGCAATCTTGGGATCGTGCGATTCGAACAGGCGCCGGGCCGAAATCTCCACGAGCGTGTTGCGCAGATTGTTGCTGCCCAGACGGGTGACCGCCTGGCCGATGCTCTTGCATGGCTCGCGCGTGGCCAGGGCGGCACTGTTGCACAGCTTGAGCACCTGCGCCGCCAGCACGGGATCCTTCTCGATCAGCGATACCACGTCCTTGGTGTCGAATTCTGGCGCGCGCGTCAACTCGATGGCTTTGAGCGCGATCGCGGGCAAGGTGGGCAGGGTCAGACTGTCCTTTTCGATACGATTCTTGACGATCTGTTCGAGTTGTTCGGCGAACTTCATACGGCCTTCCCGTGCCCGATGGCTGCTGCAAGACTGGGACCACGGGCAGGTCGCCGAGACTCCGCCCTTGCTGCTACACGACCGTCGGTTTTCCGACAGCCAGACTGGCAGTCGAGCGTCAGAAGTGCGGCGCGCTGCCATGGTTTCCAACGCGGATGGCTAATGCGCTCCGTTCCCAATATGTGTTACGCTGCTTCTGCTGCAGCGAGGGCCGGTGATTCTGAGTCAAACCGCAGGTACGTCAGAGCGACGGCATGGGAGTGCCGGATGGCACGGATCCGTGGCCCTGAGGACCATCGAGTGTCTGGCGGCGACCGACGATGTGGTCGATGCCATCCACCGAATCTTGCGGGTCATCGTCGAGGAGACCGGCATCCAATGCGCTGGCATCCGGCTCAGGGAAGGCGACGACTTCCCCTACTACGCTTTCAGCGGGTTTTCGCGCGAGTTCATCCAGTTAGAGAGCAGCCTGTGCCTGCGCAATTCGGATGGCAGCCTTGCCACCGACGCCCAAGGCAGGCCAGCGCTGACCTGCCTGTGCGGGCGCGTGATTCGCGGCCAGACCTTGCCGGACGAAAGCTGCTTCACCAGCACGGGCAGCTTCTTTACCCCTTGCTTGCAGGCTTTGAACGTCGATCCGGCGAAGCTCGGGCCCATCCGCGGCCGCTGCATTGGCGAAGGATTCCAGACGCACGCCCTGGTGCCGCTGCGCCAGGGCGGCGAGACCATCGGGCTGCTGCATCTGTCCGACCCGAACCCGTACATGTTGACCGAAGACGACGTGGCGTTCCTGGAACGGCTGGGCGCCAGTGTGGGCATCGCGCTGGCGTACAAGCAAGACTTGGAACAACAGCGTCGGACCGATGACACGTATCAGGACTTGTTCGAGAAACTCGGCTGGGGCTACGCCCTGCACGAGATGATTTACGACGCCAAGGGCGACCCGGTCGACTACGCGACCCTGGAAACCAACCAGAGCTTCGAGAGACTGCTCGACGCGCCCAAGAAAACCGTGGTGGGCAAGCGGGCCAGCGCCACTCTGGAGGCGCCCGAGCTGGCGAGCTGGCTGGCCATGTTTGGCGGCGTCGCCGCCGGCGGGCCGTCGGTGACCTACGATACCTACTCGCCCCACAACCAGAAGCACTTCTACGGCCACGCCTATTCATTGAAGAAGGGCACCTTCGCTGTCGCCTTCCAAGACGTCACCGAGCGCAACCAGACGCGCGCGCAACTTGCCGAATCAGAAGCACGCTATCGAACCCTGGTCGAGACGGCCGACGATGCGATTTTGCTAACCGGCCTCGATGGCAAGCACGTCTTCAAGAACAACGCCTACTACATCAGCCTGGGCTATGCGCCGGGCGAGCCCATTTCTCCAGAAGGCTACGACCGCGTTCACCCCGACGACCGCGACCGGCTCAGACCGATCGAAGCGACCTTGTTTGAGCGCGGGTCAGCGGCGTATGAATACCGGGTCAGACACAAGGACGGCCACTGGATCTGGCGCGCAGCTCAGTCGAGAGTCATCCGCGACGAGTTCGGTCAGCCGAAATCCTTCCTCACCGTGCTGCGCGATGTCTCCGTCCGAAAGCAGATGGAGGCAGAACTGCGCGAAAGCCGCGCCCGGCTCGAGATCGCTTTGCGTTCTAGCGGTATGGGCGTGTGGCACTTGGACATCGAATCGGATCGGCGCTTCTTCGACGATCAGGCCTGCGCCTTGCTGGGGATCGACCCCATGACATTTGCCGGCACTGCCGAGGAAATCTTCCGACGCATACACCCCGACGACCGGCCCAAAGTTAGTGCCGCAATCGCACGCACCCTCTCGCAAGATGCCCCCTTCGAGATCGAGTATCGCGTGCCCTGGAAGGACGGCAGCGTCCGCCACATCTCGTCGCGTGGCGCCCTGGTCCGCGACCAGGCAGGCAAGGCGCAGAGAATCCATGGCGTGAATTGGGATGTGACCGAGCGCGTGCGGGCCGACGAAGCCTTACACGCTGTCGAGGCGCGCGTCCGCCTGACGACCGAGGCCCTCGGGGTGGGGACGTTTCGCTGGGACTTCGTCAACGGCACGCACGAGTTCTCGCCGGAGTTTCTGGCGCTCTATGGCTTGCGACCCGATGAATCCTTGGAGGTCGGGCCGGACTTGGCGCCGCTGTCTGTTCTCGACGAGGACCTCGCCGCGTTCCTTGAGGCCGTTGCGACCGCCAACAACCCCAAGGGCAGCGGCGAGGTGAAGGGGGAGTTCCGGGTTCGCTGGCCTGATGGTTCGATTCACTGGCTCATGGCGTGGGCCCGCACCACCTTCGTGGGCCCGCCCGAGCAGCGGCGGCCTGGGGTATCGGTGGGTGTGCTGGTCGACATCACGGAAGACAAACAAGCCCAGGCGGAGCGCCAGAGCCTGCAGAACCAGTTGTTCCAGGCGCAAAAGATGGAAGCTTTGGGAACCTTGGCCGGCGGGATCGCGCACGACTTCAACAACATCTTGGCAGCGGTGCTGGGCGGCGTGGAACTGGCCATCATGAAGACCGACGATCTCGGCGGCGCCCAGGCCGAGAGCATCCGGCTCGAACTCGACGACGTTCAGCACGCGGCCCAGCGCGCCTCGGCCCTGGTCAGGCAGATCCTTTCCTTCAGCCGCAGGAACCCGGAGGACAAGAAGACGCTCTTGGTGCGCCCCCTGGTCGCCGAGGCGTGCAAGTTCATTCGCTCGGCCTTGCCGGCCACCATCGAGATCCACCAGGCCCTGTCCATCGACGGGCCAGTCATGGCCAACCCCACCCAGATCCATCAGGTGGTCATGAATTTGCTCACCAACGCGGGGCTGGCCATGCCCGATGGCGGCCAGCTTGATGTGGAGCTGGACGCGGTCGACCTGGACCAGACCTTCCCGTCGGCCAACCAGGGGCTTTCGCCGGGACAATTCGTCAGGCTGACGGTTCGAGACACCGGCTGCGGCATTCCGCCGGAAAACCTGGGGCGAATCTTCGAGCCACTTTTCACCACGCGATCGGATAGACGCGGCACTGGCCTGGGCCTGGCCATCGTTCACGGCATCGTGGCCGAGCACGGTGGCATCGTGACGGTGTCGAGCGAAGTGGGCAAGGGCACGACCTTCGAGGTGTTCTTGCCTCTGCACGAGCAGCCCATCTCGGCGTCTGTGCTGGGAGAAAGGCGTCTGCCCGGCACGGAGCGCATCCTGTTCGTCGACGACGAGGAAACCTTGGTCCAGATGGCCGAGCGGGGACTGGGCGTTCTGGGTTACCAGGTGAAAGGTTTTGTCAGCAGCGTGGAGGCGTTGCGGGCCTTCCGCGCCGCGCCCGAGGCTTTTGACATCGTGGTCAGCGATCTCACCATGCCGGGTCTGACCGGCGACGTCCTGGCCAGAGAATTGCGCAAGCTGCGGCCTGACATCCCGGTGGTCATTCTGACCGGGGCGGCCGAGCGCATGACATCAGGGGGGCGTTCCGCGTCCGCGGTTGACAGTGTCTTGCTAAAACCCGTGACCGTCGGGGCCTTGACCATGTGTCTGCGAGGAATTCTGGATCGCAAGTAGGCATGTATCCGTGGCCGTGGTCGTGGTCGGAGGCCCCGGAGTTTCACCACAGAGAGCACGGAGTTCACAGAGACGGACCGGAGAGAAAGAAGGGTTCGGACCGGATCCGGAACCCTTTCCTTCCGGCCTCTGTGGCCTCCGTGCTCTCTGTGGTGAAACTCCGGATCGGGCATGTGGCCTGCCGAGAAGAGGGTGATTCGTGACTTTGTCGGCCCTCATGTTTCCCCGACGACTGTCCGATATTCAGGACTGGGACGGGATTGGCCATCACCCATGGGGCAAGTTCTCATAATTGACGACGATCCGGATTATGCCGAGATGATGAGCCGCTATGTGGCGGGCCTCGGCCACAGCCCGCTCACCGCTGGTCTTCTGCGCGCAGGCCGGCAAGCCGCGGCCGACCACCGTCCTGATGTCGTGTTGCTGGACGTGAACCTTCCCGACGGCAACGGCTTGCACGCCATCCGTGACCTGCTGGACAGTCCCGGCAAGCCAGAAGTCATCGTGATCACCGGCGAGGGCAGCGAAGATGGCGCCGAGCTGGCCATCACCTCGGGCGCGTGGGATTTCTGGCAAAAGGGGCGATCGATCAAGGATCTCGCCGCCCCCTTGTTTCACGCCATCGAGTATCGTAACGAACGTCTTTCCCGTCCCCGTGCCCGCACGCTGAATCTGGGCGGCATCATCGGCGAGAGCCCGGTCATGCGCTCCTGCTACGATGTGATGGCCGAGGCCGCGGCCAGCGAGGCCCCTGTGCTTGTGCGCGGCGAGACCGGCACCGGCAAGGAACTGGCCGCGCGGGCCATCCACGACAACAGCGCGCGCGTCCAGGCCCCCTTCGTGGTGGTGGACTGCGCGGCCTTGCCCGAGACCCTGGTCGAAAGTCTGCTCTTCGGCCACGACAAAGGCGCGTTCACCGGTGCCAGCAACGAGCGGGTGGGACTGGTGCGCCAGGCCCACAAAGGCACGCTTTTTCTCGACGAGATCGGCGAGCTGCCGCTGTCGGTGCAGAAGGCTTTTCTGCGCGTGCTGCAAGAGAAGCGTTTTCGCCCCGTGGGTTCTGACCGCGAGATCTCCAGCGACTTCCGCTTGATTGCCGCCACCAATCGCGATCTGGCCCGCATGGTTCGTGAGGGCAAGTTCCGCGAGGATCTGTACTTTCGTTTGCGCTCGCTCGACATTCTTCTGCCCCCGCTGCGCGAGCGCGAGGGCGACGTGCCCCTCATCATCAACTCCCTGGTGCGAAACCTGTGCGAACGCTCGGGCGTGCCCCCCAAGGCGCTGACCGAATCGTTCACCGAGATGCTTGCGCAATATCCCTGGCCGGGCAACGTGCGCGAGTTGACCAACGTCATCGAGCGCGCGGTCGCCGCCGGGATGGACCGTCAGGTCCTGCAGCCGGTGCACCTTCCCGCCCAGGTGCGCGTGCATGTGGCGCGGGCAGCGGTCAAGCAAGACCTGAACTTGCAGCGGCCCCAGGCGCCCTACGCCAGCTATCCCACGTTGGCCAGCGCACGGGATTCAGCCATCGCGGCCTACTTGACCAAGCTACTGGACGACGCCAAGGGCAATGTGGAGGCCGCCTGCCGACTGGCTGATCTGTCGCGATCGCGCCTGTACGAATTGCTCAAATTGCACGGCATCCAGCGCAGCCCGATCCACTGATCGGCATCTCGTGGACCGTGGATGGTAGTTAGCCTTTTCCACCACAGAAAGCACAGAGGTCACAGAGCCGGATCGGAAAGGGAAGGGTTGGGTCCGTCCGCACCCCTTCTTCCCTTCCGATCTCTGTGTTCTCTGTGCTCTCTGTGGTGAAATTCCGGTCAGCCACCCGCTGCTGCGGCTTCGTCCAGTTTGGCGATCCACTTGGCCAGCACTTCCGAAAGGGCCACGGGGGTCACGGGTTTGGCGATGTAGTCGTCCATGCCAGCCGCCAGGCATTCTTCGCGGTCGCCCTGCATCGCGTGCGCGGTCATGGCGATGATGGGAATCTTGCGGTTCAAAATCCCGCTGTCGGGCGCACGCGCGGCGCGAGCTGCCTCGAGACCGTCCATCTCAGGCATCTGCACATCCATCAGCACCAGATCGTATGGAATGTTTCGCAGAGCTTCCAGGGCCTCGATGCCGTTGGCTACGGCTTCGATGCGAAGTCCGAACTTGCGCACGAGCCCCATGGCGACCTGCTGGTTGGTGACGTTGTCCTCAGCCAGCAGCACGCGGACGTTGGTCCGGGGCATCTTGCGCAACACGGGGCGAGCGACAGAAACGGGTCGCGGCTCGCTCACCTTCTCGGCCGCCTGCTTTTCAAAGCGCGCAGTGAACCAAAACTCGGAGCCGACTCTGTTTTCGCTGTTCACGCCGATCTCGCCGCCCATCATTTCCGTCAGCTGCTTGGAGATGGCCAGGCCCAGTCCCGTGCCGCCGAATCGCCGCGTGGTCGAGCCGTCCACTTGGGTGAACTTGTTGAAGAGCAGGCCCAGCTTATCCGACGGGATGCCGATGCCTGTGTCGCGCACCGAAAAGCGCAACACGACATCCTGATCGGTTTCTCGTACACGAGAGGCCTGCACTGTCACCGAGCCCTCGTCGGTGAACTTCACGGCGTTGCCCACCAGGTTGACCAGGATCTGGCGTAGCCGGTCAGGAGCGCCCCGCAGCGACAATGGCACATCCGGGGACAGGGAGCAGTCCATCTGGATGCGCTTTTCCACCGCGCGCAAGACCATCATCCCGGCGACCTCATCGAGTAGGGAGCGCAGGTCGAAGTCCACGACTTCGAGGGTGAGCTTGCCCGCCTCGATCTTGGAGAAGTCGAGAATGTCGTTGATCAGGGTCAGCAGGGACTCTCCGCTGCTGCGGACAATTTCAACGTACTGGCGTTGATCTCCCGTGAGTTCCGTGTCGAGCAAGAGCCCGGTCATCCCGATCACGCCATTGAGCGGGGTGCGTACCTCGTGGCTCATGTTGGCCAGGAACTGGCTCTTGGCGGCACTGGCCTGCTCGGCCCGCGCAGCCATCTCACGCGTGAGGGTCATGGCGGTCTTGAGCAGTTGATTGGCCTTGCGCAATTCCCCTTCTTTTAGCCTGCGCATCAGGGCCACGCCGATGCTGGCGCCAATTCCCTCGAAGAAATGAATGGTCTCCGGCGTGAAACGGTCTTTCTTGTGGTCATTGAGCTGCAAGAGACCAACAATGCGACCCTCTGAGCGGACCGGAATCAGCGCTATGGAACAATAGCCCCGATGTGTGCAGTTGTTGCGCGGGTGAAGTCTGGGATCCTGCCCGGTGGCAAGCTTCAGCATGGGCAACGAGTCGTTGGTCCAGAAGCTTCCGCCTTCGGTGAGCAGCGGATTCGGCGGATCGGTCTGGCCGGACAGCACCATGCCGCAGGTACACTCCAGCATGAGCTCGCCATTGGCATTTCTGCAGGCCTTGCGGTCCTGGTCCCGCACCGTGAGTGCATTCTCCATGAGGAGAAAGTCCTGGGGAAAGCCGTCCTGGGCTGTGTAGGGAAAATCATCGTTGCTTTGCAGGCGAATCCCCACGGCGTCGAAAGCAGTTTCCCGCTTGATGACCGTGAGAATGCAGCCAATGGCGTCGACGGTTCCCTGTGGCTCGTTGAGAATGCGCAGGACTTCAGCCGAAAGGTTTTGGTAGCGTTCCGCCACCTTGCGCTCGCTGATGTCCAGCACGAAGCCGCGCAAGCCGACCACCCGTCCCTGCGCGAGAATGGGTGACGTGTAAGCCAGCCCATCGTACATCTCGCCGTTCATGCGCAGGGCTCGGCATTCCACGAACTCGCCGGGCTTGCCCTGCAGGCGCTCCTGTATGCGCCCCTGCACCCTCGGTCGGTCCACCACCGAAACCAGGTCGAGCAGGTTGATGCCCTTTTCGACATCAGCCTGCGTGGCGCCGGCCATGCGCAGCCCCTGCTGGTTGGAATAGAGGATCTTCCCGGAGACATCGGTCTCGAAGACGGCTTGCGGGAAGACCTCCACCATCTCACGGAAGCGCGCCTCGCTCTCGCGCAGGGCCTGCGCCGCGCGCTCCTCTTCGCTCCGATCCCAGAGCACACCGTCGATGCGCGCAGGCCTTCCTTGCTCGTCGCGGACCAGACCTCCCCGGGCTACGATGTGGTGTACGCTGCCGTCCGGCCAGACTGCGCGATACTCAACCTCATAGGACGAGTCGCTCGCGATTGTGCGGGCGTGGGCTGCTTTGATCTTCTCGTGGTCGTCGGGGTGAATCGCTTGGAAGAACTCGTCGGCTCTGCCGAAGAATGTCGCGCGATTGAGTCCGAGCAGGGCGCAGACCTGATCATCGAAGCCGCGCAGGTCCGATTGCAAATCCCAGTGCCAGATGCCCATTCCCGACGAGCGAAGGGCGAGATCGAGGCGTCGCCGGTTCTCGTGCAGTTCCAGCTCTGCTCGCTTGCGCTCGGTGATGTCGCGGAACACCCAGATGCGGCCGTAGTACCTGCCATCCTTGGCCAAGACCGGGGCCGAATACCGCTCAAGCACCATTCCGTCCACCAATTCCACCTCATCCCGAGTGGTCTCGTCCGGATGCTGGCCGAGGCGGGCGACTCTCTGGGCAAACTGTTCAGAGTCCTTGGTCCTGTTCGTAACAAATCGCAGCTGCGGCTCGTTGTCAGCATCGCGGGCGATGGCCTGTGGGATCTTCCACAGATCGATGCATCTCTGGTTCTGGATGGTCTTCTTTCCTTGGGCGTCGACCACCAAGATTCCGTCAAGCGAAGAGTCGAGCTGGGCTTCGAGCAGCGCTGTCTTGTGTTGGAGCACCTCCTCGGCCTGCTTGCGTTGGGTGATGTCGAGAGCCGTGCAGAAGAAGTGCTGGGGGTTGCCGCCGGGGTCGCGAACCGCGGCCACGTTGACGTCTACCCAGATTGTGGCGCCGTCGCGCGCGACAAAGCGCTTTTCGAATCTGAGTGGATCTGCGCCGGAGAGCAGCGCCTCCATTCGGTGGTCGGCGGCACCCCGGTCATCAGGATGGCTCACATCACCAAACGGCTTGCCTTCGAGCTCGGCTGGCGAATATCCGAGCATTCTCGCCAGTGCATCGTTGACACGGATGAAGCGTGCATCAGGCGAGATCAGGGCCTGAGGCACGGCTCCTTTCTCGAAGCCGACTCGGAATCGTTCATTCCCCTCCTCCGCCCGTTTGCGCTCGGTAACGTCGACATAGGTTCCGATGAAATGGTGGGGCCGGTTCTGGGCGTCGCGAACCATCGCCACATTGACGTCGACCCAGACCGTAGCGCCGCTGCGTGTGACATAGCGTTTTTCGAATCTGGACGACTCCTGCCCGGCGAGCAGCGCCTGTCTCACCTGGGGGCCCATTCCCCGGTCATCGGGATGAGTGACATCTTCGAATGACTTGCCCACCAGTTCGGCACGCGGGCACTCCAATAGCCTGGCCAGCGCCTCGTTCACCTGCAGAAAGTGGAAATCGAGAGAGACCAGCGCCTGAGGCACGGCCCCCTTTTCAAACCCGACGCGGAAGCGCTCGTTGCCCGCCTCGGCCTGTTTGTGCTTGGTGATGTCCCAGAGGACGCCATGGAAACGCACTGGCCGTCCCAGGTCGTCGCACGCCACAGCACCACGGGCGGAGATGTCGTGGACGCTGCCATTTGGCCAGATCACGCGGTACTCGGACTCGTACTGCGCACCGGTTTCAAGCGTCCGGCTGACAGCGGCCTGGACCCGCTCTCGATCGTCGGGGTGGAGGATGGCGAAGAACTCCGCCTCGGTGCCAGCGAATGTGGCTGGGTCGAGGCCAAGATTGCGACAGGTTTGCCCGTCGAAGTTCAGCCGCATCTCCGCAATGTCCAGATGCCAGGCGCCCATCTCCGCGGCGTGGAGAGCCATTTCGAGCTTCACGGCATTGGCTTTCAGCGCTGCCTCCACGCGATGCTGTTCGACAAGCCGCCAGACCGAACCCAGGAGGTGCGTGAGTCGCTGCACATCGGCGCCGGTGTAGTCGTCGATCTTGTTGGCAACACCGACCACCGCGACGATCTTGCCCGCCCTGCGCACCGGGACGGTCATGAACCGCCGCAAAGAAACGTGCCCTGCGGGAAGCCCTCTCTTGAGCGGGTTGGGCGCTGCGAAGTCGTTGATGATGATCGGCTTGCCCTGTCGCACCGCCTCGCCCCACGCCCCGGTCTTGTCGAGCTCGTACACAGTCTCCGGTTGGGCGATGGAGCACGCCCTCATCACGCCCTTGGACCAGGAGCTGAGGGTGAAACGTCGCGTTCCCTCATCGTACTGATAGAGGTAGCCCATGCTGCTGCCGGTGAGAGCAATGGCTTCTTCGAGCGCCCGGTCGAGGAGGTCCTGCTCGTGGGGCACTTCGTCCTGGACGATGTCCAGCGAGTTTTGTCTCGGAGTTTCTTCTGGCTGGCTCTTCGCCTTGGCGTGCGCTTCCACGTTGGTAGTCCATCGCAAGAAGCGGGCCACTGAGGGCGACGCCACAGTCGCTGCAAGAGGCCGAGAGAGCGCGCCTTGCGGGGCGGAAAGTCGCCAAAGTGCGTGGTCGGACTGATCGCCTTCGGCCACGGCCACGACCACGACCACGGCCACGACGACATGCGTGCCCGTGGCCTGTCCGCTTTTCCCGGACTGGGCACGAGAATTGTCCGGCTTTTTGGACAAAGAAATCGGCGTGATGGGCGCTGGGCTCCTCGATGGGCGAAAGAATTGCGGCACTTGCCGTCGTGGCGGCCCGCGCAGTTGGTGGCACCGAACTTGCGAAGGCACGAAAAAGACCGTGTACGCCATCGAGAAACAACCGTTCGGCTTCAAGCTTGTGTTCAAGGGCCGCATTAGCGCGAGCGAGATGCAGCGCTGGGTGGACGAATCCCGAGCCGCGCTCTCCTCGGCGCCTGCATCGTTCGGGCTCTTCATGGATATGCGCGACTTGCAGCCCCTGCCTCCGGAATCCCAGCGGGTCATGCTGGAGGGCCAACGGCTTTACCAGCGTTGCGGGATGCGACGATCGGTTGTCATCATCCAGACTCCCAGCACATGCATGCAGTTCACGCGTCTGGCGCAGGAATCCGGCATTCACTATTGGGAACGCTACATCAGTGCGGAAAACACGCCAGACTGGGAGGCCAAAGGCTGGGCCTGGATTCAAAACGCCGTCGATCCGGACGCGAGCTAGCCCAATCACCCGTTGCTGGTGGTCTTGTAGGTGCTGCCGCTATTGCTGTAGAAGAGCTGGTTCAGGTAATTGGCGGTGGTGTTGAGCGTGGCGACCGTTGATTCCATGGCGTTGAACTCGGAGGTCAACCGGGTCTGTTCGTTGGTCAGATAGGTTTGCCAGTAGCCAATGGTGTCGTCCAGCGAACTGATGTTGCTGTTCAGTGCCTGGGTTTCCCCCACCATGGCCCCGGTGACCGGATCGGTTTGCTTGGCCACCAGAGAATCCACCATGGCCGTGATGCCGGTCTTGGCTGTGGTGAACAGCTTGTTGGCATCGCCTGGGTCGGCGGCAATGGCTTGAGCGAAAGTCTTTTGATGCGGCAGTTGGTCGAGCACAAGCGTCCCGTCATCCTGCAGGCTGACGTTCAAGTCGGACAGACTCTGAACGGCGCCGGCGCCGCCCAGGCTCTGCGAGAGCAAGCCCTGCATGTCGCCTTCGAGCCCGAGCAGAAACGAACCGGCCAGGGGATTGTTGGTGGCTGCCAGTGACGGATCGGGCCGCAGTTGGGCGTTGAGGGCCGTGGCCACAGCATTGTAGGCATTGATGAAATTATTGATGCTTGAAGCGGACGAGCTGGAATCGCTGGCAAAGGTGACGTTTGTGGCCACGTTTGACTGGCCAGTCAGATTGAGGGTCACACCAGTAATGGCGCCGGTGATGGTGTTGCTTTGGCTTGTGATCTGGAGGTTGTCCACCTTCAGCGACGCGTTCTGCGCTGATTGAAGGGGGGCAAAACTGAAGCCGGGATCGGTGCCAACGAGTTTCAAAGCATCACTGGGGTCGGCATCGCTGGTAGCATACCCGGTGCTGTTACGGGATACTGACAGGTAATAGTTGGCGCCGTCTGTGACCACCGAGGCCGTGACTTGCGGAACTTTCTTGTTGATAGCGTCAGCAATGGCGGACAAGCTCATGCCGGCCACGTTGATGGCCGTGGCGGGAACAGTGGCGCCGTCAATGCTGAACTGAAGATTGCCTGTCAGTCCGGCATTAGTCTGGGCAGACGAGAAGCCAGTGCCACTGCGAAGCTTGGCGGCAAGGGCCATGGTCTTGACCTGGACCGTGCTGTCGCCCACGCTCTGTGCCGAGCCGGACACCGTGAAATCCGCATAGGTCGAAGTGGCCCGGATGGGTGCCAGGCCCGCGCCGAGGGCGTCGGCGGCGACCTGAAACGCCTGCAACTTGGTGGTCAAATCGGCCACCGTCGAGATCTGCACCTTGTAGGCCGCCTGCTCGGCCTGCGCCTGGTTCATGGCCGCGGAATCGGATGTGATGATGCTATTGACGATCGATGCGGTGTCGAGCCCTGACGCCAGGCCGCCGGCCTGAAAGAGCGGACCAGTCGTCGAGATTGGTGAGGTGGACATGAAGAGGAGCCTCTCAATCGGATATCGACACGTCTAGCGCTGGCCTTTAGCGAGATGGCGATAGACTTGCGCCCGGCGACTTGATGCCAGACGGTTCATGTCCCCGATCACGCGTTGCCGTAGACTGGCTTCAGCTTGAAAGCAATTCTGAAGCAGCGCGCGCGCCCGCGCGACAGTTTCCGGGGACGGTGGCGGCGCGGATTGGTCACACAAGGCGCGCAAGCTTTCAAGCATTTGCGCGGCCTCGACGGGCTTGCCTGCCTGCAACAGTCGCGCCCCTTCTTCGAGTGTGGCCAGCCAGGGATTGCTGGCTGCGATCATCGGCCCGCGCCCCCGGCCGCTGCTATTGGCGCCGCGGCTTCGCTGGCCACGGCCTGGTCGAATGCCTCAACGAGGGGACGAAACACGCGCTCGGCCTCTTCCATGTACTGGGCCGACATGGAACCGATGGCCAAGGTCAGGCGACCCACCACGAAACCGTAGACGGCGTCGAGCTGTTTGCAAAGGCTGGGCGCGATCTCGTGCTTGAGCGTGGCCTGTAGGCCCAGCACAATGGACGCCGCCCGCTCCGCCGCATCGCCGCCGTTCCGGTAGTCGCCCATCGCGTACGCAGCCCGTGCTGTGCGCATGTGCCGCAGCGCTGTCTCGAATAGGGTCATCATGATTCGTGGCGCTGAGGCCGTTCTGACGTTGGCGTTGGTGTAGATGCGGTAGGCGTTCATTGCTTTGCTCCCGTTGCCGTTTGCCTCGGCGCTTTCACCCTATTCATGTTGAGGATTCATAAAACTGGTCCGTTTCGTTCTGATCATCGGCGGAAAGGATTCGCCTCTATAGAGGAACGACCGCCCCAGGCACCCAGCTCCCCAGGGCAGTCGTCCAAAGCTCATGTTGCCTTTAGCTTTCCGTCCCTAGTCGGGTTAGCCAAGCAACTTGAGCGCCAGTTGCTGAACTTGGTTGGCCTGCGCCAACACCGAAACACCGGCCTGCATCAGGATTTGACTCTTGGACATGTTCGAGGTCTCGGAGGCCACGTCCACATCGCGAATCTGGCTGTTGGCTGCCGTCACGTTCTGCGCCGTGGTGGTCAAGCTGGCGGCCGCATAGCCCAATCGGTTCTGCGCGGCACCCAACTGCGCGCGCTGGGTGGAGATCCAGGCGTTCGCGGTGTCGATGGACTTGATGAGGTTGGTCGCGTCGAGGTCGGTGGCGCCGGCTGTGCTGCCCGCGTCCGTGTTGAATTGGGCAAGCGTGGCGGACAGGGCACCCATCTCCGCAGAAGTGCCACTCGTGAGCCTGGTGTCCAGCATGCTGACCGAGGTGGTGTTCGCAGCGGTGGCGTCGGCGCCGGTCTGCAACACGGCGCTGTGGTTAGTCGTCCCCGACGTGATTGTGCCAGCCGCAGTCAGGCCCGTTATGACGTCAGCCGCGTTGAGTCCCGCGGCACCCGCGGTGACTCCCACAGAAATTCCGAGCTTGGCGAAGGAATAGACGGCTGAGCCGTTTGCACCGATCGTACTGACGGCGGCGGTGTCAGTGGCGGCGACGCCGCCAGCGGGCACGTAGTTGGATGTCGCGGTCAGAACGCCGGCGGCGGTAGAAGAGAAGCTATAGCCTGTTCCCAAAGGTTCGGTGTTATTCCCCATGGTCACCCCGTCTATTTGGGATCCGCCAGTGCCGAGAGTGCCTGCGAGGGCGGTCGTGCTGACAAGGCCAGTCGCTCCAGCCTGCTTGAAAGTATTGAGGGTGGTGGCATCCGCCTGAACCGCCAGATCGCCGTTCAGCAGGCCGAGGCCGTTGAAATTCGTTCGCTTGGAAATGTTGTCGATTTCAGACTGAAGCTGCTGGAGCTCGACGTTGATGTCGGCGCGCTCCTGTGGGCCGTTGGTGTCCGAAGCGGCCTGCACGGCCAGGTTGCGCATGCGGATCATCATGGTCTGCACCTGATCCAACGCACCTTCGCCAGTCTGGATCATGGACGCGCCGTCGTTGGCGTTGCGCACGGCCTGGTTGAGACCGCCGATTTGCGCCTGCATCTTCTCGCTGATGGCCAAGCCGGCGGCGTCGTCGGCAGCGCGGTTGATGCGAAAGCCTGACGACAGGCGCGCCATCGAGGTCTGCAGACTGTTGTTGGTTAGGGTGAGGCTGTTCTGGGCGCTCAAGGCTGCGATGTTTGTCTGGATGGAAAGCATTTTCTGTCTCCTTGTTCGTGTTCGTTGTGGGCTCTGTGCCCGTCTTCGACAAGAGAGTCGGCACGAATTCGGGAGAGCGATAAGGGCGAGCTTCGTCGCGACGATTGCAGTTCCACCAACAGAGGCCCATCGGCGACCGCAGTTCCACCAATAGACGCCCGTCGGGCGACCGCAGGTTGTTCCTGCAACAGGTGCGGCGCCCAGGGCACAGACACTTTGCAGACGGTCCTCGTAGGGGCGACCCGCGGTCGCCCAGCTAGCCTCTACTTGCCGAGCAGAGTGACGAGCGAAAGTTGCAGCGTCTGCGCGGCGGCAGTCAGCGTGGCATTGAGGGCGTACTGGGCCAGGCTGAGCTGCGTGGAGGTCTGCATGACGTCGGCATCGCCGAGCTGGCTGATAACCTGGGTCTCGTCGGTGGCCTGCTGGGTGCAGCTGTTGATCGCAGAAGTGAAAAGGTTGACCGATGTTCCGGCTTGCGATTGCGCCGCGGCCACCTGGTTGCTTGCCGTTTGCAAGGACGCAAGACTGGCCCGAATGGCGACGCCGTCATTGGCGCGCAAAGCACTCGAAAGACCCGCCAGCGTCTGCAAGATGTCGACACCGCCCCCCACTCCCTTGGCCATAACGTCCGCGCGAATCGAAGAATCCTCGTACACCCCCGGCGCGACCTCGACCTGGCGCACGCCCGGATCCCCTTGGTAGGTTCCGTCGGCGGCGAAGGACGGCTGGTTGTCGACGGTTCCACCAAAGATATAGCGATCGCCGAAACGCGTGTTGAGGCTGCCCACCACTTCTTTGAAGATACCGTCGACTTCGGTGGCCGCCGCGGCTCGCTCATCCCCGCTGTAGGTGTCGTTGCCCATTTGCGTAGCCAGCGCCTGTGCCTGTGCCAGCGACGTGCTCACACTGGTCAGGGCCGAGTCAGCGGTGTTCAATTCGTTGGCGGCGCTCTGGCACCCGTTCTGAATGGCACTAATCTGCGCCTGGTCGAATTTGTGCCGCACCAGCAAGCCAGCCGCTTGCGGGTCGTCACCGGGCGCCTGCACGCGCAGACCGCTCGATAGCTCGCCCTGGGCTTGGGCAACCTTGGCTAGCGCATTGTCGGCTCGATCAATGGTCTGCTGGTAAATCATCGATTCGGTTACGCGCACGAGAGTCTCCTCCGATTTCAGCTCACCATCGATATGAGGGTATCAAGCAGGGCTCCGGTTGTGGTGATGACCTTGGCCAGGGCTTCGTAGGCATGCTGGGACTGCATGAGATTCACCATTTCGTCGTCGAGTGACACTCCGGAAGCGGAGGCGCGCATGTTTTGCAGATTCTGCAGCATGCTCGCATCAAAGCTGGAAGCGTTCTGTGCATCGGAGGCTGCCGTTCCGAAATCGGAGACGATCTGGGCCATCCCTGTCCGCACATCCAGACCATTCGACAGCGGGGCGCTCTGGGTGGCGACCATGGCCTGAATGTTGGTCGCATCACCCGTACCCGCATTGATCGAGCCGGCCGTAGCAAGCAGCGACGGGTTGCCGGCCAAGGTCGGGTCGATGGCGATGTGGGCGGCAGCGCTCGCCGAGGTGGCACCGACGCTGAACACGTTGCCGCCCTGGTTTCCGTTGAGATCATATCCCGCCTGGTTTTGCCCATTGATGGTTTTGGCAAAGCTGAAGGCCAGGTTGTCGATGGCCGTGCTGGCCGTTCCCAGGGCTCCGTCTCGCGCCAACAGTTGGCCGCCGACTTGCCCACCCAGCTCGGACTGCTTGAGCACAACCGGGGCCGATCCGTCGACCGGAACGAACGTCACATCGAGGTGACCCTTGTTGGAGTTGTCGCCTTGGACGATCAGGGTCGCCGCCGATGAGGCGCTGACCAACGTGGTGCCCCCGGGAAGGACCAGGCTGATGTTGCCGTAGGAGTCCGGCACCTGCTGGGCCCCGATAAGTTGCGCCGCCTGGTCCATGAGGTTGTGTCGCTGGTCGAGCAGATCATTGGGCGTACCGCCCGACGCTTCCTCGACGGCAATGCGTTTGTTGAGAGCGGCCACCTGGGCCAGGGTGGAGTTGATTTGCTGGACGGAGTCGGTCACGCTGGCATCAATTCCCGTGCGCGCCTGTTCCAGCGTCGCCGAGGTGGTATTGAACGTGGAGGCCAGCCAGGCAGCGGACTGCACGGCAGACTGGCGCAATCCGGTGTCGCCCGGGTTCTGCGCCAGCGCGGTCAGGGAAGAGTAAAAGGCGTTCATGGCGTCGCTCAGACCGCCAGAGCCACCGTTGTTGAAGGCGCTCACCGAGGCGAGAGCACTGGACTCGGCGGTTGAGCTGGATGAGTTGGAGAATGCCGTGGGAAGTTGCGCCTCGACCAGCTGATCGCGCGCCTGCGTGACGTTCACCAGGTAGACCCCGCCGCCGATGCTGCCACGGACGCTGGTGAGGGGACTGCTCACGGCCTCGGCCAGGTTGGCCTGTTGTTCAGCGTAGCCGGGGGTGTTCGCGTTGGCGATGTTGTTGCTGGTGGTCGCCGTCCTGGCCTGGATGGCCGAAAGACCGTTGGCGGTATTGTTGAGAAGGCTGATGAGGTCCATGGGTTAAGCCACCCGGCAGGCCGTCGAGATATCATCCATCGGGCGGCTCGCGCCTCGTCGATCGTAGGCCACAGTTCGCGGAGCCAGGGCCGCCAAGTAGCCACGGACTCGCGAGAGGGCGCGTGCGCCCAGCTTCAGATTGACGGCATCGATCTCGCGCAAAGAGCTGGCCAGGGCACGCACATCCGCCATGCAAACATCCAGGCTCTGCGACGCCTCAGGCGCCGCTTTGCGCAGGTCAGCCAGTGTGACCTGCTTGAGACCGAATGCGTGGCCGGCGGACTCGAGCGCCTTGCCCAAGGCTCGCTCAAGTTGTGCCAGCTGCGCGTTGAAGGCGCTGCGCTGGCGGGCGCGCTCAAACAACCCATCGGTGTCGAGCGCGCGGATCAACAAACGCTGGCCCCGCGCCTGCACCAGCTCGGCCTCCAGCATGGCTCGCAGGTGGTCGAGAATCTGCGCGGCGTGGTCCAAGTGGTCCATGGTCTAGCCTCGCAGCATGGCCTGCAGTCGGGCGTCAATTTCAGCCGCATTCACCATCTGGCGGGCCAACTCGCTCGCGCTGGGCTCGTAGTTTCCGGAGTTGACAGCGGCCTCGACCTGCGCGACGCGGGCGGTGCGAGTCAGACCGGCCTTGGACTGCAAGGCACGCGCTAGCGCGGCCGCCTGCTGAAAATCCGCAGTGGTCACCCGATCGGGTGAGCGCTGAGGAACGGGGGCGCTGGTTTGCGGTTTGCTGGTCGCGGGGTCAACCCCGCCTACGGATGGTGTGTTCTTGATCATCATGGCGAAACCCCTTTGGACTGGGTCTTGTTGCTGACTGGGAGTTCGACACGGTCTTGATACATATTAAGGGGAGGCGTTTCATTTCTCGTCGGCTCACCCTCGGCCTGGCTCATCGCGTCAGTTGCGGCTCCTGGAAGCGAGTTTTCTATGAGACGCACCAGGCCAATTCCGCCGCCTTTTTCAACTGCGTCAGCCAGAGCTTCCACGAACATCTGCGAGTGAATCTGGCCGCCGGACGCACCGCTGGTGCCCTTGAAAACCCCACTTGCGTCGATGAGCTGGCGCAAGAGACAGGTTTCAAGCGCCTGCGCAGCTTGGGTCGCGTCGCGGATGGGGCCCATCACATCACCTCCAAATCGGCGTCGATCGCGCCGGCTGCCTTCATGGCTTGCAAGACAGCGACCAAGTCACGCGCCGAAACGCCAAGCAGGTTGAATGCCTTGACCAGCTCCTCGACGGTGCTGGTAGCAGGCAGCGCCACGGCTGGCTTGAGCCCTTCCTGAGCGTCCAGGGTCGCGACTTGCCCAGACACCGTCTTGCCTTGCTTGGAAAACGGACCGGGCTGGGAAGCCCAGGGCGTCTGTCGCACCGAAATGGAGAGACCACCGTGGGCCACGGCCACGGGCCGGATGCGCACGCCTTGTCCCGCCACCACCGTGCCAGTGCGCTCGCTCACCACGATACGCGCTCGCTGATCCGGATCGACCTCCAAAGCTTCCAACTGCGACAGCATGGCCACCACGCGACCCTTCCAGGACTCGGGAACCTTGATCTGCACGAGCGCGGGGTCGTTGGCCTTGGCGGCCTCTTCGCCCAGAGACTTGTTCACCGCCTCGGCGATGTGCAGGGCTGTGGTGAAGTCAGGCCGGCGCAGCCCGAGCACGATGGGAACTTTTTCCAAATCAGGCGAAACCGTGCGTTCCACGGTCGCGCCCCCGGGCACCGTGCCCGAGGTCGGGTGGTTCTTCTGCATGCGCGAGCCTGCCGCCATCACGTCGAATCCTCCCGCCTGCACCGGCCCTTGCGCCACTGCGTACACCAGTCCATCCGACCCGGTGAGCGGCGTGATGAGCAAGACGCCGCCGGACAGAGATCGCGCGTCGCCCATCGAGCTTACCGACACATCGATTCTGGTACCAGGACGAGAAAACGAAGGCAAAGCGGCGGTGACCATGACGGCACCTGTGTTGCGCACGCGCACGTCGGTGGGATTCACCCGGATGCCCATGCGTCCCAACATGCCGCTGATGGATTGCGCGGTGAAAGTGACCTGCGTGGTGTCGCCCGTGTTGGCCAGCCCCACGACCAAGCCGTAACCAAAGAGGGCGTTTTCACGCACGCCTTGCACATCCACCAGGTCCTTGATGCGGACCGGGGCGCCAGCCGCGGACAGCGCCGGCAGCATGAACAAGAGCGCGAAAAGCAGAGTTCGTGTACGCATGACGATTAGAAGGGCCACATCCAACCAAGGGCGCGCGAGATCCAGCCCGGTTTCTGGTTATCGGAAAGCACACCGCGACCGACGAATTCGATCTGTGCCTCGGCGACCATGTAGCTCTGCACGCTGTTGTCCTGGTCGATGTCGATGGGCCGCACCACGCCGGAGATGTAGAAGTGGTGTTCCTCTTCATTGACCAGGATGACCCGATGGCCCTCGATGAAGAGGTTGCCGTTGGAGAATACTTTGGTGACCACCGCGGTCACCGTGGCGGTGAGAGACTCGGAGCGCGCGGTATCACCCGAGGTCTGCAAGCTGGAGGTCGAACTGCCACCGATGTTCAGATTGGGATCCAGACTCGGTATGTGCTTGAGCAGGCCCAGGAAGGCGTCGATCTTGGCCGCGCTGCTGCTGGTCCGACTGGTGTTGGTGTCGGTGGTGTGCTGGGCATTGGCCTGCTCGGTGATCTTCACCACCACCAGATCGTTGACCCGCAAGGCGCGCGCGTCGGTGAAAAGCAACGACGCCGACCGGCCTTCGTGCCACAGGCTGCCGGGAGAGGCCGCGGTTTCGTCGCCCTTGCTCTCCACGGGAAGCTTGTACTCGCGTCGCTTGGGCGTGTACTCGCTGATGTGGGCCTGCGTGCAAGCCAGCACGACAGGCGCAAGAACCAGTGCGCACAGGATCACGCGAGTCGTATGAAGCGAGACGTTTCTCATGGCACATCCACCAGCAGCCGTCCCTCTTGCAGGTGGCCCTCCACGTGGCGGCCCGAGGGCAGCACAGCGCAAAGTCGGCCCACGCCGCAAGAAATCGCGCGCCCTTGTACTTCGATGGCCAACGGCCCGCTCATCACCAAGACCTTCACTGATTCCCCAGATGCCAGCGTGGCGCCGGCGACATGCGCTGCCTGCAGCACGGTCCCGCGGGGCAAATCCCGCGCGGCCAGCGCACCGGGCGGTGGCAGGTAGGCAGCGTGGCCGCTTCTGATCTCACGATCCTCGACGGTCAGCGCCGGCTGCAAGGGCTCGCCCGCGCGCACCGGCCGCGTGGTGAAAGCCGCGGGTGCCCATACCTCGAAGCGTACCCAACCCCAACCCATACACCCTTGCCCGTACAGTTTGACTGGCAGGCGGCCCGATCCGGTGACCGTCCCGTCCACAACCGCTTGGCGCAGGACGCAGCCCGCGGGCAGTTGCGGCGCCCAGCCCAAGGGCACGATGCGTGCCCCGGGGACGGCGAGCGCTCGAGAAAGAACCTCGCTCACCTCGGGGGGGAGGTTGGCGGCGCCGGTCGGATGGGACGCGGCAGCCGTCGCAAGGAGGAGAGCGAGGGAAAAACTGGGGTTCATGACATCTTTAGCGAAGGGCGGTTAGTTTCTGCAGCATCTCGTCGGCTGACTCGATGACCTTGGAATTCAGCTCGTAGTTGCGCTGGGTGGTGATCATGTTGATCATTTCCTCGACCGCCGAAACGTTCGAGCCTTCCAGGTTGCCTTGCGAGATGCTGCCGGTGCCTTGGTCTCCAGGCTTGACCACCACGGAATTGCCGCTCGATTCGGTGGCGAGATACAAATTGTTGCCGATGGCTTCCAGTCCGCCCGGATTGGGGAAAGTGGCGAGCTGCAGGCTGCCGATATTGGACAACGCCGTCTGGTTGGGAAGCTTGGCCTGCACGCTCCCGTCCGAGTTCACGGTGATGTTGGTGGCATCAGTCGGAATGGTGAGGCCCGGTTGCACCACCTCGCCCAACTGGGTGACGATGCGACCCGTGGTATCCAACCGCAAACTACCATCGCGGGTATAGGCCAGGTCGCCGTTGGCGCGCTGGATGACGAAGAAGCCCCCGCCCTGGATGGCCAGGTCGAGCGGATTCTTGGTCGAGATCATGTCACCCTGGGAGAAAGCGCGCGATGTGGAGGCCGTGCGCACGCCCAGACCCACCTGTAGCGCCGTGGGCTGACTGGACCCCTGCGCGTTGGGCGGCGTGGCGGCGCGAATCGTCTCGGACAAGAGATCCTGAAAATCGGCGCGGGTCTTCTTGAAGCCGGTGGTGCTGGCGTTGGCCAAGTTGTTGGCGATGACGTCCAACTTGGTCTGCTGGGCATCCATTCCTGTGGCAGCGGTGTAGAGTGATCGCAGCATGAATTCCCCCTAGTGGATCTCCTTCATTTGACCAACCCCACTTGGGTGGCGCGGTCGTCCATTCTTCGATAGGTCTGGATGGCCTGCATGGCCATATCGAACTGGCGTTGCGCATTGATCATCTGAACCGTGGAATCGAGCGCGCTCACGTTGCCCATCTCCAACTCACCCACGCGAACGCTACTGTCCGCTGCCGGGCTCATGGTGGATCCAGCCGCAGGTTGAAGCAGAGCCGGCGCGATCTTGTCCATGGGCCCCTGCGCCTGAAAGAGCGCCAGCGTGTCCACCACCGTGTTGCCCACCACCACATTGCCGTTGCTCTCGATGCGCGGGTCGGCGCCCGGAGGCACGCTCACCGCATCGCCGGAAAGGCCGAGCACGGGCAGGCCCGCGGCGAGCAACTCACCGTTGGGGCCGCGCTCGAGGTGTCCGTTGCGCGTGTACGCAAGCTGGCCGCTCGAGAGTCGTACACCGAGGTAGGCGTCGCCCTCGGGCAAAACGTCGAGCGGATTGTCGGTGGTGCTGGTAGGACCTGGGCGCATGTCCACGCCGGTGGACACAGCGCCAGCCAGCACCTTGTCGGTAGGCCCAGGCGGCAGAAAGGCGCGAAAGGACGGGCGTGTGGCCTTGAAACCCGGCGTCTCGGCATTGGCCAAGTTGTCGGCGATGGAATCGAGCTGAGCAGCCCGCGCCACCGCAGCAGACATCCCTACATATAGTCCATCGGCCACTTTGCGTACCTCTGGCCTGGTGACGAAGCAAGCGCAGTGCCAGGCGGCTTTGTGGCGCGATCCGAATTTTCCTTCGCACAGGGTTCAGTTCTCGCAGGGTCGATCCGATACAGGAATTGTGAGCCCGAAAACGCGTCTTGATGCCGCCGTCAGGGTCCGAGAGGTCGACGAGGATCGTGCGCGCCTGACCCTGGCCGAGGCTCAGCGCCTGGCGCAGAAGACTGCGGATGCGGTCCGCGAAACCGCCCAGCGCGCGCTCGCCGACGAGCGTCGCAGCGGCAGCGCGGCCGATTGGACCATCATCGAATTCGCACATATCCGGGCTCTGCAGGACGCACGGCGGGCGGAAATCGAGAGGCGTGCGGCCGAGGAGAAACTGGGAGTTTCGCGTGAGCGCTTCGTGGGCGCGCGGGCGCGTGCCGAAGCCCTGCGACGGGTGCTGGAAGTACGTCGTAGCGAGATGCGCGTGGCCGAGAGGCTGACGGAGCACAAAGAGATGGACGAGGTCGCGAGCCTCCTCCGCGTCCGTCGGTAGTCGCCCCGGTTCCGCGATATCCGCAGAAAATCGTGGTCGCAGCCGTGGCCGATGGCCGGTGGCCGGTGGCCGCGACGGGCGAGCGCGAAGCACGAGGGGAGGGCAGGGTGGGCTGTCCGTCCCGAAGCCCCCGAAGGGGGTGGCCGGTGGCCGATGGCCGGTGGCCGTGGTTCGCGCCAGAAATCTGGCGCGGAGATGGCAATCGACACGGGGATCGCCAGGTTAGTGACGGGTTCTTGGTCGGGAAATTCCCGGGGCGAGGCTCTATACTTGGCCGCGATGACTCACTTGTGGACAATCGCGGTCGTTGCGTTGATCGTGCCCTTGGCCATGTCCGCCAGCGCGCAGAATGACAAGTGGGAGCTTGTGGGCAGCAAGGACGACATCGTCAGTTACAAGCGTGAGGTTCCGGGCAGCCCGGTCATCGCCATCCGGGGCGAGGCGATTGTGGATGCCTCCATCGTGCGCGTGGCCAGCGTTCTCCTGGATACGGCGCGCCTGCCGCAATGGATGGACAGGCTGGCCGAGGCGCGGCGAATTCGAACCCAAGGTGCCCGCCACTATGTGGAATACGATCGCGCCAACGTTCCCTTCCCGCTGACCGATCGGGATTTCGTGGTGGAGACATGGGTGGAAACCGACGCCGCGAAAAAGCAGGTGCTGCTCAAGGCGCACTCCGTGGTGGACCCGTCCGCCCCGGTGACCAGTTTGGTGCGAGGCGAAGTGCTGTCCAGCACCTTCACCCTGACGGCTCTTGACCGCGGCCAGCGCACACGCGTGGTCGCGGAAGTTCACACCGATCCCAAGGGCTCGATCCCCAAGTGGATGGTCAACCTGACCCAGAAATCCTGGGCACACACCACCATCATGGGTCTGCGCGCCCAGGTACGAAAGGCCAGTGCTTCCGACGATCCGGAGCTGAAGGCGATGCTGGAAAAGGCCGGTTTTCTCCAGTAGGGATGGCTAGTTCTTTACCACAGAGAGCACAGAGAACACAGAGATCGGATGGGAAGATAGGGGTTCGGACCGGACAGAATCTAACCCTTTCTTTCCGATCCGACTCTGCGACCTCCGTGTCCTCTGTGGTGCAACAGCCAACCTCACGGTCCACGCGACGCTGGTCAGCGATGCCGCAAACGCTGCAGCTCCGTCTCGAAGGACGGCGGCAGCTCGCTGGCAAAATGCAGCCGCTCACCCGTGACCGGGTGATCGAATCCCAACGTGGCGGCATGAAGCAGCAGTCGACGGGACTGCAGGAGCGAACGGCCGGCGCGCGTGTGGTCGCGCAGGTAGACGGTTTCTCCCACCAGCGGATGCCCCTGTTCGGCCAGATGGATCCGGATCTGGTGCGTGCGCCCAGTCTCGAGATGCACGCGACACACCGTCGCCGCTGGCAAGCTCTCGATGACCTCGACGTGGGTGACCGCGTGCTGCCCCTCATGCGGCCGCCGCGTGCTGCCGCGCAGGCCGTCGCCGCGATCCGCGATCAAGCGCGATTCAATGCGAGACGGCCGCACCGGTCCGTGCGCCACCGCCAGGTATTCCCGATCGGCGAGGTGCTGCTTGAACACCGTGTGAAGCCCGCGTTCCGCCAGTTTGGTCTTGGCAAAACACAGCAGCCCTGAGGTGTCCTTGTCGATGCGGTGAACTGTGTACAGCGGCGTCGCCGTGCCGCGCTTGCCTTGCTTGCGCCAGGCCTCACGAATGAGATCCAGCGCCGTGCCTCTCTCTCTGCGCTCGTAGGGAACGCTGGACACGCCTTCTGGTTTCTCGATGACGATGAGATGCCCATCCTCGTACACGATGCTGAACTCGGGTCGGGTTGCCGTGCGGCGCGGGTCGGGTGCGGTGAGGCTCCAGGCCACGGTCTCGCCGCCTATCAATCGTCGTGCGGGGTCCAGCTCTCGCTCGCCGTTCACGCTGATCTTCCCGGACGAGCACAGAGCGCGCACATCGTTCCAGCTCTGGCCGGGCCAATGCGCGCGCAGGACAGCCGCCACCGTGCCATTCGCAGGCGCCAAGAAGTCGCCACGAGCTGGCAAGGACCGCACAGTCACCAAGGACAGTTCCCGTCTCATTGGAACCGCCGCCGGTTGCCTAGAACTGGCCCTGTGACACAAGACCAGGGACGAGTGACCAGCGGCCGTCGGTGGTCTGCACCGGCAGGGCCCCGGGCATGGGCACGGCCGGCCGCGCTTGTGCGAGATTCTCGTCGCGCTTGTCGTCGCGTTTGTCGTACTTCCAGGTCAGGAGCAAACCGGTCGCCAGGCCGACGACACTTCCCGCAAGAGCGTAGCGAGCCATTTGCGGCCCGATCTGGGTGTCTGCGCACCATCCCTTGCTGTTCCGACCCGATACGCACATCTGCAGAAGCGCGCCGGTGACACCGCCACCCACCGCGGCGAGATCGATCAGCACGACCCGCTGCCAGCTTGGCCCGTATGTACGCTGGTCGGGTAGGTAGGCAAGAGCCAACCCAGCCGCCAAACCCGCGTTTATCCCGGCCAGCATGCCCCAGCCGACGCGGGGTATTCTTGTGGTTTTGGTGTCCGTGGTTGCTGTGCTGGTGGTCGTGACGGATTCCAGAGAGAACCCCATGGCCGGAATGGCCAGCACCCCTGCCAGAGCACCCAGGAACGCTCCGCTCTGAATCATGGCGACGCGACCGTAGTTGGGCGCGCGGTCGTCCAGCCACCAGCCCGCCACCGAGCCCAGACCCAGGCCCGCCACACCTCCCAACCAGGCGCCGGTAACGGTCTGCGTGAGCCCCAGGCCCAAGGAAAGCCCTTCCACATCGCCAATCCAACCGCTGCCGATGCGGAACAGAGCCAGGTTGTCTTGAATGTAGGCAGGCACCAGCGCCGCCGAGATCACGCCCGCGCTGATGCCACCCGCCAGGGCCCCGGCAGCAATCAACGTCAGGTTCCCGGGTTTGCCGGGGTCGAGCCGCGTGGTGACCGCCATGCCTCCGCCTATCGCGCCCATGCCGATCCAGAAACCGATCAGCTCAGGTCGCCCCGAGCGCTGCAAGTAGGACAAGGGAAAATCGACCCTGAGCTGTTGTCCCGGCGCCAGTGACACCACATCGTGGCGGGGAATGTGGTAGTTGGCCTCGGAGTAGATCTCGTAGTCCCCTGGGTCCACGAACTGTGAGTAGGGGTTCTGCGTGCGGTTGCCGCGCACGTAGAGGTTGGCGTTGCTGGGCAGGGTGTGGATCTCGAGGTGCGCGGGGATGGGGTCGAGCTTGAAAAACAAGGGTTTGGTCTCGGCCACGTCGATGGTGATGTCCCGTTCCTGCCTGACGAAGTTGGCCTTGCTGACCGTCACCCGGTAATGCCCGCGCGGCACGCGAAACTCGTTGGGCGCGTCGCCGGTGAAGACTTGGCCTTCGCCTTCAATGCGAACCTGGACCAGGTCGGGCACGGTGTTGATCGCCATCACGCCCGGCCGGTGGTTGATGGCTTCGATGCGCAGGCGAGCGATGCCAGCCAGTTCCCCGCTCGTCGGTTGCGCCAAGAACTCCTGGTAGTTGGCGCGCGCCTCCTTGAGCAAGCCCAGGTGGTACTGGCACTGCGCGATCATGAACAGGTTTGCCTTCTTGGGCACTAGCTCGTGGGCGAGCTGGAACTCGACCAGGGCCTGTTCCTTGTTGCCAGCCTCGAAAAGACTGACGCCGGCTTCGTAGTGCTGGCGGGCCTGCGCCGCGGGATCGGCCTCCTGCGCCTGCGCCGACGGGCCTGCGACCAAGAACGCTAGCAGTAAAGCCGCGCGCAAGCAGGCGCGTGACCGCGTGGTCATCGAACGCAGGCAGCCATGGGCGCACACGATCAGGATCACTCGTCACTCTGGTAAGGCGAAGGCGCGACGGTGTCGTCGGCCTTGGACTTCTTGCTTCGCTCAACAGGGCCGGATGAGACCGCGGCCGCGGAAACGCGAGGACCATGCGGCTTGGCCACGCGTCGGCCGCGCTCAGTTACCGCGGGCGCGGGCGGAGTGGACGGGGCCGGAGGGACGACGAAGGCTTCCTTGGGCGGCGGCGAAGGTGCCACCGGCCTTGCCGGCGCCGGCGCCACGGGAGATTCCATCGGCTGACCGCTGCCTGCCAATGCCACCGCGACGGCCGCGCCCAAAGCCAACACACCCAGCGCCGCCAGCGGCCAGCGCAGACGATACCCGGCGGGCGCTTGCGTGGATTCCGCCGCCTCCCGCAAGGCGACGGTGGAGTCACCGGCCAGCAGTCGTTCCAGATCGTGCTCGAACTCGGCCATGTGCTGGTAGCGCTTGTCGCGGTCCTTTTCCAGCGCCTGCATGACCACGCGATCAACCGCAGCCGGTATGCCCAACTCGGGCCGAAGCTGCGATGGCGCCACGGTTTCCTGCGTGAGCACCTGCGAGATGACACCCAGGTAGTTGTTGGCGCGAAAGGGAACCTCGCCGGTCAGGCACTCATACAGCATCAGCCCCGCGCTCCAAATGTCGGCCCGGTGGTCCACATCGTCGCCGCCGCGCGCCTGCTCGGGAGACATGTACAGCGGCGTGCCCAGCACCGCACCCGTGCGGGTCAGGCGCTGCATGTCCGGTCCTTCCTCGCGCGAGTGCACGGCCTTGGACACGCCGAAATCCACCACCTTGACGAAATCGACATCGCCCCGTCGCACCAGGTAGATATTCTCGGGCTTCACGTCGCGGTGGACGATGCCCTTGGCGTGGGCCGCCGACAGGGCGCTGCAGACCTGGCGCACGATTCCCAGGCTGCGCTCCACGGGCAGAGGCGCATCCCGCATCACCAGCCGGGACAGGGCCTCGCCGTCGAGAAACTCCATGACCACGAAGGCGCGCCCATCGCTGGTGGTGCCATAGTCGGTGACGTCCACGATGTTTTCGTGACCGATGGAGCTGGCCAGCCGCGCCTCCTGCAATAGGCGAGCGATCAGTTCTTGGTTCTCCAGGAACTTCTCCAGCAGCACCTTGACCGCCACGCGTTTGCCGATGATCGCGTGGCGCGCCTCGTACACCGCCCCCATACCGCCTTCCCCGATTCTGCGCACAATGGCGTAGCGTTCGGCCAAGACGGTTCCCACCAGCGGATCAAATCGCTCCGTTTCCCCCGCAGGCGCGCCCCCGGACGGCGTATGCGGCGTGGTTTCGAGCAGGGAAGGATCCACCTCGGCCATGGGAGGAGGCATTCTAGCCCGAGCAGGGCGCAAAAACACGCGCAGGGGCCAATCCGCTTGACGAAGGGTGGCGCCGCCCGTAGCTTTTCCGGCCTCATGTCCAACAGCAAGATTGCCAATCCCAAGTTGGCCGATGCCGGCCGTCTGCGTATTGAATGGGCCGAGAGCCGCATGCCGGTTCTCTTGCGCCTGCGTGAGGAGGGCCGCAAGATGCAGCCTCTTCGCGGGATGAAAGTGGCGGGGTGTCTGCATGTCACCAAGGAAACCGCGGTGCTCATCCGCACGATTCTGGCGGCGGGCGCCGAGGTGTCGTGGTCCGGCTGCAATCCTCTGTCCACCCAGGACGATGTGGCCGCAGCCCTGGCCGCCGAAGGCACGTCGATCTATGCCTGGCACGGCCTGACCAAAGACGAGTT
>Ga0265330_10000393_pt1 | contig 30125 bp, 26 predicted proteins | sample 41919metaG_FD_202083 | JGI IMG/M metagenome (GOLD analysis project Ga0265330, IMG submission 202083) | Rhizosphere microbial communities from Carex aquatilis grown in University of Washington, Seatle, WA, United States - 4-19-19 metaG | ecosystem: Host-associated > Plants > Roots > Rhizosphere...
TCGGCCAGCTCGGCGCGCATGCTTTCGGTGTGCACAAACAGGTGATCTGCCAATCCGTATTGCATGCGAAGCGTCGCCCGGTTCAGCAGACTGTCGCTCTTGTCTCGGCGGCCGGCATTGACGTTATGCAGCGTCATCACGATGCGCTTCCGCAGTAACTTGTAATACAGCATCAGAAGCGTCCGGTCGAAATACTCGAACTTGTTGTTCCACAAGATATGAAGGACAGGTGCGCGCGAGATGAATGCGTATCGAATGAGCTTGCAGTAATAGGCAATAACACGGGTAACCTTTGTTACTAAGTTGGCTGCCGCATTCTGATCGCCACGGAGATTCAGAAGATTTATCCCGGCCTTGTTCCGTAAAAATGGTACGTCGAGTTCATCCCCGGTGATGAGGTCGATCGTCAATCCCTCGTCAGCCAATGCGGTAGCCAGGCCGAAGGCATACGGCTGGTCTTTGCCGGCCGTGAGCAGTGCAACCGCGGGCGGTCGAGACCCACGCCCCTCTGCCGTGCGCTCGAACTTTTCCGGCATGGCATCGCGGAGAATCGTTTCAGAGCTAACTTTCATGCTGAATCCGGAGCATTGCCTTGTCGTATTGCCTCATGGCAGAGGACTTCAGTTGAGGAAGGAAAATCTGAGCACGTTTAGCGGCCTTCCACCCCAAGATCGGTTGAATCCAGGCATATTTCCAGCGAAGTTGCGGCTCCTTCAATGAACCGTGAAGTTCCGTCGCCAGCTCCTGCATCGAGCGGACTAAGTCCGGCCGCTCCGGATAGAAGCTTCCATAATACTTCTGCAGATAAGTAAGGCACGCCTGCCGAGTACGCTCGCTATCTTCAAGCGAGCGCAGATACTGGAGGTGCAGCTTGATCGAAGCAAACAATGCGTCTTGTTTTCTCACAGATGTGCCGACGAAGCTCAGGCGGCTTGACGGAGTAAGTCGATAAAGAACGCCGCAATCCGCAACGAACCGAGTTCCCGTGGAGGCCAGGAGAACCCGGCAGAAGTACTCGCCGTCGTCGTCGCTTAGAAGCTGTGTGTTCCACGGCCCCGCAGCCTCAGCTAACACCCGACTCGTCAGCCATGTCGCGGTTTGCATATGGAAGTTCTCCCCCATCTTCCTCAGCAGCCACTCCACCGGAGTCAGGTCCTGGCACAATGGCGTTTGAACAAACTTCCGTGATCGGGTCCGGTAGTAAAAATGCGCCCATGATGAGGACAGGAGCGTGCGTTGCTGATCCCCGTCTTGAAGAGCAGCGAGCTGGCACTCGATCTTATTCGGTGTCAGAAGGTCATCTGCATCGAGCCACTGAATGAAATCTCCCTGGCAGAGCTTATAAGCATGGTTGCGGGTGGCCGCGGCGCCTTCATTCTCCTTCACCACGACTTTCACTTCATTCGAGGCGAGGCTGCGAGCAACCTCCGCGGTGTTATCCCGAGAACCGTCGTCGACGACGATGATCTCCTTCCGCGGCCAGGTCTGCTGAAGCGCCGACCGGATGGAGTCCGCAACCCAGGCTCCAGCGTTATATGCGGGGATCAGAATCGAAACGAGGGGTTTCATGAGTAGCTCATGTTTTCGAATGTGATTGATATCACCAAGCTCAAAGTGGGGTGTAAAAATTACAACTGACTGCAAGGAATGAGGATGGGGAAATTACCGTTCTGTGTAAGAAATTACGTAAGTAACACTTGATGGATTACGAATTGCTTTTCAGGTTACCTCGTGATCTAATCTCTTTGTTTACGCCCGCTTGCCCACGACTTTTTGTAGGCCTGTTCCCGGCGGCACTCTATCTTGTTTGCGAATAGGAACACTTATGAAGCGATTGACTGGTACAAGACTCCTGACTTTATCCCACTCAAAACTTGGAGCGCCTTCCTTGATAGTGAAACCGGTGGCACTTTTTATGACCGCCGCAGTGCTCATTTTGGCGGCGCCTTCGTGGGCGACGACCCGCTCGGCGGCTTCGTGCTCGGCAGCGGATGTGCAGACTGCGATCAATGCTTCCGTGACCGGCGATATTGTCATCGTAACCGGGCCGTGCACAGCCTCGTGGGGATCGAACGTTACGATCCCTTCCGCGCAGGGCATCACCGTACAGGCCAGTGGCACCGTCACAGTTTCTTCCGATGGTTTTGTAATCAACGTAGGGAACTCGTCCAGTAGAGTTACTGGCTTCACGTTTACCGAATCTACGGCTTCCTGCGGCAGCGCGGCTACGCCGATCGTTACCTCGGGAGGATCTCTCGCGAGTGCTCCCTTCCGCATCGACCACAACACCTTCACCAACGCTCAGCAGGTCATTGACGTTTGCATCAAGGGATCGGACGGCTTGATCGATGACAACACGTTTAACATCGGTGGAGCGTCGGAGGTGATCCATCTGAATGACCAGGGTGGCGGCTCTTCCGGTTGGTCCGACGACGTGACGCCGGGCAGCCCTCGCATGATTTACATCGATACAAACACGTTTAACAACACTGACAGATCTTATATTTGTTCCGCGGAGGAGTCTTATAATGACGCCCAATTTGTTTTCCGCTACAACACCTTGAATGGGTGCCAGAACGACATCCACGATGGAGGGAACGGAGGCAGATGGGCAGAGATCTACAACAACACATACCATCTCGGTACCATCGGTTCGCTGGCAAACTTCATGCAGTGGCGGGGCGGTTCTGGGGTTTACTTCAACAATCATACGGCAGCAGTTATTTCCGTTACCCAATTCGGGCCTGACTGTCCGAGCAGCGATACCTGCTCTGGAAATTGGATCGTGCCACAACAGGTGGGCGCGGGAATCAATCAGACGACGCATAGCCCGGCTTACATCTGGGGCAATGATAGTGGAATGGCGCCAAGCATTGGATTGAGTACAGTGTCCTTTGTAATCGGAGGAACGGGACCGACTGACGCAAGTCATTGCTCCGCTCATGCTGGCAACGCGTGCGACTATGTGGTGACTTCTGCTCAACCAGCAACGCTCCTCGAGTGCCAATCAGCCGCTGACCTTAGCGCAGGATGCCCGGTTGCCCACGCTTACACGCCATTCACGTATCCGTATCCGCTGACGAGCGGCGGTATGCCCGACCCGACTGGGGGCAAATCACAGCCCAGCCCGGGCGCACCGGTCAATGTGCAGGGGGCAACGCAAGTGCAATGATTGGGGACCGAGACACAACCGCGCTGGGCTGAATATCCGGGACAGCGAAACGGTCGATGAAAGACGTACTTACTGAACTATCTTGCTGCCACGCTGCCGCAAACGGCAGTCCGTTGGAGGGACTCTTAGGATCTCCGATGGTTTGCCGTTGTTTGCTGGCCCTGGCTGGCACTGCCATTGCTCCTATAAGAAACACTACGAATACGAAGGTCCCTTCGAATGCGGCCTCAGTCATGTTGTAGAAAACGAGCACCATCCACATTGCCAAGGCGAAGGCAGCCATATCATCCCCTTTGCTCAGCATTTTGCAGATGCGACCGTAACTGGACGCGATCAAGCCGCAAATCAACGCGTCCCCGATAAGGCCCATCTCCAAATAGACTTCAAGATAGCCATTGTGAGCTTCGTTCAATTGGCCTTGACGAGCGAATTGCCAAAACCATTCCAGGCGCTTTCCCAGCCAGAAACTTTCGTATCCGGTTCCGATAATCGGATTGGTGTGCATGCTCAGCAGGATTCCCCAGATTTCAGTTCTGTCGGTCAACGTCGGATCCTTTCCGACAGCCTGGGCCATGGACCCGGCCATGCCGAAACCGAGACTCAAAATCAGATAAAGAAAAAATACTGCTGGAATCGATGCCTTGAGAAATCCAGGGTGCCTTCGAAATATCTTGAGGCGCGTGGCAATGACAACCGCACTGCCGAGAAGAAAGCAAATGGTCGAAGTCGTGCTTTGGGAACGGTAAAGAAGCCAACAGGCCAGAGACAGGAAGGCGAGGTTGAGCACAAGAGTCTGCTTCGTCTTTCGCTGCTTTCGATCTGCCCAAATGTCAAGGGTGTCCCAAAGAAAGAAGATCCCACTGATCAAACATACGGCCCCAAGGTTGTTCTTACTCGTTGTCACACCGGTGACCATCTGTCCGCCGGTCCATCCGTTATATTGATCCCCCAGAGCGGGGAAGTATTTGATCAACACAATGGACAGCGTAGTGAAGAGATAACCAAGGCGGCGAAACACAACCTTTAGCGCTTCAACAGGCCGCGGGTCGGTAAGCACAAGACAGATTATCAAGTAACTGCCGAAGTCCCGGAACCATCGCTTCAGCGCCTCCATCGGCTCATCAGACCACAAGACGCTGACACATGCGAACAAAAGGAAAATGCTCAGGAGTGGATTCGCAACCAACCAGGAAGTCCACTTGAAAGACCTCCACACCAAAATCCCCACTGCCGCAGCAATGAAAAGGGACAATACCGCTCTGTCAAGCGAGTTTCCCTGATTAAACGCCTGCATGGCGGTTTGCATCGAATCCGGCTGACCATTGAGCCATAGGCTCGGGCTCCTGGATCCGAGGAAGAAGATCCAGGCAGTGGGAAGCCAGAGCACCCAAGAGATCCGAGAGGGCACTGCCGGGTCGAACTTAAAGAGAACCAGGATACATACGGCCCAGATGCCTAGAGCTAAAAGCGGCGGAATACGCCACCTCCCAAAATTTTAACTTTGCGAACCCGAGCCCGCACATATGCGGCACTCGGAAAGATGCCGTAAACCGGTATGGGGCCAAGTGCCGCTGTTAACCCCAGGGCTATCCTTGCCTAGTGGCAGCCAGCTCAGCCTGGCGAAACTCCGCGGCATGACCCGGCGCGGTTTGACGCAATTGATCGAAGATGGCGTCCATGATTTTTGCCGTCCGCAGAATCTCCGGATATGGGATCGGCACCGGCGTATCGTTCTCAATACACCGATAGAATTCCTCAATCAGACTCTTCATTCCGGAATCCGGGTGAAAGTCGCGCCGCAGGAAGAGCCGCAGGTTGGTGTTGGCCGCTGCAATATGCTGGCGCGCGAATTGCAGCGGAGGGATGAACTTGTCTAAATAGCTCTTGTATTTCTTTCCTCGCAATTTGAGGAGGATGTCGTGATCCTGGTCAAGGAGGAGACCGTTATTCGAACCGAAGATTCGAAACTCATGGATCAGCGGCCTCATTTGCGACGAGAACGTGAAATAGGCAGTCGTTCCGGAATCTTCTGTAATGATGACTCGTAACTCATCGACAAGCTCGTTCTCCCCCAACCGCTTCAGGAACGGACTTGAAAAACCCACTGCGACAACCGTGGGTGATTCCGTTGAGAGAAACTCCGCGATTCTGGCGATGCCATGGCTAATTATGTTCTGCAGGAGATTGCCGGGCAGGTTGCGTGCCCAGTGCTGCCGGTCATCCAGCAGTGCACGCGCATACGCCGGGTCACCCAGGTCGTATCCGAAATGGCTTTCCATGTGAACCGGGGTCTCGCCCAGATATCCACTGGAAACCAGTTCGCGCATTCGCCGCGCAACATGGCTGAACTGCTCATTGTGACCGACTGTCAGCTTTCGATGATTGGCATTCGCCAGTTGAACGAGTTCATATGCCTCTTCAGCGCACACCGTAAACGGCTTTTCGACATAGACATGACAGCCCTTCTCAAGCAAGAGCCGAGCCAGCGGGTAATGGCCGGAAGGAGGGGTCGTGATATGCACAACATCCGGGGAGGTCTTGCTTATCATTTCCTCCACGTCGCTGAAAAACGAATCAACCGGAAATCGCTCCCAAAGCTGCTTGGCCATGAGCGGTTCCCTGTCGCAGACCGCCACGATTCTTGCGCCGCTAATTCGCTGAATTTGTGCCGCATGCGCATCAGCGATTTTGCCGCATCCGACTATCGCAACTTTAAGCATGTTGTTCTTCTTGCCGGCGCGCGGAAAAGAATTGCTGAAGACCGTCCCTGGTGTGAGTCTGAGGAGTCCACCCCACTTGTGTCTTGAGCTTGCTATTGCTGTATCGTGTTTTCCGCCACTGCGTATACCAGGTATCTAGCGTAAAAGCCGGAGGCAATTGTCCCATTGACCATTGCGAATACTTCCCCCACAACAGGCAAAGCAGGTAGCTGAGGCTGCGGGGAACATACAAGGACTTAAACGGACGCACATGCTTTTTGTAGGCTCGCAAGAATTGCCTGCTGGATGGTAGATCGTCATCCACGACGTTAAACGCCTCGCCATCGATCCCATTTGCCAATCCCGCAAGAACGATGGCGGCCGCACAATTGCCAACATAAGTGAAGGGGATCGGGTTGGAACCACCGAGGTGAAGAAACATTCCGAAGGTTCCGAGGCCTATCCGTCCGGTGATTCCATGTTGCCCGGGTCCATAGATGCTTCCGGGCCGCATAAACACTGCACCAAACCCGTATTTGCTCGCGTATTCCCGCACGATTTCTTCCTGTCTCACCTTCGCGTAGCAGTAGGCTTCGCGATGTTCTGGATGAGGTTCAACCGGGCAGGATTCATCGAGAAGCCGCGCCCTCTGGCGGTTCGAGTACACGGCGAATGAGCTGACAAGAACGATTCGACGGAAGGAGGAGCATTGAGCGGCAGCATCAAGAAGGTTGCGTGTGGCGACGACAGAGTTCAGGAATGCGTCGGGATACGATTTTCCTCCAGTACCTGCCGCCAGGTGAAAAATCACTTTGACACCTCGGCACGCCTTCTCGCAGTCCGCAGGTGAAAGGAGGTTGCCGACGATTACTTCAACCTGAGCATCCGCCGTGTGCGACTTGACGATCGCCTCGATTTTCGGCAATTTACTTGCCGTTCGAACAAGGCAGGCGATGTTTGAAAACCCGAGCCCCAGCAACTGAGTGAGGACGCGCATTCCGACGAAACCTGCCGCTCCGGTCACGAGAACGCGATCCGATAGTTCTACGATCGGCGACTGTGGCAGAACGGTCGATTGCATTGTTTCTGCTTCAGACATTTTCTTACTCGATGAAGATGAGTGATAAATAGAGCGTCAAGGTAGTCAGCTTTTTATTAGCTTTACAGTGCGTTACAGAGAAGAGTTCGGCGGAGTTAAGAGTCAGCCCCATTCGTCTCAGCGAGCTGAATTCCGAATAGGTTTTGGTCGCGCTTTCATTCTGATGGGAGGGGTTAAGGCAGGAAAGGGCCTCTTCGCGACATATGAATCTCTGAACTCGGAAAGAATTCGCCGGATAGTTACAGATAATTTGAAAGAAAGTGGCCGCTTGAATTGTGTTCTCTCAGCCGACTTCCGATAGGACACTTGGAATCGACGCGAGTTGTGAGCTCCGACTGCCTCTGCAAAGACTACGTGATTTTCTGCGACAGTCCATTCCACGGGCATTTGATCAAATGTCACCTCAGCGACGGATTCGGCGTGAGCCTCTTTCCTTCTGACGATCGCGCGAATCGCTTTGTCGGAGTCGTTTTGAATCACCAACTCATTGGCGTACATTTGGAATTCTTCGGTGCCCGGTTCACTTGCCCGCCGCCGACACGCCCGGCGGACTACATCGCCCAGCGAACGCCAGCTCAATTTAATTTGAAGGGTCTGAAGTTGCTCAATTAAACGAATCAGCGCGGAGCATTGATCTCTGAAAAATTCATGATGGGCAACGATGAGGCATGGCTTACCCAACAACAGATCGAACGCGAAATTCTCAAGTCCATGATGAGCATATCTTCGAGTGAAAACAGGGAAATCGCCGTATCTCATGATGGCCACATCCCACACATCTCTGATTGTCGTTGCCGCAAAATCCGAGTCCACCGGGGCGATCTCGGTGTTGACTGCAGCGAGATAACCATTGCTCTTGAGAATTCCGGGGCACGCGGATGAAAATATCCCCTGAGGGAACACCATCACGCGGTCGTGCTTGATCCCAGTCCGCGTCTCATGTTTCTCCATTCTCCATTGAGCTTCGCTGGCCCGGCTATTCAACACTACCGGCGAGCTGTCCCCAAACTCCGCGTTGATATGATCGCAGCCGTGGATCGATATGGAGAAGCGGCCCTTATGATGGTCAAATCGTTTCCCTGCCGGCCTGGATGTACGATGCCAATTCCAGGGAATGAAAGCAATGTTCGTCGTGAAGCCATACTGCTGCATCAGACGTTCGAGCAATTCAAAATCGCAACATCCATAACGCTCTCTCAAAAGAGGGTCGTCAAAAATCAGGCATGCGCCCAATTCCTGAGGCTGCCAGGCGACCTCTCGGAAGATGTGGCGGATGGCGAGGACAAGAGGAACAGCCGAGAGAAAGTGCTCCTTTACGTCGTAAAAACCGGGCCCTGTCTGCTGGTTGATGTCAACGATGTACGAGCTTGCGCTGAAGTACACAGGGACAGTGTTGAAGTGAAAGCTGACGAACGCGGGAGCCCCCGCAACCGAAATAATTGTGACAAACTTCTTTTCCGGGGTTTCCGTGTTCGCTAATACCGCATCTTCCATTCTCAGTGGCGACCGAAATTCCAGTCCCGCCATGAGGCCGGTAATATCGGTAGGCTCTGTCGAAACTCGGACCGGGACAACGCCTGAAGGAGCATCCCGCAACGATACGGCTGAGTCTTCGCACAAGGACTGAAGTCCAAACTCGCTAGCAGCCCGGTCTTGGCTCGCGTATGCAAAGCAAGCGACGCATCGGCTGCTCGCTTGCCCTTCACCAACTTGTTTGAGAGCGGCCGCGAGCGTTTGAACCGATCCAAATAGAGCATGCTCTCCAAACTGCTCCTTGGAGTCCGTGAACTCGGACAACCCCACGTTCTTCCATGGCACGCCAAAAAAATCGAGGATCTGAGCCAGAAGCTTCTGCTCTTTTCCCGGCGCGTCTTCATGCAACAGGATTGCCAATCTGGCCAAGAATGTTTCCTTAAGCTCGGACCGAAATTCCGGCGATTCAGGCCGGATTCCGGGCAACGATCAGAGAACGCATTGCCCGGCTGCGAGCAACGAGGTTAAGAAACGGCCCAGCTGCGCGGCAGGCAAAGGTCAGGCCACGGCCGGCCGAATGGGGAATCCAGCAGAAATTCTGTTTCTTAATCATCTCGAACCCTGCCGCTTCAAATGGCGCGGCGTACTCCGCAAGCGTCGGCAGATAGCATTCCTCCGTATCCTTGTCCTTCCGGCGAAGGTTGCTGCGAAACGCTGGGAAGCGATTGTTCATATCGATATTGACGCACACGCCACCCGGGCTCAACAAACGGCGGATGTCCTGTGCACATTCAACCTGCTTGCCAAGACGATGGCAATACCGGAACGTGTTGACCCCGATGATCAAGTCGAACTTGCCCAAGCGGTCTTTTTTGCCTCCAAGTTCGCGGAGCAGGTCACTCTCAAGCAGCTCGTTGTGTGCGACGTAGAAGCTTATTTTCTTTGCCAGATGAGGCGGAAGAGCCGCCTTTACTTCCTCACGAGCCACCTCAACAAGGCGCGGTGAGAAATCGGTTCCATAGGCGACTTCAACTGGAATCTGCTTCTCATCCAGCAGCTTGACCAATTGAGTGATGTTCATACCCGCGCCACATCCGAACTCCAGAAGTCGCAAGGGTCGGCCGTTGGAGCTCCGCAGCAAGGAATTCACTGCTTCCAAATAGATGCTGGCATAGTCGTGCCGCAGTAAATAGCTGACGCCATAGCCTGCCGTTTCCCAGGTGTACTTGCGCACGGCCTGCTCCGAAACGTACTCATCTAGAAACTTGTCATATAGCTCTTCAGTCTTTTCCATGTTCTCCTCGTAAGTCGAGATCTGAAATCTCCCAGGTCTGTTTCACGATGAATTTCTCCGCATCCTCGCCGTTATCGCCGACGCGAAATCGGATACCTGCATATCGTCTGATTAAATCGCGCCTATGCGTCAGCCTCGCAAACGGCCGGGACAACAGCGCTTCGGTTGATCCCTACATCTACAAAACCTGCTGAATTGGAACGATCGCGATCGGAGTTCGGCTTTTGAATCCGAAGCCGCAAATCCGGTAATCGTTCGTCATGGGCGGAAGTTGTCGTTGCGCAGAGTTCCTTAGAATCGCTGCGATCAGTCTCAAATACCACCGATCGGCGATCACGGAACCAGGAAACCGCTTGGCTGGCTGTAGCAAACCAGGCGCCCTGGACCCTCAAGTCATCGATGAGCTTGCGATAACACGCATCCCACACTCTCTCCGGAGCGAGGCTCCGGTCGTGCCAGTTGACAGTAATGCAGCCACCGAACCGGTCTGCATTGTTCACTAACTTGGCCAGGATCTTGTCGGCCTCTTCTTCTGTTAGCCCAAGATAGGCTGGATAGAACAGCGCCGTGTCCATCACGTGCATCGGAAGTTCCATAAGATAGTCTGCTCCCGGCGGCACATATGCCTGGGAGGTGCCAGTCCGGTACCCGACCGTCTCTCCATAACCTACTGTGGAGTCGTAGCTGGCTCCCGCGCGCTCCAGCTCCTCAGGCGATCGCTGGTCGTAACAAAGCCAATGCATGCGAACGCCAATTTCTGCCTTGCCCGTCAAAGTACGAATCTCTTCGAGTTCCTTGAGACCGGCCTCGGAATCCATCCAGGCATCGATACCGTGCAAGCCTATTTCATTCTTGTTTTTCAGAATGTTTCGGATCGCCGGCTCAATATCGCGAGCTCCGTAACCGGCCGCGCGGCGTTTGGCCGTCGATCTTTTTACGCTACGGCCGGGTGTCCCCGCAAAAGGAATAACGAAATAGGTTGATGCTGCCCCTTCTTCGATTTCCCGATATCTCTCAGCGAAATCAAGCCAGAAATCCTTTGCTAATCCCACTTGGACGAAAGGCCATTTCGCGACCGCAATCCAGTTCCTGACCAGCGCCCGGACAGAACACCGACCGCGCACAAAGCTTAAGAAGGTGCCGACCGTCCCGCGGTACAGGAATCCTGCTGCGGTGTGGTCCCAACGATGCTTCCTTATCGATGGGTGATCGACATCGTGAGTCAGGCAGACGATAAACCGGTAACCTTCCGGAACTGGTGGAATCTCAACAAACGCAATCCCGGCCGCAAGTAACTGGTCTCGAAGGAACTCGATGTGCAGTTCAAGAGTCGGAATCCCAGCCTGCTCCACCGGCTGTCCGGAAGTAAGGAGAAATCGGATTTCCTCGAATAAATTGTAGCCAACGCGCAGAATCGTTTGCTGCTCGCCCGGCTCCTTGTGCAGAATTGCCGGTTGCCCCGACTCTCTATCGGCGAGAATGCCGCTGTCTCCTCCGGGAAAGTTGACGCATCCTCCATAGATGGGGATCTCACTGTCTTTATACCGAAGGGATTTCGCGCCGTGATCACCGCGCTCCTCGACCGTGTCCTCGGGATCCGATGCCAATCGCTTTCCCGAGTACACCAGAACCAACGCCGCTTGAAGGTGTTCGGGGCACTCTCCAGTCGCGCAGAGCACCACATCGTAGGCCTTCTCGGAGTTCCATATCTCCCACGGCGTTTTGAATAGCTCGAAAAACTCACGGGCTACCGCGACTTCGCTGTCTCCTGCGATCACCCCGATCATAGCTTTTCCTAGCTTCCGATCGGCTCTGCCGGCGGCGCAGCGTTTCTACCCAGGAGTTCACACACGGACTGTATCAGTCTTTCGCGCTCTCGATGCCAGCTGTGTCGCTGATAGACCTCCTGTCCCCTCTCCGCATTGGCAACGGCTTCTGCCCCATCTGCAGCAACATTCCGCAAAGCTTCCGCCAGACTTTCCGCGTCTCCAGCAGCAAAATAGAACAGCTCATCCTGCCCGAAGTAGTCGACAATCGCAGGCGTATCGGGCGCGACAACCGGCTTGCCCATCGAGAGATATTCGAAGATGCGCGTCGGAGTGTTGATATCGGTGAAGGCGTTCCGCTGGTTTGGAATGACTCCGACGTCGCATGCTTGAATGTCGGCTGCCAGTTGCTCCAGCTTTCTTGCGCCGAGATAGTGCACGTAATCCTTAAGGCCAAGCTTCTCTGCCTTTGCCAGAACCTGTTCCAAATAGGGGGTGCTGCGGCCGTAAATGCGCAGCTCAGCGCGGGGCGCCGTTTCCCGAAACTTCGCCAGCGCATCGACCGCGAGCTCCAGCCCATTTCTCTCCACCAGCGACCCGTGATACATGACTACAAATTGCGCGCCAGTCTCCGCGGGAGCATAGGATCGGGCCGGGCGAAAAGGAAAGATGCCTTCGTCGGGTGAATTCATCACCACAACGATCTTGTTGTCGGGACGGCTGCGCCCGACGAATAGCTTGCGCATGGCCTCGTTCACCGTGATCACCAGGTCGGCTCGCCTCAAACTCCATTTTTCCAAGCGGCGAATCACCCTGACTGCAAAGCTTGACTCCGCGAACCCAAAGATCGTCATCATGAGCTCGGGCATGGGGTCGTGTTGGTCAAGGATGACCTTCGCACCAAGCAACTTGGGAATGAGCGCACTCGCCACCAGAACGTCGGGCATATTGTGCACGTAGATCAGGTCATACCGTTTGCTGAGCGATCGCCATGCCAGGATCCAGGCGGAAATAAAGATAAAGGAGAAATACTGGTACGCATAAGAAACCGCTCCACCGCGGAAATGCCGGATCGGAATCCGAGTGATCTGCAAATTGCCCAACGTCTCTTTCTTCTTTGACTTGTCTTCGTACTCGCAGATCAGGTCAATGCTCATTCCCTCTTCAGTCAGCGCGGCGATGGCCCGGCGCGGACGCGGATCGAAGGGATACTGAGAAAACACCACCATCCCGGCCCGCTTGCCGGCCAGGCGCGAACCTGAGCCTGGCGCGGATGGCGAGGTTTGCGCCGCGGAGGAGTTCGGCAATGTGTCTATCGTTGAGGTCATTTCGATCTTCTAAACAGCCAGTTGCTCAGCGGGCGCGTTGGCTGCTTTGGCACGCGCGTCTCTTTCGACTTTCAATTCGTTGGAAGCCCGGATCGCATCCAGAAGATCGGAGTCGGTGAATTTGCGCAGAATTTCGATATTCGGCATCACGCAGTGGCCGCCGATGACGCCCGGAAAATATTTCACAGGCGGGAAGAACTTGATCTCTTCGTAGAACGAGATGATTTCTTCGTAGTTGGCTCCGGTTTGATCGCAATAGCGCTCGATTTCCTGCGCCCAGGCGATCAGCAATCCGAAATAAGTGGTCTCAGTGAGCTTGGCAAGTTCGCTGGCCTCAGGTGTAGTGAGAATTTTCGCGGTCATGCCGAGAGATTGGAAATGCGAGGCCGCCAGTTGGCCGGCAGCGGGAGTAATGGATCCTACAAACTTGGTGTACTTGCCGATCTCCTCAAGCATCCGAGCGTGTTTGCCTCGCACCGGGCTGTTCACCACGTCGGTGCTTGTACGTTCTGAGACCTGCCGCGTGGTTCCCACCGCGACAGTGCTGTTGATGATCGTCACTTTGGGCTTAAACCGCTCGATATATCGCGCCGTCACGCCGACGAAATCGTTGATCTGGAATGGGTAGCAGATATGCAGGACATCGGGTTGCTCAACTGGGTCGAGCAATGGCGCGATGTCCACGCCCACCGTGTGATGGTACCTGGAAGCGAGCTCGAACAGCGGTCTTCCGACCTCCCCGAGCCCAACCACAATTACGTTCTGCTTGACTGTCACTTTCTTGATCCCCCTTGGCGGTTAACTGTTTGGTTGAACCTGGAGCTGGACGCAGATGAATGTGCGATGAGATGCGTTGCGGGCCGATGAATGCTTCAGCCGGGTGAGCACTTCCGTCGCGATCAGGTTATTCTCGCGAGACGGACCGTTGCGACTCAAACGGTTTGTTGAGCGAGCGGTACGAAGGTCTTCGGGCTGTCCGCGCCTGAATGGGAACTCTTCGACGTGAAGACGCCTATTTCGTAGACAACGCGGGCTTGCTGTTCGGTTGTCAGTTGCGGAAACATCGGAAGCGATACGATCTCGCAGGCCACGCGCGACGCGACCGGAAGATCCTCGTGCCTGTAGTTGAGAAAAGCGTACGGCTTTTGCAGGTGGAGCGGAATCGGATAGTGAATCCCGGTGCCGATGCCTTTGCTCTTCAGGTCTTCAATCAGACCATCGCGATTTCCGGTGCGAATGACGTAGAGGTGATATACGGCACGCGACCATGCCGGTTCAAAAGGCACAATCAAGGCCCGATTCCCGGAGAGCAATCGATTGTATTCCGCGGCCCGATCGCGGCGCAGGTTGTTCCATTCCGCCAGATACGGCAATTTGACATGCAGGATTCCGGCCTGAAGTGAATCGAGCCTTCCGTTATATCCCTCGAGATCGTGCACGTACTTCCGCACTTGCCCATGATCGCGAAGCATCCGGATTTGGTCGGCCACGCCTGCATCGTTGGTAGTAGCCGCTCCCCCTTCGCCGCACGCGCCAAGGTTCTTGCCGGGGTAAAAGCTGAACGCGGCCGCGCGGCCCATCGAGCCGGCCTTCATCCAGCGATCGTTCCGTTTGGAAAAGTACTCCGCGCCGTGCGCCTGGCATGCATCTTCGACCACCGTAAGACCGTACTTGTCGGCCAGGTCGAGGATTGCATCCATATCCGCCATTTGGCCGTAGAGATGCACGGGGACCACGGCGGTAACAGGCCTGCCGCTGCGAAGACTGATGAGCTTCCCTGCGCTGTTGCGGATGCACTGCTTCTCCAGGAAGCGTTCGAGCATCGGCACTGACATGTTGTAGGTTTGCTCATCGACGTCAACAAACTCCGGTATCGCGCGCGCCTGAGAGATTGCCTCCGACGTGGCGATAAACGTGTTGGGCACGGTCACGACGACATCGCCCGGGCCCACTCCGCAGGCCATCAACGCGAAGCGAAGTGCGTCGGTTCCGCTGCTGACGGCCACGGAGTAATCCGCGGCACAGAACTCCGCGAAGGACTTTTCGAATTCAGCGACCATGGGCCCGCCGACAAATCCTGCTGTATGCAGTGTCCGGCGGAAAACGTCCGTCAGCTCTTGCTCCAGTTTCACATGTGGAGTAATGAGATCAAGGAACGGGATTTGGTTAGCTTCTGACATGGGAATCCTCTCGTTACGCTTTGATCGACCGCAAAACCCGGGCGGGGTTTCCGGCCACGATCGTGTTGGGTGGTACATCTTTGGTCACGACGCTTCCGGCGCCGACAATCGCGTTTTCACCCACGCTCAAATTGCATAGAAGCGTGGCTCCGGAACCGATCGATGCGCCCTTGCGCACCACTGTTGGCCTGACTTCCCAGTCCGTGCCGGTCTGCAGCGTTCCATCGCTGTTCGTGGAGCGCGGGTAGGTGTCGTTGGTAAACGTGACTCCGTGTCCAATGAAGACATTGTCCTCAATGTCCACGCCTTCACAGATGAACGAATGGCTCGAGATCTTGCAGCGCTTACCGATCCGGGCATTCCTCTGAATCTCGACAAAGGGCCCGACCTTGGTCTCGTCCCCTATCTCGCATCCGTAGAGATTGACAAACTTCGAAAGCTTTACGTTGGCGCCGAGCTTTACATCTGCCGCGACGGAGTTGGACTCGTTCATAAACGGACAAACGCCCCTTTCTTGTTCAGCGACTGGCTTGCCGCTTCGAGCATCCGGACGACGCGCAGGCCCGCGTGCCCGTTGTTAAAGGGCTCCTGCCCGGTATTGATGCAATCCACGAAGTAGGTAAGCTCCTGGCGAAGGGCTTCGACCTGCTCCAACTGCGGCGACCACATGTCTCCCGAGCGGTAACTGACAAGAAGATCGTAGAGGCCTTCTCGGCTCGTGATCTTCACTCCCTTGTCATAGACCTTCACTTTTTCGTCGGCCTCAAGGTCGTTCCAGACGATCATTCGCTTCTCGCCGCCAATCAGGGTGGTCCTCACCTTAACGGGCGAGAGCCAGTTCACATTGATGTGGGCAATGATCTTGTCGGGAAAGTAGAGCGTCATGAACGCGACATCCTCTTGGTCATTCAGATGTGCTTGCCCGGTGGCGACAACCGCCTCGGGGCTGGCTTTAATCAGGTGGTCCATGATCGACAGGTCATGAGGCGCGAGATCCCACAAAACGTTGACGTCGTGTTGAAAGAGACCAAGATTTACGCGCGTTGAGTCGTAGTAGTAGAGCTTTCCCAGTGCGCCTTCGTTGATCAGCTGTCCAATCCGCCTTACCGCTCCCGTGAAGAGAAAAGTGTGATCGACCATCACTTTCAGGTTCTTCTGGTCCGCGAGATTGACCAGCTCCTCTCCTTGAGCGACCGTGCTTGTAAACGGCTTTTCGACGAAGACGTGTTTGCCATTTTCCAGCGCGGCTTTGCTCAACTCGAAATGCGTCCAGACGGGCGAAACAATTGCCACCGCATCAATGTCAGGTGAAGTGATCACTTCCATTGCGCTTGCCGTTATGGTCACACCGGGATAGGCCTTGCGGGCGCGCGCTTGGGCAGCGGGACTCATATCTGAAATCGCCCGCACTACGACCCCTTCGAGGCCGGTAAGGTTTCTGACGATATTCGGGCCCCAGTAGCCGTATCCAATTACGCCGAAGTTCATGGCTTTCTTGCTCCTTCTTGATCTTGCGCGATGCCGAGGACTCTCGAGGGTAGCCGGAGCCGGGGGCACTCAACCGAATCGTGTTCATATTGAAAAGCGGATTTTTTCCAGGCAGCCGCCTGAGGTCAGCTCGTAAACCCAACGCCGATCTCGGGGCGATCGATGCTTGGCACAGCTGGAGGAACGTGAAATGCGGGGTTCAGAATGCGCCGGAGCCGCGAATAACCGCCCCCGGGGTTCGCAGCAGGATTTTCAGGTCCAGCCACGGTGTCCAGGTTGATGCGTAGCGAAGGTCAAGGCGCACCATTTCATCAAACCGGACACTGCTGCGGCCCATAACCTGCCACAGGCCCGTGATTCCCGGCTTCACCGCCAGGAGGCGATGTCTGTGCCATGTCTGGTAGGCGGCCAATTCGTAGGGAATGGGAGGGCGCGGACCCACAAGCGACATTTCGCCCTTCAGCACATTGATGAACTGCGGAAGCTCATCGAGACTGGTTCTCCGCAGTATCTTGCCCACGCGTGTAATTCTCTTGTCGTTGGTAAGTTTGTATACGCCTTCGCCTGTCTCTTTTGGCGCCGCTTCTTCTGCCTTGCTGGCGATCAACCGCGTAACGAAATCCTTATGCACGTTGCTGTCATTGTTCACAAACATGGAACGGAACTTCAGGAAGGTGAAGGTTTGACCGTAGCGGCCGACCCGTTGCTGGCGGTAAAACACCGGCCCCCGGGAAGAAAGTTTGATGGCGAGAGCGATGACCACGAAAACCGGAGCCAGAAGAATCAGCATGATCGAACTGCCGGTGAAATCGACTGTCCGTTTAACAAAGAGGACAGATCGCCGGCCTTTATCGCGGCTGGCCAGGTCGGGGTACAGAGCGGCATTGGTCGGCGGGCCTGGCTTTTCATGATCCCAGTCGTCCGGGAAAAGGTGGAATGAGATCCGGACCTGATTGAACTCGTCGGCCGTTAGTTCCTCCTGCAGCGTGGCACTCACTTTGGCCAGGAATGTATCGAGGACCGCTCGTTTGTCAGTCACAATCAGGCCGGTGAACATGGTGCCGACGATTGCATCCTCTTTGTACCAGCCAACCAAGTCGGTGTCCCTGCTGGCAGAGAGCAATGCAGTCGCGACACGATTCAGCGTTATGGCGCTCTTTTTCGGGCCACGATCGCCGACAGCCTCAAGCAACATGAGGACAAAGGGGGCCTTCGAGCGCTCCGTGCGTTTGCGTTCAATTGCGATCATCCGCCGGAATGTCGTTTCGTCGAGAGCTGTGCGCCGGTCGATGTTCGCAGTTTCAAGAAGGGGATCAACCGCGTTTGATGTTTTCGGTTGGTTCAATGGTGTCACGACAAACTCCTATTGTGCCGTCGACTTGTGCCGTCGACCGGCGTGTTCAACAATGTCAGCGCGGGGGGGTCAGGAGGAGACGGTTGGGCGGTCATAGTAACCGCTATAGGTCGATGCTATGGCGCCGTTCAGGAGCGCTCCGAGCAGCTTTTTCTTATCGAGTGCTTCAAGTCCCTTTTGTAACTGGCGTTTCTGGGTGGTTCCCTGGCGCGTCACGAGCAGAACTCCATCAGCCATGCGCATCCAGATGCTTGTGTCTGCAAGAGGAAGCACGGGAGGCGAGTCGATAATAATCCAATCGAAGTACGAAGTCAGCCGCTCCATAACGGTTTGCAATTGATGGGATTGCAATAGCTCGAGCGGGTTGCTGGGAGTTTCACCTGAAGGCAGAAACCAGATGCCAGCTTCCTCAAGACGGTAGATGCCGGTAAACTGCCGGCCTTCGCCTCTTACGCATTCCGCGATCCCCGAAGTCGCCCCAATCCCGAACATGCGCGGAAGAGTTGGGCGCCGCAAGTCCCCCTCCACCAACAGTACTTTCTCGTCGGACGACAGGGCGAGGGCGCAGGCGAGATTGGCGGAGATTGTGCTTTTTCCTTCTTGTGGAATGGTGCTCGTGATCAGGAGTTTCTTCAGCGGCCGGACTCGCCGGAGGTCTCTCAAGCGGACTCCCAGCAACCTGATTGCCTCGGCTGTCGGGTCTTCCTTGTCGGTGAGGCACACCAGGCGGCTCTGCAAGGCGAGCGAAATCTGCAGCGTCGGGAAGTTCTCCAGGACTTCCGCCCGCCTGGCTTTGGACAACGCCTCAGCGGCACGCGGCGCCGGCTTTGGGACCACTGGAGGAGGCGGGACTTCGATTGCATCAAGGTCCTCCTCCAACTCGCTCGTGGCCACGTCGACCTCGGAACGCGAACCGGCAGACTCCCACTTCGCAGCCGCTCGGCGTTCGGCAAGCCGCAGCAGATCGGGGCCCTGAGGCAGGGCGGCGGAATCTTCCCCGGATCGCTCACTTTCCAATCGCTGTAATGCATCAAAGATTCGGCTCACGATGGTTCCCTTTCACTGCAATGGTGTAGATTCGGCCGTTTATGGATTCTGCTGCACAGGAACAAAAGCGTCGAGACGGAATTCGTTTGCCACATCTTCGATCATCCGTGCCGATACTGTCTGTGACTGCCTGGCGTAGGCGCTGATCAGGGCATTTTCGCAGATCGTGTTGATGAGGCGCGGAAAGCCGCGCGAGTAGGAGTACACCTGGTCGATTGCCTGATCGGAAAAGATCGGTGGCTGGCTTGAGTCCGCGCCGGCGATCCGCAGGCGCTGCTCGATGTATTCCTGCGTCTGCTTGGCACTGAGAGCGCCAAGCTGCGTTCTCAGCGCAATTCGTTGCTTCAGCTGCCTCAATTCGACGGAGTCCAGCTTCTTGTCAAGCTCCGGCTGACCTGCCAGGACGATTTGTACGAGCTTGTCCTCCGCCGTCTCGAGGTTAGAAAGGAGGCGCAGTTCCTCCAATGTGTCGGCGGACAGATCATGCGCCTCGTCCACAATCACCACGCTGGTCAATTGCTTCGAACCGCGCGCGACGAGAAACTTGCTCAGATCCAGCAGGAGTTCACATTTGTTCTTTCCGGTAGCCGGCAGTCCGAAGTCGGATAGAACATACTGCAGAAAGTCGGTGGGTGAAAGCCTGCTGTTGAACAGGTAGGCGTAGGCTATATCCTTGCTGTTTTCCAGGAGCCGCAATAGACATCGAAGCAGCAGCGTTTTCCCCGTGCCAACTTCGCCGGTAACCACGACGAATCCTTTATGGCGGCGGACGCCGTAGTAAAGCGCAGCGAGCGCCTCGTTGTGCCGAGGTGTCGGCACAAAGCAATGCGGATCGGGGGTAAGATCAAACGGATTCCGCTTGAGATGAAAGTGAGCTTTATACATTGTATGAGGCTGCTTAGTTGTGGAGGTAGCTGAAAACAGAGCCAGCGAGTATTACCACAAGTACGATCAAGGACGAGGCCCATCTTATCGCCATCCGCCTCTTCGCCACCCGTTCATCCAACCGACTTGCTACCTCCGGCACTTCGGAGATGACCGGCATTGGCAGAATAGATTTGATTTCCTGCTCACTGTACAAGCGATCGTCCATGAATTCGAAGGTGCCTGCAATCAGGAGACCCAAAGCCAAGCCCGCACCCAGCCCGAAACCGCAGAACTTGAGCCGGTTGGGAAAATCCGGTTTGGCCGGAAAACTCGGGGGATCGAGGATGGTGAACCGCTCGCCTTGTTGCAACTGCTCCATGCTCGTGGCCATCTCGGATTGATCTTTCTTCTTTAAAAGGTCGTCATAATTAGCCTTGGATTGATCATAGCCCCGGTTCAGATCAGCCAGCGCCTCCTGTGCCCCCGGTTCCGCGTTCAGACGGCCTTGATACTCGTTGATCCTGGCTTCCAGATTCTGGACGGCTCTCTCGCGATTGGCGATTTCCATCTCATTGGCTTTCAGACTTCCCTGCGTTTGCTGTGCCGGCCCGCTCAATGTTGGATCGAGAGCCCCGTCGGCCGGAGCTGGCTCCTTGCTCCTCGCTCTTTGAGCTGCGAGAAGGTTGGCTCGCGTCGCTTCAGTGTCGGCGATCCGTTTCTTCAGACTTTGGACGTCGGGATAATTATCAGTATATCGAGAGCTCAGATCCGCCAGTTGAGCTCGCAGTCTCTGGAGCTGATCGTCGATCGTCGCTAAATCCTGACCCGAGGCCGCTGTTCCGACAGGACGAATCCTGTATTCCGCGGCGCGCTGTTGTTCCAGTAGCGCCTGAAGGTAAACTTTCTGTTGTTTGGCCGTGTTGAGGGCATCCTGCTCGTTTTGCAGCTGTTGCTGGAGACCGCCGAGGATCGCCAGATTACTGGCCTGCTGTTCCGGCAACGCCCCTTGATGCTCGCTTTCAAATTGTCTGACTTTTGCTTCCTGCTCAGCGAGGCTCGCACGCGCCTCCTCCAACTGCTGCTCGAGGAAGCTTGTAGTGGCCTCAGACTCCTGCTGGCGCACCTTGGAGTTTTCATTGATGAACAGTTCTGTCAGTTCGCCGGTTACCGTCTGTGCAACGCGAGGATCGCGGGCAGAGTAGGAGATCCGGAATGCCGAAACATCCTGCTTTTGCGGATCGCGCACAAGCTCGACGTCGATGTCCTTCCGCATGCGAATGACTTTTTCGTCGGCTGTAGCCGAGTTTTGCGCCCCGCCATACAAGTGAAGCCGATCGATAATCAAAAGCAGTCGCGTGCGGCTCAGTATTTGCGTGGTGATGCTTTGCAGCCGGGCTTGCAGGTCGTCGCTTATATTCGGCACCACATAGTTTGCCGGCATACTCGGCTGTTCGACCAGGATCAGCGTGCTCGATTTGAACCGCGGCGGCACGACCCAGCTTGCAGCCCAAATCGACAGCCAGGCTACGAATAATGGAATGAGGAAATAGAAGTAGCGACGGCGAACGATGCCAGTCAGCCGCTCAAGATCCGGCCGCTCCATTTCCTGGTCTTCAGTGATTTCCGGCATAGTTATAACCCCAAAGGCTTTCTGAATACAACGGTGATCGCTACAAACTCGCGATCACTATTGGGAGTCGCAGCGATTCCATTGTAGTTTTGCGTAAGGCGATCGTATCCACATTGCGCACTGAAGTGTTCGCCTATGGCGCGTGTCAAGGTGGCTTGCGCCGCGAAAGTGTTCCCACCGGCGTACGTCAGGCCCACAAGTTGAGTCACGGCAGATATGCTTGCGTAGGAGACTCCGACCGCAGCGGACCATGAACGATTGAAGCTGTAGGTTCCGGTGCCACTCACGGTGTCGGAGTAGAACACTCCGTACAAACCTTCACCCGAAGTGGCGATGTGCAGATAGCTGGCTGCAAGAGCGCCGCGGTCGCCCTGCCACCCCACGCTTACTGCGCCCACGGGTGCCCAGGTGTTGAACGATTTGAGCGAACCCTGGGAAACACTGATATTTTGCAGTCCGCCTGAAAACGAAAGCGAAGATTTGGGATTGAAATAGATCGTATAAAACGCAACCGGAGAGTGCAGTTGGACGTCAATGGGCGCGTTGGGGGGATTCGTAATGGTGCGGCTGTAATCGTAAGACACGCCTATATACTGCGCGCCCGTCATGCGCCGGCTGTAGAATGCCGAGCCAGATTCACCGCTCGAGTTGAATAGACCAGTCGCCACGGCGGGGTTCAGGAAATCGAGAATTGTATATGTGCCTCCGCCGCCAACCATGCCGTCGGCCGAGAATTGATAAGTGAAGGCACCCTTTGCGTTATCGGTCTGCTGTTCCGCAAAGGGAACGATGAGCGCGGGAACGGGGGCGTCCGTTGAACCTGTCAAACCTCCCTGCGAGAAGGGATACAACCCGCTGAACACATTCGAAGTTCTGACGTAGAAATCCTGGAGGATGACGGCCGAGTGAGGACTTAAATGATCCTGAAAGACCAAAGATGCATTGTGATTCACAGCATCGAGCGAGCTGGTGTGCCCATAGAACAGGAAGGTGGGGCTATAGTTCAACGTGGCTTGCTGTTTGATGGTGGTTCGATTGAGGTCGATGGAAGGAAAAATCGAGTATGTTTCGTCACTGATTGCTTTGAGGCCGACGTCTGGCTGAATGTTGTCGGTATAGGCCGCATTCACAGTAATTGCCGTAACCAGGTAATTCGATCGCGTTGCCGCGCCGGAGGTGGTGGGATATTGCAATCCGCTGACGGGTGGAGGTGTCAACATCGGAGCGCCATTCGCTGTTGAGGCGTCGCCACCTGTCGCTTCCGGCTCCACCTGAGATATCGCCGGCATTGCGACCAAGGGGGCGAAAATCAGCGGCAGAAAGATTCTTGCGATCATAAATGGCCTCAAGGTACGACCACGGTGTCACCCGGCTTAAGTTGAATATTCTGGGTTCCCTTCTTGACTTTTATAAACTTCTCGTAGTTAAAGGGAATCCGTGTTTCGCCCCCCACGGAATTTTCACGAAGAACGTAGATGGATTTTCTCTTTGCGAAATCCCTGAATCCGCCTGCGGTTGCGATCGCATCCACAACCGTAGTTCCCGTTGTAAACGGATAGGATCCGGGCCTGACGATCTGACCGAGGATGTTGAATTTCTGACTCTTGATCTCCTGAACAATCACAGTGACTTGCGGGTCAGTGATGAAGCCGCGAAGCCGATTTGCAATCTCCTGCTCAAGCTGAGGCGGAGTCTGGCCGGCCGCCTGGATTTCTCCCGCCAGCGGGAGCGAAATTCTCCCGTCCGACCGCACGGTAACGACCCGAGTCAGTTCCTGCTCTTTCCAGACATTGATGGCGAGAATGTCACCGTCGCCGATGACGTACGTTTCGTCTGCGCGGGGGGCGTTAGGCGCCTGACCGGTTTGCTCCGGTGAGGTTGCGGTTGGGGCGGCGTCGGGTGCGGCGCCGGACTGGTTCGTGTCGGCGGCCTGTCCCCACAGTGCCGCGGAGAACGCCAGACACGCAAGAAGGCATGACTCAGGGACAAAATGACCCAGTTTTTTTGCGACTGATTTCCACGACTGCATTGGACGGATCGAACTTGCAGACAATTCAGAGTTTTCCATCGAAGCTTTCCTGATCAAGAACATTTTTTAGAGGGATGAGCACAGAGAGTCGCCGGGCGATTCAGCGCCATTCAATGCAATCGCCGAATCGATTCCAGGGGACGCTAGGAAGCATATACCCGCAGCGGGTTTCCGGCCTGGGTTCGGTTCTGGCCGGTGTACAACGATGAAGAGCGCATGTCTTCTGCCTGGCCCGCCAACGAACACGGCTCCACATCGGAGGCATGGACCTCAACGGATACCGACTGCGCGAGCATGTCAACGGAGAGAACGAGACGCAACTGATTCTTCTTGCGTAGGAGGATTCCTTCAACACCTTCAAGAGCGCCTCGAATCACGCGTACGCGCATCCCGCATCTGAGGAACGGATGGGGCTCGACGCTCGAAGGTCCATCCATCGCTTTTTGAATCGCCTCGATCTCCTGATCGGGGATCACTGCGACTTCCTGGCCGCGGTGGAGAATCATGTGGATTCCCGGTGTTGTCACGACCTGCAGTTTGCGATCGAGGTCGCCGCGAACGAAGAGGTAGCAGGGAAACAGGGGCAAAGAAAGCTGCATGGTCCTGTCTTTCCAGCGGCGGGTTGATTCATAGAGCGGCAGAAAGACTTCAAAACCTTTCGTGGAGAGCATCTCTGCAATGACCTTCTCATGGTGGTGGCGAGTGTAGACAGCCCACCACGGGGAGGCACCGTGCATTGCGGTTTCGAAGGTCTCGGCGGCTGGCATTTCAGATTCCATTGTCTTCGGCGGGCAATCTTCAAAAGGGCTGAACGGGGACGTAGCTTCGCCCTGTGAGTCACATCGCTGGGTTGATGTCTCAGCTTGAATTGCCTTGCTTGTCCCTTGTTTTTGGCCCTCAAAACGGGGAGGATTGCCAAACAAAATTGGTGCACAAATACTGTGTCTTCATCATGATGGCCAGCGCATTAGGTGACAATGCCCCTATTGTGCTAGCGCGCCAACTCCCGGTAACACGCTCAAGGCTCCTCTGGTAATGGCCCCCAGCCAGAACAGTCCCCCTCGTACCGGAGCCGGCCCCAAATTCCATGGTGTCTTCTTGTGCCCGATGCGTTTCACGTTCCAAGAAAAAGTGGCATGAAATTCGACTTGAGCCCTGCCCGCCTAAAGTCACTCAATCCTCCAAAGTCAATTCGCAACTCCGGTAGTTATCTTTGTCTGCTGACAGCCAGATCGATCGGTGGATCCCATTGCAGGCAAGTACTTAGTGCGCCCTGGGAGGCCCCCTGTGGCCCCGGCGCTTCTGGAGCTTACCCACACTGCGCAATCTGTAAAGCAACGCGCGATAACTCATCCTCAAATCTTCCGCGGTCTTCCGCCTGTTCCACCGATTCGCCTGCAAAGCCTTCAGAATCAACGTTCCGTTAACCAGGGACGTTGCCCCAGCCTCCAGAGAACCTGGTCTCAGCTGCCGGCTGGCGAATCCACTAGAGGGTTCCATTTGGCGTTTGAGTTCAGCCACCAGCGCCTCGTCGCCGCCGAGGATGACCGCACGTGCAATCCAATTCTCAAGCTCGCGCAAGTTTCCCGGCCAGTCCCATAGCTTGAGCAATTCCAAAGTATCTGGACTCAACTGAGGCATGGTCCTTCTGAACTGGCGAGTCAGTTTCTCGAGAAAGTACTCGCATAACTCCGGAATATCCTGTTTTCGGTCACGCAGAGGCGATAAGCGCAGAGTGACACCGTCCATGCGGCAGAAGAGATCGTCCCAAACTGCGCCCGATTGAATCGCTCTCTGCACGTGGACGTTGGTTGCGCAGACGACTCGTGCGCGTCCCGTTCGCAGCTCGCCGCTGCCAATTCTCGTATAAGTGCCGTCGGTCAGCAGGCCAAGCAACTTGCCCTGCAGCTCCAAACTCATCTCGCCGATGTCATTCAGAAAGAGCGTGCCGCCATCCGCGATCTCTACCAAACCCGGCCGGTCTTCGCCGGCTTCGGCAAGCGTGCCCTTTTCGAAGCCAAATAACTCTCGCTCAAGCAGGTTTGCGGACATCGCAGCGCAGTTGAGTTTGATAAATGGCGCCTCTCTCCTGCTCGAGCGCGTGTGCAGAAACCGGGCGACCACTTCCTTACCCGTTCCGCTCTCCCCCTGAATGAGGACGGGAAGATCGCTCAAAAGAACGGAATTGATCTTGTCCCGGAGCTCACGCATGGCTGGCGTGCCGCCAAAAATGACAGCTTCGCTCGGCAACTCAGCGGGATCGATACGAAAGCTCTGGTTCAAGTCTGTAGGCATAGACCTTGAGAACGACCGAAGGGAAACTGCGCTTATGGATGCACGCAGGGGGCCACGGCGGCTTCTTAATAGCTCGCGAGATGATTGTGTTTGTTGTTGATTCTTTGGTAGTTAATGAAATGCTCAGGCGAAGGTCGAAGGGGCGCGCCAACGAGTATGCAAAACTTTGCATACTTCTTACCAACTGTTTGCAGACTGATTGTCGGATCGGACTCAGTGAGCGAGGTATGAATGCGGCAGTCGCGCGACGCGATCATCGCGCGGGTCTCCGCCCATCGGATTGACGGCAGGCTCCCCGCTCGCGCATTGCCTGCGCAAAGTCCTTTGCTCGTGACCGATTGTCAGCACCGGACGATATTCGCGGCTGTCAGACCCCGGGTCGCATTGCGCGTATCCACAACCAGCTGCGCTTTTGAGACGATGGCGGGATAGTCATACTGAGTGTGGTCTGTAGAGATCACAACGCAATCGAATTCCGGAATCCGCTCCAGCGGGGTGCTGGTCATATTGAGCGCATATTTGCGTCCCTGTCCTGCTGATGGAATAAAGGGGTCGTTGTATTCGACAGTTGCACCGCGCTTCTGAAGCAGTTCGATGATGGTGAGGGACGGGGACTCGCGAAGGTCATCGATATCGCGTTTGTAGGCCAGTCCCAAAATCAGCACCCGTGAACCAAACAGCGATTTACGGCGCTGGCTGAGAGCTTCAACGATGTTGTCGACGACGAAATAGGGCATGGCAATGTTGACCTCGCCAGCCAATTCGATGAACTTTGTACGGAAGTCAAACTGCTTTGCTTTCCAGGAAAGATAAAAGGGGTCGATGGGTATGCAGTGTCCACCCAGACCAGGGCCCGGGTAGAACGCCTGGAATCCAAACGGCTTGGTTTTGGCCGCTTCAATCACTTCAAAGATGTCAATCCCCATGCGCATGCAAAGCTGCTTCAGCTCGTTGACCAGCGCGATATTGACGCAACGATAGATGTTTTCAAGCAGCTTGGTCATCTCGGCCGCCGCAGGCGATGAGACGGGAACGATACGCGTGAAGATTGACCCGTATACTGCCGATGCCAGTTCAACTGCCGCTGTACCGCAACCGCCAACGACCTTTGGAATATCGCGCCGTTCGATCGAATCGTTTCCCGGATCCTCGCGCTCGGGAGAAAACGCAACGTAGAATCCTTGGCTCACTTCGTCCATCGCCAGGCGGAGATCAGCGCGATTCCCCTTTTCGAGAAGGGGGACAACAACTTCTTCGGTCGTTCCTGGATAAGTCGTGCTCTCCAGAATGATGAGTTGTCCGTCATGGAGGTGAGGCGCAATGCTTCGCACCGTGTCACATACGTAACTGAGGTCGGGCTCGTGGTACTCGTTAAGGGGCGTCGGCACGCATAAAATTACAACGTCCATTTGCGCGATCGCACCGTAATCCGACGTGGCTTTGAACCCGTTCTCCCGCGCCTTCTGAATCAAGTTCCCGGGAATCCGCACGATATATGAGCCGCCCTTGTTGAGGGTCTCCACCTTGCGGGCATCGATATCGAACCCGGTCACTGTGAATCGTGCTTCGCTAAACAGAAGCGCAAGTGGCAGCCCCACGTAGCCCATGCCGACGATTCCAATTCGCGCCTCGCGGGTCTCGACTCGATGTTTAAGTTCGCTGGTTCGTGCTGAGGATTTCGAAGCCACCGTTCTTCTCCTATGCTCTTTTGAAGCTTAACTCATACGTTAACTTCGGATAAGTTATTGTAACCAAACTATATGGGGCGCGCCGGTAGGCCAACGACTGGTTCCCAGCGCCGTAGCACGAACGGCGAACCGAAAACCGTTTGCCAGGCATTGGACAAGGGATGATCAACCGTGGATCCAATCGCCCCGGCATGAGGAACGATCGGCAGCAGCCAGAGAACCGCTTCGCGTTGGCTCTCTACCTGAGTCAAACCGCATTCTTCTGTGCGGAACGAGCCTTCTGGAACGGCTGCTCAGGATCTCCCGCTGACCAGGGCCGAAGGTGATGCTGCTGGATCTTGTAAAGCATGGCGCGGTAGCTCATGTTGAGGTACTGCGCGGCGCGGCGGCGATTCCACCCGAAAGTCTCCAGCGCACTTTGGATCATTTTCGCTTCGGTGCGAGCCTTCACATCGCGAACGATCGATCGTATGCCAACGCATGGCGCCGGCGCATCAATCAACGGATTCTGCGAACCAGCCGTCTCCGATGCGGATGCCTTGGTTTCCAATTCACGGGTGGCGGCATCGACGTCACGCATAACGATCGTCCGCGTAACGAAATTCCGAAGCTCCCTGAGGTTTCCCTTCCAATCGTAGAGCAGAGCCGCATCCATCAACCGGGATGGAAGGCTGCTTCCAAACCCGCTTGTCAATTCCACAGGAGAGCGGCGAATGAACTCCTCAATGAGGTAGGGGATTTCTTCACGCCGCTCGCGCAGAGGCGGAACTTTGATGGTGAAGACGCTGAGTCGATAATAAAGATCCTCGCGAAATGTCTTGTCGAAGAGCGCATCTTCCATCTGAACATTTGTCGCCGCGAGAACTCTGACATCGACCTTGGTGGTTTCCTGGGCGCCGAGGCGAGCAAACTGCCCATCCTGGAGAACCTGAAGCAGTTTCGCTTGCATCTGCACGCCAATTTCGCCAATCTCGTCAAGAAGCAGAGTGCCGCGGTTGGCCTGCTCGAACTTTCCTGCCCTGTCTTTGATGGCCCCCGTGAACGCGCCTTGCCGATGCCCAAAGAGCTCGCTTTCGAGTAAATCGGCTGGAAGAGCGGCGCAATTGACTTTCAGGAATTTCTCTTGTGACCGACCGGAATGCTTGTGAATCAACTGTGCGATCACTTCCTTGCCCGTGCCGCTTTCGCCCAGGATTAGAACGTTGACATCGACATCCGCAAGCAATTTGACCTGGCGATGGATTTCCAGCATCTGCGGCGAAGCAGCCAGAAAGAAATTGCTGCCATCAAGTTCTTCAAGATAGGGCATGGCAGGCATGTCTTCCGGAATGTGGGCGAGTGGCGCAGGATTGTGCGCGGCCGCTTGAAGTTCCGTGTCATGGGAAGACAAGTCGCCAATCCCACAAATCGCATCCTTTGAAGGCGTCAACGATTCTATGACCGACTCAACATCTTCGCGAGTGAGCGGCATCGTCAACGTGCGCTCGATGCCAAGCTTCGCAGCCTCTTTGCGCAGATGTTGCTCGCTCAATTTTGTAATCAGGCAAATTCTGTTTCGGGGAGCGCAGTTCAGAAGCTCGCGGAATTGAGTTGTGTGCGATGCGCTTACCGCCGAAACCTCGCAGAGAAGCAAGTCGGGCTCAAGCCCGTTGCTCAGAAGCGCATGGGCCTGAGCGTGTCCGGTTGCCTCGATCACTCGATGGCCGGCGCACTCGAGAGCCATTTTGACCGTTGAACGCGCTTTGGCGTTCTGAATATTTGTCAGAACCAGGAGAAGCGATTTCACCAAGGCCTCTTTCTAAGAATCCAATCCAACAAACAATAAGGTCACGCGATCCCATCCCGCCCCAGGAAATGACGCCTTCCGAATAAGCGGAACAGGGTGTACAAGGGCCCTTGAACTGAAGAAACAGGCTCGTGCGGCAATAGTACCTCTATCCGCAGAAAAGCGTGCGCCTGTATGAGCGGAATTAAGCCTTATGAGCGGCCTTTATTTTACTTACCGCTTGAGGAATCTTTGTTTAACGTAGCGTCCCAAAATCCATTGCGGCTGATTCGTCAATTGCCCACTGGGCAACCTCCACGGGGAAAGCGGGAACCCAATTTAGAAAACCCGGGGAGAGTTGAACAGTGCCCCAAAAAAGCGGTTTGAACTGATGACATGAACGATTGCTAGATTTGCTTTCGTGCTTTGACGATATGAGAGTCGATGCTCAGTGTCAATGGCACAATGGTCATGAGATCTGCGCCTGGGTAACTCGCGTTCGTAACCTATGGCATTGCCTTTCTTCATACGAGTCAAAATGGTCCGAACTCAACGAAGTTTATCGACTAAGTGATGGCAAATACTCAAGTTCCAAGCCAAAGTGATGTCGGATGAAGTCGTGCGGCTCATTTGTACAATGGGTCAACGACACAAGCCTATTTTGACTTATCCACAGCGATCTACAGGGCAAATTTGGGGGCGGCTCAGGAACCCCGAGCAACAACATGCTTCTTTCTCGTTTCGTCGTATCCTGTTAAAAGGGGACCCCGCGATGAAGACTTTTACTCTGGACGAAGCGCAATCCCTGCTTCCGGTGGTGGAATCCCTGCTCAAGCGGGCCATCGAGGACAGGGATTCAGCTCAATCCGTCGAGTCCGGTCTCAACGGTCTGGCGCAGCGCATCTTTCTCTCGGGCGGTATGAAAATCAACTCCGACAGCGTCGCCAGGCA
>Ga0265330_10000396_pt1 | contig 30075 bp, 24 predicted proteins | sample 41919metaG_FD_202083 | JGI IMG/M metagenome (GOLD analysis project Ga0265330, IMG submission 202083) | Rhizosphere microbial communities from Carex aquatilis grown in University of Washington, Seatle, WA, United States - 4-19-19 metaG | ecosystem: Host-associated > Plants > Roots > Rhizosphere...
GACTTTCGCGGAATCGTGCGTCTGGCTGCGTAAGGCATCTCCGAGAGAAGATGTGAGATACAGCGCAGGTGATCGCCCGTTTCCTTTCGCTCCAACGAGGGAAACGCTCTCATCCTGCACACAGTACTTCAGAGTTTTGGTGCTGCGGTCGTACCACGTATTGGCGATGATCCCGCTGACATCACCATACGCACCGCTCATGATAACCGAATGCCCTGGCCCGGTCAGGCATTGCGCATGAAGGTAGTTGACGTTTGTGAAGTTGGCGCCGCTCTCCAAAAGCGTCGCTAATCCTCCATGGAATTCTGATCGGAAACGTTCAAGGTACTCAAACGGAAACTGATCGAACACTATGACGATCACCAGCCTGGGCTTCTCTGGCCGTGCCGAGCGCGCTGGAGAAGGGGAGCCGAAGAGGGCTGCCAGAAGAAGTATGTATCGAAGTGGTTTCATTAAGTAACAGACACGCATCACTTGTTGAGTGCAATTTTGCCTAAGGCAAGATACAACCGATGCATGAGATCCACAATTCATTCGTGGCACTTTCATCAGGACTCGTTCCCACCCTTGCAATTCACTTCAAATTTCGCGATTGTAATATCTTACCATACTATCCACGTTTATGATCCTGCTGATTCCCGCGATTGAGATCAAGGGCGGTCGATGCGTCCAGATGATCCAGGGCGAAGAAGGCTTCGCCTATTCTGATGATCCCGTCGAAATGGCCCGGCTCTGGCGCAAAGAAAACGCCAAATCGCTCCATGTGACGGATGTCGATGGTGCAATAACCGGTCACCTTGTGAATGTCGATTCCATCCGGCGCATGGTGGAAACAGTCGATATTCCCATTGAGTTGGGGGGCGGGTTGAGGACGTTTGACGCGGTGAAGGCAGCGTTCGATCTCGGAATGTATCGCGTGCTCGTCGGGACGATGCTGATCGAGAATCCTGATGAGGCGAAGAGGGTGATGGACACGTTCGGTCCGAGCAAGGTTGTCCTCGGTATCGATGCGTTGGATGGGATCGTTGCCGTTCGCGGCATGGCAGAATCGTCAGGCCTTACGGCGTTGACTGTTGCCTTGAATGCCCGGCAGATTGGATTCCGCCGATTGGTGTACACGAATATCAGAATTGATGGGACTCTTCGCGGGCTGAACCTTCCGGTCCTTCGTGACCTTGCAGAGAAGAGCGGACTCCGCATCACAGCGTCGGGGGGGATCGGTGGGTTGGATGATTTGCTCAAAATCCAGGAATTGGAACCGTTCGGGGTGGACTCGGTAGTCGTTGGTCGCGCGCTCTACGAAAACAAATTTTCTTGCCAGGGTCTTTGGCGCAGGTGCGAAGCGGGAAACCATCCATTTACTGCAAAGGTCTGAGTATGGGAAAAGTCGCGGTGTTGCTTGGCAGCACTTCAGACCAGGCGCTCATGCAGCCCTGCCTCGACTATCTGACGAGGTTTGGCATTGAGCATGAACTGCATGTCCTCTCGGCACATCGACAGCCGGATGAAACCGCCCGGTTTGCGAAACAGGCCGCGTCCAACGGGTTCTCCCTCATTATTGCCGCTGCCGGAATGGCCGCACACCTTCCCGGTGTGATCGCATCGCATACGACGCTCCCTGTCATCGGAGTGCCGCTCGAGGGATCGGCACTTCACGGTCTGGACGCATTGTATTCGATCGTTCAGATGCCGGCAGGGATTCCCGTGGCCACTGTGGCCATCGGCACGGCCGGAGCAAAGAATGCGGCGGTGCTGGCTGCGGAGATTCTTGCGCTTATTGACCCCTCATTAGGAAAGAAACTGGACGAGTTTCGCCGTTCCGGCTCCAAATTCTGACTCCATGAAATTTCTCATCATCGGGCACTGTTGTATCGACGTGGTGCACCAGGAAGACGGGCATGAACTGGAGCAGCCTGGAGGTCTCTTCCGCACCGCATACATGCTCTCGAAGCTGGTGGGGAAGAACAGCACAGTCGTGCCGGTGTGCGGGATTGCCAGGGAAGACTTTCCCCGCATGTCGGCGTTGTTCGCAGACCTTCCGGGCATCTGCACGGATGCGTTGTACAAGATCGATGCGCCGACAAATCGCGTCCATGTATTTCACTCCTCCAACGGGGCGTCGATTGTTTGCTCAAAGGACATCGCTCCCCCCATCCCGTTTGAGCGATTGCGCCGCCATCTTCGATCGGACGCGGTGCTTGTCAATATGTTCTCCGGGTTCGATCTGACATTGGAGACGCTTGATGTGATCAGGATGGAAGCGCGTGACGAAAAGATACCGATTCATTTCGACTTCCATAACCTGACCCTTGGCGTCAACGGGCAAGGAGAGCGATTCCGCCGTCCAGTGGAGGAATGGCGCCGCTGGTCATTCATGATGGAGACCGTCCAGCTGAATGAAGAGGAGATGAAGGGCCTTTCGAGCGAACCCATGAGCGAAGAACAGCTGGCTGGCCACATGTTCACGCTGGGTGTGAAGGGAATTCTGGTGACACGCGGTCAACAAGGGCTTACCGTGATGTCCGACGACCACAAGCGCACGGTGCGGAAGGAGATTAACGGAACCAGGATTCTTGCCAAAGCTCCATTGGCGGGATGTGGCGATATGTTCGGGGCGGCGTTCATGTATCATTACGCCAAGTCTCAGGACATAGCGGCGTCGGCAAATGAAGCAGTGAAATCTCTGGGAAGCTGTTTCAACGATTCTGGTACATCATCACTGAGCGTTTCACGAATGGACGGGGGAGCGAAATCCCCGGAAACCGGCAAATGAACATAGCAATTGTTGGATATGGCAAGATGGGCAAAGAGGTGGAGCGCGTTGCCGTGGAACGCGGGATGAAAATTGCGCGCGTGTTCGATATAGGTGACAATCCGCATGGAACCGGATTGACGAAAGAGTCCCTCAAAGGAGTCGATGTCTGCATTGATTTTTCTTCTCCAGAAGGCGCGTTTGAAAATATTGAGGCCGTCGCTGCTGCCGGGAAGAGCATCGTCGTGGGGACAACGGGCTGGCATGATCGGATTGACGAAGTCCGGCAGCTGGTCAAGAAAGCAAAGATCGGACTGTTGTATTCATCCAATTTTTCCCTCGGCGTCAATATCTTCATGCAAATAGTGATGGATGCCGCGCATCTTTTTGAGCGGTATCAACAGTACGACGTCGCCGTATGGGAAGCCCACCACACGGGTAAGGCCGACAGTCCGAGCGGGACGGCACTTTCTCTCGCTTCAATCGTGCTGAAGGAATTCCGGAGGAAGAACGGCATTCTTGCAGAGACGAGCCACGGAACGATCAAGCCGGAACAACTCCACGTGACTTCCACACGGCTCGGTCACACTACGGGGAAACACGTGGTGATGTTCGATTCTGAGGCCGACACCATTGAGCTCGTCCATACCGCAAAAAACCGCACTGGCTTTGCTCTCGGGGCAATCGCCGCGGCAGAATGGCTCAAAGACAAGAAGGGGATTTATACGATGCGGGATATTCTCCTTCCGTGACACTCTACAACATCAGCAACGGCATCAGGAGGCCGATACCAACAAATCTATGCCACGACAATTACTGTTCCAAGGCACTGCAACTGCGCTCGTAACACCTTTCAAGAAGGACGGATCGGTGGATGAAACCGCCCTTCGTGAACTCGTCGATTTCCAGATCAAGGGCGGAGTCGAAGCGCTTGTCCCCGTTGGTAGCACCGGTGAAGGGGCGACACTTTCGGAAAGCGAACAAGCGTTTGTGATTGAAACTGTTGTTGACCAATCCAACGGGAGAATCCTGGTCATTGGCGGTGCGAGCAGCAATGCGACCTCCCGCGCAGTCGCCCTTGCCAAGCGTGTCAAGGAGTGCAGGGCCGATGCGATCCTGACGGTTGCGCCATTCTACAACAAACCCACGCAGGAGGGTTTGTATCAGCATTTCAGCGCCATTGCCAACGAAGTGGAAATGCCTGTGGTGATATACAATGTCCCCGGCCGCACGGCGTCAAACATCGAGCCGGCGACGGCAATCCGCCTCGCGCAGGATATCCCTTTCATCGCAGGGATCAAGGAAGCTTCCGGCAATGTCAATCAGATAATGCAAATTCTCCATGATCGCCCCGAAGGGTTTGGCGTCTGGTCCGGTGATGACAGCCTTGCCCTTCCGCTTGTGGCAGCCGGGGCTGACGGCGTCATCTCGGTCGTGGCCAATGAAGTGCCGGAAGAATTCTCAACAATGGTGCGAACAGCCCTGAAGGGCAGGATTCCCAAGGCGCGCGAAATGCACTATCGCCTTCTTCCCTTGATGGATATCAACTTCATTGAATCAAATCCGATTCCCGTAAAGGCGGCACTGGCAATGATGGGGATGATTGAGGACTGCATCCGACTGCCGTTGGTTCGACTCTCGGAGGCAAACCGCCCGAAGTTGGAAAAAGTCCTTCGCTCTCTCGACCTGCCGGTAAAAGTGTAGAACTCCAGGATTCGCTCGTTGTTATCATACATGAACCGATGAATAGCAGGAATTAACCTGGGCAGACCATGGTCCTCGAAGAAGAAATAGAGGTGTTGTACGACAAAGAGCCGGCGGCGCTTGACCGCCGGAAGGCGCTCCGGAAATTCGAGGAGTTTATGTTCTTTCTCGATCACGGGGAAATCAGGGCGGCGGAAAATATCGGCGGGAAGTGGCAGGTCCATGCCTGGGTGAAAAAGGGGATTCTCCTCGGATTCCGCCTGGGGGCGATCAAGGATATGCCTGTCGGCTCCGGGTTGCACTATTTTGACAAGGAGACGTTTCCCCTGAAGAAGCTGACGGTGGATGACGGCGTCCGGATCGTTCCGGGGGGCTCGTCCATCCGGAGCGGAGCGTTCCTGGCGCGCGGTGTTGTCTGCATGCCCCCGATGTACATCAACGTCGGCGCTTATGTCGATGAAGGAACAATGGTCGACTCCCATGCCTTGGTTGGCTCCTGTGCGCAGGTTGGGAAACGGGTGCATCTGAGCGCCGCCTCGCAACTTGGGGGCGTCCTCGAACCGATTGGGGCACTTCCGGTCATTGTGGAAGACGATGTGTTCATCGGAGGAAACTGCGGGATTTATGAAGGGACGGTTGTTCAGCGCAGGGCTGTCATCGCCGCAGGAGTCATCCTCACAGGTGGGACCGCAGTGTATGACACCGTTCGCAAGACCGTCTATCGCAAGGACGGTAACCAGCCCCTCGTGATTCCCGAACATGCCGTCGTCGTTCCTGGCTCGCGCCCCCTCGCAGGCGACTGGGCCCGGGAACATGGTTTGTCTATCACTACGCCGGTGATCATCAAGTATAGAGATGAGAAGACTGATGCGTCCACTGCTCTGGAGGGAACCCTCCGATGAACGAGCGGCGGATTCTGGTCATGGGAAGCAACGGACTCTTGGGTCAGAAAGTGGTCGAGCTTTTTCTCCGGGGCACCGATTTCAAGATCATGCTCTCATCGGTCGAGCCGACTCCGGTGATCCCCGTGTCGGAAGCCCAGTACGCCCCGGTGGACATGACCATAAAGAAAGATGTCAAACAACTCGTTGCGTCGTTCGAACCGGAAGTGATTGTAAACTGTGCGGCAATCACCGACGTTGACAAGTGCGAAACCGAACGAGAACTGGCGTGGAAGATCAATGTTGGGGGAGTGGAGAATATTGTCGAGGCGGCCCGGAGAACCAATGCCACAATCGTCCACGTGTCGAGTGACTATGTGTTTGATGGAAAGAACGGACCGTACACGGAAGATGACCGCCCGGAACCTCTCAGCTACTACGGGAAGACAAAACTCGCAGGGGAAAACGCACTGAGGAGTTCGGGGTTGAACTACTTCGTTGCGCGCACCATGGTTCTCTACGGGTACGCCCCCGGAGTAAAAATGAACTTTGCCCTGTGGCTCTTGCAGAAGCTGGAAAATGGATCGGCTGTACGAATTGTCGACGATCAGTTTGGGAATCCCACACTGGTGGATGAGCTTGCCTTCGGGCTGACACGCGCGATTGAACTGGGGAAAACGGGAGTCTACCATATCGCCGGGCGCGACGTCGTGAGCCGTTATGAGTTTGCCAGGCAATTGGCGACCGTATTCAGTCTGGATCCCGGCCTCATCACTCCGATCAAAACTGCCGACCTGCAGCAACCCGCGCCAAGGCCACTGAAGTCGGGACTTATTACGCTTAAAGCGGAAACCGAGCTAGGCCTCAAGCCGTCTACTGTCACAGAGGGGCTCACGATCTTGAAAAGTCAAATTGCACGAACGCTCCGGAGACTGAACGATAGCGAGGCAATCCCCGGGACACGCGGCTCGCGGCGACGCTAGTGTCGAGTCCCAGAAAAACCTTGACTAAGTTCGTCGGGGAAAATCGCTCACTGCAGTCTGCTTCGCGCAAGGGGCCCGGAAGAATATTCAAGTTACTTGCGTGTCGAGACACTAGTATTCCTTCCCAGCATTTGCATCATTTGTTCCACAGTTGGGTTTCCCATGCATGATATAAAAGTTCTCCGGGAGCAAACAGATCGTGTGAAGGAGGGCGTTCGCCGGAAGGGAGAAGACCCGTCGAAGGTCGATGAAGCATTGCGAATTGACGAGCATCGACGGTTGCTTATCCAACAGGCAGAAGGACTCAAGAGTCGAAAGAACACCGTCTCCGCCCAGGTGGCGAAGATGAAATCGCAGGGTGACGATGCTGCCGCGCTGATTGCGGAAATGCGCACTGTCGCCGACCAGATCAAGATCTTGGATGATGAACTGAGGAGAACTGAAGAACAACTCCGGGCGATTCTCCTTTCCATCCCCAATACCCCCCACGATTCCGTGCCGACCGGCAAGTCGCCTGCGGACAATAAGGTCATAGCAACGTGGGGCGAGCCTCCAGTGATTGATTTTGCGCCGAAGCCTCATTGGGACCTCATGGAGAAACTGGGGATTATCGACTTTCCCAGAGGGACGAAAATCGCCGGGGCGGGATTTCCCGTGTTTATCGGGAAGGGCGCCCGACTGGAACGAGCGCTTATTAATTTCTTTCTGGACGAAGCAACGAAAGAGGGATACACCGAGCTCATTCCGCCGCTTGTCGTCAATGCGGCGAGCGCCACGGGTACGGGGCAGCTTCCCGACAAAGAAGACCAAATGTATGAATCTGCGAGAGACGGGTTTTATCTTGTTCCGACGGCGGAGGTGCCTGTCACCAATTTTTACAGAGACGAAATCCTGACCGAACAGCAGCTCCCTGTCAAATTCTGTGCGTATACGCCTTGTTTCAGGCGTGAGGCCGGATCGTACGGAAAAGATGTGCGGGGTTTGAATAGGCTCCATCAATTTGACAAGGTGGAATTGGTCAAACTGGTTCATCCTGACCGATCCTATGAGGAAATGGAGTCACTTCTGGAGCATGCAGAAGGCCTTCTAAAGAAACTCGGACTGCACTATCATGTGTTGTTAATGTGCTCGATCGATCTGGGGTTTACACAGGCGAAGAAGTACGATCTTGAGGTGTGGTCCGTTGGTCAACAAAAGTGGCTGGAGGTCTCCTCGGTGAGTAACTTTGAGGCATTCCAGGCCCGGCGGATGAATATACGGTATAGACCCCAAAACGGGGGAAAGCCGGAGATCGTCCACACGCTCAATGGATCTGCGCTCGCACTTCCGCGTGTTCTTGCCGCACTCCTCGAGCAGTACCAGACACCGGAAGGGAAGGTTGTGGTGCCGCGGGCACTGCATCCTTATACGGGCTTCGAGGTGATAGGCTGAGATGCTCCTGGTGTCGGCAAGTGGGTTTCGCTGAAATACAGACCACAGCAGGAAACCCTGTGCGAACCAAATTCATTGAAGTGGTGTAATTGCATTGAAACCGCTCTTACGTCTTCTCCCATTTCTCGCGCGCTACAAAACGACCCTCCTCTGGGGTCTCCTCACGGTCATCATCAGCAACCTTTTCACCGTGGCCCAGCCGATCTTCATCGGTCACTCCATCGACCTATTAAAGGAAGGACTTGAATCGAGAGTCCTTCAATGGTATCACCTTCTGGGGTATGCCGGATTGGTCGTTGGCTTTTCTGCCATCGGCGGCGCATTTACATTTCTCACAAGACAAACGATCATCGTCGTCTCGCGCAAGGTGGAGTACGATCTCCGCAACGAGTTCCTCGCGCATATCCAAAAGCTCTCGCTTCCGTACTTCCAGCGCACGCCGACCGGCGATCTTATGGCGCATGCCACCAACGATATCAGCGCCGTCCGCAACGCGCTTGGCCCGGGCATTATGTACCCGATCGACACGCTGATGACGTTCATCATGGTCCTCGCGATCATGCTGTACAAGGACCCCGCGCTTACCGCACTGGCGCTCATTCCCCTGCCGTTTGTCTCCTACGCGGTCTATACCATCGGGCGTCTGGTGCATGCGCGATTCGAAGAACGCCAGCAGCAGTACTCGGAGCTCACGACGCGCGCCCAGGAAAATCTTTCGGGAATGAGAGTGATCAAAGCGTATGTCAGGGAAGCGCATGAAATCGGACAGTTTCACCGGATGAGTTGGGAATACCTGAAGAAGAACCTCGTGCTCGCCCGCGTCCAATCGATCATGTGGCCCCTCATGTTTCTGCTTGTCGGATTCTCAATTGTCATCACGCTGTACTATGGCGGCCTCCAGGTCATCAACGGAACGATGAGCCTGGGGATGCTCACAGCATTCTTCGGATATCTGATCATGCTCATCTGGCCGATGATTGCATTCGGATGGGTGATCAATATTCTCCAGCAGGGGGCGGCATCCATGGCGCGGCTTGGAAGAATCCTCGACACCAAGCCGGAAATCGCCGATGGTCCGACAACCCGCCACGGTGTTCCAGCCATCAAAGGTGACATCGAGTTTCGCAACGTTGTCTTCACTCACGCCAGTGCCGCGCGTCCGGCCATCGAAGGTCTCTCGCTCCATATTCCTGAGGGGACCACCCTGGCGGTCATTGGGTACACCGGGTCAGGCAAGACGACCCTGGTAAACCTCATCCCACGGTTGTACGATGTGACCAAAGGACAAGTGCTCATTGACGGCATTGATGTGCGGGAGATCCCACTGGAGGAATTGCGCAAGAGTATCGGCTATGTCCCGCAGGAGACCTTCCTCTTTTCGGAATCGATAGAGGAAAACATCCTTTACGGGATGGAAACTGCGGAACACGACCCCATGGTGCGGGCCGCCGGGATCGCCCAGATCGCAAAGGACGTCGACGGTTTCCCGCAAGGATACGAAACCGTGCTTGGCGAACGCGGTATCACGCTTTCGGGGGGGCAAAAACAGCGGACGAGCATCGCCCGCGCACTCATCCGTGATCCCAAAATCCTCATCCTCGATGACGCTCTCTCTGCGGTGGATACCTACACGGAAGAGCAGATCCTCAAGGGTCTTCGCGGCGTCATGCGTGGGCGCACAAGCATCATCATCAGTCACAGGATTTCCACTGTCAAGGACGCCGATAAGATCGTTGTTCTGAACGAAGGAACAATTGCGGAACAGGGTACCCATGCGGAACTAGTGGCCCTTGGCGGCATTTATGCGGAACTCCACAGGAAACAGCTCCTGGAAGAAGCGCTTGATCAGTTGTAAGGAACCAACGGCATGCAGGAAGAAGAAATCCTCGGCAAGGCGTACGACGGAAAGTTGATGCGGCGTTTGCTCACGTATCTTCGCCCGTACCGAAGGCATGTGGTTTTGGCTATCTTGTTGAGCATTGTCGTGTCGGCTATGGAAGCAATTCGTCCGTATTTCGTTGCGATCGCTGTCGACAAGAATATCGCGCAGAAGGATGGCCACGGGTTGTTGATCACGACGATCGAGTTTTTCTCGTTGCTGGTCGTCAGGGCTGTGATGCAGTATCTGAATACCTACCTGACGCAGTGGATTGGCCAACGGACGATTTTCGATCTGCGCATGGAGGTATTCGAGCACCTGCAAAAGCTCGGACTGAAATTCTATGACAGAAACCCCATCGGACGGCTTATCACAAGGGTGACGAATGACATCGAAGTGCTGAACGATATGTTCTCTTCGGGAATCGTCCTGGTGTTCAGCGATGTCTTCACGATTCTCGGTATCCTCTACTTCATGTTCGCGATGAACTGGAAGCTGGCGGCGCTGTCGCTTGCAGTACTGCCGCTGTTGTTCTATGGGACATTCTTGTTCAGGAAGAAGGCCAGGGGCGCCTATCGTGAAGTGAGGATCCAGATCGCAAGAATCAATGCGTTCATGCAGGAACATATCACGGGGATGACCGTGGACCAGGTCTTCAACAGGGAGAAAAAGGCCTTCCAGGAATTTGACGGCATCAACGCCGCCCATCGCGAAGCGAACATCAAATCGATCTTCTACTATGCCCTGTTTTATCCCGGCGTTGACACCATCGGCGCCGTGGCGGTGGGGACGATCCTCTGGTATTCCGGAGTGGAAGCGCTTGCGGGCACAGTGACAATCGGCGTGGTGATGGCGTTCCTGCAATTCAACGAGATGTTCTGGCGACCGATCCGCGATCTGTCGGAGAAGTATAACATCATGCAAACGGCAATGGCATCGTCGGAACGGGTGTTCCGCCTGCTTGATGATCATACCCTCGTTCCCGATCCGCCGCACCCGGTGACTCTTTCACAGGTTAAGGGAAACATTGAATTCCGCAATGTCTGGTTTGCGTATAACGAGAAGACTGGTGATCCCGACCATTCAGAGTGGGTACTGAAGAACGTCTCCTTCAACATCAGGGAGGGCGAATCGGTGGCGATCGTTGGGCACACCGGCGCCGGGAAAACATCCGTCATCAACCTGCTCGGACGTTTCTATGACGTTCAGCGCGGCGAAATCCTGATCGACGGAGTGGACATCCGTCAGTTGCGACAACAAGATCTTCGCCGCCACATGGCGGTCGTTCTCCAGGATGTGTTCCTCTTCTCGGGGGATATCACGTCAAATATCAATCTCGGCGACGAGTCGATTTCCGCCGACACGGTCAAGGCGGCGGCGCGGGTGGTTGGCGCGAATCGTTTTATCGAGCGGCTCCCGGGGGCGTATCACGAACCTGTCCAGGAACGTGGCTCCACGTTGTCTGTGGGGCAAAAGCAGCTCATCTCGTTCGCCAGAGCGTTGGCCATCCATCCGAGAATCCTTGTGCTCGATGAGGCAACCTCAAGCGTCGATACGGAAAGTGAACAGCTCATCCAGCAGGCAATCGGAAAGCTGCTCCACGGCAGAACGTCAATTGTCATTGCACACCGTCTCTCAACGATTCAATCGGCCAACAAAATCATCGTGATGCACAAAGGCGAAGTGCGGGAAATGGGGACGCATCAGGAACTTCTTGCACTTGGCGGGATATACTTCACGTTGTACCAGTTGCAGTACAAGGAACAGGAAACAGATTCGCGTCGGATCGCCAACCTGTCCGATTGACGCTGCCTCTTTCGGGGGGCCGTAAAGCGGACACGGTACCCATTGTTACAGAGCCCCTGGATCTGTCGCTGACGCACCAGCCAGTAATGGAAGTCTGCTTCAGGTCCGGACGGCAGACACCGAGAGGAGGGCATCATGCTGGCGCACAATCCTTCCCACCCATCGTTTATCACCCTCGAACGGCACATCATGGAAGGCGAGAGGGCTCATCCGGAAGCTACGGGTGAGTTCTCTGCAATCCTGCATAACATGTCCCTGGCCGCGAAACTTGTCTGGAGAGAAGTGACCAAGGCGGGATTGGTCAATGTCCTCGGCTCGACAGACAGGATGAACGTGAGCGGCGACGTGGTGAGAAAGCTCGATGAATTTGCCGACACGACCATCTACCGGGCCATGGATCATGGTGGACATCTCTGCGTGATGGCATCGGAAGAAAACGAAGACCTCCTCCAAATCCCGGACGGATACCCCCGAGGCAAGTACGTACTTCTCTTCGATCCCCTGGATGGTTCAGGCAATATCGATGCGAATGTGACGATTGGAACGATCTTCTCCATCTTCCGGCGTGTGAGCCCCGGTGGTACGGGAACCATCGAGGATGTTCTGCAGGCAGGGGTCCGTCAGGTTGCCGCCGGGTACTTCCTGTTCGGATCAAGCATGATGTTTGTGTATTGTACCGGTCACGGCGTGCATGGATTTACCCTTGATCCGTCGGTGGGAGAGTTTCTCCTCTCTCACTCTGACATTCATATCCCCGAGCAGGGGAGTATTTACAGTGCGAATGAAGGCAACAGCCAGAGATGGGGGGAACATCTGCAGCGCTACGTCGGGTTTCTCAAAGAGGAAGACCCCGCCGGCAAGCGGCCGTATTCACTGCGGTATGTAGGTTCCCTTGTTGCCGACGTTCATCGGACGTTGTTATACGGCGGGATCTATTTCTATCCGTCAGACGCAAAACACCCCGAAGGCAAACTCCGTTTGATGTACGAAGCAAATCCTCTGGCATACATTGTGGAACAAGCCGGCGGAGCTGCCACTGACGGGAACCGGCGTATCCTCGAGATCACTCCGACGTCGTTGCATCAGCGCACGCCGCTCTTCATTGGGAGCGTTAAGGATGTTGCTTGCGTGGAGGGATTTCTGCGGAAAGGTGAAGCCCACCTCGCAGCGCAAAGAGGTTGAGTCCGACGAACAGCCCTAAACGAAAACAGGCAGAGAATACCATTCTCTGCCTGTCGTTATTTCCAGACCTGCACGCCCATTGTTACTTGAGATGGTCCAGCTTCGCCTGGGCTTTCTTTGCGAGCGGACTCTTCGGGGCGGTCTTGATCAAATCGTTATATGCCTGACGTGCATCTTCGATCTTCCCTGCCGCGACGTACGTGTTTCCCAACATGAACTTGGATTCATTAATCATATCTGAACCGGGAAAATTGATGACTGCCAGAAATTCCTCTGAGGCATATTCATATTTCTTCTGGGCGAGGTATGCCTCACCGAGCCAGTAGTGACAGTTGTCGTTGAGATCCGTTCCCACCGTGGAGATGAGAAGGTTTTCCAACTTGGATACTGCGTCCTTGTATTCCTTCCTTTGGACCATCGCCACAGCAGCATCATATTCAGCTTTCTGACTTTCAGCAGTGATCTTCGAAGGAGGGGGATAGGTGCTCAATTTCAGGGCTTCCTGCGAAGGAGCTGCCACGGCCGCCGGATAGGTTGAAGCGGACTGTGCTCCTGCATCACCATGGGCTGGCTGTTGCTCGAGCTTGAGGGTGAGCGACCGGTTCTCTGCAGCAAGCGCATTGATCTGCTCACGCAAGCGCTGGTTCTCCGCCATCAGGGAGTCATTGATGGGGGCCTGAATGAGTTGCGGTTGCGCCGCAGAGCCTTCAGACTCTCCGACGGTTTCCGATTGATGGGCGCAGCCTACGAACAGTGCAAGGGAAACGATCAACAAAAACGATGAAAAACAGCGGGTGGCAGTCATGATAGGAGGCTCCTTATGCTGCACGAATGTATTAAGGTCAAGCGGGAATGTCAAGGTTCAACGGCAATGATTCCACGGCGCTGCATTGAGCCCAGCGATCGGGCCACCCGGCGGCATATTTGGAGAACCACGCTGTCCGGAACGCCGTCATAGCATTTCGATTGCAGCCTCATATCGCAAACGTCGTTGACATAATCCACGACAACGAGCTTCTTTTCCTTTGTAATGGCTATTTCTGATGAAAAAAAGTCAAGTTTGCAGATCTTCTGGATCTTCCTTGCCAGGGTTGCCAATGACTGCAGGCCGAAGCGTTCACGTTCCTCAGGGGCAATGACCTCATAGCGGTGAGTATCATCGTCCCACCAACATGGAATAACCAGGCCGAAAACGAAGAATACGCGAAACCACGCCTTGTGGGAATTCATTGGTATCGGTAGAATTTTCTCCTGCAGCAGGTATTTGTCGTTTTTATGATGCTGCCGTGATTCAATGACATCTTTGAGGGATTCAGCACCGGTGATGACGCCAATGCCGCCTCCAGTAGTGTTGGCGGGTTTGATGATAAACGGGCGGCCAAGCCGGGCAAGATCACTCAGAGTGAGCTCGATTTCCCGCCGTTTGTGATAGGGGGATATAATGATAGAAAACGGAACGTTGAGCCCCTCGGTAAGAAACTCAAGATGCATGGTTGCTTTATCTGTCGCATGAAAAAGGGCTTCCGGAGTGTTGATGAAGTACGCCGAGCTCTTTTGCACAACACGCGACACAGCGGCGAAATGATTGCCGGATCCTGCCGCGCGATCCAAGAAGGCGCCGAATCTCAAATCGCCCCGGTGAATCCGCCTTGCCGTCTCCTGCGTGTTGTGATGAGAAATGGAATAAAACCGGAACCCGTGAGCGTGAATCTCCCGCTCAAGGATCTGAATAAAATCTCCATCATACTCCCAGTCCCACGCAACTGCCAACTGAAAAAAATCCGCCATGTCCCACCGGTGCATTTGCCTGAATCAGTGAAATAGAATAGCCAAAAGCTCCGTGGTTGTCAAGCCAGCCCTGAGCAGGTAGGATCGTTTGGAGTTCCGTTGAGGAACAGAAACAAACGAAGCGCGCAACGCACAAGGTGCTCGCGGCAACTCGCAGGCCCCTTTGCTTGTTATTCAATACATGATATGGTATATTTTTTTGAGAAATCATGGAGTTTCCGGTGAAATGTGAGGTTGATGGACTTTACTGCCGTTGGCTGGCCAGCTTGGTGCTGGTTCTTGGAGTCATCTTCATGGGAGGATGCAGTTCGGACGTCAAAACTGTCCGGGAATCTCCTCCTCCTGAGCCGACCGTGAACAAGGCAATGCAGGAACTGGCCATTCAGCATTTTATCGAGGGCTCTCTGTGGGAGCAGAAGGGTGAACTTGCCCAGGCCGTCCTCGAATATCAGGAGGCTCTGCGATACGACAAGGATCCTGCAACGTATTACGTCCTCTCGCGGGTCTACTCGGGGTTGAACAAGCATGTGGCTGCGGTCGAGGCCGGCCGCGAAGCCGTGCAAATGGTTCCGGATAATGTCGAGTACCGGAAGAACCTGGCGATTGTCTATCTTACTGCCATGCAGCCGGACTCTGCTCTCCGGCAATACGAAGAAGTTGTCCGGTTGGATTCTTCGAGTGTGGAGTCGTGGTTCAACCTTGCCCGGCTGTACCAGGTTCGATCTCCTTTCAAGGCCCTTGAGATCCTTGAATCGATTACCAATCGGTTCGGACCGGAATGGGATGTTCTTCTTCAGACTGCCGATCTCTCCAACAAACTCAACAGGTTTGACCACGCAGCTTCCGCTCTGGAGAAGATGGTCGAAATCGATCCGGCGAATCAGGAATTGCGGCGGACCCTCGGCCAGACGTATATGAGAGCCGGACAAAACGACAGCGCTCTGGCGATATTCTCCGCCCTTCATGACGAGAATCCCGGCAACCTCGAGTTTCTTGCCGACGTAGGTGCCGTGCACCTTGCGCTCAAGAATTATCCTCAGGCCGAATCCGAATTTGGCAGTCTTCTCTCGAACGACACCGTCAATGTGGACGCCAAGCTTCGAATAGGCGAAGCATATTTTGGTCAGATTGAAAAAGACTCCACCATCGCACCCCAGGCGCAGATGGTGTTCGAGCGAATCCGCGAACAGATTCCGCAGGATTGGAGACCGTATTGGTTTCTCGGTGCCATCGGATCCATCACGCACAATGATTCGCTCTCTGCACGTAGTTTCCGGCGTGTAACGGAGCTGGCCAGCTGGAATGCCGACGCCTGGGTGTACCTCTCATCGGTCTTTCTTAGCAAGAACAACTTCTCGGAAGTCGCCCATGTCCTGGAGTCAGCCCTCAAGGTTCTCCCCGATGACTTTCGGGTGAACTTCCTCCTCGGTGTTGCCTACAACAGGCTGGGCAAAAACGTGGAAGCCGTGAGTGTGCTCGAACACGCCCATTCCATCAATCCAAAAGATGTTGACGCCATTTCTCAACTGGCGCTTGTGTATGACGGGCTGAAGCACTTCAACGAATCCGACTCCCTTTATGAAGAGGCGCTGCGACTCGATCCCAGCAACCACCTTGTGCTCAACAACTACAGCTACAGCCTTGCTGAACGCAATGAGCAGCTTGACCGAGCACTCGACATGGTGAAGAAGGCGTTGGAGGCGCAACCCAAGAATGCCTCATACCTGGACACCATGGGCTGGGTGTATTTCCGCATGGAGCGGTACGACGAGGCAGCCTCGTATGTTAAACGAGCCCTTGCGGAGGGGGAGGCGAACGCAACTGTGTATGAGCACCTGGGAGACATTTATTTCAAGATGAACGACAAGAAGGCGGCACTTGAGCAGTGGAATATTGCCCTTCACCTTGACAGCGAGAACCGGCAACTCCGCGAAAAGGTTCTCCGCGGGTCCCTCTGATGAGCATCCGGCGCCTTGCAGTGCTGTTCCTGCCGCTTATCGCGCTCACCTCGTGTGCGCCACGCCGTGAAGGCGTGCTGCTTGACACGACAAAAACTCCCGCTCTCCGTCTTGCCGCTATGGTGAGAGCCGCCGATGCGCAAATCCTGACACTCCGTGGCAGAGGCAGTATCGCATTTGATACGCCGGAAATGGGAGGGACGGTTGCGTTTGATCTTTCGCTTCGAAAGCCGGATTCAGTTCTGGTGAGCCTGGAGGGCCCCTTCGGGATCGATGTGGGGTCATTCTTTCTGGGCCACGGCCATTTTGTCTTGTACAACAGCATGCAGAATGCGTTCGCCTCTGGCGTGCCCACCAGGGCAACCTTGCGTTCGCTCATCCCCGTCGATTTGACAAGCGATGAGATTGTCTCGGCGTTTTCCGGGTCGTTTCCGCTTCCTGCCAACCAGGAGCCGCTATCGTATTCGGTTGACGACGACCAGTTTGTCCTGGAATATTCCTGCGGAGAAGACACCTGCGCATTTCGGATCGATCCTGAACTGCTTATGGTGCGGCACTACACCAGGACTGACCACACGGGTGCCATTGTGATCGAGGGCGAGACGACAGGATCGATCGAACACTCGGGACAGCGCATCCCCCGCCGCGTCATCCTCTCCATGCCACAGGAGCAGCGAAGAGTAACGGTCGTTTTTTCAGCGGCCGACTTTAACACCGATGACCTGTCATTCTCATTCGACATACCTCCGAATGCCAGAAGAATGAACGGCACCCAGTAACACCGGTTGCCTGACACAATCCCCGATTCTTCGGGACGGCCATGACCGGACGCATCGTCCTCACAGTCCTTCTTCTTGTCCTTGCTTCTGAGCTGTTGATGGCCCAGAAGCCTTCCGATCTCACGCGTCACAAACAGGAACTTCAATCGATCCGCGACCAGATCACCTCCATGGAGAACCAGATCACGGAGCAGCAGAAGCGAGAAAAGGTCTCTCTCGATTTGCTCGACACGTATGATCGCAAGGCCGGACTGGTCCACAGGCTCATCAACCGGCTCCGCAGCGAGTCACAGGAGATGCAGCTGCATATTGATTCCAGCCGGGCGACCGTGGCACGGCTTGAAGACAAGTACTCGTATCTGAAGAGTCAGTACGCGCAATATATCACATCTGTGTATAAAGCCGGACCGATTCTCGATCTGGAACTTCTCTTTTCCTCCCGATCACTGAACGAATTCTTCATCAGGAATGAATACCTCAAGCAGTTTACCGCGCAGCGGAAGAGGGACGCCGACGCCATCGTGGAACGCAAGCAGCTCCTGGAGGAAGTTCAGGCCCGGTTGCAGGTTCAGTTGGGAGACCAGCAGCGCATGATTGAGGAAAAGGCCGGCGAAGAGCAACGCCTGGCATCCCTGGCGACGGAACGCCGGCAGATGGTTTCCCAGATCCGGAAGGACAGGAAACTCCTGCAGCGATCCATCGAACGACAGGTCAAGGCGGCAAAGGATCTCGAGAACATGATCACGCAGCTTATCGAGGCTGAACGAATCAGGAAGGAAAAGGAGGAGAAGGAACGCGAGGCCGCTGCCAAGAAAGGTGTTCACTTCCCTCAACCTTCCGTAACGGTGGGAGATTTTGCGGCGCGGAGGGGTAAACTTCGCTGGCCGGTAAGCGAGGGGTTGATCGTTGCCCACTTTGGAACCCAAAGACACCCCACGCTGAAGACCATCACACAAAACACGGGCATTGATATCGCGGTGAAAGCCGGATCTCCCGTCAATGCCATCGCTGAAGGGGAGGTCGCCACAATCTGGTGGCTCCCATCATTTGGCAACCTCGTTATTATCAATCATTACAGCGGCTACCGTACCGTGTACGCACATCTTGCCGACATCAAAGTGGTGGAAGGTCAGCATGTGAAGGAAGGGGATATCATTGCCGAAAGCGGCGAATCCGTCGATGGCCCTCGTCTCCACTTTGAAATCTGGAAAGACCGGGAAAAACAGAATCCTGAAAACTGGCTGAACAGGCAATGAACCGATCATCGCTGGCCGTTTGCGCGGCCATTGCCATTCCTCTCTTTCTTCTGACCCTGTTTGTGGCACGGATTGTTTCTCCCGTGGAGCAACAGGTCACCCGGTTGAAGTATGCCTTGCGCGGCGATGTGAAAGCCGATTCGAACATCGTGATCGTTTACATCGACAACGAATCCGTGCAGACGCTCGGCTGGCCTGTGCGGCGAAATTTCCACGCGTTGATGCTGCACGCCCTTGCCGGACTTCAGCCTCGCGCCATTGGGCTCGACATTCTGTTTGAGGATCCCAAGTTGGGGTATCAGGAATTTCCTGAATATGACACCCTTCTTGCCTCGATGATGCGTGAAGCACGTTGCGTTGTGCTCCCATCGTATTTTGAGGAGGTAGGTACCCAAGGCGATAGCACGCTTCCCTTGCTTCCATCGACCATAGGTTACCCCCGCGTCCATGGCCAACTTCCCGAAGGGCGCAGACTTCATCTGCCTCTCGCGCTGTTCTCCGATGCAGCGGCGGGAATAGGTCAGGTGAACTTTCTTGACGAGTCTCCCGAGATTTTGCCGGTTGTCGCGGCGGGTTCGACCGGAGTTCCTGCGTTCGGCCTCGAAGTCTTCCGTGTGGCGGAAGGGACCTCCAGGAACGATGTCTTTCTGAATGATGGGGTCGTCCTACTCGTTCGCGATGGAAAGGAACGAACCATTCCTTGTAACGGCGATGGGACGTCTCCGGTGAATTTCCCGGGACCTTTGCGAAGCTATACACACTATTCATTTCTGGACGTCCTCAGGTCTTACGACGCTCTCCGGCGGGGCTCCTCTCCTCCCATCCCCATCACAACGTTTAAGAACAAGGTTCTCCTCGTGGGAGTCATTGCCGAAGGCCGCAGTGATTTTCGAACCACGCCGGTCGACGAGCGCACTCCCACGATTCTCATCCACGCAGCGTTCATCGATAATGCCCTCCGATCGGCTTTCCTGAGACACGTCCATCCTGTTATCTTCAACGTGCTTCTTGCCTTGGTCATCATGGTCTGCGCATGGTCATCGGTTTGTCTCTCGAAAGTGATGAGCAGCGTTGTCCCGCTTGTGACCATCGTGGCAGTTGTTGCGGCATCGTTCATCCTTTTTGCGGCGTGGGGAATATTTCTTCCGGTCGTCCAACTCATTGTCGGCGGGGTCCTGGCAGCAGCGGCGGCGCAGGTGGTTCGCTGGAGATCCGATGGGACTCAAGTGGAGACTCTGGCGGCCGAGAAGGAAGCGATCATGATGCAGCTTCACGACCGTGAAGCAAAGGTGGCGCTCCTGGAACGGGAGATCCTCGATCGCGAATCAGCTGTGGACAAGACCCGCAATGAGGAACTGCTGGAAGAAATCCGGCGATACAAGTCGGAAATCTTTGCTCTTTCCTCGAAGGCCCAGGACATGGAGCAGTTCGAGCCTAACCCGGCCGACGCAGAGCAATCGGCCGAGGTGTTTGAAGGAATCGTCTATAGCCGTTCCGGATCGATGAAGCCCGTGGTGGATTTTGTGAAAAAGATTGCCCCCAGCAACGCTCCGGTCCTCATCCTTGGCGAAAGCGGAACCGGCAAAGAACTAGTAGCCCGCGGCATTCATGCCCGCAGCGCCCGCAAGGACGGACCGTTTATTGCGGTGAATTGCGGGGCACTGGCGGAGTCCCTTCTTGAGTCCGAGCTGTTCGGGCATGAGAAAGGAGCATTCACCGGGGCGGTGAAGGACCGTATGGGCAGATTTGAACTCGCGCATGGAGGCACAATCTTTCTGGATGAGATTGGTGAGGTGAGTGCAGCCTTTCAGCTCAAACTTCTACGAGTCCTTCAGGAAGGGGAGATTGAACATGTGGGCGGGACCAAAACGATCCACGTCGATGTTCGCGTCGTTGCTGCAACAAACAAGGACTTGAGGGAAGAGACTGCCCGCGGCCGGTTCAGGGAAGACCTCTATTACCGCCTCAACGTGCTTACTGTTTCTTTGCCGTCGTTGTGCGATCGGCGGGTCGATATCGGGGTCCTCGTCAGGCATTTCCTCATGCGCGAAGATCCGAACATCGGAATCTCGAAAGGGGTGATGGAGATCTTCCTTGCCCATCACTGGCCGGGCAATGTTCGTGAATTGGAGAGCGCAATCAGGAGAGCCGTTCTGATGGCCCGAGCAGAAGGCCGGGCAATGATTATCGCGAAAGATTTGCCGGAGGAACTTGCTCTCGCGCTTCGCGGCGCATTGCCGGTGCACGAGCAGGTTTTGGATCACTTGAGGGCAAAAGGGTTTTCGCGAAGTTCGGTGAGCGATACGGCAGAGGAACTCGGCGGTCTCAATCGGGGAACTGTGGCCGAATATCTCAGGGGAGAATGCCTGCGCATATTTACGGAAAAAGAGTACAAGTTTGATGAGGCCGTGCGGCACATTGCTCTCTCGGCCGACGAAGCAGTTCTCGATCGTGTACGCAAACGATTAAACGAGTATCTCCTCAACATCGCCTCCGCCGTCGACCCCTCTCAACCGTGGGAGATGTCCGCTGCAGCGTTAAAGCCCAAAGCCAAGAACCTTCCGCAGCGCTACCACCCGTTCATCGAACAGGTGGCAGAAGCATTTTATCGCGGGAGGTGGAAGATTGAAGGGTAGATCCGTGTGACGCTCGAAAGCATTTCTTGCCAGATGCGTGGTTCCCGAATTCCCGCATTTCCCATCAATATTCCCGCAGTAGTCTGCCAAACGAAACGCCCGCCTACTTCCGAATTTCCAAGAATTTCGCCTGAAATCGATGTTTTGCAAGCCGGCGATTGAACAAATCTGGTTGGCATGTGAATTGGATATATGCTCAACACCTCATCGAGAGATGAGCAGACCAACACGATGATGAGACGAACTCGGAGAATTCAACCAGAGAAAGAATTGCTTGCTAATCACTTCATTCAATCAGGAGGTACGTGTATGAGAACAGCACTGGTCATCTTCTGTGGAGTCTGTCTCGCCGGCGCATTGCTGATGAGCGGATGCAAGAAAGACAGCAGCGGCCCCAATGATATGGGCTCATCGCAGGCGGCAATGGTCCAAAGCGCCATGGAATCGTCGGCAGCGACCGATGCGTTTGTGAGTAACGATGAACTGGCATTTGCCGACAGTCGCGTTGCACCGACCAATTACGATGAGACGCTGGCGAAACTTGATTCAGCAGTCACACCCCTGCGATGGGGACGATTCATTACCTCCATCACACGGACTGCTACTATCGCGTCAACATCGGGTGATACTGCTGGCGTTGTTCGTATCGAACGGACAATTGTGGGCGTGCTGAAGATCCAAACATCAGGCGGCGACACACTCTCTAAACCGTTTACCGACAAATCGGTTCGTGATGTCATTGTCCGTCGTTTGCCTCACAGCGATTCCACTGCGGTGCTGACGTGGAGGCCGGTAGCAACGTCGCTCGTGTCAGGGTCAACACAGAATCTGACGGGGACTGGCAACTCCATTGCCATCACCCAGGTTGTGATCAATGCTGGCGGAAACACTCTCACCATTACCAATCCCTTAACGTTCTGGCTTCGCTACGGCTGGGGCCTGGGTTTCCGCGACTGCAAAGCGAACGTCCCGGAGTTCAAGATGAACGACAGTCTTGTTGTGAACGCAACAGTCATGTCACAGTCAGCGGACACCGATATGGTGGTATTGCGGCACGGATTCGGGCTGCAATCGCTTCACTTCAGACGCGGGCGCATGAGCCTCGTGTCACAGACTGGACCTGACGCCAATGGATTCTATACCAGGGTGTACGAACTCCATCTGCAGCCGAGGTTCGGGCTTGGATTCTTCCATGTTGGCATCGACGCTGTTACAAGAGCAACTTTGTATGACAGTAGTGCTCCGTACTCTGTAAGTTGGTGGGGCGTTCCCTACGCTGTTCGCTGAACGCAGCATACAGCGGCCGGATCCTCTTGTAGGCGGGGATCCGGCCTTGGGAATGCGTTGCGATTCACTTTGGAATTCGACTAATTGTACACTGACGCACAAAACAACACTTACCGATGAGACTGGTATCTTCCATACTTCTTCTGTTGTTCCTGGCTGCGGGCTGTAACCACCCGACAGAGGTGGTGGTGCAACCACTCGGGAGCGAACAGGAGGATCCACTGGACGTCACTCCGTTGCAAATGGTGGATACAACAACGTATCAGGGAGGAATCGACTCTCTGGCGCTGACTCCGGTAGATCAAGCACGGTTTGCGGGCCTTATGCTGGTCACCAATACGGTGTTTGATAAGGGGAGTTCGGTCGTCTCAAAGGCAAGTTCCAGGGTGTTGTTCGCCGATCTCAACCGCCCCTATTCGCATTTGGGGGAGATACTCGGCGGCTTCGGGCTCCGGCTGAAGGTTCCGTTGACGATCAACGGTCTTGTCATGGTACCGATTCCTCATATCATTCGTGCCGCTTCTGTCGCTATACCATGGGGAGTGGAATACTACCGTGATCTGACAGGAACCTTCCGGCAGGATACGGATTACACCTGGAGTGCGGGCGAAGACTCGCTTGGAGCGATTGGCATTCCCATTCACGCACCACCCTCGATTGCGGTGAATTCTCCACAGGGTGGGGGAGTGTACACGCGTGATCAGGACCTGAAGCTCCGATGGACGGGAAACGGCGACATGACGATTTATCTGAGCGTGTGGCGTCCCTTGACAGGGAAAACGCTTCCCATCATGAAGCTGCATCCGCTCGGAACCCGGGGACATGCTGTTCTTGCGTCCAAGATCCTTCGCGCACTTCCGCGCGAACGATTCTATGTCTTCACCTTCGTTCTCGCAGACAGGAATGAATCCGTCCACATCGCGCGCTTCAACGGAGAGATTCTTGCGCAGGGCTCTTCAGTGTACAATACCTACGTCGAACTCCAGTAGAGACGTTCTGTGCGCCGGATAATCCTGACGCACATGCTGACGTTTCTGCTTTTCGGGATGACCTGCTCTTTGGCACGCAGCCAAACGGTCTTCGAACCCCGAGGGGTCTCACTCGGCGCCTCAGCGACCCTGGCCGGAGATGTGCGCGGAATCTTTGCAAACCCCGCCAGTCTGAGTGGGATGGATTTGTGGGAGGGAGAGATCGCATCAACCATTCCAAGTCAGGGGAGTGGTTTTCAGTTCGAAGGAATTACCGCGGGCCGCCGCATACTTGATGCCCTCGCGGTGAACTTTGAATACTCTCCTGGGGCGGAACTGGATTTTGTGTTTCCTTCTTCCGTGCGAATCCGCGGCCTTGAGTTTGCCACAGGTCGGACAGTCACGTACAAAGAGCTCCTGGCGGGAAGTCTTGCTGTCACGTTCAATCCATCGTTATCGGCAGGGTTGACAATACGGTCACGCACGGTTACGGTGAGCGACCCACAGCTTGACCTGCAAGATACAACGATCGTTACCGTGACGAATGAAGCCCACAGAACGTCAATCCTGTTTGACCTGGGGCTGCGGTGGGAGGCATCCGAGTTTGCAGCGTTCTCACTAGTGGGCAGAGGGATTCCCATGGTGCCCGGCAGCAGTTTGCCGGCGGAATTTTCGAGTTATGAGTTCCCGCGACAATCCGGACTCGAAGCGGGAATTGTCATTACACCATCACCGTCAGTAGGGATCACTCTTATTGGAGGGACCCTAAGGATGGGATCCTTTGGCGTGGAATGGCACCCGATCCCTTCTGTGACATTGGGCGGTGCCACCTTTTTGGATGCAGATCAGTCGCCGGCAGTGATTGCTGGAGCCGTCAGCGCGGGTTGGTCAATCGGACCGGTAGCAATGGAAGCTTCGTACTTGAAATTTGTAAATCAAACGAACCGGGGAAATAACATCGTGGCGTCCGGGATTCCAGGATCTTCGATTCGTGCTGTTGAGATGTGTCCGTATTCGCCTGACCGATTAAGCTTTGGTTTGAAAGTGGCCATCGGGAGTGAGCGCATCCCGCAGGTGCGTATTCTTGGCGTGGAATTGAATGGGGCGATATTCCCTGCGGCGTGCAGGACCCTGGCGTATCGTCCTCTGGGTCGCGTTCACGTGAAAAATGTTTCTCAAGGATCCGTGCAAGTGCGTGCCTCCTTCTTTATCGACAAACTTATGGACGGACCCACGGAAAGCCGTCCGGTGACAATCGAATCCGACAAGGAGATGGACCTCCCTCTTTTGGCGGTGTTCAATGAATCGGTCCACGATGCCACCGCAATGACCGTCCACGACGGAACAGTGACCGTGAGCGTGTCACCGACAGATGAGGCGGATGATCGGACGCAGACTCGAGTCGTGGTCAGGGGACGGAACGACTGGGATGGCAACGTTGAAACCCTCCGGTATTTTGTGAGACCAGAGGATCCTGAGGTGTTGCGGGTGACACGGGACATCCTGGCAAATGCCATCGACTCGTTGTCAGGAGTTCCCGGCCCCCTTCAGTTGTTTAGAAAGGTGAGGGTTCTTTGCAATGCGTTTGCAGGAAAACTGGTGTACGTAAACGATCCACGCGAGAGCGCCGATTTCGTGCAATATCCCGATGAGACCCTGCATCTGCGCGGCGGTGATTGCGACGACATGGCCGTCTGCTTTGCATCGCTGCTTGGAAGCATCGGCGTGGGAACGGCGTTTGTCGATGTCGTGCCGCCGGACAATCCCGATAGCAGCCACGTCTACCTGATGTTCGACACGGGGCTCGCGCCGGAGTTCGCTTCTCATATTGCGGAGAATTCAAAGCGTTATGTTCTCCGCAGGGACCAGAAGGGGAACGAGACTGTTTGGATACCGATCGAGACAACCGCGATCATGAAAGGTTTTGATGAAGCCTGGACATTCGGCGCCAAACAGTTCTACAATGACACCAAAGTGCGCTCCGGCCTTGTCGACGGATGGGTGAAAGTCGTGGATTTGCAATAGGAAATGAAGAGAATTCGGCATTGCCTTATCGTTATGATGAAGGGTCCCAAGCGATGAACAACAACATAGCAGTGAGAATCGTCTGCAGTTTCCTGACATTGCTGCTTGTTACATCAGGTGCACTGGCGCAGAGTGTTTCCATTCAGAAGATCCGCGGAGAAGTGAGTGTGCGCCACGGTGTGACCGAACAATGGTTGAGCGTGGCAGTGGGCGATGTTCTCCGTCCGGACGACACCATGCGGACAGGACCAAAAGGTTCTGCTGTTGTCGCCTCAACAAATGGCGCCGGGATTAGACGGATTGTTCTTCCACCCGATGTCATCGTAGACGTGGCCGATATCCGCGATCTCACACCAAGTGAATTGATGCTCCGTTTGACGATGGAAAAAGTCCGCAGCTCAAAGTACCGGTCGAAAGATGATCCAGAGGTCCCCAACGCGGCTATTGTGCATGGCAGTAATGTCACAGACGGAGAACCGCTAGCGGAGAATCCTCAAGGTCCAGCCCTTCTGGAATGGAACGGCGTTGGCGTGTTATTTAACAATGCGTTTTATCCGACCTGCGTGCTGAAGGGAATGGAGTTGTTCCGCCTGTATCCGGAAACGGCGCGCACATTCGATAACAGGTTCATGGTAGCCCAGGCGCTCGAACGGTCAAGTTTGCCCAGCGAAGCTTTGAATGAATACGCCTCCATCCTCACTATTCCCGGGCTGGCACCGGAAAAGTCAGGATTGGTGAAGCAACACATCGCAGGGCTCCAACAGAGTGTTAAATGAGATCTTGCCGCCGGTGCATGCTAACGGACAATCCTCTCCAAAAAGAATGAGATCTCTCTCATTGCCCTCGAAATTGATATTCCAGCATTGATTCAGCGTTTTTGAGCGATCTCATCGGTCATTTCGGGACAGGTCAGAATTACCTTTCCGCAGTCTCCCATCTCCAGGATTCGTTCATTTCGACGCGTAATGCTCGATTCCATGGTATGGCATTGATCTTGCGAATTCTAGGGCCGAGACAGACAACGTCCACCAAAGCAGCAGGCTCCCTATGCGACGTTTCATGCTTGGCGTTCTTTTCCTTTTCCTCGTTGTTGTGCCAAATCTCTATTCGGCAAGCAAAGACGTTCATCGATCAGTAGATACTCAGAGCACAAAAGTGTCATCGATGGTACGCTGACAACTCCAGAATAATGGATGTTGTGATCTCGCCTTAGAACCAACATTGGACAAGCCGCTGGCGCGGTTGCCTTGGAGGGGGGAGGTCCATTCCCCGTGAGCCCATGACTAACGTTGTGGGCTTTTTGATGAGAGAGCCTTTGGCGACACGGCGCGAGAGCGCACATTCTATGTTGAAGTCGACGAAGCCGCAGTGTTGCGTAGTCAACCGGTCCTAGTCGAAGTAAGACCGCTGAAGCGGTCTGAAACACAAACAGAAAGGCACCCGCGCATCAATAATTCAGCGAATCTATTTCCATCCCCTCTCTTTGGCGAAAGAGAGGGGAGCCTCGCCTAACTATTGCAAGGGGTGAGTCTAAAACAAACACTTTGGGCCTTCAATCACGGACCGGCCTGAAGACCGTTCCTCGTTGAAGAAAGAGCGCTGATGCGGCCTGGCACCAGATACTTTAGTTTTCTTAGATATCTACCTGAGCCAGGAGAAGACTATCCGCGCCTCAACGGCTTGTATTTGATCCGATGCGGTCGGTCGGCTGCGATGCCCAACCGTTTCTTTCGATCTTCTTCGTATTCCGAGTAATTCCCATCAAACCATATTGCCTCGCTCTCTCCCTCAAAAGCCAGAATATGCGTGGCAATGCGATCCAGAAACCAACGGTCGTGGGATATGATCACCGCGCAGCCGGCAAAATTTGCAAGCGCCTCCTCTAATGCCCGCAAAGTGTTTACGTCCAGATCGTTGGTCGGCTCATCCAGCAGGAGCACATTTGCCTCCGTCCGCAGGATTTTAGCCAGATGGACTCTGTTCCTTTCTCCACCGGAGAGTATGCCGACTTTCTTCTGCTGGTCACTTCCGCTGAAATTGAATCTGGCCACGTACGCCCGCGAATTCATCTCACGGTTGCCGAGTGTGATAAGTTCTTCTCCTCCTGAAATCTCCTGCCAGATGGACTTTTCCGGATCAAGCGGACGATTCTGATCGACATAGGCGAGTTTCACCGTTTCGCCCAACCGGAATTCCCCCGCATCCGGTTTTTCCTGATTGGTGATCATGCGGAACAGCGTTGTCTTTCCCGCTCCATTGGGGCCGATGATGCCGACAATCCCACCTGGAGGAAGTTTGAACGTCAGATTCTCATACAACAATATGTCGCCATACGCCTTTGCCACATGGCTCGCCTCGATGACAACATTGCCAAGACGCGGGCCAGGCGGAATGTAGATCTCGATTTCCTCGTTGCGCTTTTCAGATTGTTCCGCAAGCATCTGCTCGTAGGCAGTGATCCTGGCCTTGCTTTTCGCGTGGCGCCCCTTTGGATTCATCCGGATCCATTCCAACTCGCGCTCGAGCACCTTCTGACGTTTCGACTCCTGCTTTTCCTCGATGGAAAGTCGCTGGAGTTTCTGTTCAAGCCACGATGTATAATTCCCCTGAAATGGAATCCCTTCCCCCCGGTCCAGCTCGAGAATCCATCCCGCAACATTGTCCAGGAAATACCTGTCATGCGTGACGGCTAATACCGTTCCGGCATAGCGCGCCAGATGCTGTTCGAGCCAGGCAACGGATTCCGCATCGAGGTGGTTCGTCGGTTCGTCGAGCAGCAGCACATCGGGTTCCTGGAGGAGGAGACGGCAGAGCGCAACGCGGCGGCGTTCGCCGCCGGACAATACCTTCACGGATGTGTCGCCCGGTGGGCATCGCAACGCATCCATGGCCTGTTCGAGTTTGCTGTCGAAATCCCATGCGCCCCGTCTGTCGATTTCCTCCTGCAATTTCGACTGCTCCTCAAGGAGCTTGTCGAAATCGGCATCCGGTTCGCCCATGGCATTGCTTACCTGCTCGAACCGTTTCAGCAAGGTGACAGTTTCGTGCGCTCCCTCTTCCACGATTTCTCGGACAGTTTTTGCTGCATCGAGCGCAGGCTCCTGCGGCAAATAGCCGAAGGTGATCCCCTTCTGAACCGTGATTTCTCCCAAGTAATCCTTGTCGAGGCCGGCAACGATCCGCAAGAGAGAGCTCTTGCCGGCGCCGTTGAGGCCAAGCACGCCAATCTTGGCGCCATAGTAAAACGAAAGATAGATATCCTTCAAGACTTGTTTGTTCGGCTTGTACACTTTGCCGACACCAATCATGGAAAAGATGATCTTATTATCAGCCATCAGCACGGACTCCGGATGTCATGTTTGTGAATATTTGGCGATCAGGATTGCGGTCGGTGCTTGCCAACATGCAAACTACCGATTGGCAGCACAGGTTCAAGTGAAGTATTGCGCGGGTCGCCTGCATAATAGACCCGCTCAAGGAAGAGGCCCGAAGGGGGAGCGGTCAATTTCGCCGGCACATCTGATGGTGCGGAAAACAATGCGGGAATATCCTCGGACTTCATCTTGCCTCGTCCCACTTCCGCCACTACCCCCACGAGACGACGAACGAGTTTCCACAGAAAATGAGACCCCACTACACGAAGGAGAACAAGATCTCCCTCACGGTGGATCACGATCTCTTCGATAAGTGTCTTTGTGGAGGATTCTTCAGGGTCGGCATCCGTGAACGCCTTGAAATCCTTCATGCCGGTGAAACACTGTGCTGCGTCCTGCATAGCGTCAATATTCAGCCGGTCTTTTGACCACCAAACGAAGCGTTTGCCGAATGCAGTCCGTCTGAGGGAGATTTGGTACAAATAGCTCCTGGCAACTGCGTCGTGTCTGGCGTGAAACGCTGGACGTGTCTTCTCAACTTCAAGAATGTTGATGTCGGCCGGAAGGAGATCATTCACCTTCAGGCGGATGATCTCGGGTCCGAGCATCGTCTCGACATCAAGGTGAGCCACCTGGTGAAGAGCATGCACGCCAGCGTCGGTGCGGCCGGCTCCCTGGAATTCCATCTGGGTGGTCTTGAGGACTTCTTGCAGCACACGGAGAATTTCGCCCTGTACGGTGCGGGCATTCGTCTGCACCTGCCAGCCGGAATACCGGGTGCCTTCATATTCGATATGGACTTTGAACCGGGCCATTAATGGTGGTGTGCCGGGATTCCCGTCTTGGACGATGCCACTGGCGCTTCATGCGCGTGTACCGACCGAGAAGCGTCGGCAAGAGCCGAGTCCGTCTCGACGGCCACTTGTTGCAAGGCGTCAAATTCCGTTTTCATCTCCGCCATCGCCTGGTCGTGCTTGATGCCTTCATTGTACGGCCGATAGGCCGCCATCCATGATTCCATGGCTTCGCGGGAAGAGGTGAGCCGGTCACGCGCGGAGATCAGGTCGGATTTTGGTTGTTGCGCCACCTCTTTTTGGTGTGCGGCTGCAAGGGAGTCATACCGCGCCAACGACGCCTCCACACTGTCGATCATTTCGTCCACGTCGGCGAGTTTCGCCATCTGCGCATGGTGCCCTTTCGAAATCTGCTCGTTCAGATCGGTCTCCATTTTCTTTTGTTCATCGGATTTGCCGCAGCCGACAACAATCAGGCCAACCGACAAAAAAACGAACAGGCAGAAGTGTCTCATGACCAACCCCTCAATCGTTATTGATTGATTGTCGAAATCTCACGAAAAATATAAGGGGATTTGACGGCAAGTCCAAT
>Ga0265330_10000400_pt1 | contig 29946 bp, 26 predicted proteins | sample 41919metaG_FD_202083 | JGI IMG/M metagenome (GOLD analysis project Ga0265330, IMG submission 202083) | Rhizosphere microbial communities from Carex aquatilis grown in University of Washington, Seatle, WA, United States - 4-19-19 metaG | ecosystem: Host-associated > Plants > Roots > Rhizosphere...
GATCCGCGCGAGCGCGACGTGCCGTCCACCAAGGGAACGCTGACGGCGTAGGCCCGAACTCATCTATGGTCAAGCCTCGCATCGCAATCGTCGACAGCGGCAGTGGCAACCTGCGCAGCGTCGAGAAGGCACTGGAGAGCGTGGGCGCCGACGCCTTCATCACCAGTGACGCCGACCAAGTGGCGCGTGCCGACAAGATCGTGGTGCCTGGCCAGGGCGCCTTTGGTGGCTGCGTGGCCGGGCTGGACCGCGAAGGCGGTGCCTTACGCGCGGCCGTCATGCAAGTTATTGGCAAGGGCACGCCCTTTCTCGGCATCTGCATCGGCATGCAGATGCTTTTCGAGGGCAGCGACGAAGATCCTTCCTGCAAGGGCCTGGGCATTTTTTCCGGCCGAGTGGTTCGTTTTTCCATCGCGCCGCCACTCAAAGTTCCCCACATGGGTTGGAACGGCTGCCGTCGCGAAGCGGCGGCTGGCCGTGCGGCCGTGTTGCGCGACACGCCCGATGGCACGTACTTCTACTTCGTACACAGCTACTTCCCGGTGCCGGCGCGCGACGCCGACATTGCCCTGACCGCCGAACACGGCGTGAGGTTCTGCGCGGCCGTGGCACGCGACAACCTTTTCGCCTGCCAGTTCCACCCCGAGAAGAGCCAGCGCGCAGGCTTGGCTGTGCTCAGCCGCTTCGTCGCCTTGTAGAAAGTCCCCGCATGTTGGTTTTCCCCGCAATCGATCTGATGAATGGCCAGGCGGTGCGCCTGCAGCAAGGCCGGCGCGACAGCGCCAAGGTCTATTCCAGCAATCCGCCCGATGTGGCCCGCGCCTTTGCCGCGGCCGGCGCGCCCCGTCTGCACGTCGTGGATCTCGATGCAGCCTTCACCGGCGGCACGCAGAACAACCACGAAACCATCAAAGCCATCCTGGCCGCGACGACCATGGACGTAGAGGTCGGCGGCGGCGTGCGCACAGTGGAGGCCTGCGAGCGACTGTTCGCTCTGGGCGCGCGCTTCGCGGTCATGGGCACTGCAGCCATCAAGACACCGGAACTCGTGGCCGAGGCCTGCCGTCGTTTTCCCCAGCGCATCGTGGTCGCAGTGGACGCACGCGAGGGCAAGGTCGCGGTCGAGGGATGGACCGAGGACACCAAGAGCGACGCACTGGACGTCGGCCTGGCTGTGGCCGAAGCGGGCGCGGCGGCCGTGCTCTACACCGACATCGGCCGCGATGGCATGCGCAGCGGACCGAATCTGGAGGCCACCGCGCGACTCGCGGCCAAAATCGCTCCTTGCGCGGTCATCGCCTCGGGCGGCATGGCGCGCCTGGAGGACATCGATCAGGTGAAAACCACGGGCGCCCAGGCCGTCGTGATCGGCAAGGCCATCTACGAGGGCATGTTCACCGTGGTGCAGGCGCTGGCCCGCGCGGCCCAGGGAAGGCTCTGATGCTGGCGCGACGGATCATTCCCTGTCTGGACGTGGACGCGGGCCGCGTGAAGAAGGGAATTCGCTTCAAACAACTGCGCGACGCCGGCGATCCGGTGGAGGTCGCGGCGGCTTACGACCAGCAAGGCGCCGATGAGATCTGCTTTCTCGACATCACGGCGTCGTCCGACAACCGCGCGACTATGCTTGAAGTGGTGCGCATCACCGCCGAGCAGGTCTTTCTGCCACTCACCGTAGGTGGCGGGGTACGCAGCGTAGAAGACGTGCGCAAGCTGCTGCTGGCCGGGGCTGACAAGGCCGGCATCAACACCGCCGCGGTGGCCGACCCCGAGCTGGTCCGCCGCGCCTCGGACGCCTTTGGCAGCCAGGCCATCGTGGTCGCGGTGGATGCCCGGCACCGACCCGACCGGCCCGGCAACTGGGAGGTCTTTACCCACGGCGGTCGCAAGCCCACTGACATCGATGCGGTTGCCTGGTGCGCGCGCATGGCCGAGCTGGGCGCAGGGGAAATCTTGCTTACCAGCATGGATCGCGACGGCACGCGCGACGGCTTCGACTTGAAACTGACTCGCGCCGTGGCTGACCGCGTGCCCATTCCGGTCATCGCATCGGGAGGCGTGGGGACGCTGGAACATCTTTACGAGGGCGTGGCCATCGGTGGCGCCGACGCAGTGCTAGCCGCTTCGATTTTCCACTTCGGCGAATTCACGGTGGGCCAGGCGCGCGACTATCTGCGCGCGCGTGGCGTACCGGTGCGCGAGGGTTAGCGACAACACAGTCTTTTCGGGCAAGCCGAACCGTGACGGCACGTGCGCCGTCGACATGGCCCCCCTCACGCCACGGGTCGCGGGGCTGACTGGGTGGCCTTGGCGCAACGCGCGTAAGCGGTGAGGGTCCGCCGGTCGGTAGCTTCCTCCCACGCCGATGTCCTCCATGGTCGAAGTCGAATCGGATGACATTGAAGTAATATTACACTTATGTCATAGTTGGGTCGTGGCAGGCGAGCCACCAAAGACGGAAGTGATTGCCACGGACGAGTTCGTTTCGTGGTGGAACGCCTTGCCCGAGAAAGAGCACGATGCGGTTCGCGACGCGGTCGAGCTGTTGGAACAGTTCGGGATCAACCTCCCGTTCCCGCATTCGAGCGCCATCGAGGGGACCAAGTTCAGGGAGCTGCGACGCAAGAGCGGGAAGCACCAGCTTCGCAGCATCTATATCTTCGACCGCTTTCGTCAGGCCGTGTTGCTCCTCGGAGGGGACAAGCTCGACATCAAGAAGGAGGTCTTCTACTCGAAGATCATCGACCGGGCCGAACGCATCTGGAAGCAGTACCTGCAGGAACAGAAGGGGACACCATGAAGTTGCATCGGTGGGCTGACATCAAGAATCAGGGAATGACGCCCAAGAGGATCGCGCGCTCGAAGGCGCGTGTCGCCAGGGACGCGCTGTCCATTCGTCTGCGCGCCGTGCGCGAGGCCGCTGGAATGACGCAAGCTGAGCTGGGGAAGCGGGCGACGCTGTCACAGTCGCAGCTTTCCCGGCTTGAGCGCAGCCTGAATGTTGAAGTCAGCACGCTCGCGCGCTACGTACACGCTGCGGGCGGCCGCCTGGAAATGTCCGCCATTGTGAAGGGAAGGCGACTGACGATCTTGTCGGAGAAGGAAATCCGATAGCAACCGCCGAGCGGACCATCAAGGGAGCGTCACTGGAGCCGTCCGGTGGCACGACTTCCAGCTCAGGGAGTCCCCGGCGTCTCAAGAAGTCGACGTAGTACCATCGGTGGCGCCGACGCAGTGCTAGCCGCTTCGATTTTCCACTTCGGCGAATTCACGGTAGGCCAGGCGCGCGATTACCTTCGCGCCCGGGGCGTGCCCGTGCGTGAAGGTTGAGCGTCCTGCACCCTGAAGCGGAACTCTGTTCACCAGCGGTTGGCGCCTCGCAGTTCGAGGTTTCTCGATTGTCGACCCTTGCTGGGCGCGCGTGCGAATGTTAACTCACTGACGAGATGGTTTTTCCACATCTGTCGGCGCCAAGAGTCCTCGGTTTCGTGACACTGGCAGGAGCGCTTCTTGCAGCGAGCTGCGTCCTCGCCCCTAGGAACGCCACCCCAAGCGGAGGCGCCCCTGGCAATGGCGGAAACACGGTAACCCCAGCCAGTGGTGGGACCACGCAGGTCCAACCGCCAACCGGCGGGTCGGCGACTATCGGTGGAGCTGTCGGCATCGGCGGTACGATCACACTCGGTGGCTATACAGCCGCTGGCGGTGTTGCAGGCAGTGTCTACGTCGCCGGCAATTCCGGTGGGGCGGGCGGCGGCGGTGCACCCAGCGGTGGCGCTGGCGTGACAGGTGGTGGTAGCGCGATCTTCGGCGGAGGTACCAAGGCCGCAGGAGGATCTCTGGTAAATGGCGGCGTGCCTGGCGGCGGAAGTAGCTCCAACGCTATAGGAGGGACGCCCAGCAGCACTGCCTCCACGATTCCCGCTGGTCCTTGCACAACGGACAGCCAATGCCCGGCGAACAGTCACTGCGTAACTGGCAGCTGCGCGTGTTGGGACACCAACCAGAGGGTGTGTTCCGGAGCTTGCACTGACGTCAAGTACAACAACAACTCGTGTGGCGACTGCAACAGTCGCTGTCCCGCCGCGGCACCCCGATGTGACAACGGAACGTGCAAGTGCGATAGCCCGCCCTGTGGCGGGGGAGGGACTCCGGCAGGTGGCACGGTGGTGAACACCGGAACTGCAGGCAGTGGCGGCACAACAGCCGTTGGTGGCAGCAAAGCCACGGGCGGCGTGCCGAATGCTGGGGGCAGCTCCGCCACTGGTGGTGCAACGGTAGGGGGTTCCACCGCCGGAGGGACGCAATTGCCACCCCTCACCAACGCCTCCGACGGCTGGGCCTCGCGTTTCTGGGATTGCTGCAAACCCTCGTGTGGTTGGTCCGCCAATGCTTCCAAGCCGATCCAGAGCTGCGGGCAAGACAACTCGCGACTGTCGGGCTACGACACGCAAAGCGCATGCAATGGCGGCTCGGCTTTCATGTGCTGGGACTACGCCCCGTGGTCTGTCAGCGATTATCTGTCCTATGGTTTTGCGGCATTCAACGGCGTGGCGTGCGGTACCTGCTTTGAACTTCAGTTCACGGGCGCGAGCCAAGGTGGCGATGCCAAAAGCACGCCCCCTCTTAGTGGCAAGGCGATGATCATCCAGGTCATCAACACCGGGGGTATCGCATCAAACCAGTTTGATCTGCTCATCCCCGGCGGGGGCGTGGGTGCTTTCAACGCCTGCTCGAATCAGTGGGGCAGCTCCGATCTCGGCGCCACCTACGGAGGCTTCTTGGCGGGATGCAATGGTGACAAGACCTGCGTGCAAAACAAGTGCAGCACGGTCTTTTCGGGAAAGCCACTGCTCAAGGCCGGATGTGACTGGTTCACGGGCTGGTTCAATGCGGCCGACAATCCCGTGCTGAAATATCAGAAGGTCACGTGCCCCTCTGATATTACTTCGAAGAGTGGCATGTCCGGCTAGCAGCGGCTACTGCACCGATCCGGGAGTGTAGAACTTCACGTCCGGATTTATCCACCCAGTATAGATGCTCCAGTTATACAGATGGTACTGCTGGCGAATGCTGGGACTGGCCGGCGGGTCATCCAGATTGCAGCCACCATTGGCGTAAATCCAGACAGTCGTCTCGTCGTACGTGATGACTTCCTCTTTGCCGTCGCCGCAAAGATCGGCGTGCGCAGCGAAGCTCTGCACACTGGAGCCGCTATAGGGGAAGCTGGCGACCACATTGTCGTAGCCGTCGTACAGATAGGTCCCCGTGCCTCCGCTGCCATCCGGCGCGCCGTCGCGGCGATAGGAAAAGATCACGTCGCTGCCCTTGCCGTCCCAGTTGTTCATGTTCTCCGTGACGGTCAGCCAGCCCGAGTTCGTAGGCCGGTTCTCTTTCCACAAGAGGGTGTCGTCGTAGGTCACGAGCACGTTGTCGGACTTGAAACCTTCCGCGGCTGTGCGCAAACGGTCCAGCAGAACCACCTCGAGACCTGGCTTGTCGGTTCGGTACTCGCCGATTCCGATCTGTTGAGCTTCTGTCGTGTGGGTGTCCTTCCACAACTGCGTGCCCGTCTTCCAATCAAACGCGGCCGCCACGTCCCCATTGACGACTATTTCGTATCCATTGGCTGGATTGGCATCGATGTCGGCTGTGGCGATGGAGTCTGCGTGCATCTTGAGAACCGTCGTGCTCCACTGCGTGTTACCTCCGCTGTCCAGGAAATCGTAGCCAAGCATGACTTCATCCTTGCCATCGTTGTTCCAATCGTAGGCCAAGGGATAATGCCCTGTGCCCAAATCGGAGCCCGACGTGTCGCTGGGAAGCTTCTTGTGATTCCACAGTACGGTGCCGGCCGTCGTGGTGGGGGTGGTGGTCGTATCGTCGATGCCGACCATCGCCCACGCTTGCGAGTAGCGGGTCTTGACGATGATGTCCTGTGGCCACTTCTTGCCTCGCAGATTGGCAAAAGCGATGGAGTCGTTAGCACCCGCTTTGGGCAGGGGAATCGTGCGCACCACCGTTCCGGTGGTGCCATCGAGCACCGTCATAGTCGTGGTGCTCATGTTGACGAAGACTTCGGACTTGCCGTCCCCGTCCATGTCGTAGACTTGAATGGGAATGTCCGAGCTGGCGGTATGGGTCGGGCCGGGCGTGCCGTGTTGCCACAGTTGATTGCCCTTTAGGTCGTACGCCGTCACGCAGACCGCGAACTGGGGACCGTAGTCGCCGAGCTTGGTTTGGTCCGTGGGCTGAGCCACGACGATCTCCATCTTGCCATCGCCGTTGATGTCGCCCAGCCGCAGACCCGGACACCCGCCAGAGGTCTTCAGGCTGAAGGTGCTCACCAGCTTGGGAATGCCGCTGGCTGTGGAACCGCCGCTCGTTGAGGTCGTGCCGCCGGACACCTTTGTGCCACCGGATGTAGTGACCCCGCCGGATGTGGTAACCCCGCCGCTTGCCTTGGTCGTACCGCCGCTTGCCGTCGTTCCGCCGGCTACCGTCGCTCCGCCACCGGTCGTGGTTCCACCGGCCACCGTTGCTCCGCCGGTTGACGTCGTCCCACCGCTGCGAACCGTGCCGCCTGGACTTGCAACCCCACCGGTGACACTTGTATTCGTCGTGGTCCCGAAGCCGCCGCTCGCCAAGATTCCACCGGAGCCAGCTCCGCCCGCAATACCTCCGCCAGAGTCCACACTCCCGGCCACGCCGCTGCCGCCCGATGCGCCTGCGCCGCCCCCGGAAACCTTGGTGCCCGCTGAAGGCCCCGCCCCAGCGGATCCAGATGCGCCGGCTGGACCACCGCTCTGGCCAGCCGAGCTGAAACTCCCGCCAACGGCCGCAGAGCCGCCCACTGGCGGCGCGACGGTTCCAGCGCTCGCGCTGCCGCCTAGGCCAGAACCGCCCGAGCTGCCGCTGCCGTGAGCCGACGATCCTTGGCCGCAGCCGATCGAGGAGACGAGGCACATCAGGCCAGCTCCAGCCAGCAATGCAGACGTGGTCTTCAGTGATTCCCTAGGCATGGTACTTCCTTTTGTTGCTTCTGAACGTCCGGGAACCCGCCACCCACCCGACTATAGAACGTTGCGAACTGCAAAACGGTGCTTGGTTGCGAACGCCGTCTTGCGATGACGTCGCCCAAACACTGTCCAGTATTGTACACCCCTGCCCGCCAATGAGGCCAGCGCGGATCGGGGGATACACCGCTACTCGCATCGCTCCACCCATGGGATCTTCGGCTCGCGTCAGGATTGGCGCACTTTTCCCTACCTCACGTGTGTGGAACTGTTCGGCGAAAATGGAGTAGACCTGGACATCATGATTGGAAATGCCGACGCGCTGCTGTCAGCCGTGAAATTCGACTCAAAGGGCTTGGTGCCCGTCATTGCCCAGGACCGTGCCACCGGTGTGGTGCGCATGCTGGCCTGGGCAAATGCCGAGGCACTGCGGGCCACCGTACAAAATGGCCTGGCCACTTTCTGGAGCCGTTCGCGCAACGAATTGTGGGAAAAAGGCAAGACCTCAGGGAATTCCATGCGCGTCCATGATGTGCGCCTGGACTGCGACGGAGACGCCATCCTCTACATCGCCGACGCCAATGGGCCGTCGTGCCACACCAACGCCACCTCTTGCTTCTTCCGCAGTGTGACCGCCAACGGCCTGGCTGCGGACGATGGCCCGGCGCCAGCCGCCGCGAAATAGCGACGCGGAGGCCGTCACGCTCGAAAAAGCCGTCGCCCGAATCCTGAGACCCGGCGGCCTACTGGCCGACCAGCTGCCGGGGTTTGAGCCGCGCCCTGGCCAGCTTGCCATGGCCGAGCGTGTGGCGCAGGCCATCGACATGGACGAACGCCTGCTGGCCGAGGCAGGCACCGGCACAGGCAAGACGATCGCCTACCTTGTGCCGGCAATTCTCTCGGGCCGCAAGGTGGTGGTCAGCACCGGCACGCGCACCTTGCAGGACCAGATCGCCGAGGTGGACCTGCCGCGCCTGCAACGTGTGCTGCCTGAGCCGTTCACCTTTGCCGTGATGAAAGGGCTGTCCAACTACCTGTGCCTGCGCCGCTTCGACGAGCACAGCCAGCAGCTGGAAATTGCCGCCACCAAGTCGCACGAGACCGAGCGTGTGCGCGCCTGGGCCAGCACCACCACCACGGGCGATCGGGCGGATCTCGATGGCGTGCCTGACAGCGCGCCCATCTGGCGTGAGATCACGTCCAGTCCGGAGATGCGGCTGGGCAACCGCTGCCCCTTTGTCGAGCGCTGCTTTATCACCCAGATGCGACGGCGCGCGCTGGGGGCCCAGGTGGTGGTGGTCAACCATCACCTCTTCCTGGCCGATCTGGCTCTACGCAGTCGCTGGCCCGACGCTCAGGTGCTACCGCCCTACGAGCTGGTGATCTTCGATGAAGCCCACCAAATCGAAGATGTGGCCACCGAGGTTTTCGGCGTTCAGGTTTCCAATGCCCGGCTTTTCGCACTGGCGCGTGACCTGCTGCGTGCGCCTGCGCCGTTGCTGGAAGCCAGCCGGGTGGAATCCGCCGCGCGCCGGATGGAAGCTGCGACGCATGTGCTGGCAGAAGCCCTGCGCGGCCGCTTGCCGGCTTTGCGCAGCAGCGGCGAAGAAGTGCGCGTGGAAATGCCCGACGACTTGTGGGCCGCCGAGGTGCTGCAGCGTTACCACGAGCTAGACAACGTCCTGGAGGAAACAGTCACACTGTGCCGCCGTCTAAGCGAAGATGACGGCACCGACGCCGAGCGGCCACATCCCCCGTCGCAGACCAAGGCAGCGGCGCTGGCTGGACTCTCGCGACGGGCGGATGCCGTGCGCGCCGATTTCGCCGAAATCGTGGGCACGGCTCGGCGAGACTCGATCCGCTGGGTGGTGGTGTCGCGCCGCAACCTTACCCTGCGCGCCTCGCCCGTGGACGCCGCGCCCCTTCTGCGCGAGAGCTTTGACCGCCACCCGGGGCCTCTGGTTTTCACCTCGGCCACGTTGAGTGCTGGCGGAGGCTTCGACTACATCCGCGGCCGACTCGGGCTCACCGACACGGCCAGCGAATCGAGCTTTCCCTCACCCTTCCGTTACGGCGAGCAAGCTCTGCTCTACCTGGCTGTCGATCTTCCTGATCCAACTCACGAGGGTTTTGCCGCCGCGGCCGCTGCGCGCGCTTTGGCCTTGTGTCGACTTTCGCGCGGCCGGGCGCTGCTGCTCTTCACCAGCTTCCGCAATTTGCGCGTGGCTGAAGAACTTCTTCGCGCCGACGGTGGTTTCCCTTTGCTGGTGCAGGGCGAACGCCCGCGCCACGTGTTGCTCGCCACGCTCCGCCAGCAGGTCGGCTCGGTGTTGCTGGCCACGCAAAGCTTCTGGCAAGGCGTGGACGTGCCGGGCGAAGCTCTCTCGCTGGTGGTGATCGATCGCCTGCCTTTTGCCGTGCCCGACGACCCGCTGACCGCGGCACGCATCGAGCGCATCCGCGAAGACGGTGGCGATCCCTTCAACAGTTTCCAGCTTCCGCGCGCGGCCCTGGCGCTCAAGCAGGGCTTCGGCCGCCTGGTGCGCACGCGTAGCGATCGCGGCGTGGTGGCCATCCTCGACGGCCGCATCGCCCGCCGTCGCTACGGGCCCATGCTGCTCGCCAGCCTGCCTGCTGAATGCCCGCGCACCGAGGAGTTGGAGGACGTCGGGAAGTTCTTCGCCTCGCAGGGCGAGGGTATTGGGATGAAGGGTCTTGCTTAGCTAAGCTCGGTTAGCTAATCTTGGGATCATGCGTACGACGATCCACGCGGCCAAGACGAATCTGTCCCGGCTCATAAAGAGAGCCTGCGCCGGCGAGGAGATCGTGATCGCCCGCGGCGATACGCCGGTGGTCCGCCTGGTTCCCCTGGCCACGCCACCGCGCAAACGCATGTTCGGCGCTCTCAAGGGCAAAGCGCGCACCACGGCGGCGTTCTTCGAGACGCTCCCGCCCGGTGAACTCGACGCCTGGGAGAAGTGACGGGTGAGGGTTCTGCTCGACACGCACGCCCTGCTCTGGTGGCTGGATGGCGACCGACGCTTGTCCCCGCGTGCGCGACGGCTGATCGACAACGAGGAGACCATTGTGCTGGTCAGCGCCGCGTCGGCTTGGGAGATATGCACGAAGTTTCGGCTGGGCAAGCTGCCTGGCGCCGCGGCGGTCGCCGCAGATGTGAAGGGATGCCTCGACAGTCAGGGCTTCGTGCCTCTGCCCATTACGGTCGACCACGCCCAGCGCGCGGGCAGCCTGCCTGGCCCGCACCGCGATCCCTTTGACCGGGTTCTCATCGCACAGTCACAGGCGGAAGACCTGCCACTGGTCACCGTCGATCCCGTGTTCGGGCTCTACCGAACAAAGGTCATGTGGTAGCGAAGCCCACTTTGGGCCAGGTCGGGGCTACAATCGCGGTTCATGCACATCCTGTTTCTGGTCAGCGCCTTCTTGCTCGGCTCGTTCCCCACCGGCGTCGTAGTGGCGCGCGCCAAGGGCGTGGATCTGCGCAAAGTCGGCAGCGGCAACATCGGCACGACCAATGTCGGCCGCGCTCTCGGCCGACGTTGGGCCGCGCTGGTGCTCTTGGTCGACGCAGGCAAGGGCGCGCTTCCGGTTGTGCTGGCGACCCAACTCTTTGATCTCAGGTGGCTCCCGGCCGCTGCGGGCCTGGTTGCGGTGCTGGGACAGGTCTTCTCCATTTTTCTCAAAGGCCGCGGCGGCAAGGGAGTCGCCACTTCGCTGGGCGCCGGCTTGGCCCTGGCGCCTGTACCCGCACTGCTCTGCATGGCTGTCTGGGTCGCTCTGTTTGCCGCTTTTCGTATTTCGTCCATCGGCTCTCTGGCTGCCGTGGCCAGCTTCCCGACCTTCCTCTGGCTCTTCCATTCGGGCAGCTTTGCCAACCTGACCTTCGCGGCGGCGGTGGCGCTCCTGGTTTTCTGGCGCCACAAGGACAACATCCGCCGCCTTATTCGCGGCGAAGAACTGCGTGCCTAGCTTCTTTCAATGCGTGGGTGGCGCCGTTCGCAGGCCCGCGTCGCGTAGCAGTTGCCGGTCCGCCTCCACGTCGGGGTTGCCCGCAGTGAGCAGTCTTTCGCCATAGAAGATGGAATTGGCGCCGGCCACGAAGCACATCACCTGGGCCTCGCGGGTCAGCGCCGCGCGACCAGCCGAAAGTCGCACCTGCGACCGGGGCATCATGATGCGAGCTGTGGCGATCAGGCGCACCAGCTGCAGCGGGTCCACGGGCGGCCGGTCAGCCAGCGGCGTGCCCGCGATGGGCACCAGCGCATTGATAGGCACGCTTTCCGGGTGTGGGTCCAGGCAGGCCAGCGTGGCCAGCATGGCGCAGCGATCGTCGACGGATTCGCCCATTCCGATGATCCCGCCCGAGCAGATGCGCATGCCCGCGCGCCGGACCCGCGCCAGCGTGGCCAGCCGGTCGTCCTGCGTGTGGGTCGTGATGATCGACCCGTAGAAGGCCCGTGACGTATCGATGTTGTGGTTGTAGATGGTCAGGCCCGCCTCGGCCAGGCGGCGGCATTGCTCGTCGGTCAGCATGCCCATGGTCAGGCACGCCTCCAGACCCACGCCGCGCACGGCGCGCACCATGTCCAGCACCGAATCGAAGGCGGGTCCGTCCTTGGCATCGCGCCAGGCAGTGCCCATGCAAAAACGCGTGGCCCCCGCTGCCCGCGCCCGCTCCGCTGCTTGCACCACATCCTCGCGGCTTAGCATGCGAGCCGGCTGCACCGCCGTCGAGTAGCGGGTGGATTGAGCACAGTAAGCACAGTCTTCTTGGCACGCGCCGGTCTTGACCGAAAGCAGCGCGCACAGCTGCACCTCGTCGGGTCGGTGGTGCCGGCGGTGCACTTCCTGCGCACGGAAGAGCAACTCGGGCAGGGGCAGGTCGTGGATAGCCCGGACCTCCTCGACGCGAAAGTCGTGGCGCAACTCAGCGGTCATACGAGTGGATCTACTAGTTGATCCGGCGCAAGACCACCAGCACCCGCAAGGTCAGCCAAATGGCCTCCGCCACGTCCTTGTCCTTGCCCGCTGCCTTGCTCGCAGATCGCGCGGTCGGGCTTTCGCCCTTGACCGGCGCGCCCGGATACCACAGGCCATCATTCGCCTGGCGTGAACGCAGATAGGCCTCGGCGGTGCGCACACCCGAGTTCTCCTTGCCGAGGCCGATGCAGGTTATGGTGTCGAGCGCGTCGAGCGCATCGGTGTAAAAGCGCGGCTCAGTCAGGATTTCCCAAAAAGCGGGCGCCTTGCGGTCCTCGTAGCGGTCGGGCTGCAGAAAGCGCGTGGCTAGAAGCTCCGCTGCCCGGCGCGCCTCGCGCGAGGTGCAGCGCTGGCTGGAGGACGCGAAGGCGCGCAAGACCATGCCGGTCACCAGGTGGCTGGACGGTCGCGCAGCAGAATCCGTGCGTACGCCCCGCCAAGCCCAACCCCCATCGTCCTGGCGGAGCGACAGGAGAAGTTGGAAACCCTTCTCCACCCTCGGGTCCGACTCGAACCCTGCACGGCACAGGGCGGAAATGGCCCAGCCGTGGAAGTGGATGGCCACGACCTTGGCGCGAGCCTTGGGCGTCTCGGCCAGAGCGAGATCCGCAATCCCGCCGTCACTGGCTTGCGAGGCCAGGATCACATCCGCCATCTTGCGCAGCTGGGGCGTGGCGCTGCCATCGCCCTCGACCCGCAGACCCAGGTCGGCCAAGCGGTCAAGCGCGCGCACGGTGGCCAAGCACACCGCGAACTTCCCGCTGCCCATCCCCTTTTCCGGCACGCGCGGCGCGAAGCTGCCATCCTTCTCCATCTTGCGCAGCACCGCTTGAACCTCGCGGTAGCTGGCAATCTCGTGGGCTGTGGGCGCCTCGCTGTCGTCGATGAGGTCACGCCGCACGCGCGCCAGCACGCTGGGAGTGCCCTCGCGCAACAAGCGCGGAATAGGGTCGCTGGCCAGCCGAGCGCGCCACCCCGAGAGCGCCCGGGGCGGCGATGTGATGGGGATGGTGGAGGGGAAGAGTCGCGACCGATTCATAACCAATGCCAAAGTTGCTGCATTATAGCGAATCGTTCGGCCCGCGGCCGGAAGACAAATGTGCCGCAAGCCTGCCGAGAATGTAGGAATAGAAGAGTAGCGCATAAGGTCGTCTGGGTCCAAGGGCTATCGTTTTTCTCCCAAGTGAATCTGGGCCTGGCACAGCCCGATTTGGGGAGGTAAGAGATCTCAGTCTTCGGCAAGTCTTTGGCCCGTGGGGGAGCCAGACATGGATGGCAGTGAGAGATCAACGAAACAGGAAGCGTTTCTGTCCTTGCTGAGCGAAGGCTGGGTGGCCTTGCACCTGGACGCTCGTCGTCCCGGCGTGGTGGTGCCGGCCCCCTTCTCTTCGCAGGCCCAGCTGGTTCTGCAGTATGGCCGAAACATGCCCATTCCCATCCCTGACCTGGAGGTCACGGCCGCCGGGGTGAGCGCTACCCTGTCGTTCTCGCGCGTGCCTCACCGGACCTACGTACCTTGGTCGGCGGTGTTCGCGGCCACCTGCACCAATGGTTGCGGCGCGCTCTACCGCGAGGATGTTCCGCGGGAGTTGTGCTTCTTCCACCAGGGGGATGAGGGGGGCTTGCCGCCACTCGTGGCGCGGATGAATGAAGGGGCACAGGCTCTGCCTGTCGACGAGCCCTGGTTGCATTCTGTCCCGCTGGTGGCCGAAGACACCGAAGCCGAGATCGAAAGCGACGGCATGCTCATGCGCGCGCCGGCTCGTCGGCGACGGCGGCCGCAACTGCGCGTGGTGAAGTAGTAGGGTGACGATCTAGCGACTGCCGATGGGGCGAACCCGCGCGGTCAGCTCCTGTCGTCCAATCACCAGTCGATCGCAGAGATGGTGGGTTCGTTCAGTCACGCGGTAGGCGTCGGCGCGGCGGGTTTGGTTGGCAGAGCGAAGTGTGTCCAGCGCCGAGTCGGGCAGGCTGGGAATCAGTCGGCCGCGCAGAGAAACGCCGCTGTCAGGTGTGCTGACGCTGACCACGATGGACTTGCCCGGGTAGGAGACGCCCAGGTTTTCCATCAGGCCGCGCAGGCCTTCGGGTTTGGGCATATCGGGCCGCACCAGCCCGCCCGCCGCCACGTCGATCTTGATGGTCTTGCCCGCCAGCGCGCGCGGAATCAACACCGGCACGACCTCGACGAATTCCTTGCCCGCGTAGGGGCGCAGCACCACGCGCACAGGCACGGTCTCGCCCGGCCGCACCCGCTCGTCGGGCAACGAGGCGCTGACGATCTCGGCCACGTCGTTGCGGTACTCCACCCGAATGTCCACATCGATTCGGTCGATCACCGCGGGTTCAAAGGGATTGCCCAGCAGCTCCAACAGCGCCTTGAGCCCGCGGGCCTGCGACTGCATTCGGCTCGACAGCCCCTCGTTCGAGAAGAGCTGGTCGCGAATCTCGACGCGGCCCGCGCCGCGGACATCCAGACGGGTGGTCATGGCGATCACCATGTCGGTCACGTCCGGCTCAACCTCGGCCAGCGCACTGCCAATCACCGTACCAGCCAGCAACGGGAGCAGCCGGCGATGCAGCACAACCTGAGTACGGAAGCTGTTCTTCTTGTCGCCGCGGCCCGTGACCATGACCTCGACGGCGACCCAGGGCGCGTGTCGGCCCAGCTCGGCCACAATGCCAGTGGGCAGATCCTGCACCACCGCACCGATCTCGTTGAGCGGCGAGGCCAGTTTCATGGAATTGGACAGACTGGCCACGATGGCGTGCACCTCTCCGGAAACCAGCGGCAGCTCGACTTCGCCCAATCCCAGCAAGGGGTGCCCAAAGGCCACGACCGTTCCGCCCTCGACCTGGGTCAGGGTGCCCATGGCCGCGGCGCTGATGTCCCCGCGAATGAGCGCCACGCCGACCGTTGCTCCTGGTTGTAGAGCCTCGGCCGCCGCGACCGTCGGCGGCTTTCCACCGACGCCGCCCGCGCGCACCGGAACCAACCCAAAGGGACGCAAGCTTTCGCCCAACTCGCGCAGCGCCACGTCCGAGATTCCTGACACCGCCAGGGGCAGCGACGCGGGCTGCAGGCGGGGCTCACCGTCGGACGGTGAAGCCGCGGGCTGAACCGGTGGCCCAGACATCAACGCAGATCCATTGTCGGCCAGAAATGGATCGCCGGGCGGACGCCGCGGTCGCTGCCTTCCCGCCAGCATGCTTTCGATGGGGGTTACGCCGGCCATGGCTTCCTTGGCAAAACTCCAGCCATAGGCGATGGCGCCCATGAGCTTGCCGTCGACGTAGACCGGGCTGCCGCTCATGCCCGCTGCGATGCCGCAGCTCGCGACGCGCGGATCCTCGGCCCGAATCAAGATGATGTCTTGCTTGGGCAGGAAGTTCGGCACCACCGACAGCACGCGCACCTTGAAAGGCTCGGGCTTGACACCCTCGAAGACCGTGACCGCCTCGCCCAGCATGCCGGGCCGCACCTGGGACAAGGGCAGGATGGCGGGCGCGGACAGCGCCGGAGAAGACGGCGATTGAGACCACGCCAAGCGCGCAGGCATGGCCGAGCCAGCCACCAGCCACCACGTGGCCAAAACAAAGCCTTTTCGGGTCACTTCGCCAGCAGCGTAGGAACCGCCAGCCAGGCTGTCAAACTCAATTCCCGAGGAGTTCGTCAGGCGCTGGCCACCACGGCCTAGCCAGGACGGACGCTGATCCTTGCACAGGGCCGCCCCGGCGCAGGCCTGCGCAATTGACGGCCATCTTGATGATTGTAGGGCACGACAAAGGTGTTCGCGTGCGCGCCGCTTTGGTCTTGCCGCCGTGGTCTTTCGAGTTCAGGCTGATTGGCCGTGTCCGAGGCGTCTCCGTCGCTCCCTCGCATCGCCATCCTGCTGGCCAACGCCCCCACGCGCATCCCAGCCGGCAAAGGCCGGGAACGTTTCTTCGTGAAAGCGGGCAGTCGGTGGCCTTTTTCCATCGAGAAGGCCGTGGGCGAGCCGTGCCGTTACGTCCCGTTTCCCTTCGGGCTCGCGTACCTGGCGGCGCTGCTTGAGCGCGACGGGGTTGACGTGGCGGTGTACGACGGGGTCGCGCTCAACACCTCCAGCGAGGCACTGTTGGAGTATGCGGTCAGGAGCCGGCCGCAGATCGTGTTCATGGAGACCACGACCCCGACGGTGGATCAGGATCTGGCGCTGTGCCGCGAGATCAAGACTCGCACGGGCGCGCTCATCGCTCTGGGCGGGGCGCACGCCACCACCTTTGCGCAATCGATCCTGCGCGAGCATTCACAGATCGACTGGATCCTGGTCGGCGAGTACGAGCTGAACGCCCGCGATGCGATTAGGGCCTGGCGTCAGGGCGAGCCTTTGCTCGACGGCGTCGCCGGGCTAGTACAGGCACAGACCCTGCCGGACGGCTCGCGGCGAATCGTGTCGGGACCGCCGGGCGCGCCCATCGAGCCGCTCGACATTCTGCCCATGCCGGCACGCCACCTCTTTCCCACGACCGAGGCGCCCTCGCTTTGGCCCTACTGGGATGGCTTCTGCCGGCACCGGCCCGCGGTCCAGATGCACGCGAGCCGCGGCTGTCCGTTCCGTTGCAGCTTTTGCCTGTGGGTGAGCGTGATGTACCGGAACGGGCCGTACCGGATGTTCTCGGCCAAGCGCGTGGTGGACGAAATGGAACACGCGATGCGCGAGCACGGCGCGCGGGAGATCTATTTCGACGACGACATCTTCACCGCCCGCGAGGCGCACGTGCTGGCCATTTGCCAGGAGATCGCGGCGCGCAAGCTGCGCGTGCCCTGGTCGGTGATGGGCGATGCCATGGCGGTCACCGAGCGCGCCATCGAGGAGATGGCCCGCGCGGGCTGCATCGGCATGAAGTTGGGCATCGAGAGCGCGAACAGCCGGGTGCTGGAGCAGGCGAGAAAGCCGGTGCGGCTGGACAAGGTGCGCAGCGTAGTGCTCTGGTGCAACCGGCGCGGCATCAAGACCCACGCCACGATTACATTCGGCCTCAATGGCGAGACACGCGAAAGCATGCGCGAGACGCTCGACTTCTGCCGAAGCTTGCCGGTCGACTCGATCCAGTTCTCGGTGGCGACCCCATTCCCGGGGACACCCTATTACGAACAGGCCCGCCGCAACGGGCATTTGCTGGACGCGCGCTGGGCGGATTTCGACGGCAGCCGCTCGGCAGTGATCCGTCGCGAAGGGCTGAGTGCCGAGGAGATCGCCGCGTTTGCCGCGCGCGCGCCTTCGCGCTGGCTGCGGGCTCGGCTACGCGACCCGGCCTGGTTGCGCCGCCAGGCCCGCTACCTGCGCGAGATCCTTTCCGACCAGGGTCTGGCAGGCCTCAAGCGTCGGCTGGTTCGCGCCGCGCGCCTGCTTCTGGCAAGGCCGGGCTAGGTTTCTGCCGATGAAGATCCTGCTGCTCAATCACAACGTGGTGGAACGGAGTACGTTCTATCGAGCGTTCTATTTCGGTCGCGAGCTGGCCGATGCAGGGCACGAGGTGACCCTGGCCACCATCTCGCGCCGGAATCTCTTGCGTCCCGTGGTGGGATTGCGCGAAGGCGTCCGCGTGATCGAGACCCCGGACTTGGGCGTGTCGCTGGCGCGCACAGGATGGGATCCCTGGGACACCGTCTGGCGGGTGGCGCGCTTCTTGGGCGAACAACCCGACTTGGTGCACGGGTTCGACTGCCGTCCGGTCGTGCTCGGGCCTGCTCTGGCGCTCAAGGCCCTGGCGCAGACCCCATGGATCAGCGACTGGGCCGACTGGTGGGGGCGGGGCGGGGCCATCTCCTTGCGCAAGAGTTGGATCGGCCGCGTGGCCTTTGCCCCGTTCGAGACCTTGCTGGAGGAACGCTTCCGTCATTTAGCCGACCAAGTCACCGTGACCAGCCGTGCCCTTGTTGAGCGCGCACTCGGTCTGGGAATCGCCCGCAAGCGGGTCCACTTCATTCCGTCGGGCGCCAACGTGCGCACGATTCCCGTGCTCGATCAGAGGGCCTGCCGCGCGGAGCTTTGCTTGCCGGCCGACGCGCCTATCGCCTGCTTCGTCGGCTTCGTTCAGTACGACCTCGGGCTCGCGGTGCGAGCCTTCGCCGTCGCCCGCCGATCCGTGCCCGACGCGCTCCTGCTCCTGGTGGGCCCACGCAACCGGGAGGCCGAGCGACTAATTGCGGAACTGGGCCTGTCCGGCGCCGTCCGCTCCACCGGCACGCTTCCCTTTGCTCGGGTGCCGGTTCCCATGGGCGCCGCCGACGTGTTGCTGCTGCCCTGCTCGAACACCCTGACCAACCGGGCGCGTGGTCCCATCAAGCTGGGCGACTACCTGGCCGCGGGCCGGGCCATCCTGGCCAACCCGGTGGGCGATCTGGTCGACGTGTTCCAGGCCGACGAGGTCGGCATGCTCGCCCCGGACGATGCTGAAGGCTACGGAACGGCGCTGGCCGGGTTGCTGAATGACCTGGAGAAGACAGCGTTGCTCGGTCGGACAGCGCGTCAGGTCGCGGAGCAGAAGTACGCCTGGAAACAGGTCGCGGAAAAGCTCATCGCCGTCTACCGGAGCGCGACCTTTCCCAGCAGCCCATGGTGAAAGTCTCCACGCCGCCGTTCGGGCGGGTTCTGGCCCGTCTGTCTTGGGAATTCATGGCCTTTTCGCTGTCGCGATACCAGTTTTCGGTATACTCACACTAGCGCCTCCCTCGGAACTTGAGGCCGGTCTTGTGCGCGGTTCTGCTACTTTGGCCGCTTCGCTTCGGAACCGTGGGGAGGATGGCCATGCCGCATATGCCAAGCAATGCACTCGTTCTTGATTCGGTCAGCAAGCTGTACTCGGAGTCCGGCGGCAGACGCCTCCTGCTCGCGTCCGCATTCGACTTGCTTCGCGGCAGACATCGCCCACCGCGGCGGGCCCTCGACGGCGTTTCCTTCACCGTACCCAGGGGAGCAACCCTGGGGATCATCGGGGCGAACGGCTCTGGCAAGTCCACGCTCCTGAGGGTCATTTCGGGCGTGACTGTCCCGACCACGGGGACGGTCGTCAGACAAGGGCGTCTGGTCGGTTTGCTGGAACTCGGGGCAGGCTTCGACGACCGCCTGAGCACACGCGACAACATCTTCCTGAACGGAGCGCTGATCGGCATGCGCAGGGATGTGGTCACCAAGAGCATGGATTCGATTCTCGACTTTGCCGAGTTGCGCGACTTCGTTGATGCGCCGCTGCACACGTTCTCCTCTGGAATGGTGGTTCGGCTGGGGTTCGCCGTGGCCATGCATGCCGAGGCGGATATCCTGCTCTTCGATGAGGTGCTGGCGGTTGGCGACCTTGCGTTTCAGGCGAAGTGTTTCCGGGCCATCGAGCGATGCCGGACCGAAGGCAAGACCATCGTTTTCGTTTCCCACGATCTGTACGCGGTCCGGAACGTTTCGGATTCCGTTCTGCTCCTTCACAAGGGGCGTGTGGAAGCGCAGGGAAGCCCACCCGAGGTCATCCAGCGATATTGGAGCACGGTCCTTTGCGAGGACAGCCTCGCAATTCTCGAAAGTGGGCCACTGCGAGTGGTATTCGAGAATGGGCAACTCACCCTGTGGCACGGCAGAAAGCCGCTCACCAAGGGCTTCGCTGGATACACCTCCGTGCGCAACTTCGTGCGCTGGCACGAATCGGACAAAGCGACCTGGAGCATCAGCAGCCGTAGCGACACCCGAATCGTAGCGGTTGGAAAGTACCGGGGCCTGCCGGCCACTCAAGAATGGCTGGTCGAAATCAAGCCGGGCAACTTCTTGGCCTGGGAAGTATGGATGAATGTCCACCAAGAGGTGCGATTCGAACGCGAGCAGGCCAGCTTCATGTTCTGCGAGGCCTACGACTGTTTTTCCGCGGCCGGTCACTCCGGCTCGATGGGCCAGTTCAGGCGCATGGTTAGCGACGACTGGCAAGAAATCTACTCAATAGGCTCGGAACGCGGGCCTGTCGAGTTGAGTTCGAGCGATCCAGAGCTGCCGGTCATACGTTTTGCATCAGCGGGGCCGGCGGATACGCATCTCCTGCGGCTCGTGAATTCCGACGACAACTTCCGGGGGCGTCTGGTGCAAGCGCTGCGCAAGCCTGGCTCGGAGTCAAAGTCCCCCGGACGGTATCTGTTCTTCACTGGTACCCTGAAGATTGGGGACGCAACGTGAGAGCACGCATACGACAGGCTTTCCAGTGGAGGCACCTCATCCTGTTGATGACCCTGCGGGAGTTCAAACGACGCTATCTCAGCATAGGGGCTGCCCTCGCCTTCACCTTCGTGGTTTCCGTGGGATCGCTTCTGGTCTTGTCCGCCGTCTTTGGCCGGCACTTCGAAGGGCAGGTGTCCGTGCCCTATCCGCTGTTCGTGTTCTGCGGGCTGATCCCTTGGGCCTTCCTTCAGAGTTCCGTCAGCCAGTCAGTGGACTCGTTTCGAGCGAACGCGAACCTGGTGCGAAAAATCAGCTTTCCGCGCGAGTTGGTGCCCCTCAGCGTCGTTTCAGTGAACTTGGTCGTGATGGCCAGTTCCCTCGCTACCTTGCTGCCTTTCCTCCTGTACTACGGCTATCACCCCAACTTGGCCTGGCTCTGGCTCCTGGTTGCGATCCTGTCGGTGGTACTGCTGGGAACTGGGCTCGCGATGCTGCTCTCGATTCTTTCCGTCCACTTCATCGAGATTCGTCCGGCGACGGAGCTTGGCATTATGCTCTGGTTCTACGCGACCCCGATTTTCTACCCAGCCTCAATCGTTCCCCCCGATTTGGCTTGGATTCCGCGAATCAACCCCGCGGCTCGCATCGCAGAGATCGCTCGCTGCGCCCTGCTGTTCAGGGTGGCCCCACCTTTCGAGTCCGTCCTGGTCGCGGTCGGATGCTCGCTGTTGGTCTTCGTGGCCGGGTATGCTTTGGTGTTGCGCCTTTCTGCGACGCTTGCCGATCACGTCAACTAGGCCATCGCCCATGATGGCGGGCAGCTCCAGTCAGAAGCACTATTCGTTCGCTGCTGCGGACGGATGCTGGTCCGAGCGGGGTTAGCCAAGCTTTCGGCCGCTCTGGCTTCGCTACGGCGATCCAGCCGTCGTGGCAAACGACAGCGCGACTGACTGGGCTCCTTCTGCACTCGTCTGCGAAGACGGCGTCTGCACGCTATCGAGACAACCACGCCGCCCTCTCCTTGATGACTCTCCTGACCTTCGTGACGTACAGCCATCGACCCTTTGACAAGATCCTCTTTCCCCATTTGCGTAGCCTCTGATGGTCAGCCGAACTGATCACGCCCCGCTCGACTAAGGCCAATAGGCTCTTGTCGACGACCTTGACATAGGACCATCGGTTCTTCCCAAGAAACTTCCTCTCCCAGCGTCCGGCCATCTTGTAGTCAACCGACTTGATTATACCTTCCCCCTTGATCTTGTTCATCTCGTAGTCGTCCCAGCCCAGCTTCTCATTCAACAGGCCCCTCTCCCTGCAGTAATCAAACAGTTCCGTGCCGGGATAGGGTACAAACCAATTGTACGACACCACCGGAGCCGAGATTTCCCTGATGAATGCGTAGCTCGCCCGGTAGTCCTCCTCGTCCTCCCCGGGTATGCCCACCAGTATGTTAGCAGTATATCCAATGCCGTACTTGTCACAAAGCGCCGCAGCCTTGTAGTTCTGCTCAACGGTGGTTCCCTTTTTTGTCAGATCAAGTATCTTCTGTGAGCCGCTTTCGAATCCAATACATATCCAGGAACAGCCGCTCTTTGCAATCAGTTCAAGGGTCTCCTCCTCTATCTCATTTGCCCTGGCATTGCAGGTCCAGGTCAGGCCGGTGTTTAGCGCTATCAACTTGGTAGTGAATTCCCGTACCAACGATCGCTTCGTCAGAAACGTGTCATCGACAAGCATGAACTTAGTGATGCCGAATGCCTGCTGCCAATGAAGTACTTCGGAAATGATGCTGTCAGCAGTCCTGAAGACGATCTTCTTTCCGAATAGTTTCCGAGCCACCGGTTGGCAGAATGTACATCTGCCAGCGCAGCCCCGCGACGTAAACATCATGACCAGCTTCTGCTTCTTTATGACGTTCTCTACATACAGGGGAAAGTAGTAGGGGAATGGCACCTCGTCGAGGTTGACCACCTTTTGGCCTTGGATGATCTGTTCAACCAGCTGCCCCTTCTCGAGACTGTCGACCAGCTGGGGCAGGCCGACCAGCCCCTCGCCGATGACGACATGATCGAACCAGCCGGTGCCGGCCACCTCATCTGGCAGCACCGTCGGATGAATGCCTCCCGCAACTGTGATCTTGCCTAGTCGCTTTGCAATCTTGGCAACCTCGTATGCGTACTTCGCCCCTGGGGTCTGAAAAGAACAGGCCACCATGTGGCAACCGGACGAGAGTATCTTGCGCTCTACCTCGTCATAACCGGCCAGGTACCTGAGATCCATCAGGTCCACCTCGTGGCCCTTCGAGACCATGGTCGATGCGAGGTAGCAAATACCAATCGGAATGTACCAGGAGTCCACACTGTCCGGTCGCCTGTAGAATGCGTTGAATCCGATATTGGAGATCCCGGAATAGGTGAATAGAATCTTCAAGACTGCCTCCCGACTCTAGAGATGACGTGCAGTTCCCTCTTGGTGAACTTCTGTCCGTGGTATTTTCGGTCCCGGCCTCACGATTGGGCAGACCGCCCGTGACAACGAGACGCCTATTCGGCCCGAGCGGTCTCCTCCTTCCGCACCAGCAACCTTTCCATGTAAATGTGGGAAGCAGAATAGAGGTCGAAATGCGCCCAGCGCGATGGCGACACTGTCACGGTCTTGAACCCCCGGATACCAGGGAACACTGACTCCGGGAACCCCTTGTACCCACGGGGCGCATCTGCAAGGTTCTCACAATAGAAGTACTTCTTGCAGGTCCGTTCTATCTGGCGGCAGTAGGCAGCGATTGTGGCATACTCCATCTCGGAAAAGCTTATTGTATTGATGAATATGTCCACGGCCAAATCGGCAAGCGCTGGTACCATGAAGTTGGGCATCAATATGATGTCATATTGGCGCAGGGTTTCGCGATCCAACGTCACCCCACGATTCTCATACAAGAGAATCCGCTTCTTGGGGAATGCCATGGATAGATAATACGACGAGACTATCAGATTCTCGGGTATATCAAAATTGACGTATGTCTTCGCGCCATTTCGCTTTAGTAACGCGTATCCGAACCCACCATAGCCTCCGCCAATTTCTGCAACAATCGGTTGCTCAACGTCGTCCACCAGACACGAACAAACGAAAGCGCGATAGTCATTGTAAAACGAATTGTTGTTGATGAGCAGTCCTGCGACGTTATAGCCGTACGGGTTCCCAATAGGAGGCATGCCCAGATTCCTCCAGGCGTCGAAATCACCGACGCTGTACAGCCAGGCGCGAAAGTCATGGACCAGCGCCCTGCACGCTGTTGCATTCTTGAATTGAAGGAATCCCGGCTCTCCCCCCAGAATGCCAGTGCTCATGCAATTTCTACAGAAGTTGTTCAACAACACCGACAACTTCTCCACGCTTGCCTCACTCATGGCATCGTAGAAGTCCTTGCGGGTGCTCTTCAGATACCCGCCCCAGTTCGAGCCGGTGCGGTACTCCTCTTGCACCATCGCCATCTCTGAAGCCGCGAGTTGGTACGCGCGCATCAGTTTCTGGATCAGGGGCCGCTGCTGCTCCGTTGACATTGGATTGGGCATGTCGTCCGTGAACTGGCCCTTGATGTGCAAGTGTTGTCGATCAATCTCCAGATTGCCATCGCGCACCCGGTAGCTCTCGCGCACGAGGAACTCGGTATTCTCCAGACGCTCAAATGCGATCCTGAGGAGCTTGCGCCAGTTCTCCAGGGACATGGCAGGTCTCAAGTAATCCTGAAGTCTCATGGGATTGCCCTCTGTTCCAGGGAGAATGGATAGATCTTCTCTTTTCGAAGCCTACTTGACATCTTGCCCGGGTGCACCGCGTATGCCCCTACTTCGCCCCTCGCCGGGAAAGGACGGCGGGAATGGTGGCCAGCAGCAGGCGCAAGTCCAGCCCCAACGACCAGCGATCGACGTATTCCTGATCCATGCGCATCCATTCGGCGAATCCTACATTGCTGCGGCCGCTGGTCTGCCATAGCCCGGTGATCCCTGGTTTCATGGACAGGCGACGGCGCTGCGAGCCGTGGATGCGTTGCTGTTCTTGTTCGGGCAGGGGGCGTGGGCCGACCAGGCTCATCGCGCCGCCCAGGACGTGAAAAAGCTGCGGGAGTTCGTCCAGACTGGTCCGGCGCAGGAACGCACCCAGCCGGGTCACGCGTGGATCGTGGCTCGCTTTGAATGCTGGACCCTCGACCTCGTTGATCGAAGCCAGGGCCGGCTTGAGATCGTCGCTGTCGTTCAGCATGGTGCGGAACTTCAGCATGCGAAAGCGCCGGCCGTGCAAGCCGACACGCACTTGCGAGAACACCACGGGACGGCCATCGAGCAGGGCGATGGCCAGCGCGATGCCGATGAAGACCGGCGCCAACACGATCACGACGGCCGAGGCCAGCACCAGGTCCAGCACCTGCTTGACCGCCATTTGCGCCGCCCTGCGCGTGGACGGGGCGAAGAACAGGAAGTGCGTGCCGGCGTTCGACTCGACGTGCGGGGCCAGGCGGGGCACGTGCGGCCAGGGCAAGGGGATGCTGGCGGAAAGGCCCAGGTCGGCACACACCTGTACGACCCAGCCCGCCCGGCGCGGCGAAAGCTGGGCCAGCACCACCACCGCGTCCACCGCCTCGTTGTGCAGGACCGCGGGTAGCTGGCCCAGGGCGCCCAGGTGCTTCGGCACACCGCCCTCCGATTCGTGGCGGCCGAGATAGCCGATGACTTCGGGCGGGAACGGATCGACGCGCAGGCCGTCGACGAAACCTTGCATGGTCTGACCTGGCTCACCGATCAAGAGCAGGCGGCCACGGGTGTGTCCCTTTGCGTGCTGGCGCTTCGCCCACAGCCGGAGCGCGAGCCGCTCCGCCAGCATGAAGACGAACGACAGCGCCAGAAACATGGCCACGATGGAGCGGTTCACAACCGTCTTGGTGACGAAGGTGACCGCGGTGAGCGCGGCCAGCCCCAGCAGGTGGAGCGCGATCAGACGCAGCACGGTGCGGGCAATCGACCAGCGCTTCTCCAGCGGACGGTCCAGTCCCAGCAGCGCGACCAGGATCACCCACAAGGGCAGCGCCAGATACGCCAGCAGGATGAAGCCCTGTGGGCCCGCGGGCGCCCGCAGGAAGGCGAAGTGAGGCCAGAGCAGAGCGTGCAACGCGTACGCCGCGAACATCGCCAGCACGACCTGCAGAGCGTCGCCAGCCTGAATGAGCGCCCGCGGCGAACGGATCCCAGTCCCGTTCATGGTCGGGCCCCAGTGATAGCGACACCGAGCGGGATGGGGAGTTCAAGGTTCAAACGCGACGATTATCGCGAGACGTACGCAGGGCTGTCAAACGGCCCTTGTCGGTCGCCACGCTGGTCCCTGGGGTGCGACCGGCACCGCTCCTAAACCAGGCTTTTCTCGGAATTCGCGGGCCAGCTGTGGTTCGCATGGGTGCAACCGGTTTCGCGCCGGGCGGCCTTCCGCTACAATGCCCGCATCGTGCGCTGGCGTCAGGCTGCGCGCAGGCAAATTGTCATGAGCCACGAGCCAAGCGGGACGTCGAGCAACAGCACGCCTCGGTTCTCAGCCCGCGTGAGCGAGCGCCAGAGCGTGATCCTGGTGTTGGCCGTGCTGGGCGCGGTGGCCGCCCTGCTCATCGTGCCGGGTGTGTTCACCGTCGACGAAAACAACCACCTGGCCTGGGTGGTCTCGCTGCGCTCGGGCCAGCTGACCTTGCCCGGTACGGACGCCCTGCCGCGCTCGAGCGAGTTGCTCTTTTTCGATCCCGTGCCAGAGGTGCGGCCCGGGGCACGAGCCTCCTCGGTGGTCCCTCCTCTCTATGCCCTCTTCGCGCTGCCTTTCTCGCTTGCCGGCTGGACCGGCCTCTTTCTCCTCAACCTTGCGGCGTGGCTGGTCACCATCGGGCTGGTGTGGGCGGCGGCGCGGCGGGCGGGAGCTTCGCAGCCGGCGGCGTGGATCGGGGCGTTGGCCTTTGCTCTGGCTGGTTTCTCGCTCGAGTACGCCGTCGGGGTGTGGCCGCACGCTCTAGCGGCCTGCTTGTCCCTGGCTGCCTTCGTGGCTGCGCTCCATGCGGCCGAGCGGGATCGGGTTCGCTGGGCGTATGCCGCCGGGCTCCTCGCTGGCGTGGCCGCTGGCGTGCGCTACCAGCACATCGTGACTGCCGCACTGATCGGGCTTGCGCTGCTGACCGATCCGGCGCGGCGGTTGCGCAAGGCCATCGCGTACGCCGCTGGCCTCGCGCTGCCGCTTGCTCTTTGCTCGGTCGTCAACAGTTTGCGCGCGGGCATCGTGAATCCGGTCAGCAAGGGCCGCGGCTACGTGGCCTTGCGGGGGCTGGCGACCAGCGCATCGCCCTGGGATCCCCTGCGTGCGTTCGGCGCCTATGTCCTGGATTTCAGCATGCAGCGGCACCTGCCCATGTGGCAGCAGATCGGCGGTCGCTGGAGCGACACCGGCGCATTGCTGTTGCTGTCGGCGGTGAAGAAGGCGCTTCTGCAATCCGCACCCTGGGTGCTGGTGGTGATGGTGGTCATGGGGGCAGCCTGGTCGCGCCACGAGCCCGCGAGTCCGACGCGCCGGGTGTTGCGCTCGGCGGGCATCGTCGTGGCCGGGGTGCTGCTTCTGTTTGCCCTTGCGGGCACCGACCGTCCCGACGGCTGGTGCTACAACGCGCGCTATTTCTTCGATCTGATCCCACTGGCCGCGCTGGCTCTTGCGTTGCTGGTCGAGCGGGAAGGCATGCGCTGGCGGCCGCTGGCGGCTGGCGCGGCAGCAGGCGGAATCGGGGCTGCCATACCCCTGGCTCTCTCGCCGGCCTCGGCGGCGCGCCAGTTGGCGTTCATGTACGTGCCCCTGGTGCTGGCGTTCGCGTCGGTCCTGCTGTTTGCGGCCGCGCGGCGCCGACCGCGCGTGCGGTCTTGGCTGGCGCCGGCCATGGGCGTTCTTCTCGGTTGGGCAACGGCCGTGCACCTGGGCGACGATTTGCCGGCCGCACGCGCCCGGCGGCTCGCGAACCTCAATAAGCTTTCATCGGTGGCAGCGCTTCTGCCCGACGTGCCTGCGGCGCTGTTCGCTCAGCGGACCGAAGCGCTGGGGCCGCTGCTGCTGGAGCCACGAGATCTGGTTATTGCAAGCACGTGGCCCGACCACGGCCGCGATGCCGCGGCTCTGGTGGAGGCTTTTCAGCGGGCCGGCCGACGCGTGTTCGTCCTGCCCGACGTTCCCGAGGACGAGTTGCGCGCGCTCAGCGCGGGGCGGCCGGTGCGACCGGTGGGCGGCGCGGACTCGCGGTTCGTGGAGATCGGTCCGCGCCGGTAGCCCCGCTGCAGTAAGCTGGACCTACTCGACCGTTACGCTCTTGGCCAGATTGCGCGGCTGATCGACATCGTTCCCGCGCGCCAGCGCAACGGCGTAGGCCAGCATCTGCAAGGGCAGCACGGTCAGCATCGGCTGCAGCAGCGACGGCGCATCGGGGACCCACAGCACGTCCTCGCACTGATCAAGAATCGCCGTGTCGCCCTTGGTGGCCACCGCGATGACTTGGCCCTCGCGCGCGCGCACCTCGGCCAGGTTGGACAGCACCTTGTCGTAGCCCTTGCCCTGGGTCGCGATGATCACCACGGGCAACCCGTCGCCAATGAGCGCGATCGGCCCATGCTTCATCTCGCCGGCGGCGTAGCCCTCGGCATGGATATAGGAAATCTCCTTCAGCTTGAGCGCACCCTCGAGCGCGATGGGGTAGTTGGTGCCACGCCCAAGGAAGAGGAAGTCGCGCATGTTCTTGTACTTGTGGGCCAGTGCCTTCAAGTCGCCGCATTCCTTGAGCGTCTCGCTCATCTTGTGCGGGATGTGCATCAACTCGCCCACCAACTCGGTGGCCGCCACGCCGGCCAGGGCGCCGTTGCGTCGACCTAGGTGAATGGCCAGCAACGCCAGCGCTGCGAGCTGCGCCGTGAAGCACTTGGTGGACGCCACGCCGATCTCGGGACCGGCGTGCGTGTACAGCACCAGGTCCGAGGCGCGCGGGATAGCCGAATCCACCACGTTGCAGATGGCGAAGGTGCGCGCGCCCCGCGCTTTTGCCTCTTTGACCGCCGCCAGGGTGTCGGCGGTCTCGCCGCTCTGGGAAATCCCCACCACCAGATCCCTCGATCCAACCACCGGCTCACGGTAACGGAACTCGCTGGCTAGGTCCACTTCGCAGGGAATGCGCGCGATGTTCTCGATGAGGAACTTGCCCACCAGGCCGGCGTGATACGAAGTCCCGCAGGCCAGGATGATCACGCGGCTGGGAAGCGGGGTCACCTCTTGATCCTCGAGGACAGCGTCGTTGCTGTCGGGGAGCAGGCGCCCCCGCAGGGTGTCGGTCACCGCGCGCGGCTGCTCGTGGATCTCCTTCAACATGAAGTGCGGATAGCCGGCCTTCTCAGCCTGCCCGGCGGTCCAGGTCACGGTGCGCGGCTTGCGCACCACCGGGTTTCCATCGAGATCGGTGATGCGTGCGCCTGAATGATCCAGCTCCGCGATGTCGCCGTCCTCGAGAAACAGCATATCGCGGGTTTGTTCGAGAATGGCGGGCGCGTCCGAGGCGATGAACATTTCGCCCTTGCCGATGCCCAACACCAGCGGCGAGGCGTTCTTGGCGGCCACCAGCACATTCGGGCTGCGGTCCGACAGCACGGCGATGGCATAGGCGCCGGTCACCTGGCGCAAGGCTACGCGCACCGCTTCGACCAGCGAGGCGGCGCCTGCCTGCAAGGCCTCGTCGATGAGGTGAGCCAGTACCTCGGTGTCGGTCTGCGACGAAAAATGGCGGCCCGAGGCGATGAGCCGCTCGCGCAGCTCCACATGGTTCTCGACGATCCCGTTGTGCACGACCGAGATGGGGCCGGCCTTGTGCGGATGGGCGTTCTCGTCGGAGGGCCGACCGTGGGTCGCCCAGCGCGTGTGCCCGATGCCGCACCCACCCTTCGGAGACTCTCCGGCGAGCAGCTTTTCCAAAGCCGCCAGCTTGCCCTGGCAGCGCACCAGATGGGCCTGGCCGCCGTTGCACACGGCGATTCCCGCCGAGTCGTAGCCCCGGTACTCCAGCCGGCGCAAGCCACCTAGCAAGATGGGCGTCGCTTCCCTTGTTCCTACGTAGCCAACGATTCCACACATGGTTCTAACCGATATCCATTTACCCGGCCTGCCGGCGCGAAGCCAAGATTCTTTTTTCTTGCGTTCTTCGGACAGGGGCCACCACGGCACGCGCTGCGGCCAAAAACGGTCCTCGGCGGAACACCTTTTCCCTGCGCGCGCAAGGGGTTCATTGCGATCCAGGTTGACAGGCTTGGCTTGTGTGGAGTTCGGATGCAATACTCATGGGGGATGGACGACTTCCACTGCTCCTTCTGCCAAAAGCGCCGGCGCGAGGTGCGGAAGCTCATTTCGGGCCCGCGGGTGTTTATCTGCGACGAGTGCGTGGCCCTGTGCAACGACATCATCGCCAAGGAAGAGGCGGCGGAGCGTCCGCACTACCCGCGCCCGCGCGAGATCTACGACGAGATCGACCGCTACGTGATCGGCCAGGAACGCGCCAAGAAGGCCCTGTCGGTTTCGGTGTACAACCACTACAAGCGCATCGGCCAGCACGGCAAGGCCGGCGATGTCGAGATCCAGAAGGGCAACATCCTGCTCATCGGACCCACCGGCTGCGGCAAGACCCTTCTCGTGCAGACCCTGGCGCGCAAGCT
>Ga0265330_10000402_pt1 | contig 29842 bp, 22 predicted proteins | sample 41919metaG_FD_202083 | JGI IMG/M metagenome (GOLD analysis project Ga0265330, IMG submission 202083) | Rhizosphere microbial communities from Carex aquatilis grown in University of Washington, Seatle, WA, United States - 4-19-19 metaG | ecosystem: Host-associated > Plants > Roots > Rhizosphere...
GAATCCCACCGCGCCCATGACATCCTCGATGAGACGACGAGCGCGGCACATGCGCACCGCGATCAGGAGAAGTCCCGCCACCACGGGATACGCGCACAGCCCAACTAATGAGTAGAGGCCGCTCGCGGCGGCAGCCCCCCCTGGACCCATGAGGCGCCCACGGCCAGCCTGCATGGACACCAGTGAAACCACGCAGAACACCCCAAGACCAAGCAGCCCAATCCCTATGATCTCGCGGCCTCGTCCTGGCGCTTCGCCTTTGTTCTTCGCTGTCGCCATATTTTGCCCCGTTTTGGCCTGATATTTTGAAACTACCTATACCTACACACACCGTATCCCCACGGGCTCAGCCGTCAAGTTTTCGTCCCCCTCGCCCTCGTGCATGCGGTGGCAAAGGATAGCTGCCAAGCGGAGTTCTCCAGCCCCTCTCAGTTCACCAGCCAGATCGTCCAAAGCCGGATAGAGATCATCGATTGTCTGAACTTGTTTCACAGCGCGCCGCAGCGGGAGTCGGAAATGTGGAACCTGTGTCGGGTCGGACTGAGCGTCCGCTTGCTACGATGCTCCCTTCATGGTCCCCGGTTCTACACCGGACGTGGAAACGAAACCGTGAAGGTCGTCCCCTGCCCTGGCTTGCTGTCCACATCGATGTGACCGCCGTGGCGCTCGACGATGCCATGAACGATCGACAGTCCCAGCCCAGAGCCCTCGCCCACATCTTTGGTGGTGAAGAACGGGTCGAAGATCCGCGGCAAGACGTCAGCGGGGATGCCGGGACCGTCGTCACTCACGATGAGCAACACGCGGCCGTCGCGAAGCTGTGTGCTGACGCGGATGGTTCCACCTCGATCGCCCATGGCTTGCGCAGCATTGGTCAGCAGATTCATCAGAACCTGATCGATCTGGCCGGGGAAGCCGCGGATACGCGCGTCGGGGTCTACCTCTTTCACGATCTGCACGTGTCGCAACCGGTGCTGCAGCAGCCCCAGGGTGTCCTCCACGCTGCGAGCAAGAAAGACCTCGCGCTCGACGGATTCGTCGCCGCGGGCGTAGCCGTGCAACGCCTGCACGATGCTCTTGGTGCGCGCGGCCCCGCGCTGAACCACCGCCAGAATTTCCGATGCCTCGGCGGCAAGTTTCGCAACCGAGTCTCCAGGCTCGGCGGCCGCAATGCGCCCCACCGCCTCGGCCAGCGGTCCGAGCGAGTTGATCACGGCGTTGACCGGGTTGTTGATCTCGTGCGCAATCCCCGCGACCAACCGTCCCATGGACGCCAGCTTCTCGCTGCGCACTAGGTTGTCCTGTGCCCGTCGCAGTTTTTCCAGCGCCTCGTGCAGTTCGGCGTTGCGCTGTTCCAGGGCCTCGGTGCGCCGACGCACCTCGCGTTCCAAATCGACATTGATTGATTCGGTCGATCGCAGCCGGTCGCGCAGCGAGCGCCGCATCTCCTCGAAGATCACCGCCAAACGGCCTAACTCGTCGGCTTCGCCCCAGGGCGGCACGGGCCGGGCGAGTTGTCCCTTGGACATTTCCCCGGAACGCTCCTCCAAGGCGCGCAGCGGAACCACCACGTCGCGCACGGCGAGCAGCACCAGACCAGCCGCCAACACCAGACCGACGGCCAATGCGAAGCACGCACTGCCACCAGGCGCCGCCTGCTGGAAGAGCCAGAAGAAGCCGACGCCCACGCCCCACACCGCCACGAAGGACACCGCCAGTTTCAGGCGCAGCCCGACCGGGGAGCTGACCTGGTCGGGAGGGAGCAGATGGCGCGAGCCCAGATGGCGAATCAGAGGCCGCAGGATCTCTTGCAGCGCGATCCGCTGATAGATGACGACCAGGCCGGCGACCAGCACCAGCACGACACCGACACGGCCAACAGCCGCCAAGCCAAGCCATGGCCGGGCTGCGAGCAAAGCCACGGCCCCGGCCAGCCCGATGGCCAGGGCCTGCAAGACGGAAAGTCGGTAGGGCAACGCCTGCGCCGCCAAGAACGCCGTGATCGCCTTAGGTTCGTCGCGCGCCGGGCCCTTGCTGCCGCGCGCGCGCACAGTTGCATCGAAATACTGCTCGATGGGCGCAGCCTGCCGGACAAAAGAACGCCACCAGACCAACGCCGCCACGACCAGAACTGCCCACAAAGGGAAAGCGGCGCGAGCCAACCCAGGCAGGCGCAAGAACGAATAGGCCATGAGCGCCAGCAAGTCGTGCGACAGCCCCAGCGTGGCCAGGGCCGCACAGGCGAACCAACCTCGGTAGTCCGTCGCAAAAGCCTGAATGGTCTGAAGCTGAGGCACGAGAATGGGCCGGACAGCTCCCAAGATGCGGTCAAGCACCAGAAGTCGCCCCGACGCCACCCCTGCGGCCGAGATGACACCGAGTGTGGCCAGCGCCGCCGCTTCCAACAAGTCACGCCCGCCGGAGCGAAAATCAGCACCCGCCAGGACCAGCGCCAACCCGGCCCACAGGGCGAAGTGCACAAGTGCACTCTCGCGCGGGACACGCGCGAGCGCCCGACGCGTGACGTCCGGGTTCAACGCCCTGACCTTTTCGCCACGCTGAAGCACGGCCAACGGCTCGGTCAATGAACGCAATCGATCCGCCAGTCTGAACAGCGAGGCGGCCCAGGCTGCCAGCAAGACTGGCAGCAAGACCTTGGCCCACAGCCACCGGTCAGGCAGGGCTCGCGCGCATACCACCAGAGGGGGAACACACACCGTGACCTCGATCGCACCCAGGAACAGCTCGGCCGCCGCGATCTTGCGCGAAAGGCGAAACTCACCGCCGCCCTGAGTGGCCTGAGGCATGCCGGCATTGTAAACGATGTGGGCGCCGATCGCGTCGCAACAGCTGGACAAAGCGACTTCCGCCGAGCACCCTTGAGTCCGCGTCCATGACCTGGGAAACAATTCTCAATCTCATCCACGACGAGTGGATGATCCTGTCGCTCCTGCTGCTGTGGTCGGTCGCTGGCTTGACCATCATCTGCGAGCGCGTCTACGCCCTGTGGAACGTCCTGGCCAAATCCGAGGCCTTCAAGAATCAGGTGATCGGCGCCGTCGAGAGCGGGGATTTGCCCAAGGCCAACGCCTTTTGCGAAACCTCGAACGATCCTTTGGCCGGTGTCTTTGGCCGTGGTCTGCGCGTATTTGCCAAAACGCCTCACAAGACAACAGAGTCCGTCATGTCGCAGCGGACGGTCGCCATCGGCTCGTTCAAGCGCAACCTGTGGGCGCTGGGGACCGTGGGATCCTCCGCTCCCTTCGTCGGTCTGTTCGGCACGGTGGTGGGCATTCTAAAAGCCTTCCAGTCCATGTCGACGGCGGGCACAGGCGGGTTCAAGGTGGTATCACAGGGAATCGCTGCCGCGCTGGTGGCGACAGCAGCCGGTTTGCTCGTCGCCATCTACGCCATCATTGCCTACAACTACTTCGTCTCGCGGGTTGGCGCCATTGCGGTCGAATACAAGATTTTCTGCGAGGAATTCCTGCTGGCCCTGGGCGAGTACGCGAAGACCCGAGAGGCTCCTCCCGCTCTTGCCGGTGCGGCTCCAGCGCCCGCGGACAGGAACGCCTCTCCTTCGTAGGATCCCTCTGCGATGGGGATGAACATCCAGATAGAAGACGCCAGTGCGGCCGACGCAGGCGAGGCCGACATGAGCGAGACCGTGGTGGCGGAGATCAACATCACGCCGCTGACCGACGTGTTCTTGGTGTTGCTCATCATCTTCATGGTCACATCCACGGCCATCGTCGAATCGGAGATCACCTCGCGTACTGGCGTGAAGGTTGCGCTGCCCAAGGCGAACGCGGCGGGTGCGGTGACAAAAAAGCGCACCGATCCCATCCTGACCGTGACCAAGGGCAACGAGATCTACCTCTTCTCCAAGAAGGTCGAGATTGCCAACCTGGAAGACGAGATTCGCAAGGCGCTCACCGATGTGGGCTCAGAGACTCTCCTTCTGCGCGGCGACAAGAATGTCTTTCTGGGCGAGGCGGTCGACCTCATGGCCATCGCCAAGCGAGCGGGCGCGAAGAACATCGCCATCCTGACCCAAACCGACCAGAAATAGAATCGGCGCAAGTGCATTGGCGGTCGTGGGGGGTGGACGAAGGTGATCAATCCAACCGCGGCCGCGTCCACAACCATCCGCAGCTGGCGTGTGGTGACCATGCGGCACAACGCCACACGGTCAGTTGCTCGCGAGCAAAACCGCCTCACTCGTGTCGGGCCACGTTGCGTTCATGCAGTGCTAAGTGCTCATGATTGCTTGATTCTGTCGATCCGCACGGCGTGGCACATAGGCTGCAAGGATGGCCAAGCGATCCCGGCCGCAAGGCCAGAAAACAGAAGACCACAAGGAGATCGTTATGAAGCTGACCCGCGTTATCCTCCTCGCTATCGCGTTCATTATCCCGACCGCCACCACGACCTTCGCGTCCGCCGGTGACGAGCCTGCCGCCGCCGCTGGCGACGAAGCCAAGCCGGCCAAGGGCAAGAAGGGCAAGAAGGCCAAGAAGGACAAGAAGGAAGAGAAGAAGGAAGAGGCGAAGTAACAAACCTCGACTTCTTGAAGGAATGCAGGACGGTCGGATTCATCTGGCCGTCCCGCTTCTTCGCAAAGACCCTCGGGATCCCCGGGGGTTTTTTGTTGTTGGCTGCTATTCTCGTGTGGCTGGGCGCCCTCGGAATTGTATCTAGGATTAGCGCGTGACGATCCGAACCAAAGTTTGGTTGCTGGTCGCGGTCAGCGTTCTCGTGACCGCCGGCGCAACCTATTGGCTGCGCATCTACGCCATGCGCCGCGAACTGACCCGTCAAGCGCTGGCGTCGGCCGACGAAATCGCGGACGACATCAGGCAGACCCTGGAACGCTTCGACGCCGATGCGGAAGATCGCGACCTCGCCATCGCTCTGTCGAACTACACCGACCGGCATCCGCGCATCCAGCGCCTGCAACTCGTCATCGAGCGCGAAAGCGCAACCCGCATCTTCGCCCAGCGCGGAGAGGCCACGGAAATCACTCGCCTCGGCTCGATCCCACGCGAACCCATCGTCGGTCCCTACCGCAAGGCGACCGAGGGCGACGACATCCAAGTGGTGACCAGGAACGTCGACCTCAAGGGACCGTGGACCGCCGTGCTCAGCATGAACTGGAGCCTGGGTCCGGTGCAGTCGGTCATCAAGGTGACGGAACGTTGGTCGCTGGTGCTCGGACTTGGCCAGATCTTGGTGCTCATGCTGTTATCGGGGTTCATCATCGACCGCGTGGTGCTGCGACGCCTCGACGTTCTGGCGCGAGCCATGCGCGACGTGGAAGCCGGCAACATGGATCGGCGCGTGCCCATGGACACCAACGACGAGGTCGGCCGCCTGTCACACGGCTTCAACCGAATGCTGGAACAGCTTTCCACCGCCAATCGCGAGATCCACGCCTTCAACCAGCGGCTCGGGCGCGAGATTGAGATGGCCACGCAGGATCTGTCCCGCAAGAACACGGCCCTCGAGCAACTCAACCGCCTGCTCAACGAGCTGCGCCGGGAAAACGCTTCGAAGGTGCGCCTGGCCGCTCTTGGCCAGTTGGCGGCGCAACTGGCCCACGAGATCGGAACGCCACTCTCGTCGGTGTCAGGCCATCTGCAGCTGGCCCTGTCACAGCGCGATCTGTCTCCCAACCTGCGCGAGCGCCTGGACGTATCGACGCGAGAGATTGCTCGCATTGGCCGCATCGTGCGCGACTACCTCGATTCCACGCGCTCGCTGGAAGCGGAACGCAAGCTGGTTTCCCTGCGCCAGGTCCTGAGCGAGGCGGTCGAGGTCACGCGCGGGGGCGAGCTGGGGAGCAACAAGACCCTGAACGTAGACGTACCCGCCGATCCAGCCGACTTCGTCACCGATCCGGGTTTGCTGCGACAGATCGTCATCAACCTCCTCTCCAATGCCCTGGATGCCGTGGAGCACGGAGGGGTCGTCGCCCTGACCGCGCAGTCGCAGGATGACCATGTGCTCATCACGGTGCGCGACACAGGGACCGGCATCGCGCCCGAGGATCTGCGGCGCATCTTCGAGCCTTTCTACACGACCAAGGGGCGAGGCAAGGGCACCGGCCTGGGCCTGGCCATCTGCCGTGAATTGGCCAAAGCGCTGGGCGGCACCATCGCCGTGCAAAGCACGCCCGGGCAGGGCTCGGCTTTCTCCCTGCGCTTGCCCCGCCACGCGCAGGCTGAACCAGCATCCCCACGGGCCGCGGCCGGAGGAGCAGCATGACCAAGATCCTTGTCGTCGAGGACGACGCCGTTGCGCGCGACCTTCTGCGCGAGATCCTGAATGCCGAGGGCTTCGAAGTCGACGCCGTGGACGACGGTGCGCCCGCGGTCGAGCGGGCGGCGTCGGGACGCTACGACCTGGTGGTTTCGGATATCCGCATGGAACGGGTGGGTGGCATGGACGTGCTGCGCGCCTTTTCCGAAAAGGCCCCGGGCACGCCCGTCATCCTCATCACCGCGTTCGGCGACGTCACCGGTGCCATGGAAGCCATCGGACACGGCGCCTACGACTATGTTTCCAAGCCCTTCAACGTCGAAGAGCTGCGCCAGACCGTGGCCCGCGCGCTCGAGCGCAGGCGGCTTTCCGCCGAGGCGGTTGCGGCGCCCAAGACGGCCGCGGCTCAGGTGGCCGAGATCGAGGGCAAGAGCCCGCGCATGCTCGATGTCTACAAGCTGGTCGCACGGGTGGCACCCACGACGGCCACGGTTCTGGTGGTCGGCGAATCGGGCACGGGCAAGGAATTGGTCGCACGCGCCATCCACACCCGCTCTCCGCGCGCCGGCAAGGCGTTCGTGCCGGTGAATTGCACGGCCTTGTCCGAGTCGCTGCTGGAATCCGAACTCTTCGGTCACGCGCGGGGCGCCTTCACCGGTGCCGTGTCCGCCAAACGCGGCCTGTTCGAGATGGCCAACGACGGCACCCTGTTTCTCGACGAAATCGGCGACATGGGCCCCAAGATGCAGGCTCAACTCTTGCGCGTCTTGCAGGACGGCGAGGTGCGGCCCGTGGGCGGCACCGAATCCATCCGAGTCGACGTGCGCCTGGTGTGCGCCACCAACCGCGATCTGGAGGCGGACGTCAAGACGGGCCGCTTCCGCGAAGATCTCTACTTCCGCATCAACGTGGTCACCGTGCGCATGCCTCCTTTGCGCGAGCGCGCTGGCGACATCCCCATTCTGGTGCGCCACTTCTTGGCCAAGATCGCTCGCCGCGAAAGCCGATCCGAGGCGAGCGTGTCGCCGGAAGCGCTCGAGGTGCTGTGTCGCCACTCATGGCCCGGGAACGTTCGCGAGTTGGAAAACGCCATCGAGCGCGCGGTGGCCGTGGCCAAGGGCAATGTGGTGCTGCCCTCGGACCTTCCCGTAGAGGTCTATGGCGGCTCACCAGCACAACCAGCCGAGATTTTTGACGATCGCCCGACGCTGTCGGAGCTGGAAAAGCGCTACATCGCGCTCATCTTGGCGGAATGTGGCGGCAACAAGAAGAAGGCGGCCGAGCGTCTGGGCATCGACCGCCGTACGCTCTACCGGGCATTGGAACGGGCGGGCGTGGCTCCGGGCAGCGACGACGAAGGGGAAGATAGTTAGCTCCTTCACATCGCAGCCTGACGGCCGCAACCAAAGGGATCACTCCGGCCACGACCACGACCACGGCCACGGCCACGACCTTCTGCAGTACAGGGAGCTATCTTCCGGGCCGGGCTATAGTAGGTCGAGAAACGCCCGACCGGCGTGACTGAGCGTCCGGCCGGCGGGATACACCAGCCGGATCTTCCTCTCGGTCTGCAAGTCGGTCACATGCACTTCGCGTAGCGTCCCCTGCGCGATCTCTTCCTCGACGCACATGCGCGGCAGAAAGGCCACTCCTTGATTGCGCTGGACCATTTTGCGAATGGCCTCCACCGTGGGCATTTCCACATCCTGCCGCAGCGGAACCTTTTGCCGCTCGAACTGGCGCAGAACCACCTCTTTGTAGGGCGACATCTCGTTATGCGCGATGAAAGTTTCCGCGCCCAGGTCGGCGATCGTCACTGAGCGCCGACGCGCGAAGCGGTGCTGGGGCGAGACCACACAGGCCAGGTGATCGGTGTAGATGATGCGAGCGACCAGCCGGTCGTCCTGCGGCTCGTAGCTGATCACACCCATTTCGAGGTCGCCTTCCAGGATCTCGACGGGGATCCGGCTCGATTGGCTGCGCCGCACCTGCACCTTCACCCGCGAATACAGCTTGCGGTAGCGCGCGATAAGCGGCAACAGATACAGAGTGGTCGATTCATTGGCGCCGATGAAGAGTCGTCCCGCACCATGGTCACGCAATTCCGCCAAGGCCGTGGTCAACTCCGCACGCAAGTTGTCGAAGCGCCGGGCGTAGTCGAACACCACCTGGCCCGCATCGGTCAGACGCGCCTGCTTTCCCGCGCGATCGATGAGCGGCTCGCCCACCTCGGCCTCAAGGCGCTGCACCGCCATGGAGACGGCCGGCTGGGTCCGCAAGAGGCGGGCGGCGGCGCGCGAGAAACTCTTCTCGCTGGCCACGGCACGGAAGACTTCGAGGGTGTGCAAGTCCATGGGGCCTCCCCTAATCGAGGGAAGGGCCTACCATAAGCCGCACTGATACAAAACGACAAAAGAATCAATTCACCAGGGTGCGCCAAGTCGATACTGTGGCACATCTGAAAGATGTAATATGGTTGGCAGATTCACTTCCAGGTCCCCAACCGCACACAGTCGCTCCATGGCAGTCATTGGCATCGATCTGGGCACGACCAACTCTGTCGTCGCCACCGTACGCGACGGACAGGTAGTCGTGGTGCCCAACTCCCAGGAAGGCTACCTGCACCCGTCGGTGGTTTCGTTTTCACCCGACGGCCTCAAGTACTTTTCGCTGGAGGCGGTTGCCCGTCGCATCGTGGACCCCAAAAACACGGTCTACTCGGCCAAGCGCCTCATCGGCCTGCCCTTCCATTCCGAGGAAGTGCAAAAAGCCCTCATGCGCCTGCCCTACGGGCTGAGCGAGGGCAACAACGAGCAAGCGGTCTTCATCGGGCCGGACCGCACCTACACCATTCCTGAAGTCTCTGGGCTGTTGCTGGGCTATCTGCGCCAGTGCGCCGAGCTCTTTTTGAGCGACTCGGTCAGCGCCGCGGTCATCACCGTGCCGGCGACTTTCAACGACTCCCAGCGCCGCGCCACCGTAGACGCGGGACGCATCGCGGGCGTCGATGTTCTGCGCGTACTCAACGAGCCCACCGCGGCGGCGCTGGCCTACGGGCTGGGCCAAAACATGTCGCAACGGATCGCGGTCTACGACTTTGGCGGTGGCACCTTCGACATCACCATCCTGCAGGTCGAGAACGACGTGTTCGAGGTGCTGGCCACCGGCGGCGACACCTTTCTGGGCGGCGACGACATGGACAGCGCCCTGCTCAACATTCTGGCCGAACTGTTCAAAGCCGAGCACGGCCTCGATCCGCGCAACGATCAAGCGGCACGCTCGCGCCTGCTCATCGCGGCCGAGCAGGTCAAGCGCCACCTGTCCGACTTCCCCGAGGCGCGCGGCGATCTCAAGAACATCGCCATCGGTTCCACCGGCGAGCCCCTCGCGCTGCGCTTCCACATCGCACGCAGCGTTTTTGAAACCGCCATCCGCGGGCTGGTGGGCCGCACCATCCAGAGCTGCCAGGACGTGCTCGCCTCCGCCCAGCTCACGCCTTCGCAGATCGACGAAGTGATCATGGTCGGGGGAACCACCCGCGTACCCATGGTGCGCGCCGAAGTGGAAAAATACTTCGGTCGCCCACCGCGCACGGACCTCAATCCCGACGAGGTGGTGGCCTGGGGCGCCGCCATCCAGGCCGAGAATCTGGCCAATGCCGGCGAGAACCTGCCCAGCCGCGCGGTCTTGCTCGACGTCACGCCCCGCGCGCTGGGCATCGCTGTCACCGGCGGCTTCGCCGAACGGATCATCGATCGCAACGTACCCGTGCCGATCGAGCAGACGCGCATCTTCAGCACTTCGGCCGACAACCAGTCCTCGGTGCGCATCCAGGTCTGCCAGGGTGAATCGCGCCGCTTCGACGAGAATGTGCCCCTGGGCGAGTTGGAGCTCACCGACCTGATGCCCGCACGGCGGGGCGAGGTTTCCATAGAGGTGACGTTCAAGGTGGACACCAACGGCATCTTGCGCGTGCGCGCGCGCGACGGCGCAACCGGGGTTTCCCGCGAAGCGGCAGTCAGCGTGCGCGGGGCCATGAGCGAGGCCGAAGTACAAAAGGCGGCGGAGCGCCAGAAGAACGAGGAGGCCAGCAACCTCCCGGAAGTGCCGGTGGAGTAAGCCATGGCGGGGATGTCCACCGAGCAGCTAGCCGGATTCGTGCGGCAAATTTTTCCCCGGCTGGATCAGCTTTCCTACTATGACCTTCTGGGCGTGCCCGCGGGCTCGGACCAAACCGCCGTGCGGGCCGCGTTCTATCGTCTGGCCGCCGATCTGCACCCTGACCGTTACCATACGCTCGCCGATCGTGCGCTCAAAGAGCAGCTCGAGATGATCTACTCGCGCGTGTGCGAGGGCTACCGGGTGCTCACCACGCCCGACAAACGCGCCGACTATGAGCGGGCGCTCAACCAGGGCAAGAAACGTCTGACGGTCACCGACCGCGAATCGCGCGGCCTGCAGAATCCCGAAGACAGCCTCAAGCATCCCGACGCAAAGAAGTTCTTTCGCATGGGCATGATCTGCCTGGCGCGCAAGGACTGGAAGGGCGCCATCATGAATTTCAATTTCGCGCGCACCTTCGAGCCGGCTGCCGCGCTCATCACGCAGAAGCTGGGCGAGGCGCAAGCCGCTCTGGGCAAACCGGGGGGAGCGGGAGGCACGCCGCCCAAGACTTCGTGACCGGGCCGCTCGATTCGCGGCCGACGCCACCGTCGCTGGCGGACGGGGCCGCGGACGCGCCGAAGCCTCCGCGTGCACCCAAGGTGGGCACCCCTCTCGGTCGCTACCTGCTTCTGGACGTGCTCGGCCATGGCGCCATGGCCAGCGTGTTCCGAGCCCGGGACACCCAGCTTGGTCGCGAGGTGGCGGTCAAAGTCATGGGCATGACCGTCGCGACCCGCGGCCAAGGCGCCGAACGTTTTCGCCGCGAGGCCCAGGCGGTCGCCGCGCTCAAACACCCCGGCATCGTCGAGATCTACGACTTCGTCCCCGCCACCGCCGAGGAACCGAGCTACATCGTGGCCGAACTCATCGAAGGCCCGACCCTGCGGCGATTGCTCGATGAGCGACAGGCGCGGCTTCTGCCCGAGGTGGCCGCGCTCGTCGCACTGCCGTTGGCCGAGGCGCTGGCCATGGCTCATGCCCGCGGCATCGTCCACCGCGATATCAAGCCCGACAACGTGATGCTCGAACACAGCGGCGATCGGTGCCGCGTGGTCATCACTGACTTTGGCGTGGCCCATATCACCGGTCTGGAAACCATGACGACGTCCGGCGCCTTGGTGGGCTCGCCCGCGTATATGTCGCCCGAGCAGGCGCGCGGACACGACGTGGACCCAGCGGCCGACATCTGGGCGCTTGGTGTCCTGCTCTACGAGATGGCGACCGGGTGCTTGCCCTTCCCGGGCAAGGATCCCTTTACGGTGATCGCCGCCATCGCCCGCGGTACGTTCCGCCGGCCCTCGCAGATCGCCGCCACCGTCGGAGCGCGCTTCGAGCGCATCGTTCTGCGCTGCCTGCTGCGTGACCCGGCCGCGCGTTACCCCAGCGCAGGCGAGCTAGCCGCTGACCTGCGCGCGCTGGCCGGCGAAGCGGGACTTCTGCCTGAACAACCGGCGCTGCGGCGTTTTCTCGACGATCCGGCACAGTTCGAAACCGAACTTCGTCCCAGGATTGCCGATGCGGCGGTGGCTCAGGCGCGCCAGCGCGCCCGACGGGGCGAGCTGGCACGTGCCCTGGCCGAGATCGGACGCGCCACCGCGTACGTGCCCAGTCATGCGGGCGCGAATGCCTTGCTCAAAAAGCTGTCGGCGGGACGGACGATTTTGCGCGTGGCAGTCTTCGTCGTCGCAGGCCTGCTGCTGGCCACAGCCACGTGGCTCGCCTGGCACCCACCCTGGCGAAAACCCGTCGCCGCGGTCTCTCCTGTGCCGCCCATTGTCCAGCCCAGGACAGCGGTGCTTCCTCTGGCTGCGCTAGCGGCCGCGTCGAGCGAAACTGCGTCTGCGCCCTCTGTCGAGACACAGACGCGCCCACCCGGCAACACGCCATCGATCCGTCCCTCGTCGCGTGCCGTCGGAAAACCGAAGCCCTCTCGACGCACGATCTCTTCAACGATGGTCGCCGCTCAGCAGCCAGCGCCGACCGTGGTTTCGGCCGCGCCGGCGCCTGCCCCTGCGCCACCGTCGACCGCGCCCGCACCAGTGGAGCGGCCCGGAGTGGTCCAGCTCTTCGCCACCGGCGCCATCTGCTACCCCAGCTTGGACGCCGAGCCTGCTTCAGTCTTCATGCCTCGCTACCAAGGCGTGGTCCCCGGCCGCCACAGGGTTTTTTGTACGCGCAACAAGGGCGGGCACAAGGAGCTGGTGGGCGAGATCGAGTTGCCTGCTGGTGCCAAGGTCGAACGCACCGTGACGCAAAAAGACGGCGCGCTCATCCTGGCTCGCCCGCAGTGATCCAACGCACAAGTGATGGCGACGGGCGCTGCGCCGGTGTGTCGGCGTCACAAACGCCCGAACCACGACACCCAGATCCGGATACCTTCACAAAAGACTCATCATATGGCCCGTCCACCCCGCCACTGCGGGATGAACTCGTTGGCCTGTTCGTTGCAGGCACCAGACTGTGATAGCGTTGCGCCGTGGCTAGGCAAAGGACCAGCTTTTTGCTGCTGACCCTCCTGGCAGGCGGCTCGACGAACTGCCTCCTCGATACAGGTCCAACCAACATGCCACCCACCGTGCTAATCAACGGGCTCGATCAGCCGCTGCACCATGGTGAGGAAGTGATCTTCACCGCGAGCGTGCACGACCCGGACCAGTCGACCGCTTCACTCGATGTCGCCTGGTACGTGGAGACAGATGGGAACTGCGACCACGCAACCGCCAGCACACCGGTATGCCGCGCAAGCCAACCAAATGACAAGTGTGGCTACACGCCGCAGGATCTTGGCTCGATCTGCGTCGTGGTACGGGTCACGGATCGCTATGGCGCCACGACCAAGGCTTCGCGCGTGTTCGATGTGACGGACAGCCCGCCGGTCGCCAAGGTCGAACGCACAAGCCCTGTGTCCACTGACGCCACTCTGCCTCTGTTCAGCAAGCTCACCTTCTCTGCGGCCAATTCTACCGACCCCGACCCCAACGATATCTTGACCTACGAGTGGACGGTCACGCAGCCCGACGGCAGCGACCTTTCGGTTACAACCTGCCCGTCGCCGCAGACACCAGACGTCTGCTCGTTCACGGCCTCGATGTCCGGCAGGTACCACATCCAGGTGACTGTCACCGACGCGCACCAAATGGACAACTCAGACTCGCTTGCTGTGGTGATCGCCCAAGATCAACCACCCACGGCCGACATCGAACGAACCAGCCCCTTGTCGACGACCACTCCGTTGCCTCTGTTCAGCAAGCTCACCTTCTCCGCGGCCAATTCCACCGACCCGGATATGGCCAATGGAGACACCTTGACGTTCACCTGGACGGTCACCCAGCCCGACGGGACCGACCTCTCGTCGACAACCTGCCCGTCGTCGCAAAAACCAGACGTCTGCTCGTTCACGGCAGCGAACCCTGGCACCTACCACGTCCAGGTGACCGCCACAGACTCGAGCAAGTTGTCCAACGCCAAATCGCTGGACGTGGCCGTTGCCACGGACCAACCACCTTGCATCGTGGGGTTCTCCCCAACCACACTGAGCACCATCGGCTTCGCCAACCAGAGCCTCACCTTTCAGGTCAGCAACGTCTCCGACGATGGGGATCCCTACACGGGATCAGGGCCGACCACGGGCACCTTCATCTGGTCGTACCGCACCAGCACGAATGGTGCGTTCATGCGCATGCAGAACCTCTACAACTCGAACCGGATGGACTTCGGCCCCGGCTCGTTTGTCATCGGTGACGTCGTCCAGATTCGGGTGGAGTACCACGACCGCGTGGGCCGCAACCTCAGCTCCTGCGACCCTAGTGCCGATCGCTGCGAGTTGGTCCCTGGCTGCGCCCAGTGGGTGACATGGACGGTGTACTTCCTATGAAACGCTGCCCATCCATCGGCCCTGCTGTCGCCTGGCTGCTCGTAGTGCTGGCTGGCTGTAGCTCGTCGTCGAACTCGGTGCAAGGGAACACGGGCGCCGGCGGAAAGACATACCCAACCGGTGGAACGACATACATGGCGGCCGGTGGCAACACGGTGGTCAACGGAAATGCCGACGCTGGGCTTGCGGCGCCAGATGCGGGCATGAGCTTAGTAGTTGACGCCACTGCCATGGGCGGTGCCAACAGCACTGGCGGCAACAGTACCCCCACCGGCGGGATCGTCGCCGTTGGCGGTGCACCAGCTGCTGGCGGTGCGACCTACGCGGCCGGCGGCGCGAGCGGCCTAAGCGGTGCCACCGCCGCGGCCGGCGGCGCGAGCGGCTTTGGCGGGGCCACCAAGGCGCCCGGGGGTGCGACCGGCATGGGTGGGTTCACCAGCGGCGCGGGCGGCGCGACCGGCACGGGCACACCGCGCACGGGTGGCGCGGTCCCGGCCGGGGGAACTCCGAGCGGCGGCGCATCGAGCATACCTGCCAGCAGCACAGCCGGGGCTGGAGGAACTGTTGCCTCCGGCGGCAGGCCGACCAGCCCGGACGCGGGAGTGGCCAGTGACGGACCCAAGCCCCCCGGGCTCCCAGATGCGGGTGGGTCGTGCACTGTGAATATCTCCGCGCCCAGTCTCCTCAACCTGGTGTCAGGCGCCAGTGCCACCCTGACCGTGCAAGGCACCATCGTCTGGGGATCTTCGACGCCGACTCAGCTGAACTGGCAGTGGACAGTCAGGGGGCCCGACGGCACGCTTCTAACGACCACGCCCGCCGGCACCGGCGACACAAACACCCAGAGCGTCCAGTTTCCACTTCTCACTGCCGGCAACTACGACATCAGTGTGTCCGCGACCCCATCGTGCAAGGGCCAAGCCTCGGCCACGGCGGTCAAGCCACAAGATCGGTCGCAGGTGTTCTTCCTGCGAGTCTTGCCACCGAGCGTGTCGACCGGCTCGGGCCAGACCTGCACCACCGACAATTCCCGCTGGTGCCCGACCGAAGATGCCGTGCCGTACGAGGACGCCAACTTCACGCTCCAGGCGGGTCAATCCCGCCAGGATACTGTTCAGTTGTTGCGCGGATACGTGGTGTCGATCGATCCTATGACCGTGGCGCAACCGACGTTACCTGCTGTCGCCGTTCCTTCCTTTGTCCGCGCTTCACCGCACGGGTCGACCTGGACCATCGACGGCGCAAGCACCACGGACCAGGCGATGAGTGCCTTGCTCCATCCCGCGCTCACCTACGATGTTCTGGTCGTACCTCAGGCCGGCACCGGGCCTCAGCTTCCCCCCTTCCTGGTCCCGCCCAAGCTCGCCCAGAGCTTCCGTCCCAGCGATTTCAACGTGGCGGCCGGTGTGACCCTGACAGGCACCTTGAGCGGCCCGAGCGGTCCTGCGACGGGTGCGCGCATGCTCCTGCATGCCGATGCCAATCCGCCCGTGACGCTGCCCTTGCCATCCACGGTGGGCGTTGCCACGGCCACAGGGGCCTATTCGCTGTCCGCCAGCGCGGGCACACTTTTTTCGGCCGTGGTGGTGCCACCGTCGGGCACCGCGTGGCCTCAGGTCACCATCGCCAATGGAATCGACCTGCGCGGATCCGCGAACGGCACTAGCCTCGCTGGCGTCAATTTCACGTGGAACGCGATCGGCTCCACCACATTGACCCTCCGGGTCTTCTTGAGTGACGGCAGCACCTCTGCCGGACCCGGCGTCACCGTACGCCTGCAATCGCAGGACGGGGCTTTCGCCAACGCGGGATCGCTCACGGTGGCCGGTATTTCGACCAGCGCCACCTCGGGAACCCTGCGCCAGGACGGCACCACCGACGCGAGCGGCTCGGTCGTCTTCTCCAACATTCCCAAGATCGCGTATACCGCGACCCTGGTGCCGCCCAGCGGTCTGGCCGGCGCGGCCATCACGACCACAACCATCAGCCTCAGCGGAACAACGGCCACTACCACGCGCTCTGTGAGTCTTGCCCGCAAAGTCCAGATCAGCGGTCATGTGTTGCCTGCCGCCGCAGCCAGCGGAGCCCAACTGGTTGTGACCGACACCGGCACCGACGTGATCGGCAACGTGATTTCCACCGTGGTGGCCAGCGACGGAAGCTACCAATTTCTCGCCGACCCCGGAAGAACCTATAGTTTCTTGGTCCAACCCGTGGCTGGGCAAAATCTGCCCACCCGCATCCCGATCTACGGTGTCACCACCACCACCCAGGATACCCAGCTTGACCGCACCTTGCCTTCGGGCCTGCTGGTGAGCGGCGTCGTCAGCTTCGGCGGGCAGCCGGTGAGCGGCGCCATGGTGCAGGCCTATTGCGAACAGTCCGGCGTCTTGGGTTGCGTGGATCCCAACAATCCATACGCAGCCTTGCCCCTGCCCCTCATCGAATTCGCCACCCTGCCCGACGGAAGCTACAGCTTCTATCTGCTCGATCCAGCGACCGGGGGATGAGCGCACGCATGGTATCCGTTCGCTTCTTCGCGCCCGTCGCGGCCCTACTCATCGGCGCATCTGCGCCTGGCGTGGTCCGCGCCGAGGAGCCGACAGCCCCCCCGCACGGACGCGACGCGAACCAGCCGCCCAGCGATGCGTTTGGCGCCTTGGTGCGCGCCGAAGCCGCCTACGCCTACGGCGACATGGTCCAGGTCGTGGACTCGGCCCGCCCGGTGGCAGAGGGCACCCTGCCGAGCAGCTTCGAGCAGCGCGCGCGTGCCCTGCGTTTCCTCGGCATCGGGCTGTTCCTGACCGATCGGGGGCTGGGGGCCGAGAACGCTTTTGCAGAACTGCTGCGCGTGGATCCAGCAGCACGCCTGGACCCCACCACGACCCGGCCCGAGGTCGTGGCCTTCTTCGAGAACATCCGACACCAACACCTGGCGCGCGAACGGGCGAGCCGCCACCTTATCTGGAACTTTCTGCCACCAGTGGGTCAGTTTCAGAATGGTGATGCAGTCAAAGGCTGGATCGTGGGGAGCGTCGAAGTCGTCTCGCTCGCTGCCTTAGTCACCGGCAGGCTGCTCCTTTACCATTGGCACAACCCTGACAACACCTACGGATCGGGCGGTTCGCGCGATGGCGATGCGCGCTTCCTGAAGATTGCACAGTACCCCGCCGCGGGCGTTTTCGCCGCCGCCTACCTCTACGGCGTCGTCGACGGTATCGTCCGCTACTACCGCCCGACCGACGACTCCAGCAGCGCACTGACCCTGCTGATTTTTCCCGGCGGCGGTGGGCTTCGGCTTACCTTCTGACAAAGCTCCGTATAGACTGTGCCCGCCCAGGCGGGTAGCTCAGTGGCAGAGCAGGCGCCTTACACGCGCCGGGTCGCAGGTTCAATCCCTGTCCCGCCTACTACCTAACTATATGATTTCATTGGGAGTCTTTGTGCATCAACGGGTTCTGTTGCCACGCTGTTGCCACGGACGATGTCAGTTCTGGCGCCAAGCATGACCAGAATTCTCTGATCAGGATCGAGCACTCCCGCCCCCTCTGCAACGATGTACTCGGGGATGGGTCGGTAGTGTTCTTCGACGTGGTGGACGTACCGCATTGTCATGTTGATGGTCGAATGGCCGAGCCACGCCTGCAACCGCCACGGATTGACTCCGAAGCGTGCTGCGTGCGTGGCGAATGAGTGCCGCAGGACGTGCCACCCCCGTTCAGGAAGTCCGGCTCTCCGACAGATCCGGTAGATGCCATGCTTCAGCGCCGCCTCCGCCACCGGCTTCCCATCCGGCGTGCAAATCACACGCCCCCTACGAACCTGCGGCAATGCTTTCAAATGAGCCATGAGCCCTGTGGTCATGGGCACCACTCGACGCCTCCCGCCCTTCGGTGTCCCCTCGTAACCCTTGCGAATCTGCCGACACACCGTCAGCCTCCCGGCCACCAGGTCAATGTCATCCCAACGAAGTGCAAGCACCTCACCTAGCCGTAGCCCAGCATCCCCTGCAAGCAGACACGCAACCAACATCCCCTGCCCGTCCTTCTCCGCAGCCTGAAGGAGCCGAGGCCATTCCTCGAAATCCATCGCCTCGATTTCCGGCCGCTGAAACTTGAACGGCCTGATTCGCGGTGCTGCATCGAGTACCCCCGCCTCCTCCGCATATCTTAGGGCGTGTGCCAAGATGGCTATGATGTTGTTGCGGGTCTTGAGTGCCAGCGGTCTCTTGTAGCGATTCGACCGTCCATCAAGCGAGGCTTTGAGCTCCTGCACCTTACCTACGTCAATCTCGTCGAGCCGAAGACGTCCGAGTGGTTCGCGCAAGTGGTGTTCAAAGATCGACGTCTTCTCTGCCAACGTGCCGGGCTTGTTCAGCTGACCAATGCACCATTCGGTCCAATACCTCCCAAGGAACCAGGTCTCAAGTGTTGGTACCTCCTTTCGCCCAAGTGGTTTTCGAGCCGCATCTAGTATTCGTACTACGTGGTCCTCCTCGGCTCTGGCGGCGGCCCACTGCTTGTTGAGCGCAGGGGTGCCAGAGATTCGCTCGGTGTTCCCGTCGGGCAACGTGACCACCTTGCGATACCTCCAGACCCCGCGTGAGTCTCGTCGTGCTGGCATCGCTAATGTCCTTCCCAGCTCGGCGCAGACTTGCATGGCTCCAAGCGTGCCATAACCGCACGCCGAGAGAAACGAAAATGCCGTCCCAGGCGAACACAGGGGATGGTGCCGGACTTTGCGCTTTCGTAAACGGTCTTGATGTTGACGCGAAGGAGAATCGACACGTCGCGCGCAGTTAGAACATCGACGGCCTGACGCTCCATTCGGTCTCCCTTGTTCTCCTCCCCACCGGCCTGCTCAGCGGCAAGCACGACGGGTGCACCAACGCTCGCATCGGAACCGACAAAACGTCGGCGGCTTGGATGAAGAGCCATTGTCTACCCTTTGCACAGATTGTTCGTACCGATTCTGATTTCCATGAATTCAGCGCTAGGTTCAGCGCTGGTTGTGTCCTTGAATCTTTCTCGCCTCTTCCTTGGACTTCGCTTGGCAACCAGTCAGTTGGACAGGGTGTGCCGCCCGCCCGTCGGAAGCGTTGTTGGGGCTTCGAGCTTCAACCGGAGAGTTGCGATGGCACTCGCCAATGTGTTGCTTGCGGTGGTCTTGGAAATTCCAATCTCCTGGCCAGCGACGTCAAGATGCTCCCCTTCAAAATAGTGGCGGATGAGGAGATGTTGCTGGCGAGCAGGGAGGGAATGCACGATGCGCCGGAGTTCAGAGTAGAGGGTGGCGCGCTCGGGATCTGGGCTGTGGTCGGGGACTGCCTGAAGATCTTTGTCTGCGGCGAGCACAGGCGCGCAGGAGCATCTATTGCGCGACCGCGTAATGCGCCGGACATGGTCGATCATAGAACCAACGATCCGACCGTAGGCGTACGAGGAGAAGGTCATGCCGCGATCTTCCTGAAAGTTTGTAGCAGCATGGACGAGGGCCTCATTGGCTACGCTGAGCAAGTCGTCGTGGTGAACAACTCGGCCGAATCTTGGCGAATGCTTGCCGACCGCCCGTCGAGCTAGCCCGATGTTCTCATGGACCAAGCGGTGGGTCTGCGAAAGGCGGCGCGGTTGGAGTTTCGATTGGCAGTGTTTGGGGCGCATGGTGTTCCTTGTTGATGAGAGAGTTCGATGCGTGAACGGGCTCCCTATTGGCAAGGCCCATGCCAGCGCTAAACGACGGAATTACGTGGTCTACCTGGCTAGAAAACCATTAAAACAAGCGTACTGGACTGTACTGGACAGTTCAGGGCAATTGGGGAGTAGATCTCCTCGGCAGAGGCCCCGCGGCCCGACCGTGCCGTCTTCGCCGCCGCTTCAGTCCGGCGCCGAATTCATCCCGGCTACGACCGCACGGCCGGGCCGCTCCATCGTGCAAGTGCGGGGCTCCCCAGCACCACGGCCAGGCCCACAGTCACGGCGTCCCTGGCCTTGCACCTGCGCTCGCGCGGGCATCGTGCGTGACTGCCGTTCATCTGGTGCTCGCTCCCAGTGCGCTGCTTCCCCCCACGGCCACCGTGCCGCGCGCCGTGCACCCTCCGCCCGTGGTACCGTGGTGGGCATTGCCCAACTTAGGCTCCGGCAGCACGGCGCACGGCACTCCTTCTGGAAAAAGGGCGACGATTGGCTCCCGTGCCGCGCACTGGCCCGCAAGTGCCCTCAGGTGCGCAAATGGGCGCTCACCTTGTGCGGGCGCCATGCGCGGCCCGGTCGCTGCTTCCCGGAAAGCGGCGCCACCAGCTCAGGATCTCAGTGCCATGATCTTGCAAAAGGCGGCGGTGCGCGCTCAGCGCTACCCTCATCTCATCATCGACCCCTTCTTTCTAGCGGCTTTTTCTCGCATTTATTCGCAGCTGCAGGGCCCGCACAGAAATATGGAGAGCATCGGCCGCCGTCGACACGTTGCCGGAATGCTCTTGCAGAACACGGGAGATCTCGGTCTGGCTGAGGTCGGAAGCCTTGCGCAGGTCCGGGTGTGAATCGATGAGGCGATCGAGGGTAGTGCGCGAGATCTGAAGCTCCTTGGCGGCGGCAGATGGCTTCCAGTGGTGCCGCTGGAGTGCCTCGATCAGTTGGGCGGGGCTGATTGACGACGGGCCTGGCTTGGTAGCAGGTGGGGCTGGAGCTGCAGGTTCTTGGATGCCAGGCCTGGTCGGGAATCTGGAGGGCAAGGTTGTGGGCAGCTCAGGGAGAGCAGAGACCACTCCCCTGCCCCGGTTGGCAACGACAAGCTGGGTGGCGAAGTTTTTGAGCTGGCGTACGTTGCCCGGCCAGCTGGCCATGGCGACGCGAGCGACCATATCGCCCGAAAGCCACATGGTTTGGCTTGGGGGCGGTGGTTCGAGGTTGGAGATCTCACCTGTTTGCTCCAGGACCTCCCGGAGAAAATGGAGGAATAGAATTCCGATGTCCTCGCGGCGCTCACGCAGGGGCGCGATTTGGATCTGGAAGGCCGATAGGCGGTGGTACAGAGCCGGCAACAGGGACGCACCTTCGGGTGCGGCATCGGTTGCGGCAATGACCCGGACATTCACCCGACGGGGTCCGCGGCTGCCTAGAGGCCTGGTTTCCCCGGTCTCAAGAACGCGAAGGATCGCGGCCTGAATCTCAGGCGAGGTGAGACCGATCTCATCAAGGAATATGGTGCCACCATCGGCCTCGGAGAAATATCCACGCCGGACATCGCTGGCACCAGTGAAGGCCCCCTTCTCATGGCCGAACAATTCGGCAGAGGCAGTCGACGCCGGTATTGCCGCCATGTTGATGGGTACAAATGGAGCGCGCGCTCGATGGCTCAACTGGGCGATCGCGGATGCGGTGACCTCCTTGCCGGTTCCTGTTTCTCCGCGGATGAAGACGGGTGTATCGAGATCGGCAACCGCGACGACAGCGTTGCGGAGACTGACCATGGCGTCGCTGGTGCCAAGGAGGCCGGCAATAGGCGGTGGATTGTTGGGAGAAGCCGAAAGGTGCAAGCACAGCACGATTCGGCGAGAAAGAGTCACGACTACGCCGCGGCGGAGATCGGCCTCCGAAAGAACCCGGCGTTGAATGAGAGGTTCCAGATCGACTTCAACGCTATGAGAGCGCGCCCGTGAGGATGGCGTCGGCTCCAGGAGAGTCGCGAGCTGATGGCTGCCTATGTGCAGGCAAGGCTCCCGTCCCACGAACGTATCGAAGAGCGGTCGGGCAAGGCCGAGGGATGAAGAAAAGGTGGGTGTGCCCCGAGAAAGGGACATCGGCGGGGCAGCATGCAGGGGCCCAAGTATTGCGACTTCGCCTACACGTGAGAGATCGGGATGCCAAAGGATGGAAAGCGCAAGGAGCGGTGGGTCCGTGGCAACCGCTACCTGCTGCCCGTTGGTCATCGTGGGCGCGTCGTCGGGACGCATGGCCTGCACGATACACCTAAGCCGGTGTTCTGCATAAAGTGTCAAAACTCCGTGGGAGACCCGTTGGCACGGAGGCTGGCGGCCCCTCCATCACTTGCGGGCTTGTCTTGCTGTTCCGACTGATTTTGCAGAAGGCTTTCTGTCGCCAAAAACGTTGGAATCGATGAAGACCCTGTGTTCGAAGCACGCCCAGAAAAAGCTGCCCTTGACGTTGGACCTCTCGCGATGGGTCATGGGTTTGTCGCAATTCGGACAGTGTGGCGCTTGAATGATTTCCCATCCCTGCCCGGCGAGAAACCAGCCATGTTGGGCACAGAGCCAAGAATGGCCACCGTCCTTCCGGCGGACGGGTCGCATGGGAGCCCTACATTCTGGGCAGGACGCCAGCTTCTGAAGCTCACCGTTCTCAACCGGCGCTGTGTGATCACACAGCTGCGCTCCATCCGAGCGGGCATCACATCCTGCAAATTCATATGGAGCCTGGGTAGTGCGGTTGGTGCCCTTGATGAGCCGCAGGTGGCCAGTGCGGCCTTCAGCCTGGCATTTTGGACATGGGCCCAAGTCTTTGCGCTCAGGAAGTTTGGGCGGGAGGGCCTTGGCAACCAGAAGCTCATGCTCAAAGGTGCTCCACCACTGGCTTACGACCTGGAGACGAGGGCTTTCGCCGCTTTCGATATTGTCCAGCGCCGCCTCAAGGGAGGCGGTGAAGGTTGGATCGACCAGTCCAGGCAACGCGCTGGAAAGAAAATCAGCAAGGTCGAAGGCGACGGGTTCCGGGACCAGAACCGAGAGGGATGGGGATTTTGTCTTCTTGATAGGCGCTTTCTCGGTGACCCAACCGCGCGACAGGAGGAGAGGCACTATCGTCGGGTAGGTGCTGGGGCGGCCAATGCCAAGCCTCTTGAGTTCGGCGACAAGCGCGGCCTGGCTGAAAAGGGGTTTGGGCTTCGTGCTGATGGTCTGGACGTCGCAGGAAACGATCTGCAGGGTTTGGTCTTGGGCGAGAGGGGGAAGTGATCCTGTTTCGTCTTCAACGTCTCCCCTGCTCTTTTCGGGCTTTTCTGACTCTTCCTCTGCGTCGGTGGCTAGGAGCTTTTTCCAACCAGCGAAAAGCTCGACCTGGCCAGTGGCCTGGAAAATCAAACCGTCAGCCTCGATCCATGCCGTGGTCTGCTGGACGATTCGGGCAGCGGCTTGGCTAGCCAGGAAGCGCGCCTCAATGAGACGATAGGCAGCAGCCCACTGCCCCTCCTGCCGGCGTTGGAGATCGCCAGGTTCATGAGGGAGCGTCGGCCGCATCGCCTCGTGCGCACCCTGTATGGCACCTCCCCGGTCTTTGTGTTGCCAGGGCTCTGCTGGCAGGTACGAAGGACCGATGCGCAGCGAGATCTCTTCACGAGCCCATTCGATAGCCTCTTGGCTCACGCGCACGGTGTCGGTGCGTGGGTAAGTGGTATGGCCAGTCTCGAACAGAGCCTGGATGACGGCAGTGGCGTCCTTGACCGACAAGCCCAGGGCCTTTTGCGCCACCTGGAGCCACGAGGTCGCCTCGAACGGCGGTTTGGGGCGCTGTTGTTTTTCAGTGGCTTCAATCTTGCGAACCACGCCGGTCTTGGGCTTTGGAGATGCCTCTGCCTCGGCGCGCGTGGAGAAAACGCGTGGCGTATTGTCGGCTCCCAAAAGTCTCGCAGTGAATTCAACCCCGTCACTGCTGCGGAGTCGTATGCGAATCCCGAAGGTAGAAGAGGCAACGAACGCTGTGTTTTCTCGGTAGCGGTCGACCACCAAGCGCAGGGCTGCGCTCTGCAGCCGGCCGGCAGAAACACCTTTCCGGCGGAGTTTTTCGAAGACGACGCTGGTCGCGTGCCATCCGGCGAGGCGATCCACGACCCTGCGCGCGAGGGCCGCGTCCACGGCAGAGTCGTGGAGTCCGGGTTGCATGGCATCCAGCCCACGCTTGATTCCGGCTTGTGTGATCTCCTCAAAGGTGGCCCGCCAAGCCTTGCCTTTTGGGATCCACGGCCAAACTTGGGCGGCGATGGCCTCCCCCTCTCGGTCGGGATCGGTGGCGACAATCACGCGAGAAGCGTGGCTGATGGCGTCTTTGATCCGAGCACACTGTTCGGCTGCCCGGGGATCCCGTGGCTGCAGTTTGCTCGGAGCCATTGTTGCGATGTCGACGGACGGCCCGTCGGCCATGGGAGGCAGATCCAGGAGGTGGCCAGAGGTGGCAATGACAGCGCAGGAGAAACCAAGGCTTCCCGCATACCTTTTTACGTCTTTGACTTTGTTCGGGGATTCAAGAATCAGCAGGTCCATGTCTCGGTATCGACATAGAGGGCAGAGTAGTTCCGGACGGGCGGTGAGATGTGGCCCAATGATCCTAGCGATCGAATGGCCCCATCACTCTGGAGAAGACCAGAATCGTTCAGACACCATCGAGATCGTGCGCGTCGCTGTCAGCTCACTGCACGCCGAGGCCCGCCCCACCCAAATGCCTGCCAAGCACCCCTGCCGCCAAGCTGCCGCGCAAGCGGCTTCGTCCAAGAACGTAATAGCGGGCTAGCGGATGCCATCAACCCGGGATGACATGCGGCGGCGCGAGCATCTCCAGGACGTCGTGGTCCTCAGCCTGGCGGTCAAGTTGCCACTTTAATATTTAGTAGCCACCTACATATTAAAGTGGCAACTTAGGTTCATGGCCCATCCTGCGATCTCGGAGCGCGGTGATTTCGGCGTGGATGCCGTGATCGGCGACAAGTTTTTCCAGGTAAAGGTAGGCGTCTCTGGGCTCAGGAGCGTTCGCGAGGGGTTCATGCCACTTGCCTACTGGGTAGGCAAAGAATTGAAATCCAAGGGTTTCCTCGTGTTGCCCGATGCCTCTGTCACGATCGAACGCCTGCGCGAGCACTGGCAGCGCCTGGTTTCGATCGTTCGTCCAGACCTTCGCGATCGTCTGAGTCTTTGCGTCGGTCAGGGCGACCATTTCATCGGGATACCTCACGACCCTGACATCCGGACGCAGCACCTTCTCGCGAAAATTGTTGCCACCCAGCGGTCGCACGTCAACTCAGCACGGCCCTCTCGCGGGGACGCCTCATTCGTCGTGTTCAAGATCCTCTTGCACCATTGGTTGACGGACGGACGTCCGGTCACCACCGACTGGTTGGCGCAGACCTCAGGGTACTCCTATCCCACGGTCGCAAAACCCATAGCGGGCATGGGCAGCCTGATCGAGAGGCAATCGGATAGGAAGATCCGCCTTCGGCGGTTTCCGCGGGACGAATTCGCTCGCCTGGTCGCGGTGGCGGAGAGCGTCCGAGGGACTGTTCGTTTCGGCGACCGCTCGGCGCAGCCTCGGGCGCCCGAGGCTCACGTCCGCCGCCTGGAAAACCTCAAGCCTCCGAACCTGGCCATCGGCGGGGTTCTGGGGGCGATGCACTACCTCCCTGGCCTCGACCTGGTCGGCGTCCCACGTCTGGATCTGTCACAACACGCCCCTGGCCGCGGACTGGATCTCGCCTTCATCGAAAAGCTCGATCCGGCTTTGAAACGCGTCGACGATCCGACAGAGCCGGCCAGCGTAGTCGTCCACCATGTCCACCACGCCAATTCGCTCTTTACGCCCCGTGAGGGTGGACTGTATTGGGCCGATCCTGTCGAGTGTCTCCTGGACCTTCACGAGGCACATCTGGAAGCGCAAGCGATGCAGTTCCTGAAAGCATTGGAACGTCGCCGACCGGGTGCGGCATGAAAACTGTGCCAACGGAAGTTTCACCGAGAAAGGTGCTGGCGAAGGTTGCTGCCGCCGTTCCGTCCGATGTGCATCCGAACATCGTGATCATTGGCAGCCTCGCCGCGGGCTACTGGCTGTTTCCGCGCCACGGGTCCTTCGGCGTTCGAACCAAGGACGTGGACTGCGTCCTGTCACCGCAGCTGTCCGCGGTCGACAAGGGCCGGGCCGTCGCCGAGAAGCTGCTGGCGGCGGGATGGCGGGCCCGTACCGAGGGCGACTTCGGCAAGCCGGGAAACGAGCACACACCTGTCGACCAACTACCTGCGGTGCGCTTGTATCCACCGAATGGTGACGACTGGTTTATCGAACTTCTCACGGAGTCTGTCTCGGAAGATCAGACGGAGCGCATCTTCACCCGGTTGCCACTCTCGTCAGGTGACCACTACGGCTTGCCTAGCTTCCAATTCACCCACCTGGCGACGTTCGGTGCCCAACGGTCCGAGTATGGCCTGCGCTGCGCCCGGCCCGCGAGCATGGCGCTGGCGAACCTGCTGGAGCATCGAGCGTTCCGGGACGATCCAATTCGCGGAACCGAATATCTCGGGCGGATGCACAAGCGCCGCAACAAGGATCTCGGGCGCGTCCTGGCGATCGCAATCCTCTGCGGCGCCGATGTCGTTGAGGAATGGCCAGAACCTTGGGCCGCGGCGCTTCAGGGCTGCTTTCCCGGTCGCTGGCGAGAATTTGCAACTTCGGCAGGGGAGGGCCTTCGCAAGCTACTCGCCAGCAGCGAGGATCTGGAGGAAGCCGTAATCTTGTGCGCCAATAGTCTTCTGTCCCGCCGACCCGCCACGGCGGCCGAGTTGAGAATCAGCGGCGAGCGCCTGTTGTCCTTCGCCATCGAACCACTCGCGGAGATCGGCAAGACATGACCTGTGCGGGGGCCTAACCCTTTCGAATAGGTTTGTTCTTCGTCAGCCTACCCCCATGCTCGGGGGCCGTCGGCCCCTCGACCCCGACCAGGAGCGGCGCCCCTGGACCCGCAATAGGCAGAGCCCTTCACGGAAACCCTTCCTGAATGCGGCCCAGGCCGGAGAGCCCGCCCCGGAACCCTGCCACCGGGAGCAGAGGCTCCGCCCAGATCCCTGAGGGGCCGAGGCAGGTCAGGCCATTCTGGGATCTGAGTTGACTTGAAAGCCTTTGCGGTCTCTCGGCCTGCGTTGGAGTTGGGCACGGCTTCGCTCCCCTACGCGCCCTCGGAACGGCTGCGCCTCCGTGGACCTCTGCTTTCGCGGTCTCCCGCTGCGCGGGTCCCTCCGCGAATGCGGTCCCCGGTCCTCGGGAGCTGGTGCGCTCGCTTTTGAGTGCCCCAACTCCAGACGCAGACCTCGATGAACCCCAAGACCTTCCATACCAACTCCCAACCCAGCGCGGCTGTCCCAGCCGCCAGAGCCCCCCAGGGCCTGTTCCGGCCCCTCGCCCCCCAGGGGGCGATTCCCGACCCGCCCCTCTCCTCCGCAGGGGTTTGCGCAACCACTCACATGAAAGGATCTCCAATGACCAACTATTCCGCCACATACGACCCTGCCGACAACAAGCTGCGTTTGCGTTCAAGCACCCGTCTTGATTCAGACACCTACGCGCGAGTCCGAGCCGCCGGGTTCATCTGGGCGCCGAAGCAGGATCTATTTGTGGCGCCGATGTGGACGCCAGGGCGTGAAGACCTGTTGATCGAGTTGGCCGGTGAAATTGGAGACGAGGACACCAGCCTGATCGACCGGGCCAGCGAGCGCGCAGAGCGTTTCGAGGGCTACCAGGGCAAGCGCGCCGCGGACGCAGAGCAAGCGCGCCAGGTTGTCTCAACGCTGGCCGATGGCATCCCACTTGGTCAACCGATCTTGATCGGACATCACAGCCAACGCCGCGCGGAGAAGGATGCCCAGCGCATCGAGTCTGGCATGCGCCGCGCCGTCAACCTGTGGGAGACGTCGGAATACTGGCAACGCCGCGCAGCCGGAGCCATCGCGCATGCGAAGTACAAGGAGCTGCCTGCGGTTCGGGCCAGGAGAATCAAGAAGTTGGAGGCCGAGCAACGCAAGGTACAGCGCGAGCAGGATAGGACAGGAAAGTTGCTGGCCTACTGGGAAAAGATCCACGAGTCAGACAGCTTGACCCGCAAAGACGGGCAGCCGACCACCATGCTTGATCGCGTGAAGTGGCTGCTGGACCACGAGCCCTATTTCTTCGACATGCCCCGCGATGTTGACTCTGGAGCGCTAACCCCCGAACAGGCACAGGCACAGGCGCTAGACATCCACCGCAAAGGCATAGCCGAGCGTGCGCGCTGGCTCGCCCATTACGACAACCGTCTGACCTACGAACGGGCCATGCTGGCAGAGAGTGGGTACACGCCACCGCCCAAGCCGAAGACCAAGGCGGATCTCCCGCTGCTCAACTATTCGGGGAAGGTGGCCTATCGCAATCGGTACAGCCACGAGATCGTCGAGTGCGAAGCAACGCCGATCACCAAGGCCGAGCTGGCAAAGATCAGCAATGACTACAAGGGCACGGTCGTCTCGGCGTGCGGAACTCACCGTTTGCGTACCGCCATGCTCGCCCAATTCGGCCGAGGCCATGGCTATCACATCATCTATCTGACGGATTCCAAGCAGCACCCACGGCCGGACGCTGCCACGGTCGCGGCTCAGGCTGAGGCCGACGAGGCTGCAAGGGAAGCCATGCTGGCCAGGAAGACCGACGAAGCGCGAGAGCGAATGCTGGCACGTGAGGCCAGGGCGTCAGAGCGTGAGAAGCAGAGCGCAACAGCCGCGCCTTTCGTGGAAATCCAGGAGGCCCTCAAGGCTGGCGTACAGATTGTGACGGCACCGCAGCTCTTCCCAACCCCACCAGTCATCGCCGCCCGCATGATCGAACTGGCCGGCATTCAGGAAGGCGACCGGGTGCTTGAGCCGTCGGCCGGGACCGGCAACATTCTGCGCGCCATCGACGTCCCCGCGCATGTTGTGGCCGTCGAGATCAACCGCGCGCTGGCCGATGCGCTCCCGGCGCACCTTGCAACCGAGGTGATCCAGGGCGATTTCCTGCAGGTCACGGCGGAGCAGATCGCAGAAAAGGCTGACCGCGTGGTCATGAATCCGCCCTTTGCAAACGGTGCAGACATCGACCACATCCTTCATGCGTTCGAGTTTCTACGCCCTGGCGGCAGGCTGGTGGCCATCTGTGCCAATGGACCACGCCAGGTTGCACGGCTTCGACCGCTGGCCGAAAGCTGGGAGGAGCTACCGGCCGACACGTTCCGCGACCAGGGCACCAATGTGCGCACGGTCTTGATGACCATCACCAAGCATGAGAGCCCCGCACCATTCGACGCCGTAGAGGCGTGAGTCGCCGCGCTCAGGGAGTTGGGCAGCAGCCTGCTGCCCAACTTGCAGCAAGCCGCGCGGGGCTTTGCCCCGTACCCCACGGGGACCGTCGGTCCCTCGACCCCGACCAGGAGCGGCGCCCCTGGACCCGCTATAGGTCCCCACCCCGCCCGGAACCCGCGGACAAAAAGGTCCCCAGTCATGTGGCAGGGCACAGAAAAGCCAAGGGACACTGGTGCCCGATGAAGACGGCGGAGGCAGCGAGATAGTCGGGTTGGTTGGTCCAGGAATGGTCCTCCCACGTTCGTAGTTGGGCGCGGCTTCGCTTCCCACGCGCCCTCTCACGGGACCCTCCCTGCTCGTCGCCAAGCCTCCTGCGCAGGGTCCCTCCCGCTCGGGGAGCTAGGTCGCTCGCCTTTGGGCGCCCCAACTCCAAACGCAGGAGGATCCAAAATGAACAACCAAGCCAACACACC
>Ga0265330_10000403_pt1 | contig 29811 bp, 19 predicted proteins | sample 41919metaG_FD_202083 | JGI IMG/M metagenome (GOLD analysis project Ga0265330, IMG submission 202083) | Rhizosphere microbial communities from Carex aquatilis grown in University of Washington, Seatle, WA, United States - 4-19-19 metaG | ecosystem: Host-associated > Plants > Roots > Rhizosphere...
TACCCCTACCCCTTGTCCTTGCCGGGAGCCGGCGCGGCCCAGTCCGGGGCCGGCGCTGCCCACACTTGCCCGGCAAGATAGCTGCGCATGAGCGAGCCCACCGGCGCGCGCGGCGCATCCTGGCCCTTGACCGGCCGGTAGAACGGCACCGGCTTGGCCGCATCAGGCACCCAGCGGAAGACCAGATTCTCGACCACCCTCACGGTCGACTCGAACTCGCGCGTGTGGGCGATGGCGCCGGTCGGGCATTGCTCGACACACAGGCCGCAGAACATGCACTTGGATTCGTCGATGTCGAACTGGGTGACGACCCGCTGCTTGGGATTGGCCGGATCCTTGTCGACCGAGATCTTGATGACGTCGATGGGACAGGCGCGCGCGCAGGCCAGACACCCCGTGCACACCGCCATGTCGACCTCGAGAAAACCGCGGTAGCGCATGGGCAGCATGTCGGCCACGCGCTTTTCCGTGCGGTCGGGATACTGGATGGTGATGGGGCGGCGGAACATGTACGACAGGGTGACGGACAGGCCCTGCCAGAACGTCTGCACGACGTCCGTGATGGCACCGAAGTAATTGCGAACCGTTTCAGGCATCGATTGTCACCGGCTTGGCTCACCAGTTTGTAAGGTCCACCCGGGCGCCCTTGACCTGCGCGATGTTCTTGCGCGTCCGCAGGACGAACTTCACCAGCAAGAGAGCCGCGCCCAGGCTGAGCACCACGCCGGACGCCAGGTGCACGGACGCCGGGACCATCACCCAGAACAGGGTGAAGATGAAGCAGGCGAAAGCGCCGGGCACCAGGTACTTCCAGCATAGGGCCATCATCTGATCCACGCGCACCCGCGGCAGGGTCCAGCGCAGCCAGATGAACAGGATGACCAGCAGCCAGGTCTTGATCGCGAACACCACCAGCGAGGCGAACTGCCAGCCGAACCACACCAGGGTGGGGAAGACATCGGTGCCGCGCGTCTGGTTGATCGTCTCCACTGACACGCCCGGGATCTGCCAGCCGCCCAGGAACAGGGTGACCGCCAGCGCGCCCATGATCCACATGTTGGCCCACTCGACCATCAGGAAGAGCGCGATGCGGAAGCCGGAATACTCGGCGTGGTACCCCGCGACCAGCTCCGACTCGGCCTCGGGCAGATCGAAAGGCGTGCGGTTGCCTTCGGCCAGCGAAGCGGTCAAGGCGATGAAGAACGCGACAAAGGCCGCCGGGTTCTGGCACGCGAACCACTGCCAGGGCCAGCCGCCCTGGGCGCGGATGATTCCCTGCATGGACAGGGTCCCGGCCATCATGACCGGCACCATGATGGCGATGCCCGCCGGGATCTCGTACGAGACGACCTGGGCCGCGCCGCGCACGGCACCGAACAGCGCCCACTTGGAATTGGAGGCCCAGCCCGAAACCAGGATGCCCACCACGATGAAGGCGCTGGTCGCGGTCAGGTAGAACACGCCCACGTTGAGGTCCGCCACAATCACGCTTTCCCCAAAGGGCAAGACGACAAAGGGCAGGGTCAGCCCCACCATGGAAAAATAGGGCGCGGCCCGGAAGAGCAAGCGGTCCGCGTCGGCCGGGATCAGATCCTCCTTGAACAGCATCTTGACCGCGTCGGCCACCCAGGAAATGAAGCCGAAGGTGCCCGGCCGGTTGGGGCCGATGCGGCTCTGCATGCGTCCGGCGATGCGACGCTCGACCCAGGTCGTCACGCCGGCAAACACGGCTGTGTAGAGCGAGACGAAGGTTGCCTCGACCAGCAAGATGACCCCATACCAGGTGTCGCGGTACAGGCTGTGGCCCAGATCCCAGCCCAGCCGTTTGGCCACGGCGTCCAACGCCTCGGGCCGATTGAACGGCAGCATGAGCAGGAGCACCACATAGAGCAGGAACGGCAGCGCCAGCATGAAGAACAGCGTGGTCGCCAGCGCGGTCTTGGGATAGCGCGTGGTTAGCGATGTCGAATCGAGAGCGGTCGTGATCTTCACCGGTCGATCTCCGGGGCAACGACGTCCAGCGAGGCGATGAGAGCGATCAAATCGGCAATCATCAGTCCCTGCGACATCTCCTCGATGATTCCCATGGCCATGAAGCTGCCGGTGCGCACGCGCACCCGGTAGGCATTCTCCGACCCGTCGGACACGACGTAGTAGCACATCTCGCCGCGCGCCGACTCCACCCGCGCCATGGCTTCGCCAGGCTCGGGTTTTGGTTTGCGCGCGACCTTGGCCACGATCTCGCCCTCGGGCAGCTTGGCGAGCGCCTGGCGAACGATCTTGGAGGATTCCAGCATCTCGAGAACTCGCACGGCGTAGCGATCCCAGCAATCACCCAGCACGCCCATCTTCCCGTGCCCGACCGGCACGTCGAACTGGAACTCGGGGTAGGCGCCGTAGGGCAGGTCGCGGCGCGTGTCCCAGGAAATGCCCGAGCCGCGCAGGTTGGGGCCGCACAGGCCGTAGCCAATGGCCTTGTCCCGACTGATGACTGCGACCTTGGCCAGACGCTTGACGTAGATCTGGTTGAGCGAGATCAGGCGATCCCATTCCTGGATATAGCTGTCCAGGTGATCGAGGTAGCGTACGATCTTTTCGCGCCAGCCCTCGGGCGCGTCGAACGACACGCCGCCGATGCGCGCGTAGTTGAAGGTCAGGCGCGCCCCGCACAACTCCTCAAGAAGGTCGTTGATGGCCTCGCGCTCGCGCAGGGCATGGGTGAGCGGCGTGGACGCGCCGATGTCTGACGCCATGGTGCCGACCGCGACCCAGTGGTTGGAGATGCGACACAGTTCGCCGGCAATGGCCCGCAAGTACTTGGCGCGCGGGGGAACCTCGACTTTGAGCAGCCTTTCCACCGCCATGGCGTAGCCCTCGTTGGCCAGCATGGCTGCCAGGTAGTCGATGCGGTCGGTGAACGGCATGTAGCCCGGGTAGCCGACCATCTCGCCAATCTTTTCCAGTCCGCGGTGCAGGTACCCGATGTCCGGGATCGAGCGGCGGACGATCTCGCCGTTGGTCTGGGTGACGAAGTCGATAACCCCGTGGGTCGACGGATGCTGTGGCCCGAAGTTGATGACGATCTCTTCATCCGACGGGCTCATGCGCCGAAGGATTTGCCGTTCGACTGGCTCAGCCATTGGGCGGCTCCTTCTTGGCCGGTGCTAGAGCCGGAACCGAAGCCGGTGCCGGCGCCGAAGCCGGTGCCGTGGCCGGAGCCGGTGGTGGAACCGTGGTCGTGGTCGTGGCCGTGGCCGGGACCGGGACCGGAGCCGTGGCCGGAGCCGGTGGTGGAACCGTGGTCGTGGCCGTGGCCGTCGACGGTGCCGGAGCCGGTGGTGGAACCGTGGTCGTGGCCGTGGCCGCGACGGGCGCGTGCGAAGCACGCGGGGGTTGGTGGGGTGGGCTGTCCGTCCCGAAGCCCCCGGAGGGGGTGGCTGTGGCCACGGCCGGTGGCGCCGCCGCCGCCGCAATCGCCTTGCGCTCCTCCTCCACCTTCTGGCCCAGCCTCACCAGCGGGTCAGGCCGCGTGTTGGTCACCCCATGGTACCCGCCCGCCTCTTGGTAGTCCTTGCGCAGAGGATGGCCGATCCAGTCGTCGGGCAGCAGGATTCGCCGCATATCCGGGTGGCCGACGAAATTCACCCCCAGCATGTCGTAGACCTCGCGCTCCAGCCAGTTGGCCGCCTTCCACACGCCCTGCACCGAAGGCACGGACGGCTGGCCGCGATCGGCCACGACCTTGAGCACGATCTGGTGCCGGTGCTGCAGCGAGAACAGGTGATACACGATCTCGATGAGCTTGCGCGCCGGCCAGTCGATGCCGGTGACATCCTCGCAATAGTCGAACTCCAGCCCCGCCTCGGCTTGGGCAAATTGACAGATTTCGACGATCCAGTCGGCCTCCACAGTTACGAACGGATCGACCTTGGCGTCCGACAGGTCGCCCACGGCGTCGCCGAACTGGGTCTTGAGCTTGGCGTGGATCTCCTGCGCGTTCATGCTACTTGGCCCCGGTCTGCGGCCGGCGCTTCTCGCGCCACCAGCGCTCGCTCATGATGATGTCCTGGATGCGCATGAGGCCTTCGGTCAGGGCTTCGGGCCGGGGCGGACAGCCGGGGACGTAGACATCCACCGGGATGATCTTGTCCACGCCCTTGACCACCGCGTAGCTGCACTGGAAGAGGCCGCCGCAGTTCGCGCAGGACCCCATGGCCAGCACGTATTTGGGCTCGGCCATCTGGTCGTAGAGCAGTTTGGTCCGCTCGGCCATCTTGTAGCTGAGCGTGCCGGCCACGATCATCAGATCGGCCTGGCGGGGGCTGGCCCGGAACACGGCAGCGAAGCGGTCCAGGTCGGCGCGCGGGCCGCCAGTCTGCATCAGCTCGATGCCACAGCAAGCGAGCCCGAAGAGCAGGTAGTGAATGGAATTCTTGCGCGCCAAGTTCACCAGATCGTCGAAACGATTGGTGTTGGTCAGAAGGACGCCGGTGCCCGGGCCTGACTCGACGATTCGTGTGATTGCCATCGGTCGTTCCTAGCCTCGGTCGGCTTTTGTCTCGCTGCCCGTCGGCTTTTCGGCGGCAGACAGTTTCTTCACCCATTCGAGATCGCCATGGGCCCAGGCCCATATCAGACCGATAAGCAGGATGACTGTGAACAGGACCAGCTCGGTCAGCGCGACCCAGCCGTTGCCCTTCTTGGTCCATTCCGCGTAGACCACGACAGCGGGAAAGGTCAGCGCGATGTCGACCTCGAAAATGACGAAGGCCAGTGCGATCAAGTAGAAGCGCGGGTTGAAGTTGTACCAGGCCGCGCCGACCGGCCGCTCGCCACATTCATAGATGGAAATCTTGTTCGCGTTGGGGAAGCGGGGCCGGATGATGGCCCCTATCAGCAGGGCCGTCAGGGCGAAGAGCACGGCAACCACAGCGAACGCAAACACTGCGCCGAATTGGAAGCCCATGAATTCCTCTTGCGGTAGCACTTCGTGGTCCGGGGCGGACTAGGTGCGCCTTATCTATAGGTCCGGCCTTCCGGGGTCAAGTACGCCAGAAAAGGCCTGGTGGGTAGGGGACCTGCGGTCATCCTTCGTGCGGGCCGCGGTTTTCCGAGCATCCAATGTGCTATCACTGAAACCGCGCCCGGGTGGCGATGGGACGATCGCGCCGCGCAAGGCGGCACGTGAATTGCTGGGAGAACTGCTCATGAGATGGCATCCATATAGCACGTCAATTGGGATTGTGGTCATTGGGTTGGCTAGCCTGGTCGCAACGGGATGTGTCGACGGCCGGGGCTTTCCGCTCGAGACGGAACCTGGCGCGTCCGATGCTGCGGCTGGCCGGGGCGGTCAGGCTGGTTTCACCTCGTCCAGCGGTGGGACGGCCGGAACCAAAGGCGCAGGCGGCGCGGTCGGGACAGGTGGAGTGGTCCAGTCAGGCGGCGCGGTCGGAGGTGCCACGCCGGGCGGTGCGGCTGGGACAAAAGGAACGGCTGGCACCGCTGGCGCTTCGGGCATGGGCGGGACGGCAGGCTCGGTGGACGCGGGCGGGGTGGCCGGGAGCAAGGGCACGGGCGGCGTGACCGGGTTCGGTGGAGCCATTGGATCGGGTGGATCCAAGGGAGGCAGCAGTGGCAGCGCCGACGCGGCCGCGGACGTTTCGACCTCAGATGGCGCCGGGAGGGTCGACAGAGCAAGCGATGCTGGAGCCAGAGATGCACTGGCGCCAGAGGCGCGAGCCGCTCCCGACTCGTCCGTCGCGGCCGATGCAAGAGTGCTCTGCGGACCCGTGTGCGACATCTACTGTGCCTATGGCAACGTGCTGGACGCGAACGGCTGTCCGACCTGTAACTGCAACCCTGTGCCGACGGTGTGCCCAGCCATCAAGTGCAAGGCATGTCCCTTCGGTTTCTTGCCGGATGCCAGCGGCTGTCAGACTTGCTCCTGCGCACCGGACCCAGGCTTGCCCTGCAACCAGTACCTCGATCCCACTTCGTGCGGCGGCAGCACCGATTGTCGTTGGCTCGACCCTGGTTGCGCGTCCTCGGGTGGAACGCCCGCACTGGCTGCGGCAGGCTGCTACGACCAGGCCGCGGTCGGATGCACCACCAGCAATGATTGCTCGGACGGCCGAAGCTGCATCCAGCGCACGATCGATCCGTGCGCGGGCGTGACCCTGACCTGTTTTGTCTGTGCCAGCACGGTGGGTATCTGCCTGTAGGCCTCTGCCCGGCCCAGCGCGCTGGGCAAGGCCGACCGTGCTGAGTTATGCTGTGCTTGGATGATGACTGAACCTGAGTCCGCCCCGGGACCCGCGAGCGATCCGTCGAGTTTCGGCCCTGTCCCACGCCCGTCCCGCGGCGGCCCCCGCTACGGCAACGAGGCGATTGCCCCGTATTTCTTCTTGATCATTTTCGGCGCCGCCTTGATCGCGGTGGGGTACGTCCTTCTGCCGTTCCTCGGCGACATGGTGATCGCCCTGGTGGCCGTGCTGCTGCTGAGCCGCCACTACGAGCGGCTGCTGCGCGCGCTGGGAAATCGTCCGGTCCTGGCCTCGGGACTCACTGTCGCCGTCCTGATGGTGGTGGTGGCCATCCCGGTGACCCTGGTGGGCTCGGCCCTGCTGAATGACATCCGGCGCGCGGCCGTGACATGGGGCGGGCCCGAGGCCTATGTCACCCTCAACGACTGGACCAGCGAGAATGGCCGGGTGGCGCGTGCGCTCACGGGTTTCGCCCAGCGGACCGGCTTGCCCATCTCGCCCGAGGCCGTCCAGGACGGCGTGGTCGAGGTGGCTCGCAGTCTGAGCCAGGGTCTGTACAAGCGCGCCAACGCGTTCGTGTCAGGGGTGCTGCAGTTTGGCCTTCACGGAGTCATCACGCTGTTCTCGATCTTCTACCTGCTCATGCAGGGAGAGAAACTGCGCGCCTACCTGTTTCGCCTGTCGCCGCTGGCTGGCGACGAGGACCAGCTCTTCATCAACAAGCTCGGCGAGGTGGGACGCGCCATCCTGATCGGTAACGGCATCGGCAGCTCGCTGCAGGGCCTGGTGGCAGGCATCGCCTGGGCCGTGGTCGGGCTGCCATCGCCGGTGTTGTGGGGCCTGGTGATGGCGGTTGCGGCCTTCCTTCCCCTGGTGGGGGTGGCCGCGGTCGTGGTGCCCGCGACCTTCTACCTGTGGTTTGCCGGCCGACACATGGTGGCGGCGGGCTTCCTCATCTTCTGCATGGGACAGTCGTTCCTGTTTGAATACGGCCTCAAGCCGCGCCTGATGGGCTCGACCATGCGCATGAACAGCCTGCTGGTGTTCCTCAGCCTGCTGGGCGGGATTCTCGGCTTCGGCGCGCCGGGAATCCTCTACGGCCCGCTCATCATGACCCTGTTTCTGGCGCTGGCGCAGCTCTACGAAACGCGCTACCAGCAGCGCATTGCCAGTCGCCTCGGCCCCGCGCCCGCTGAAGACGGTCCCAGCGACGCGGCCGGCATCTGAGAACGGGCAAAGGCTGATGCCTCGACGATGCTTGCTTATGCTTGCCTGTGGCTGGTCGGTTCCGGGGCAATTCGCCGACTTGGACACGCTCACGCCCTTCGCCACTCAAGCGAGGTACGAAAGAGCCGTCCCGCGCGGCTCGTTCGACCGTGCGGCGTTCATCGATCTCGCTCGCGATTTCCTGGCGTGGACGGATACCTCGCGCTGACGACGGTAGCCAAGACCGCCGCAGCCAGAGTTTGAGATTCGCTACTGTACTGTAATGTCCGCCTCGGAACGCTTGTCCACCGACGAGCCTCCGACCATCAGGTGCACGGTGCCGGGTTGCACAGTGAAGGCTTTCGCAGTCGCGTCCCAGTACGCAAGCTGACGGTAGGTAAGAGTCAAAGCCACGGTCTTGGTCTGCCCGGCCGGCACTGTGACCCGCTGGAAGCCCTGTAGCTGCTTCACCGGTCGGGGCACGCCCGTGGTGGTCGGATAGCTCACGTAGAGCTGGACGACCTCATCCCCATCGCGCGTTCCGCTGTTGGTCACGTCCAAGCTGACGGTGACCGAACCGCCTTGCGCCAGGGTTGTGCCACTCAGTCGCAGGGCGGAATAGGTGAAGGTCGTGTAGCTCAACCCGAATCCGAACGGGTAAAGCGGGGTGCCCTGGAAGTACATGTACGTCCGGCCCTTGCGAATGTCGTAGTCGGTCTTGGCGGGGATGTCGGTCAGGGCCTTGTACCAGGTCACCGAGGTCCGGCCGGCCGGGTTGTAGGCGCCGAACAGCACGTCGGCCAGGGCATTGCCCAGTTCCTGGCTGGAGTGGGTGATGTGGACAATGGCCGGAACATTGGATTGGACCCAGGTGATGGCTTGCGAGAAGCTCGACATATCCACCACGATCGTCTTCGGATTCGCGGCGAACACCGCCTGGATCAACGTCACCTGCTCGGGCTTGAGATCGATATAGGTGCGGTCCACGGATTCCTTGCTGTCATAACCACCCGTGCAGCTACCAAAGGTCGTGTTGCCGCACGTCGGGTTGTTCCCGACCACCACAATGGCCGCGTCCGCGCCGGTCGCGATGTTCACTGCCGCGCCACCGGTATTGTCCAGGGCATACTGGACGTTCACGCCGGTGCCCACTGCGGTCGTGATTCCGGCCCGCGCGGTGACTGTGTAGGGCGGTTTGCCACCGTACCAGTCGGAGATGTCCACGTCGGCATTGGGACCGATCACCGCCAGGGATTTCAGGGTGGACTTGTCGAGCGGCAGCAAGTTCCCCTCGTTCTTCAGCAGCACGATGGACTTCTGGGTCACCAGGCGCGCCAGCGCCTTTGCGCTATCGCTGGTCCAGGGTGTGGAGTTTCCGTCGACTGTCGAGTACGGCGATGTCGGATCGAATTCTCCCAGACGAAAGCGCATCCGCAGGTCGCCGCGCAGGGCGGCGTCCATGTCGGCGGTGGTGAGCAATCCGTCGGTGTAGGCCTGCTTCATGGCCGTGGCGTCCCCTGACAACATGACGGCGGTGCCAGCCTTGACGACGCCCGCGGCCGCAGCTTCCAGGCTCGAGTAGTACTTGTAGCTTTGGTAGGACGCCTGCATGGCATTCGCATCCGTGCAGATCATGCCGTCGAATCCCCACTCGCCGATCACGACACTTTTGATAAGCGGCGAACACACGGCCGGGGCTCCGTTGACGGCGTTGTACGACGTCATGAACGACTGTCCGTGGGCGTTCACGATGGTCTCGTAGAAAGGAACCAGGTAGTACTCGCGCAGGTTCCGGTCGTCCAAGATCACGTTGTTGTTGCCGCGGTTCTGTTCCTGGTTGTAGGCGAGAAAGTGTTTCATGGTGGCGGCGGCTTGCAGGGCGCGCGGGTCGCTTCCCTGCAGGCCACGCACCAGCGCCTTGGCCAGCTCGCCCACCAGGTATGGGTCCTCGCCCAGACTCTCCTCGGCGCGGCCGGCCCGCGGATCTCGCGACAGGTCCACCACGGGTGCGCGGATGGCCAGGCTGGAGTGCGTCCCGCTGTATTTCTTGAAGTAGACGCGGGCCTCGTTTCCCACCTGGGCAAAGGCCTGGGCGAGCACATCGATATCCCAGGTCTCGCCCAAACCCGAAGCCTGCGGGAACTGTGTCGACAGGATGGCCGGCTCGCTGGCGGCCCAGCCCAACCCGTGGATGCCTTCGGTATAGGTGGTGAAGGATTCTGTGATTCCCAACCGGCTAATCGCGGGCTGGCGCTGGTCGAGCCACGTAAGCTTCTCTGCATCGGTCAGCAGGCCCAAGAGATTGGTCACGCGATCTTCGAGCGGAAGGCAAGGATTGCGAAATGGATAGGCGTAGGTGCCCCCGGTCGGACAGGTCGGTGTATACGGTCCGCCGGTGCCACCGGCCGTGCTGCCACCGGCCGTGCTGCCGCCCGCCGCGCTGCCACCAGCCGTGCTGCCGCCCGCGGCGCTGCCACCAGTGCCGCCGGTCGCGGTCCCGCCGGTGTTCCTCCCGCCCGTGCCCGTGCCACCGGTTCCTGCCGAGGCGCCACCGCCCCGGGACGTGGTGCCGCCCACACCACCCGCAGACGGAACCCCGCCCGTAATGGAGGTGCTGCCACCCGATCGGGGCGAGGAACCCCCGGTAGCGGCCGAGCCACCGCCTGCGGCCGGGATTCCGCCGCTCGTGGAAGTGCCTCCGCCCGCGATCGCGCCGCCGGAATTCGAGATTCCACCGCTCGACGAAACGCCACCTGTGGCGGCCACGCCGCCCGCGGCGGGCGATCCCCCGGCGCTTCCGCCAACTGACGATATCGTTCCCCCTGTGTCGGCTTTTCCGCCACTCCCCGTTCCACCACCCGTCCCGCCTGCGCCGCCGTCCTTCGCGCCCGAGTTTCCGCAACCGAGGGCCAGAAGAACGGCCAGCAGGCCCACCGGTGCGATCGTCTTGCTTGCGCCTGGACCACTCGTCGTTGCATGGGCTTGGAACATGTTCTCTCCTGTTCGATCCATACAGTGCACCGGAGAGTGGATTTCGGTTCGTAATCGCGCCCAAGAACGCGAAGCACTGCGCCGTCAGGGTCCCGATGACGCGGTATCGACGACGCGAGCCAGGCTGCCCCAGACGAATGGTGATGCTCCATCTCCTCTTCGGTCGGCGAAGACGCGCTGGCCGACGTGGAAGTCGGCGGCGGCGAGTTGCCCGCCTTCGTGCTCGACGAGGTCGAAGCGTACCTTCGCTGTGGGCCGCTTGCAAACCGGGAGCCTGACCGTCGTGCAGCGTTTTGGGTCGTCGTTGAGTCTGAACGTCAACTTCCATGTCGTGGCTCTCGACGGCGTGTATGACCAGCAGCCGGACGGCAGCCTGCTGTTCCATCCACTGCCGGCGCCGACCGATGAGAACGTTGCACTCACGGCACGTGCCGTGCGCCGCAAGGTCAGTCGCTATCTTCAACGCCGCACCGGCGTCGGCGACGACGCGCAGGCTTCGTTCCTCGATAGCTTGGCCAATGCGTCCGTGCAGGGGCTGGTTGCCACCGGACCACGCTGCGGCTGTCGCGTCTTGCGTCTCGGTACCGAGCCCGAGGACGGCGAGGCCACAATCAAAAGCAAGCGTTGCGCTGAGGTCGGCGGGTTCAACCTGCACGCCACCTTGCTTTGCCTTTCCAAATGCATTACATTTTGCATTGCACATGAATGGCAGTCAGATTGTCGTACGAATGACGGCCGACTTGGCCGAGGAAGTGGCTCGCTACGCCAAGCGTGCTGGCCGCCGCCGCTCGGACATCGTGCGCGAGGCGCTGCATGCCTACCTGCGGCCCGACCGGAGACTCGAACCCCGTGCAGCCGAACGGGTGGAGCATCTGTTGGGTTCAGTGGCCTCGGGGATGCCCGACCTGGCCAGCAACCACAGGCGCCACATTCTGGAATCACTCCGTCGTGCCAGGTGAGCTTCTGCTCGATACCAGCGGCCTTGTCTCGCTGCTTGACCGCAGTCAAGCCCAACATAAGCCTTGTGTAGAGTTCTTCCGCGCGTGGCGCAAGCCCGTGCTCTTAACCGAGGCCGTGGTCACGGAGGCCACGCATCTCCTCGGTCGTGTCCCAGGTGGGGCGCTGGCGGTCTTGCGTTTCGTGCTCGACCGGGGCGCGATTCTCGTGCCCTGCTCAGAGCGGGCCATGGCGCGGGCCGAACTGCTGATGCGCCGGTACGCGGATCTCCCGCTGGACTACGCCGACGCAACCCTGGTCGTTCTGGCCGAGGACGTGGCAACACCCCACATCTTGACCTTGGACCGGCGCGACTTCGCGGTCCTGCGCTGGCGCGAGCGCCGTGCCTTCCAGATCCACCCACAGTAAGCCCAGTCCTCAGCGAGTTGCTCTGATGGCACCACACTCGTGCGCTTCGCCGTCGCGTTACTCGCCCGGGGATTTCCTGAATACCTGAAAACTCTGATACTCGAGGATGTGGTGGGTGTCCGAAAGGACATAGCCGGCTGCTTTCATCTCCCGGCGAATCACCGCGGGATCGGTGCGATGCGATCCGCATTGGCAGGTGGTAAGTGTTGCATATGAAAATGAGATCGACCGAGCGGGTGAGGCGAGGGTCGTCTTCCGAGGCCAGTATCGTCTCTATGTTAGCGAGCGAACGCGCCTTTGCGGTGGCCCTGATTTTCGTCGAGTCGCTGGTTTGCGAGATCGACGGCGTAAACTCTTCCCTCTGGGCCTGTCGCGACGGCAAGACGAAGGGTGAAATAGCCATTTCTGGGTATAGGGACGTAGTTGACAGATTGGGTATTGTTGGACATTCCGAGATCTGATCACACATGGAGAAAAGCGGGTTCGTTTGTCCTATGGTCCCTTGGGGCGCGATGTTGGTGCTCGGTTTGGCCAGGCGGCTTGGGCGGCGTGGTAAGCGACACCGTCGGTCGTCGGGGAAACGGTTGCCGTTGGCTACCCGAGGTTCGCGTACTTCATGAGAAACCCGCACACTTGGTCCACTGTCATCCTTACTGTCGACAAGGCTAGGCTTCTGGCAAGCGCGGGGCTGAAGTTCGCGACGTCGGTTCGTTCGATCTTGTTCCAGATCTGGCAGAAGTTCTTTGCGGGGTTCGTCAGGTATCCGATGATTCTGTCGAGCGTCTCCTGCTGGAACGGCAGTCCTGTTGCGGCCTGCGAAACCACGAACACGCCGAAGTGAGAGTGCTTTTCGTATTCGGCAAGCGCTCGGTGAATGTCCTTGTCCTTGACCGATACGATTGAATGCGTTGCGACTCTCACATTCTTCTTCCCGAATGCCGCCTTCATTTCGCCCACAATACCGTCTTCGTCAGCAGGAGCGTGCATGATTAGAATGTCATTTTCCTTGTTCGGATCCCGGCCGCGGCCTTCCACGATCAAGTCCATCGCTGCGTCGCGCCATCCCAGGTCTTGCTCGATCTTCAGTGCGACGAAAACCGCGGATATGGATTCGTGAAAGTAGGGAGCCGTGACCGCGGCGATGTCGGCCAGCAATTGCGCTTGGATCTTGTCGATGTTGTCGCGAAGGTGGTTGTGAAACTTGACGGGGACCGCGAGTTTCAATACGTATTCGTAGCGCTCGGCCTCGGCATCGAAGCTGCCGACGGGGAAGAGCTCCGGCTGGCACGAGGTTATGAGCTCAACCATGTCGAGATCGTTACGGCTCACGTAGATCCGGGTCAGGCTCGCAAGAATGGCCTCCAGATCGAGGGCCATGGTCTTGTACGGGATGAACTCGACGATCTTCCTGTGGGCTGTCTTTGACTCGGTGGTACTCATGGCGGCCTCCTCCTCGGCAAGGATGATAGGGAGCGGGCAAGAATATATCACTGACAGGGACGAGTCAGTTGCACGCTGGATCCGGAGGCCCCTTGCTTCAGCGGCGCAAGGTCAACGCGTGCTTGGCTTCCAGCCGGACCGGGTGATACGAGAGATTGGCCCGGCGCAAGCCCGGGTCCGGGTATAGGGACGTAGTTGACAGATTGGATATTATCGGTCATTCGGAGACGAGATGCGGCATGGTGAAAGACTGGCTTGTTCCTCCTCTGGGCCGGCGGCCACGCACTTCGCCGAAGCCGAGCGGCACGGGTCCGATGCACCCTATCTCCGGCTCTGGCAGGCTTTGGCCCTGCGCCTGGCCGGGGCCAACGACGAGGCGATCGATGTCGTGCAGTGCCTGCGCACCGCCGCCGACGCAGCGACCTGGAAGTGGATTGCAGGCACCTGCGCTGAGAGCGGCGCCCAGAACACTTTCTGACCGCTGCAGAAGACACCATCCGACCTGGGACTGGTTCGATGCATCGCAAAAAGGAAGACCCAAAGACAATTCAGGCGCCACTGCCAAGGTAAACAAGGGGGTCGTTTGTCATGACAATGCGCAGAGAAGGCTATCTTGATGCTCACCTGGCGCTGCTTGGGCGAGGAAACCTGGCGAGGGCAGGCCTGATGGCTGCCCTCGGCGGCGTCCTGATGCTGGCCGAAACGGGATGCAGCTCGAATTCGACCTCCAGCAACCGGGATGGCGGTGGTCACGGCGGAACGGCTACCGGAGGTTCCAGCGTGAGTTCCAGCCCGGCTACCAGCGCCTCGGGTGGTCAAACCGGAGCCTCTACCACTGGCCAGACCGGGACAGGTGGATTGCCGGCCTCGGGAGGAAGTACCGCCAGCGCTGGCGGTGTGGGGTTCAGCGGAGGTAGCTCCGGCACTTCTACTCCGATGGGCGGCGGCTCGGGCGGTGGCACCTCGGCTGGCGGCACGCGGGCGACCGGCGGGGCGGCGGTCAGCGGTGGGACCACGGGTGGGTCTTCCACGACGACCAGTGTGGGCGGTACCTCCGGGGGAAACGGCGGCTCGGTAGCGGGCGGCTCGCTGGCAGGCGGCTCTGCGACCGGCGGTTCTGCGGCTGCGGGTTCCACGGGAACCGTTCCCCCTGGCAACCCGGACGCTGGCGTGGACGCGGCAGTCGTGCCCGATTCGGGCCCATCTGGTGATGCTGCCGGAGATGGGGGTGTGGATGCAGATGCCGACGCGGGAGGAGAAGAGGACGGCGGCCACATTCTGTCCTGTGCGGAAATACTGCTCGACAACCCTGGCCCGCCGGACAACTACCCAGTCCTTTACCGGGTGGTAGCCAATACTCCAGACCCGTTGGCGGCCGAAAAGGCGCAGCTGATTTCCACCCCACTTGTCGGCAGCCCATTCGACAAAAGCAACACGGGGCCGGCCGCCGAGGCCTTCCTTTCCAATTGGGAGAAGCTCTACGGCTACCAGGGGAGTCTCACGACGACTGGTCAAGCCTACTGCATCGCCCCGTTGTGCGACGTCGGGTTCACTCAGGACTACTGCGGCTTGTCCATACGTTCACCTGAACTCGCATATGGCGGCACGTGGTCGATCTTCATCTACTCGCAGACCGGCAAAGTGTACCGAATCACTTCGGGGCTGGTGCACATGATACCAATCCCCCGCAACGTCCTGGTGACCCAGAAGGAGATCATCAGTGCCATCGTCGGAAAGAAGTTTACCTATGACTGCGGGAGCACCGGATTGTATACCGTCGAAATATCTGACACGGACACCTTCGTCATCCCAGGTCCTAGTGTCTATGTGCGAACCTCGCCGACTGTCGCGTCGGCTTTGGAGTACAGGCTGGTCATTCCGGTCACCGTAACAGCCAAAGGGACGCCATGGACCGTCTATGTAGACGCCATTGACGGTAGCTACATCGCAGGAACTGCCAACTTCATCTGCTCTTAGCTGCGGGACCTCATCCTTCTTCCTGCGAGCACGGTAGCGGCGTTCATCTCCCAGCACTTCGCCGTCCATCGGCGGGCGGAGCAGGCTGACATATCCGCCCCGATCGCGTCGTTCTCGCTCACGGCAACCTCCGGGCCGGTCTATGCTCGGGCCGTGAGCTTTTCAGGTGGGAATCACCCGGTCAGCGCAAATCCGGTCACGGCCGAGGTCCAACTCGACGGCGAGCATGTCCTCGCCTGGCGGACCACGCCGGGTATAGGGACGTAGTTGACCGATTGGGTACTATAGGACATTCGGAGACGAGATGCGGCATGGAGAAAGACTGGCTTGTTCCTATGCACTCTTTCCCCCGGGCTTCTCCGCTTCTTTCAGCTTCTCCAATTCCAGCGGGTGATGGTGCTCCATCTCCTCCTCGGTCAACTCGCCGGTGAGCCACACCTTGCTCATGGGCCACACATCGGGACTGAAGATAACGGAATACAGGTGCCATATGATGATGGCCAAGAAGGCCAGTGCCGCTTCATAACCGTGGATGGCGGCGGCCACGTCAAGAGCTAGCTTGGGCATGTGGCGCATGGACCAGCCCGGGAACCAGAGCACGAATCCCGTCACGCCCATGACGATCGAACCCCAAACCACGGCCAGGTACTCGAACTTCTCTATGAAGTTGAATCTCGCGTATGCGGGCCGTTCTTTCGATCGACCCAGATTGAAAGCGATGAGTTGCTTCAAATCCTTGTAGTCCTTGAACCTCGGCATCATCTCGACGAGGTCCTTGCGCGCCCGTTTCGAGGAGAGCACGAAGACGGTGTGCACGAGTGTCAAGGTGATGAGCACGATTGCGGCACCACGGTGGATGAGGCCGCGCAACTGGAAGCTGCCGGGCGTGTTGAAGATGCCTTTGAAGAAACTCGATTCGGGGAACAGGATGGGCAGCCCGGTGAAGATCAGCGTCAGGAAGGACAGCATCATGATGATGTGCTGGATCCGGTAGCTCACCGGGAAGCGAAGGTAGGCCTTCCCCGCCCGTTTGCGCCTGATTTTGGGATCCCTGCCCTGCAGCCGGGCGAACAGCCGGCGCGCATAGTGGCTGAACAGGTCGAGGATGATATAGGCGATGAATCCTCCCACCGTCCCGACGATGAGGATGATGTAGGAGAGCTTGATGAGAAACACCAGCGGGTTGTCTTTCAGCGTCTGGTTCTGATGGATCCTTCCCAGAGCCAGGAACCGGCTGGGGCCGGAATGGCAGTTGCCGCAGGTTTCGCCCAGGTTCTTGAGGTTGACCCGGGATTTGGGGTCATTGGACGGCAGGATGTCGTGCGAGCCGTGGCAACTCGCACAGTTGGCCGCGCGCTTGTCGCCGAAACCTTGGGCAATGCCGTGGAAGCTGGTCTTGTAGGTCGCCTCGCGATTGGGCGGCATCTTGTACCGCGAACTCAGCAGCGCGTTCTGGTGGCACGCGCTGCAGGTCTTGGTCACGTTTCCTGAATAGACCGGCGAGTTGGGGTCGTCGTGCTTCTGGATGGTGTGTTCGCCGTGGCAGTCGGTGCAGGTGGGAACGTCCACATTGCCCTGGGCAAGCAGTTTTCCGTGCACGCTCGCCTGGTAGGCCTCGGCGATCTTCTGGTGACACTTCGAGCAGGTCTGCGGCAGCTTGTAGCGGTCGACGTAGGACTCCTTCTTGGAGACCTTGGCGATGTCGTGTTCGCCGTGACAGTCGGTGCAGACCGCGGCCGGCAGATTGGTGAAGGCCTGGTTGAACTTGCCGTGGATGCTGGAGGCGTAGGCCTTTACTCGGTTGCTGCTCGCCATCTGCCAGGACTTGTCTTCGCGGTCCACGTGGCACGAAATGCAGGTGGCGGTGACGTTCTTACGCGAGACCTGGGATTCCGTCGAGGTGGGCGACAGGATGCGATGCGAGCCGTGGCAGTTCTGGCACTGGGGCGCGCGGGGGTCGTGCTTGCCCAGCTTGGCGATGCCATGCACGCTGTTGCGGTACAGAAGCGGGATGCCCTGGTTCTCCGCCTTCACCATGTTGCTTTGATGGCAGACGGAGCAATCGACCGGATCGAAAGTCTTGTGCCCGGTGCGGCCCTCGGGGACCTCGGCCGCGGGATCGGTCTTATGGCAGGCCGTGCATCCCAGCGCCTGGTGGGGCGTGCCCTTGAACATCTCGGGCGTCGCGGCCGGCAGCTCCTTGCCATCGGGCTCGTTCTGATCGGTCGTATGGCACTCCGAGCAGGCCGCGTCGTCCAGTTGCTGCGCGCGGGCCGAACTCAGGCCGGAAAATAGCAGCCCCGCCGTCGCCAGAAAGATCGCCACCGCTCGCTTGTGGCAGTGCGAGGGGCCGAACAGCCGGCTCGATCCGGGGGCACCTTCTTGCGCAGGCGGGAGCATCGACTGCATATTAGGCCGCGCGCGCCCGCCGCGCGCAAGAACAAAGCGGAGCGCGTCTGTCCAGTTTCGGCGCGCCTCGTCTGAATGAATCCGGCGCGTCGAGAACGTCCGGTCGCGAACTAGAACAAGTAATCGGTATTGATGAAGTTCGACGTCCGCCCGAGCAGGATGTCGCGCAGAAGCTCGCGGTTGGTTTCGTCCTCGGGCGCGGCCACCATGCTGCGAATCGAGAAGCAGCGCAAGGCATCGGAGATTGATAGCGTGGCCTCAGCGCTGTCCTTGCGGCCGGTGAACGGGTAGGCGTCCGGGCCGCGCTGGGACTGGGCGTTCAGGTTCACGCGACAGACCTGATTGGCCAGGACATCCACCAGTGGGCCGACCACCTTGGCGTCGTGCCCGAACACACTGGCCTGCTGCCCGTAGTTCGAGTTTTCGATGAAGTCCATGACCTCGGCGATGTCGTCGTAGGCCACGACAGGGACCACGGGACCGAATTGCTCGACGGAAAACAGCGACATCTGCGCGGTGACCGGATACACGACCGCGGGGAAGAAGAAAGTGCGGTTGGCAAGGCCGCCGTAGCGGTTGGCGACGTGGGCGCCCTTGCTGACGGCGTCGTCGACCAGGGCCTGCATGGTGGCGGCCTTGTCGGTCTCGGGCAGTGGAGTGAGCTTCACGCCCGGCTCCCAGGGCAGGCCAAAGGGCAAGGCATCGACCGCAGCCGAAAGTTTTTCCACGAAGCGATCGGCGATGGATCGGTGGACGAAGAGTAGCTTCAGGCCGGTGCAGCGCTGGCCGTTGAACGACAGGGCGCCGACTACGCACTCGCGCGCCGCCAGATCCAGGTCAGCGTCCGGCAACACGATGGCGGGGTTCTTCGCGTCCAGCCCCAGAATGCAGCGCAGGCGGTTGGGTCGTGGGTGCTGTTTCTTGAGAACGTTGGCCGCGCGTGACGATCCGATGAAGGCCAGCGCCGCGACATCGCCCTTTTCCACCAGCGGCCCGGCCACCGTGCGGCCCTCGCCATTGAGAATGTTGACCACGCCCTTGGGGAAGGATTTCGCAAACCCTTCGAGCAGCGGCGCCTGGCACAACATCCCGAAGCGCGGCAGCTTGGCCACCACGGGATTGCCCATAATGAGGGCGGGTATCAACGTCGTGAAGGTTTCGTTGAGCGGGTAGTTGAACGGGCCCATGCACAGGGTAACCCCGAGGGGTGCGCGCCGGATCTGCGCCAAGATTCCCCCGGTTCGCGAGAATCGACTGGCTGTCCGGTCCAGTTCCTTGAGCGCGTCGACGGTATCCAGCATGTACTGGATGGTACGGTCGAACTCCTTCTCCGAATCGGCCCGCGCCTTGCCGATCTCCCACATCAAGAGGCGCACGACTTCTTCGCGCGTCTTTTGCATGGCGGCCACGAAGGCCTGCACCGCCTCGATGCGGCCGCCGACTTTCATGGTCGGCCACGCCCCGCGGCCGTTGTCAAAGGCGCGCGTGGCTGCGGCCAGGGCAGTCAGGGCTTCCTCACGCGAAAGCTCGGCATGGCGGCCAAGCAGGCGGCGGGCAATGGTCCCGTCGCGAATCACGCACACCGGGGACGTCACCTCGTGGCTTTCGCCGGTCCAGCGCCGGACTTCGCCGTCTATCAAATAGAGATCGCCCCGCGGATAGGTGCCGCCGTTGGGCGCGAAATCGGCGGCCGGAGGAACGTCCTCAATCCGGGGGAAAAGCTCATCGATGCGCGCCTTGACGTCCACCGCTGGCATGCACACCTCGCAAGGTTGAGTTTGGCGTTACTGCGTTTCCGTCGGAGCTTGCAGCAGCGGGTTGGGCGGCCCGGGATCGGCCTTGTCTCGATTGACCGCCCAATCCACCACGAAACCTGCGGCGGCCAGTACCGCCGCACCGATGGCCACGCCTTGAGTCCACTTTTCCCAACTGGCGTACGTGTTGAAGTCGGCGGATCCCGCACGATTGTTGTTGGCCTGGACGTGCGAGTAGATCCCCCCGACCTCGCTCGCCGCAGCCAGAACCAGCAGGCCAAAGCCCAGAGTGCGCCAGCCGTGAGTCTTGGTCTCGGTCAGGGTGCCCACCAACTTGGTGTGGTCGCCCGCAACCAACGTGACCGCGCCCTCGGCGCCGCGGAAACCTTCACGTTCCAGCGCCACCGAGTAGAGTCCAGGCGGCAGACGCAACTTCGCCGGACCACGCCTGGCCACCGAGATGCGGTTCACCAGGATGTTCGCTTCGGGCGGGTCGGCGATCACTTCTAGCTGGGCATCCCGGGAGGCATCCGGGTTGGGGGCGGGAAAAGCGGAAGCTGCAGTTCCCGCCGGAGCTGCGGTGGGCACCGGCGCAGCAGACGTGCTGGCGGCGGCCGGCGCCGGCGCAAGCGGGCGTATCGGCTCGGGCGGCGGAGTCGGTGCCACCGGCGGTGCACTGGCTTGTTCCTGTCGCTGTTTTTCAGCCGCGGCCTTGAGGTCGCGAATCTGTCGCTCCACCTCGTCGCGGTTGTCAGCGTCGGGAGCTTCGCGCAGATAGTTGCCGTACAGCTTGATGGCCTCGGAATACTCGCGCAGCTGTCGGTGGCACTGCGCGATGTTGTAGAGGAATGACGGATCCTGTTTCAGGCGATACGCTTCCTTGAATTCCTTGAGTGCCTCGCGGTATTCGCCCAGCTGGTAGTGCATCCGGCCCTGCTTGTAGTGCGCCTTGGCGGTCTCAGCCGGACCGGCGGTCTTGTCAGCCGCTCTGGCTTCGGATGCGAGCACGCTCGCCAGCGAAAACACGGTTGCTACAACCAGGACTTGGGGCAGTCGTCTCACGAGGCCCGATGGTATGCGAACGGTGCCCTGCGCGCAAACACGCCGTTGAGGCGGCTTTGGGGAGTGGCTTCGCGATCGGGAGAGAGCGACTGCTCGGGAACTGGCGGTCTGCGCAGCTTGCCGGGCTTGTTGCGGCAACGATCGCTGCGGGACCGTGCGGCTGGCCCGGGAAGTCAGGAGGCTGCGAACAAACCTGTGATTCCTCGGTCAACCTGCAATTCGATTCTCCCATAGGCCAACCCGGCGCCTATGTCTTTGCAATCGGCCTTCGTAGTTGTTCGGTCGTGTTGCCGGTGCTGTCGGCATCGTGTGTGAACATCACTGATTTCGCCGCGGTCGGAAGCCGCTGGCTTGATTCGCAGCCGCCGCGCACGCTTCACGTAACAGTCTCCAAGGACGGTGTGGAGGTCATGAATGGCGACGCGAAGCTGGAGAACTACGCCACGGGCAACGTCTGCGGCGGCACCTGCACTCAGGCGCAATTCAGTATGGCAGTCCCACCCGAGCTGGTGCGTCCCTTCTGGGGACCTTGCGACCAGTCGAAGCTCACGGGCACGTACCTAGTCAATGAGTCGAGCGACACGAGTGGCTGCGGGAGACCGTTTACGAGTCAGGCAGTTGTGCTGGCGAATGGGCTGTTGCAGATGGGCGATCCGACATGTCGGAGCGACCTGACCTCGTGGTCTTCCGACACGTGCAAGATCCAGAGCGCCACTACATGCACATCCACGCTTCTTGGTGTCACCTGGAACCTGAATCTGACGGATGTGATGGGAGATGGGTCGAGGCTGCTGGGGTATGGGGACCTCTCCATGTCGACACCGGTGTCATGCCAAGGAGAAGCCGTCCTGGAGCTGATTCGCCAGTAGGATGGCCTTCGTCCGCCCAGCGTCCGTCAACCGATAACGCGCAGCGGCCTTGCGTCGTTGCCCGCGCATCAACCTGGGCGGGTTCTTGGCGGGTTTCTCCCCTATACTCCGCGCTCCTGGCCTCCTGGCCGTTACGCGTAGCGCATGAAGACACACCCAAAACACCAGCCCGTCGCCGTCGTCGGGGTCGCCGCCCTTTTCCCGGGATCGATCGACAAGGACGGCTTCTGGCGCGACATCCTGGCCGGCCGCGATCTCATCACGGACGTGCCGGCCAGCCACTGGCTGATTGACGATTACTACGATCCGGACCCGCGCGCGCGCGACAAGACCTACTGCAAGCGGGGCGCGTTTCTGCCTGAGGTGGATTTCGATCCCGTGGAGTGGGGCGTGCCGCCGTCGATTCTTCCGTCGACCGACACCAACCAGCTCCTGGCGCTCATCGTGGCGCAACAGGTGCTGGAAGACGCGTGCGGCGGTTCGTGGAAGGATCTGCCGCGCGACCGCGTGAGCGTGATCCTGGGCGTGACCTCGGCGCAGGAGCTGCTCGGCTCCATGGTGAGCCGACTGCAGCGACCGGTTTGGGTCAAAGCCCTGCGCGAGATGGGCCTGCCGGAAGACAAGGTCACCGACGCGTGCGAGCGCATCGCCGCCCACTACGTCGAATGGCAAGAGAGTTCTTTCCCTGGAATCTTGGGCAACGTCGTCGCGGGCCGCATCGCCAACCGACTGGATTTGGGTGGCACCAACTGCGTGACCGACGCGGCTTGCGCCAGCAGCCTCTCGGCCCTGTCCATGGCCATGGCCGAGCTGCACATGGGTCACTCGGACCTGGTCATCACCGGCGGGGCCGACACCATGAACGACATCTTCATGTACATCTGCTTCAGCAAGACGCCGGCGCTGTCGCCGACCGGCGACTGCCGGCCGTTTTCGGACAACGCGGACGGCACCTTGCTGGGCGAAGGCATCGGCATGGTGGCGCTCAAGCGCCTGGCCGACGCCGAGCGCGACGGGGATCGCATCTACGCCGTGGTGGCCGGCGTGGGCAGCTCGTCCGATGGCCGCACCAAGAGCATCTATGCGCCCGCGCCCGCGGGTCAGGCCAAGGCCTTGCGACGCGCGTACCAGGACGCGGGCTACGGTCCCGACACCGTGGAACTGGTGGAGGCGCACGGCACGGGCACCAAGGCCGGCGACGCGGCCGAGTTCGAGGGCCTGCGCACAGTCTTCGAGGAGAGCGGGCGCAAGGATCGCGGCTGGTGCGCCCTGGGATCGGTGAAGTCGCAGATCGGCCACACCAAGGCCGCAGCCGGGGCGGCTGGACTGTTCAAGGCGGTGATGGCGCTGCACCACCGGGTGCTGCCTCCGACCATCAAGGTGGATCGCCCGGATCCCAAGCTGAACGTCGAAGAAAGCCCGTTCTGCGTCAACACCGTGGCGCGGCCCTGGGTGCGCGACCGGAGCCACCCGCGCCGCGCATCGGTCAGCTCGTTCGGTTTCGGCGGATCGAACTTCCACGTGGCGCTACAGGAGTACGCTGGCCCAGGAAAGCGCGCCGCACGTGTGCGACCGGCCGGCGGCGAGGCTGTGTTGTTGAGCGGCGTCTCGGCCGAGGCCGTGGCCGCGCGCTGCCGCGAGCTGGCTGGCGATGCTGGACAGGTCGAGATGCTCGCGTTCCTCGCCCGCTCCACGCAAGAATCTTTCGACCCGTCAGCGCCGGCACGTCTGGCGGTGTTTGCCGAATCCAACGCAGATCTCGTCGGGAAACTTTCCAAGGCCGCGGAACTGCTGGCGGCAGGCCACAGCTTCTCGGTGCCAGGCGGAATCGATTTCTGCGCGGGGCCCGCGGAGGGCAGCGTCGGGTTTCTTTTCCCTGGCCAGGGCAGCCAGTCGTTGTACATGGGCGCAGATGTGGCCATGGCCAGCTCGACCGCTTTGGGCGTGTGGGATCGCGCAGCCGAGATCGACTTCGCGCCCGGCGTCCGTCTGCACGATGTCGTGTTTCCGCGGCCTGTGTTCGACGAGGGCGCACGCAGCGAGCAGCGCGCGCGCCTGACCGCGACCGAGTGGGCTCAGCCTGCGCTGGGCGCGGCCAGCCTGGCGTTGCTGGCGATCTTGCGCGAGGCGGGCGTGCACCCGGCGGCCGTGGCTGGGCACAGCTTCGGCGAGCTGACCGCCTTGTGCGCGGCCGGTGCGCTCGCGCCCGAGGATCTGTTGCGGCTGGCGCGGCGGCGCGGCGAATTGATGGCGGCAGCGCCGGCCGTGCCTGGCGCCATGACCTCGGTGGCAGCGCGGTGCGAGGACGTGCAGCCCCTGCTCGACGAGTGGAAGCTCGACGTGGTGGTGGCCAACCACAACAGCCCCAAGCAACTCGTACTTTCGGGCGCGACGGAAGCCATTTCCGAGGTGGAACGACGGCTGAGTGAAAAGGGCATGGCCGCGACTCGACTCGAGGTCGCGACCGCGTTCCACTCGTCGCTGGTCAGCCCGGCGGCGCAGCCGCTGCGCGAGTTCCTGGCCTCGGTGTCCCTGACCGCGCCGTCGATCCCGGTCTTTGCCAACACCAGCGCGGCGCCCTATCCCAGCGAGCCCGAGGCCATGCGCGATCTGCTGGCCCATCAGCTTGCCAGGCCGGTTCGCTTCGTCGAGCAGATCGAGGCCATGTACGCCTCCGGCGTGCGCACCTTTGTCGAGGTGGGGCCTGGCCGGGTGCTGACCGGGCTGGTCGGACACATTCTCAAGTCGCGCCCGCATCGAGCGATCGCGCTCGACCGCAAGGGACGGCCGGGCTGGGCCAGCCTGCAACAGGGGCTGGCGTTGCTGTCGGTCGCGGGCGTGGCGGTGGACTATGACCGACTGTGGGCCGAGTTCGCGCCGATGGCCGATCCGCGCACGCGCCGCAAGCCCGCCATGGCCCTGCCGATGAACGGATCGAGCTACGGGAAGATCTATCCGCCCGAGCAAGGAGCAGTCGCATTGCCCAAGCCCAACCCCCCGGCTTTTCTTGCCGAGCCCGCGACCGCTGGCGTGGCTCCGGCACCTTCCCTGCCTGCTGTCTTGGCGCCCGTCGCGGCTGCGCCGGCCAGCGGCGATCCGGCCGTGCAACTTGCCTGGGTTCGTGCCTTTCAAGAGAGCCAGCGTCAGACGGCCGAGGCCCACGCGGTTTTCCAGCGCAGCATGACCGAGTCGCACGCGGCGTTTCTGCGCGCGTCCGAGACTTCCCTTTCCAACCTGGCCAGTATGCTCGGCGGCGTCGCGGTCTTGTCGTCGCTGCCTGCGCCGGCCGAGCCGCCGGCCTGGGTGCCCGGCATCGTCCCGTCCGTCTCGTCGGTGATGGCCCCGCCGCCTCCGGCGATGGTCGTGCCGGCTGCGCCGCCTTCGCCTCCGGTGACGGCTCCCGCGCTCGCGCCGGCTGCGGCCCTGCCTGCGCCGACGGTTCCGCCGCGTGAAGCCCCGGTGGCTGCGGCTCCGGTCGCGATCTCTCTTGCCGACCTGCAGGCTCTCATGTTGAGCGTGGTGGCGGCCAAGACCGGATATCCGGCGGAGATGGTGGGCCTCGACATGGACCTGGAAACCGATCTCGGCGTCGATTCCATCAAACGCGTCGAGATCCTGTCAGCCGTCACGGAGAAGGCGCCCGGCCTGCCCGAGGTGAGCGCCGCGCGCATGGCCGGCATGCGCACCCTGCGGGAGATGGTCGCGTACCTGGGCGAGCAAGCCGGTGCTGCACCCGCCGCGAGTGAGGCCAGCGTCGCTTCGCAGGCGCCAGGCCGGCAGGTCGTCGTGGAGGTGTCACCGGTGCCGAGCCCGATGCCTGTCACTCAAACATCGATCGGGCGGTTCGCGCTGCGTGCAGTTGCCGCCCCGGCCTTGGGCCTGGGCACGCCGGGGCTTGTGGCCGCTCGCAGTCTGGTGGTCACTGACGATGGCGCTGGCGTGGGGGCAGCCCTGATCGACAAGCTCGGCGCCCGCGGCGCCAAGGCTCGGCTGGTCCGCGAGATCCCGGCCGACGCGGATGCGGTGATCTTCCTGGGCGGCCTGCGCGCCGCTCCGTGCATCGACGACGTGGTGGCTGTGAATCGCGAGGCGCTGCGCGCGGCCCGCGCGGTGGCGGGTCGCTTTGCCAAAGAAGGCGGAACCTTCGTGACCGTGCAAGATACCGGCGGCGACTTTGGCCTGTCGGGCTGCGAGCGCGCCTGGCTGGCAGGACCAGCGGCCCTGGCAAGAACCGCCGCCATCGAGTGGCCGTCGGCGCACGTGCGCGCCATCGACATCGACCGCGTGGGCCGTTCGCCCGACGAGGTGGCCGATGCCCTGTGCGCCGAGTTGCTCTCGGGCGGTGTCGAGCGCGAAGTCGGCCTTCCCATCGCAGGTGCGCGCGTGGTGTTGCAGACGGTTGCGGCGCCGTTGCCCGCCGTCTCGGCGTTGCCGCTCGATCCGCAGTCGGTTGTGGTGGTTTCCGGCGGGGCTCGCGGCGTGACCGCAGCTTGCACGATCGAACTGGCGCGCGCGGCCTGCTGTCGCTTCCTCTTACTCGGCCGCACGCCCATGGAGGACGAGCCCGCATGCTGCCGCGGCATCGAGAGCGATTCCGATCTCAAGCGCGTGCTGCTGGCCGAGGCCAAGGCCCGGGGCGAGATCGCCACCCCAGCCAAGCTGGGTAGCCGGGTGGCCGCCATCCTGGCCGTGCGCGAGATCCGCCGTACCCTGCGGGCCATCGGGACTGCCGGAGGCGAGGCTCGCTACGTGGCCGTCGACGTCAGCGATGCCGGCGCGGTGACCGAGGCGGTGGCGCAGGCTCGCGCGAACTGGGGTTCCATCACCGGCGTCATCCACGGCGCCGGCGCTCTGGCTGACAAGCTCATCGCGGACAAGACCGACGGCCAGTTCGCCAAGGTATTCCGCACCAAGGTGGTGGGACTGCGCGCGCTCCTCGATGCCACGGTCGACGACGAGCTGGCCTTCTTGCTGCTTTTCTCGTCGGTGGCCGCGCATTCCGGCAACCAGGGACAGGCCGACTATGCGATGGCCAACGAGGTGCTCAACAAGGTGGCTGCGCTCGAGCAGCGGCGGCGCGGGCCGCGCTGCCTGGTGCGGGCGCTGGGCTGGGGGCCGTGGGACGGCGGCATGGTGGACGCCTCTGTGCGCGCCCGCTTTGCCGGGATGGGCGTGCCCCTGATCTCGCTCGCGGATGGAGCCCGCCTCATGCATGACGAGCTGTGCGTGGCGGGCGATGCCGAGGTCGCGATTGGGGGCGCCGTGTCTGGACACGGCCTGGCCGAGCCGGCCACGTCGCTGAAGATCGAGGCCGAGATCGTCGTGGACCGGGAGCAGTGCGCTTTCCTCGACGGCCATCGCGTGCGTGGCACTGTGGTCGTGCCGGTTGCGCTGGTGCTGGAATGGTTTGCCCGCGCGGCGCGGGCCTGTCGTCCGGATTTGACCCTGGCTGCCTGCCGGGACGTCCAGGTGCTGCGAGGGATCCGCCTGGGCCGGTTCGACGAGGGTGCCGCCGAGCATTTCCTGTTGCGCGCGCGCCAGCTTTCCAACGGCCACGAGGCCACCATCGCCGTCGAGCTTGTGGCCGCGGATGGCAGCCGCCACTACGCCGCCATCTGTGAAATGAAAGAGCGGTCTCCGCTTCCCGACCGCACCCTGGCGCCACCCGACGATCTTCTTGCTTGGTCCGGCGCGATCTACGACGGCCAGGTTCTGTTTCACGGCCCAGCTTTCCAGATGATTCGTTCGGTCGATGGCATTTCCGACAGCGGGCTGACCGCTGCCATGGAAGGTGTCACGGCGCGGGATTGGCCCGGACCGTGGCAACTCGATCCCGCGCTGCTCGACGGTGGCTTGCAGGCGGCAGTGTTGTGGGCGCACCGCAAACTGGGCACGGCCTCTCTGCCCACCGCGATTGCCAGCCTGCACATCTATCACGCGGGTCCGGCGGTAGGGACCATCCGCTGTGTGCTGGCGGGCCGCGAGGCCTCACACGGGCGGGCCGTGTCCGACGTCGCGTTCTTGGCCGGCAACGGCAGCGTGGTGGCCGAACTGCGCGGCATCGAGGTGCACTCGCTCCCGCGCGACGAGCATCCCGCCGGTCCGCCCGAGGCACCGGCTCCGCGACGGCGCGCCGGGAACGGCTCGCTCGCCCGCTCATGAGCTTTGCGCCCATCGCCATCGTCGGGCAGGGCTGCGTCCTGCCGGGAGCGCTGTCGTCCGACGAGCTGTGGCGTCTGGTGCTGGAGGCGCGGGTCGCGATCGGGCCAGCGCCGGCCGGCCGCTGGGGCATCGATCCGGCGCTGGTCCTGGCCCGCAATGCCAAGGACACGCACGATCGGACGTTGCACGATCGCGGCGGATATGTGCAGGGGTTCGAGAAGGTGTTCGATCCCAAGGGCTTTGCGGTGCCGGCGGAGGAGATCGCCCATCTCGATCCGCTCTTCCACTGGTTGCTCCACGCCGGACGCGAAACCCTGCGCGAGGTCCGCTTTCGCCGCGACAGAGCCGGTGTGGTCGTCGGCAACCTTTCCTATCCCTCATCCTCGCTGTCGCGCTACGCAGAACGCTTTTGGATGGAGCGGTTCTGCGGCGAGCACGGGGTCAAGGAAACCCTCGACCGCCTGGGGCTGCCGGCGGTGGACCCGCGCAACCGCTTCATGTCGGGCTTGCCCGCGCACTTTCTCGCCCAGGCACTGGGCTTGGGCGGCGTCGCGTTTGCGCTGGATGCCGCGTGCGCTTCCTCGATCTACGCCATCAAACTGGCCTGCGATCTTCTGCACGACGGCCGCGCCGATCTGATGCTGGCCGGGGCGGTGAATCGCGCTGACGATCTCTTCATCCACCAGGGGTTCACCGCCCTGGGCGCACTCAGCCCGACCGGACGCAGCCGGCCCTTCCATGCCGAGGCCGACGGCCTGATTCCCGCCGAGGGCGCGGCCCTGGTGGCGCTGCGACGCCTTGAAGATGCTCGCGGCGACCGAGACCGCATTCTCGGCGTGATTCGCGGTATCGGCCTCGGCAACGACGGCCGCGGCCGCGGTCTGCTGGTGCCCTCGCAGGAAGGCCAGGTACGAGCCCTGCGCGCAGCCTATGCAGCCGCGGAGTTTTCGCCATCGGACATCTCTTTGGTCGAATGTCACGCTACCGGCACCGGCGTGGGAGATGCGGTCGAGATCCGCGCTCTGGCCGAGGTGTGCCCGGGCCGCCGCGAGCCCCTGCCCATCGGCTCGCTCAAGGCCAACCTGGGCCACCTGATCACCGGGGCCGGCGCGGCCGGCCTGCTCAAGGTTCTGGGCGCATTTCGCGCGGGGGTGTTGCCACCCACGCCCTCGCTCGACAACGTCACGCCGGTCCTCGACGGCACGCCGCTGCGCCCGTTGCGTGCGGCCGAGCCGTGGAACGATCCCGTCCCCCGGCGCGCGGCCATCAGCGCCTTTGGCTTCGGCGGCAACAACGCGCATCTGATCGTCGAGGAGCCTTCGGCCAGGGTGGCTCGCCCGCGCAGCAAGGCGGGTGCGGCGCCTCCCGGCGTGGGCATCATCGCCATCGGCGCAAGGGTCGCCGGCGGGAAGAGCGTAGCGGATTTCGCCGAGGCGCTCTTCACCGGGCAGTCGAAGTTGAAAGGCGACAGGGCGCCCGCCGACGAGGTGTCGCTGGCGCTGGCCGGCCTGCGTTTCCCGCCCAAGGATCTGGAAGAGACGCTGCCCCAGCAGCTGCTCGTGTTGGCTGCGGCGCGCGAGGCGGTGGAGCAAGTGGCCTCGACCCTGCCGCGCGAACGAACCTCGGCGATCGTGGGCATGCAGTGCGATGCCGAGATCGCGCGCCACGGGGCACGTTGGCGGGTGGCGGGTTGGGCCGAGACCCTGGGTGCGTCGAAAGACTGGGTGCCAGCAGCGCGCGATGGGTTCGTGCCCCTTCTCGGTGCGGCGGGCGTCATCGGGGCCATGCCCAACATCGTGAGCAACCGCCTGAACAGTCAGTTCGACTTCTGCGGGCCCAGTCTCAGCGTCAGCAGCGAGGAGCTCTCCGGCATTCGCGCCCTCCAGATCGCCCGGCGCGCCTTGGAACAGGGTGAGATCGACGCTGCGCTGGTGGGTGCGGTGGACCTGTCGGCCGAGTCCGTGCATCAAGCGGCCGCGGCGGCCTGCCTTTCCGCGGACCGGCAGCAGGGTGGCGATGCCGCCGTGGTGCTGGTGCTCAAACGACTGGACGATATCCGCCGCGACGGCGACCAGGTGCTGGCGGTTCTCGGCGACGAGCACGGCAGGAAGCCGGGCCTGAGTCTGGAAGACGGCGCGAGCGTGCGCGCGATGTTCGGCCATGCCCACGCGGCCTCGGGGCTGCTGGATGTGGCGGCCGCGGCACTCTGTTGCGGCCATCGCGTGCTGCCGGGTGCGCCGGGAGCGGGGCGGGTCGAGTCTTGGAAGCGGAAATCGCCGCTCAGCGTTTCAATCGTGACCCGAGCCCTGGGCG
>Ga0265330_10000404_pt1 | contig 29802 bp, 28 predicted proteins | sample 41919metaG_FD_202083 | JGI IMG/M metagenome (GOLD analysis project Ga0265330, IMG submission 202083) | Rhizosphere microbial communities from Carex aquatilis grown in University of Washington, Seatle, WA, United States - 4-19-19 metaG | ecosystem: Host-associated > Plants > Roots > Rhizosphere...
TGATAGTGCGGGTTCCCGTGTGAAAGTAGGTCATCGTCAGGCTCTTACAGCCCTGCCAAACCCCCTTGAATCTTCTAGGTTCAAGGGGGTTTCGCTTTTTTGGAAATCAAAGCAGCCTCCGGCAGAAGCAGTGCAGGCCTCTGATGCCGGGCACCTGATTACAGGGTCAAGGCCGCCCCATCGACAAATACCTTCAGTTCATGGCGTGCGAAGGCTTGCCAATACTCATTTCGGGTCAGCGGGGCCGTGACGATGATGGCGACTTTGTCGCTGGCTTGTGTTTCGTGCGCGAAATCCACTGACAGATCTTCGTCTGATAGATGGGCGGCAGAAAAGGGATGGCGGCGCTCGATGTAGTGCAGGTCCGTAGACGCGTGGGCCCACGTCATCACGTCCTTACCCTATGGCAACGCACGCTCCAGAGGCGAAGTCAGAAGGCCGGCGTGATGTGGGCGCTAATGGACGCAGCTCGCTGCGGCCTGGCTACTGCCTCCTCACATTGGGGATCTTTGCGGAGGGTGCTCAGCAACGGGCGCCTATCGCGATTGCCCGCAAGTATTGTCATATTATGAAAATATCATTTCTTGATATGAAAATTTGATCATGGACCACGCCAATCTTGGCGGGTCCGCTTGGCGCAATAATTTCGCAATGTGGAAAATGCATCGCAACATATTGATTCTGTGAAAATTAATTTAACTCTTCTATAAGACATAAGAGCTTGCATGGGTCTTATAGAAGACTTAAAGTGAAGCCATGCAGCGCCGACATGCGCCGTCGTTTTTTTAACCTTCATGGAGTCCACATGCCCCAATCATTCACCCAACAACTGAGCCGCGAACAGCAAATTGCTGCCCTGGAAAAAGACTGGGCACAAAGCCCCCGCTGGAAGGGCGTCAAGCGTGGCTACACCGCAGCCGATGTCGTTCGCTTGCGTGGCAGCCTGCAGCCTCAGTACACGCTGGCACAGCGCGGTGCCGAAAAGCTGTGGGAGAAGGTCAATGGTGGTGCCAAGAAGGGCTATGTGAATGCCTTTGGTGCTATCTCCGCCGGCCAGGCAATGCAGCAGGCCAAAGCAGGTCTGGAAGCCGTGTACCTCTCGGGCTGGCAAGTGGCTGCTGACGGCAACACGTCGGAAACCATGTACCCCGACCAGTCGCTGTACGCCTACGACTCGGTGCCTACCATGGTGCGCCGCATCAACAACACGTTCAAGCGTGCGGACGAAATCCAGTGGGCCCGTGGTCTTAACCCGGGCGATCAGGAATTCATCGACTACTTCCTGCCCATCGTGGCCGACGCTGAAGCTGGTTTTGGCGGCGTGTTGAACGCCTTTGAACTGATGAAGAACATGATTACCGCAGGCGCCGCCGGTGTGCATTTCGAAGACCAGCTGGCGGCCGTGAAGAAGTGCGGTCACATGGGTGGCAAGGTATTGGTGCCCACGCAAGAAGCCTGCGAGAAGCTGATTTCTGCCCGCTTCGCTGCTGACGTCATGGGTGTTCCCACCCTGATTCTGGCCCGCACCGATGCTGAAGCTGCCAATCTGATCACTTCGGACTACGACGCCAACGACAAGCCCTTCCTGACCGGCGAGCGCACGCAAGAAGGTTTCTACCGTGTCAAGAACGGTTTGGAACAGTCCATCAGCCGTGGTGTGGCCTATGCCCCCTACGCCGATTTGGTGTGGTGCGAAACGGGTGTGCCCGATATCGGCTTCGCCCGCGAATTCGCGCAAGCCGTGCTGGCAGCATGCCCCGGCAAGTTGCTGTCGTACAACTGCTCGCCCTCGTTCAACTGGAAGAAAAACCTCAACGACAAGCAAATCGCCTCGTTCCAGGAAGACCTGTCAGCGCTGGGCTACAAGTTCCAGTTCATCACGCTGGCCGGTATCCATATCAACTGGTTCAATACCTTCAAGTTTGCCAACGCCTACGCTGGCGGCGAAGGCATGAAGCACTACGTCAACATGGTGCAAGAGCCTGAGTTTGCAGCGCGCGAGCAGGGCTACACCTTCGTGTCGCATCAGCAAGAAGTTGGCGCGGGCTACTTCGACGACGTGACCACCGTGATTCAGGGTGGCTCGTCCAACGTGAAGGCGCTCACCGGTTCCACCGAAGAAGAGCAGTTTCACTGATTTTTTCTCCCGGGATGTAAAAAGGTCCGCAGCGTTCGTTGCGGGCCTTTTTTTGTACCGGTTAAAATGAAGTGCTGAATCCACCAACAAGGGCAAGAAAGGCGCTTTGGTTATGACACCGCGAACTACACCGGAGATGGTCGCCAGCCGCTGAGGCTGGCTGTTCGCGCCTGTACAGGATTTGACTTTCACCTGAAAAGCGCGGACATGGTCCGCGCTTTTTGCTTTGACAGGCGCAGCGTTGCTTACTCCCAGGATTTGACAAGGATTTCCATGATTCACATCACCCTTCCCGACGGCTCGCAGCGCGAGTATCCGGGCCCCGTCACTGTTGGCGAAGTGGCTGCCTCAATCGGTTCAGGCCTTGCCAAGGCAGCCCTGGCGGGCAAAGTGGGCGACAAGGTGGTCGATACCAGTTATCTGATCAGCCAGGACAGTCCGCTTTCTATCGTGACGGCAAAGGATGCCGAAGGGCTGGATGTAATTCGCCACTCGACGGCGCACTTGCTTGCCTATGCAGTCAAGGAGCTTTTTCCGGATGCCCAGGTCACGATTGGCCCGGTAATTGAAAATGGTTTCTTTTACGACTTTGCGTACAAGCGCCCGTTCACGCCAGAGGACCTGGAGACCATCGAAAAACGCATGACCGCTCTTGCAGCCAAGGACGAGCCGGTAGTTCGTCGTGTGCTGCCACGCGACGAAGCAGTAGCGTATTTCAAAGGCATTGGGGAGCATTACAAGGCGGAGATTATCGCCAGCATCCCCAGTAGCGAGGATGTCAGCCTTTACCGAGAAGGTGCTTTCGAGGATCTGTGCCGCGGCCCCCACGTCCCGAGCACGGGCAAGCTCAAACATTTCAAACTGATGAAAGTGGCGGGTGCGTATTGGCGCGGCGACCATCGCAACGAGATGCTGCAGCGCATCTACGGCACGGCCTGGGCAACCAAGGAGGAGCTTGCGCAATACCTCACGATGCTGGAAGAGGCCGAGAAGCGCGACCACCGCAAGCTGGGCCGCGAGCTGGATTTGTTCCACATCGACGAACATTCGCCTGGGACGGTGTTCTGGCATCCGAAGGGATGGACGCTGTGGCAGGAAGTGGAGCAGTACATGCGCCGCGTCTACCAGAACAACGGCTACCAGGAAGTCAAAGGCCCGCAGATTCTGGACAAGACGCTCTGGGAAAAGACCGGGCACTGGGACAAGTACCGCGAAAACATGTTCACGACCGAATCGGAAAAGCGCGAGTACGCACTCAAGCCGATGAACTGTCCGGGGCATATCCTGATCTTCAAGCAGGGCATCAAAAGCTACCGGGATCTGCCGCTGCGCTACGGTGAGTTTGGCCAGTGCCACCGCAACGAGCCGACAGGCGGTCTGCACGGCATCATGCGTGTACGCGCCTTCACGCAAGACGACGGGCATATCTTTTGCACCGAAGACCAAATTCTTCCGGAATGCACCGCCTACACCGCTTTGCTTCAGAAGGTGTACAAAGATTTTGGATTTGAGAACATCATCTACAAGGTCGCTACGCGCCCCGACGCGCGTATTGGCTCTGATGAAAGCTGGGACAAAGCAGAAGCAGCGCTCATCAGCAGCCTTGACGCCTCGGGCTGCGCGTACGAAATTTCGCCGGGCGAGGGGGCGTTCTATGGGCCCAAGATTGAGTACACGCTCAAGGATGCCATCGGGCGCCAGTGGCAGTGCGGCACGATCCAGGTCGATTTCTCCATGCCAGAGCGCCTGGATGCCGAGTACGTCGGGGAGGATGGCAACCGACATCGGCCTGTCATGCTGCACCGTGCCATCGTCGGTAGTCTGGAGCGTTTTATTGGTATCCTCATCGAGCAGCACGCTGGAGCCTTGCCCGCGTGGTTGGCGCCTGTGCAAGTCGGTGTGCTCAATATTACCGATGCGCAGAGCGACTACTGTCGTGAAATTGCCGAAAAGATCCAGCAAGCGGTGCCCCAGCACCCGCTGCGCGTGGCGCTGGATCTACGGAACGAGAAGATTACGTATAAAATACGTGAGCATTCGTTGCAAAAGTTGCCCTTTATCCTCGTTGCTGGCGAGAAAGAGCGTGCAGCCGGAGCCATTGCCGTGCGCGCCCGAGGCAACAAGGATCTCGGGGTAATGCCAGTCGATGATTTCATTCGACTTCTTACCAGCGCAGTTGCCGAAAGAACTTGAGACTTTCTGATGCCAGCCGCTTTGCGGCCGTGTTTGGCTGGTCTTGGGATTCTTAAATTCAACACAAGAGGTGAAAACCATAGCTACTGAATTTCGTGATCGTCGCCACCGTGAAGAGCGCAAGCACCGCCTGAACCGTGAAATCATGGCCCCGGAAGTCCGTTTGTCGGGCCCCGAGAACGAGCCTTTGGGCGTTGTGAGCCTGATGGACGCTTTGCGCATGGCGGGGGAGCTGGATGTGGACCTTGTGGAAATTTCCGCAACGGCCAACCCACCTGTTTGCCGTCTTATGGACTATGGCAAGTTCAAGTACATCGAACAAAAGCGTGCGGCGGAAGCGAAGGCCAAGCAGACGGTCATCGAGATCAAGGAAATCAAGTTCCGCCCCGGCACCGATGACGGCGACTACAACATCAAGTTGCGCAACATTCGGCGGTTTCTTGCTGAGGGTGACAAATGCAAGATTACGCTGCGTTTTCGTGGCCGTGAGATCACGCACCAGGACCTCGGCCTGGCGTTGCTCAATCGGCTGCGTGACGATTTGGGGGACACGATTCTCGTGGAGCAGTTTCCCCGGCTTGAAGGCCGGCAAATGATCATGATGATTGCGCCGGCACGCAAGAAGACTGCGGCTGCGCGATCGGCTGAGGTAACTGCTGGTTCGGACGTGAACGCAGCCTGACCATAGATTTGAGATTTTGATCCACCCAGGTTCGCCTGGGTAGATCAAAAAAATGGAGATCGGTGTTGCCGCTGTCCTGGACCGGATGCAAAACCGGTCAAAAGAAGTGTCTCGGGGCCAACAAGCTTGCAAGCTGTTTTGCAGGCGCCTCACGAGCACAATAAAAGGAGCATTTCCATGCCCAAAATGAAGACCAAGAGCAGCGCAAAGAAGCGCTTTCGCGTTCGCCCGGGTGGTACCGTCAAGCGCGGCCATGCCTTCAAACGTCACATCCTGACCAAGAAGACCACCAAGAACAAGCGCCATCTGCGTGGCATCACGTCTGTCCATGAGACCAATATGGGTCACATGGCGCAGATGCTGCCCTTCGCTGGCTTGTAATCAACGGACGAACAAGGAGTACTCACATGCCTCGCGTCAAACGTGGTGTAACGGCTCACGCCCGTCACAAAAAAGTTCTGGCCCTCGCCAAGGGTTTTCGCGGTCGCCGCGGTAATGTCTTCCGGATCGCCAAACAAGCGGTCATGAAGGCTGGGCAATATGCCTACCGTGACCGTCGTGCCAAGAAGCGCGTGTTCCGTCGCCTCTGGATTGCCCGTATCAACGCTGGAGCCCGTGAACTGGGTCTGACCTATAGCCAGTTCGCCAACGGCCTGAAGAAGGCATCCATCGAGATCGACCGCAAGATGCTGGCCGATCTGGCTGTGCACGACAAGGCTGCCTTTGGCAGCATTGTGGAGCAGGTCAAGGCCAAGCTGGCTGCTTGAGCGTAGCGGCTTGCTATTTTATAGATAGCTTGTAACGCAATCATGACAAGGGCTAGGGCTTGAAAGGGCGCTAGCCCTTGTTTCTTTTTCAAGAGCACTTATGAACGATCTGGATTCCTTGGTAGGTGCCGCGCAGCAGTCCTTTGCTGCGAGTGGCACACCGGCCGATCTCGAAAATGCCAAGGCGCAGTTCCTGGGCAAGTCGGGGCGCATGACAGAACTCATGAAGGGCATGGCGCAGCTCTCGCCCGACGAGAAGAAATCGCGCGGTGCGGCCATCAACCTCGCCAAACAAGCCATAGAGGCTGCTTTGACGGCCCGGCGGCAGGCTTTGGCCGACGCCGAGCTCAATGTCCAGCTGCACGCCGAAGTTTTGGATGTGACGCTGCCTGGGCGCCAACGCGGGCAGGGCGGGCTGCATCCGGTATCGCTGACCTTGGAGCGCATCGAGAGCATCTTTGGCTCTATGGGGTTCGAGGTGGCCGATGGTCCGGAAATCGAGACCGATTGGTTTAATTTCACGGCGCTCAATACACCCGAAGACCATCCAGCACGCTCCATGCACGACACCTTCTATCTGGAAGGCGGGAGCGAGCACGCGCCCCATTTGCTGCGCACGCACACCAGTCCGATGCAGATTCGCCATGCGATCGCGCACGTCAAGCGCCACCGCGCCGCAATCGATGCCGGCCAGCCCATGCCGGAAATTCGCGTCATTGCGCCTGGTCGCACTTACCGTGTGGACAGTGATGCCACGCATTCGCCCATGTTTCACCAGTGCGAGGGGTTGTGGATCGGCGAGAACGTCAGTTTCAAAGACTTGAAGTACATCTTTACCGCGTTCTGCCGCACTTTTTTCGAGGCAGACGACCTGGTGCTGCGCTTTCGCCCCAGTTTTTTCCCGTTCACCGAGCCCAGTGCCGAAATTGACATTCAATTTCCAAGTGGGCCGCTTGCCGGTCGTTGGCTGGAAGTGGCCGGGTCAGGCCAGGTACACCCCAACGTGGTGCGCAACATGGGGCTCGATCCCGAGCGCTTCATAGGTTTCGCCTTTGGAATGGGCTTTGACCGCTTGACCATGCTGCGCTATGGGGTGAATGATTTGCGGCTCTTCTTTGACGGCGATATCCGCTTCTTGTCGCAATTTCAGTGATGTGCAAGGACGCTTTCCACTGCCCTGAGATCAGCGCACCAGCGCTCTTTTGACGAACGAAAAATTTCCTCATGCAATTTCCTGAATCGTGGCTGCGCCAATTCTGCAATCCGCCCTTAAGCACGCAAGAGCTTGCCGATACCCTGACCATGGCCGGCATGGAAGTCGAAGAACTGCGGCCGGTCGCTTCCCCTTTCACCGGTGTGGTGGTAGGCGAAATCCGTGAGGCGGTGCAGCACCCCGATGCCGACAGGTTGCGCATTTGTCAGGTGGATATTGGCCAAGCGCAACTGCTCAACATCGTCTGCGGAGCACCCAATGCGCGTGTTGGCATCAAGGTGCCCTGCGCTGTCGTGGGGGCGCAGCTACCACCCGGAGAAGATGGCAAGCCATTTGTGATTCGCGTAGGCAAGCTGCGTGGGGTGGAAAGCTACGGCATGTTGTGTTCTGCCAAGGAGCTCACGCTGTCCGACGACCACGGTGGGCTGCTGGAACTCGCTCCTCAGGCGCCTCTGGGTGCCAATATCCGCGACGTGCTGGCGCTGGACGACACCTTGTTCACACTCAAACTGACGCCCAATCTGGCGCATTGTCTGAGCGTCTTCGGGGTGGCGCGTGAAGTGGCTGCACTGACCGGTGCCCCACTCACACAGCCAGCCATTGGCGCAGTTTCCGCAAATAGTTCGGATACCTTGCCGGTCAAGATCAGCGCGCCCGACCTCTGCGGACGGTTTTCCGGTCGTATCGTTCGCCGTGTCAATCCATGTGCCACCACTCCTGCGTGGATGGTGGAGCGCTTGGCACGTTGTGGGCAGCGCAGCGTCTCGCCGCTGGTGGATATCTCGAACTACGTGATGTTCGAACTGGGGCGGCCTTCGCACATTTTTGATCTGGGAAAAATCCACGGCGGTCTTGACGTTCGCTGGGCACGCGTGGGTGAAAGACTGGCCTTGCTCAATGGCAGCACGGTGGATCTGGACGAGCGCGTGGGCGTGATTGCAGACGAAGTGCAGGTCGAATCCCTTGCCGGCATCATGGGTGGCGATGCGACGGCCGTCTCTGACGACACGCAGGATATTTACATCGAGGCGGCCTTTTGGTGGCCTGCAGCAGTGGCCGGCCGCTCGCGGCAGTTTCGCTTCGCCACCGAGGCAGGGCATCGCTTCGAGCGTGGGGTAGACCCCGAGCATACAGCCCTGCACATCGAGCGCATCACGCAACTGGTGCTGGATATTTGCAGCACGCCCGAGACGGTTTGTGGCCCGGTCGATGACCAACAGCCACGTATGCCACAGCGCCCCCCGGTGAGCCTTCGTGTCTCCCGGGCGGCCAAGGTGATCGGCATGCCGCTCTCGCAAGCCCAATGCGCCGAGGTGCTGACACGGCTTGGTCTTGAGGTTGCCGAATCGGCCGACGTGCTGACCGTCACACCGCCGCTCTACCGGTTTGATTTGGCGCTTGAAGAAGACCTGATCGAAGAGATTGCGCGGATCGTGGGGTACGGGCAATTGCCCGATACGCCGCCGCTAGCGCCTGTCACGCCAACGCTGCGCGAGGAACGCAGGCGCAGTCCCTTCGCCTTGCGGCGTCAAATCGCCTCGCTTGGTTACCAGGAAACGATCAATTTCAGCTTTGTCGACGAGAGCTGGGAGCGGGAGCTGACTTCCAACACGGCCCCGATCCGTTTGCTCAATCCAATCTCATCCCAAATGAGCGTCATGCGCTCGTCCCTTCTAGGTTCCTTGCTACAGGTTCTGAAGTACAACGCAGACCGACGGGCAGAGCGGGTGCGGGTCTTCGAGATTGGCCGCATCTTCTTGCGCGACACATCCGTGCAGGACTCTGATACCAGCGTGGCGGGTTATCACCAGCCTCAGCGCGTCGCCGGTCTCGCCTTCGGCCCTGCCGACGGTGTCCAATGGTCGGTTGGCTCGCGCAATGTCGATTTCTTCGATATCAAGGGCGACGTCGAGGCATTGTTAGCACCGCGCGTCCCGGTGTTTGAGGCCGCAGAGCATCCGGCCATGCACCCAGGCCGTTGTGCTCGGGTTTTGGTCGACGGTCATGCGGTGGGGCATGTGGGCGAATTGCACCCCAAATGGCGCCAGACCTGGGGGTTGACCCAGGCACCCGTGATGTTCGAGCTGGAACTTGGCCCGGTGCTCAGCCGCACAGTGCCAGTGTTCCGTCCGGTTGCACGGCACCAGGTGGTAGAACGCGATATCGCGGTCGTGGTGAACGAGCGCGTCATCTACGCGCAGATCAAGGACACCATCGCCAGTGCGGTGGATGCCGGTTTGCTGCGCGATGTGGTCTTGTTTGACGTCTTCCGGCCCAAGCTGGGCAAGTCTGGCGAGCTTGCAGCGCCTGGCTCGCTTGCCGTGGGAGAGAAGAGCATGGCGATTCGACTGGTGCTTGGGGGGGAAACCTCGCTGACCGAGTTGCAGATCGATACGGCGGTGCAGGCGATCGTCGAGCAACTGGGTCTGCGCCACGGCGCTCGCCTGCGGGCCTAGGAGACGTACGATGCAACGCATCGAATTTTCAGTGGAGAGCCTGGAAACACCCGCGCTCACCAAGGCGCAGCTTGCCGAGCTCTTGTTTGACCAGATCGGGTTGAACAAGCGGGAGTCCAAAGACATGGTGGACGCGTTTTTCGATTTGATTGCGCGCAGCCTGGTGGAGGGGGACGACGTCAAGCTATCTGGATTTGGCAATTTCCAGATTCGCACCAAGGCACCCCGCCCAGGTCGCAATCCACGCACGGGTCAAGCCATTCCCATTGGTGAGCGCCGGGTGGTGACTTTTCATGCCAGTAGCAAGCTCAAGGAACAAATTCAGGGGCATTCCTCCTCGGAGTGAAACAACTTCTGCGTTGTCGGGCCGTTACAACGCATGGCGCAACGGATGCGTCTGCTGTAGGCTACAAGGTTTATCGCATCTCGCGCGCGGTGGCGCGCTCGTTTCATGGGATCTGCGCTTCCTTCCATACCAGCCAAACGCTATTTCACCATTGGTGAAGTAGCCGACTTGTGCGCTGTCAAGCCGCATGTACTGCGCTATTGGGAGCAGGAATTCACACAATTGCGCCCCATGAAGCGCCGCGGTAACCGGCGCTATTACCAGCACCATGAGGTGCTGATGATTCGTCGCATACGGGATCTGCTCTACGACCAAGGCTTCACGATCAGCGGCGCCCGCAATCAGCTTCAAGACGGCGCGCAGGCGCAGTCCTTCGCCGGTGATCCGCTGCAAGGCTCCTTGGATGCGAGCCATGCATCGCAACCTGATCCCAATGGCCCAGCCCACCAGGCAGCACTTCCTGCCGACCTCGAAGCGGTACGCCGGGAATTGTTTGAAATCCGAGGCATTCTGTCGCTAGCAGCATGATTTGGACCTATAATTCGAGACTGTTCGGCGTGTGGCGCAGCCTGGTAGCGCACTTGCATGGGGTGCAAGGGGTCGAAGGTTCGAATCCTTTCACGCCGACCAATAATTTGACTAGAGGCAACGGGTCACAGCAGCAATGCTGTGACCCGTTGTTATTTTCAGCTCAGGTAGTACCGATAAGCTGACCGGGGTTGGAGGAACACCAGTGGACAAGCACTTTCTGACACCTCTTTTCTCACCGGAATCCATCGTCGTTTTCTCCGGTGATTTTGCACGCGAGGAGAGCCAGATCCCGCAAGGCAGGTTGCTTCGCGAAGCGATCAGTGCACAGCGCTTCGGCGGCCGCTTGCAGTTTCTCGACATCGAAACCACGGGCACTCTGGCCGATCTGGCACAGGCGCGCGCCGACCTGGCCATCATTGCGCTGCCTCCGAAAGATGTGCCGGCGGCGTTGGAGGTGGCGGGACGCATGGCATGTCGCGCAGCGTTGGTCATCTCTAGCGGCATGGGGCAGGACGAAGCGGCGGTGTTGGCCAAGATTGCCCATCGCGAAGGGGTGTACCTGCTGGGGCCTAATTCCCTTGGGTTTCAGCGTCCTGCGCTCGGGCTCAACGCCAGTGTGGCAGGGCCACTGGCCCGCCAGGGGTCTCTTGGCTTGGTGTCGCAGTCTGGGGCGCTGACGGCATCCATCCTGGACTGGGCGGCCCAGAATGCCGTGGGATTTTCGTCCGTCGTCTCGGTGGGGCCGAACACGTCGGTGGACAGTGCCCAAGTGCTGGACTATCTGGCCAGCGATCCACAGACGCACAGCATCGTTGTCTATCTAGAGGGCATCTCCAACGCGCGCAGCTTCATGAGTGCATTGCGCTCCGCGGCCAACGCCAAGCCCGTGGTCGTTCTCAAGGCGGGTAGAAAACCTGCGGGCAATGCTGCGGCACAGACCCACAGCGGCGCTATCGTCGGCAGCGACGATGTGTTCGACGCCGTGCTGCGCCGTGCGGGTGCCGTGCGCGTGCGGTCGTTTGTAGAGCTTTTTTCGGCAGCCAAGTGCCTGGCATCGCGCTACCGGCCTGTGGGCCGGCGACTTGCTATCGTGACCAATGGCGGCGGGCCGGGGGTTCTGGCAGCCGATTGGGTCAACGAGATTCTTCTGGACCTGGGCCGTCTGTCGCCCGAATCCATTGCAGCCTTGCAGCCTCAGTTGCCGCCGCTCGCTTCCTTGTGCGATTTGATCGATTTGTCGGAAGAGGCCGGCCCCGAGCATTTCCGCCTTGCGGTGGAAGCAGCGAGCCGTGATCGGCAAATTGACGGTGTGTTGGCCATTTACTCGCCCAAGATAGGTGTGGATGCCACGGCGGTGGCGCAGGCGGTCGTTGAAGCCAAGCGCCAAATGAGCAAACCGCTGCTCTCGTGCTGGATGGGCGACAGCTCCGTGGTGGCGGCTCGCGCTGTCTTGGTCGAGGCCGCCATTCCCAGCTTTCGCACACCGGAAGCTGCCGTGGGCGCTTTCGGCAATATTGCGTCGTTTTACCAAAACCAGCAGTTGCTGCAGCAAACGCCGCCACCGTTGACCACTTTGGCGAAACCGGACATCGAGGGGGCTCGGCTGGTCATCGAAGGTGTGCTGGCCGAGCGGCGCAAGGTGCTCACCGAGATGGAATCGAAGACGCTGCTGGCCGCATTCCACATTCCGGTGACCAACACCATTCTGGCTCGCAGTGCCACCGAAGCGATGATGATCGCAACACAACTGGGTTTTCCGGTGGCGCTCAAGATCGACTCGCCCGACGTCAGCCACAAGTCGGATGTGCAGGGCGTGGCGCTCAACATCATGAGCGGCGCCAATGCCCGGGACACCTATACCGATATGGTGCAGCGGGTCCAACAGCTGCTACCCAACGCGCGCATCAACGGCGTGACGGTGCAGAAGATGGCGCGCAGCCGGCGTGGCCGCGAAGTGTGTATTGGTTTGGTGACCGACGATCCCTTCGGCCCGGTGATCACTTTTGGCGCTGGTGGCACCATGATCGAACTGATCGACGACCGCGCCATGGAGCTTCCGCCCCTTAACCAGTTCCTGGCGCGCCGGCTCATTGAGCGCTCTCGTGTTGCCGAAACCCTTGAGGAGTGGCGCGGAGCAAGCGCGGTGGACCGCAATGCGCTGGAACAGGTGCTGCTGCGCGTTTCCGAAATGGTGTGCGAGCTCCCGCAGCTGCGCGAAATGGATATCAATCCGCTGATCGTCGATGCCTCCGGCGTCATTGCGGTGGATGCGCGCATCGTGATCGACCATGCGCCACAGGTCAGCGGCAGCGCAGCGCATTACAGCCATCTGGCCATCCTGCCGTACCCGGCACGCTTTCGCCAGGTCTGGCCGCTCAATGGTGGTGGCGAATACACGGTGCGCCCGATACGTCCTGACGATGCGCAGATGCTCCAGGCCTTGGTGCAGAGCCTGTCGTCTGAGAGTCGCTATTTCCGCTTCATCTCCTCGATGGCACAACTGCCTTCCAGTATGTTGGCGCGGTTCACCTTGATCGACTACGACCGGGAAATGGCGCTGGTAGCCGTGTTCAAGCAACGCGCGCCGGGCGCGGATGGGGAAATGGTGGAGACCGAGCGCATTGTCGGCGTATCGCGCTACATCACCAATCCGGACCACAGTAGCTGTGAATTTGCGCTCGTGGTCGCGGATGATTTCAGTGGCCGCGGCCTGGGTTCGCGCCTGATGCTCAGCATCATGGACGTAGCGCGTGAACGTGGTTTGAGCGAAATGGAAGGCCTGGTCCTGGCCAACAACCCTAGCATGCTCAAGCTTATGCGCAGCCTGGGTTTTAGCGTCAAGGCCTTTGCGGAAGACCCTGACTTCAAGCTCGTCAGCCACGCGCTCTGAGCGCAGGCCACCTTTCAGCCTATGGTCATCAGGCTGGCGTTGCCGCCGGCTGCTGCAGTATTCACGCTGAGCGAGCGCTCCAGCACCAATCGATCCAGGGCGATGGCCGTCTCGCCAGGTGCGAGGCCCTGCAGCAGAACTATTGGCCCCTGGCGCTTGGCCAGGATTTCGCAGCTGCGCTGCAGGTCGGTGCTTGTTCCATGTTGCAGTACCACGTTGAGTGCCGGTGCCTCCAGCACGCCAGCGGCAGCCAGCGTGATCTGCTCTTGTATGGACGCCGGCAGTTGCTCGCGCAAGCGCGTTGCGGCGGCCCCCTCCCACAATGCTTGGGAACCCACGGCGAGTACAGCAGCAAGCTGCGTTAGCAAGTCGTCGTCTTGGGTTGCCAGGCAACCCGTGATGGCACGCGGCAGCACTGAATAGACATTGCGCTCGCCCGTGGGGCCAGGCAAGGCCAGAGAGGCTCCCGCAGGTGACTGGGCTGCAAACATCTGGCAACTGGTTGCCAGCGCGGAGCGGCCTGTGGCCGTCGCCCATTGCAGCAGGGCATTGAGCGGGGCCAGAGCAGCGGGAGCGTCTTCTGTTTCTGTATCAGGGCCGAAAATCGTGCTGCGGGCGCTGCCGGGTGCTTGCGCGACCAGCCGACGCAGGTACAGCGGCCCACCGGCTTTGGGGCCGGTACCTGACAAGCCTTCGCCACCAAAGGGCTGCACGCCCACCACAGCGCCCACCATATTGCGGTTGACGTAGGCGTTGCCGGCGTGCGTGCGCGCCAGCACCTGCGCAATGGTTTCGTCGATGCGCGTGTGTACCCCCAGCGTCAAGCCGTAACCCGTGGCATTGATGTCTTCGAGCAACCGGGGCAGGGCAGTGCGCGCATAGCGCACCACATGCAGCACGGGGCCAAACACCTCGCGCTCCAGTTGGCCGATGCTTTGCAGTTCGATCAGCGTGGGCGAGACGAAGGTGCCGGGGCCTGCGTGTGCCGAATCGTGTGACTGAAACACCGTGCAGCCGCGCGCGCGCATGGCGTCGATGTGTGCCTGAATGCCGGCTTGCGCCTCGGCGTCGATGACGGGGCCGACGTCGGTGGCCAGCAGGGCCGGATTGCCCAGCCGCAGTTCGCCCATCGCACCGCGCAACATGGGCAGCAGGTGGGGGGCAGCGTCTTCTTGGATGCACAGCACCCGCAGGGCCGAGCAGCGCTGGCCCGCACTGTCGAAGGCAGAGGCAAGGATGTCGACCACAGCCTGTTCGGCCAGCGCTGAGGAATCCACCACCATGGCGTTCTGGCCACCGGTTTCGGCAATCAGCGTCACTGGCCGGCCTGCGCTGTCGAGCCGCCCTGCCAGCGTGTGCTGGATGGCGTGGGCCACCTGGGTGGACCCGGTGAAGACCACGCCCATCACGCGTGGGTCAGCAACCAGCGCTGCGCCGACGGTCTCGCCACGCCCAGGCAACAACTGCAGCGCGGCGCGCGGTACGCCCGCCCGCCACAGCAGCCGAACCGCCTGCGCGGCAATCAGTGGGGTTTGTTCCGCCGGCTTGGCGATCACGCAGTTGCCGGCGGCCAGCGCGGCACACACCTGCCCCGTGAAAATGGCAAGCGGAAAGTTCCAGGGGCTGATACAGACCACGGTGCCCAGCGCTTGCGCTTGAGCGTGCGCCTGCGAGGGTGCCAGGGTGCTGCTGGCCTGGGTCGCGTAGTAGCGCAGGAAATCAATCGCTTCACGCACTTCGGCAATGGCATTGGCGGCGCTTTTACCGGCCTCGCGTACCAGCAGGGCAATGAGGGCCGGCATGTCGGCCTGCACCAGGTCGGCAGCTTGCAGCAGGGCCTGGGCGCGCTCTGCGGCCGGGGTGGCACGCCACGCTTGACCGTCAACCTGGGCGAGCGCAAGCGCATGCTCAACGTCCTGCAGGCTGGCTTCCTGCACCTCGCCTACGGTGTCGCTCGCATCGGCCGGGTTCGGCACGGCTAGCCGAGCGCCTTCGGCCACGTCACAGGCGAGCAGCGGGCCGGCCTGCCAGCGGTGGCTGCGCGAGTCCTGCAGGGCGGTGTCCAAGTCCGCCAGAACCTGCTCGCTGGCCAGGTCCAGCCCGGCAGAGTTGCGCCGCGCTTGGCCGTACAGCGCCCAGGGGTGCGCGATGCGTAGGTGGGCAAGCGCGGCAGCGCCCTCTATGGCCGCCGCCGCGTCCACCGTGTCGACAGGGTCGCGCACCAGTTCGTCCAGGGCGATGCTCTCGTCGGCAATGCGGTTCACGAACGAGGTGTTGGCGCCGTTCTCCAGCAACCGGCGTACCAGGTAGGCGAGCAGGGTTTCGTGTGTGCCCACCGGGGCATAGACGCGGCATGGCCGGCCCAGGCCCCCTTGGCTGACGGGGCGCAGGACCTGTTCGTACAGCGGCTCACCCATGCCATGCAGGCATTGGAATTCGTATTGGTCGGGGCGGTAGGTGGCCGGCTCCGCCATTTCATAGATGGCTGCCAGCGTATGGGCATTGTGCGTGGCGAACTGCGGGAAAACGGCGTCGGGCGCCGCTAGGAGCTTGCGGGCGCAGGCGATGTAGGAGACATCGGTGTGCGCTTTGCGCGTGTACACCGGGAAGTCGCTCAAACCATCGACCTGGGCGCGTTTGATTTCGCTGTCCCAGTAAGCGCCCTTCACGAGCCGAATCATCAAGCGGCGCCCGCTCTGGCGCGCCAGGGCAATCACTTCGTCGACCACGGCAGGGCAACGCTTCTGGTACGCCTGAATGACGAAACCCAGCCCGTTCCAGCCTGCCAGCGCCTCCTCGTGGCACAGGCGTTGCAGCAGTTCTAACGAGAGCTCCAGCCGCTCGGTCTCTTCGGCATCGATGTTCAGGCCAATGTCGTACTGGCGCGCCAGCGTGGCCAGGGACACAAGTGTTGGGTACAGCTCGGCATGGACGCGCTGCGATTGGGCTCGCACATAGCGCGGGTGAAGGGCCGAGAGTTTGATGGAAATGCCCGGCCCTGCGTAAATGCCGCGGTCACCCGAGGCCTGGCCGATGGCGTGGATGGCGGCTTCGTACGCCGCCAGGTAGCGCTCGGCGTCTGGTTGCGTCAGTGCGGCCTCGCCCAGCATGTCGTACGAAAAGCGAAATCCTGCTGCTTCGCGCGCGCGGGCGTTGGCGAGCGCCTCTTTGATGGTCTCTCCGGTGACAAACTGTTCGCCCATCATGCGCATCGCCATGTCCACGCTCTTGCGAATCAAGGGCTCGCCACCCTTGGCGGTGAGCCGGGTGAGCAATGAGGACAGGGTCTTTTCGCTGTGCGTAGCCACCAGCTTGCCGGTCAGCAGCAGGCCCCAGGTGGCCGCGTTGACAAACAGCGAGGGGCTCTTGCCCAGATGCGCTTCCCACTGGCCGTTGCCGATCTTGTCGCGGATCAGCGCGTCGCGCGTGGCCTTGTCCGGAATGCGCAGCAAGGCCTCGGCCAGGCACATCAGGGCCACGCCTTCCTGTGAAGAAAGCGAGAACTCCTGCAGCAGGCTTTGCACCAGCCCGGCGCGCCCGGCGCCGCCTTTGCGGTCGCGCAGCGTGCCCGCAAGGCGGCGGGCCAGGGAGTGAATCCGATCTGCCGTTGCGGCGTCGCTGCGTGCCAGCACCAGCAGCGGCGCGAGCGCTTCGGGTTCGGGGGCCCGGCACAGCGCCTGCAGTGCTGCGTGCTGCAAGACGCCCACAGGCGCGCGGGGAGCAAAGGGTTCAGACAGGTTGGGCATGGTGCGAGGTCAGAAGGACAAGGAATGGCGCATCATGCGTCACAGGCGAGAGAATAAAATTTCGAATTTGCAAACTGCAACAGTGAATAAAACCAACATGGCAGAAGAAAAAAACGAAATAGACAAAATAGATAGAAAAATCCTCTCGATTCTTCAAGAGGATGGGCGCATCTCCAATCTGCGCCTTTCCGAGCAAGTGGGTTTGTCGCCCACTGCGGTGCTCGGCCGGGTGCAGCGCCTCTCGCGCGACGGGTATGTGCTGGGCTATGAGGCGCGGCTCAACCCGCTCAAGTTGGGCGCCGCGATGCTGGTGTTTGTCGAGGTGCTGCTCGACCGCACCACGCCCAACGTGTTCGAGCAATTCAATGCCGCGGTGCAGGTACGCCCGGAAATCATGGAGTGCCATATGGTGGCCGGGGGCTTCGACTATTTGCTCAAGACACGTACCGCCGACATGAACGACTACCGGGCTTTCGCGGGAGCGGTGCTCTGGCAATTGCCGGGCGTGCGTGAGACACGCACGTACGCGGTGATGGAAGAGGTCAAGCATTCCACGCGCCTGCCACTCGCGTAAGGTGTCGCCGGGCGCGCGGCGCGGGCTGCGAAGAGGCTTGCATAATGGCCTGTCCCTTGTCCCTCACACCCTCAGGAGAAATTCCATGCACGCACTTTGGAAAGCGGCCGTGCTGATTGCAGCCACCTCTCTGGTTCAAGCGGCAAGTGCCGCCTGTTACCTGGTGTATGCGCCGGACAACACGGTGGTGTACCGATCGTTGCAACCACCGGTCGACCTGTCCATGCCGCTGCATGCCACGATGCCGCTGGTGGCTCCGGGCGGGCACCTTGTCTTTGCGCTGGAGCCGACCGGCTGCGAGTTGGAAATCCACAAGCTGGACACGCTGCACAGCATGGCCCAACCGGTTCCGAGCAAGGCACGAGCGGCCAGGGCGGCCCGCACACACCGCGGCGCCTGAACCACCCGGTTTCTGTAACGCTCTGCGGGCCTGAGACAATCGGCTCCATGAGTGACACGAAACAAATGGCGCCCGTGCAGGCGCCCGAGGGGCTGGAAGTCGAGTCGTTGAACCTCGATGCGCAGGGCGTTGCCCGGCGGCCCGATGGCAAGGTGGTGTTCATCGACGGCGCACTGCCGTTTGAGCGGGTCAGTGCCCGAAGCACCCGCAGCAAAAACAACTGGGAACAGGCCGAGCTGACCGAGATTCACCGCGAATCTTCGCAGCGCGTGCGCCCTGGTTGTCCGCATTTCGGCTTGCACGCGGGTGCCTGTGGCGGCTGCAAGATGCAGCACCTGCACCCGGCTGCCCAGGTGGCGGTCAAGCAGCGGGTGCTGGAAGACAACCTGTGGCACCTGGGCAAGATCAAGCCCGAGACCGTGCTGCGCCCAATCGAAGGCCCCGCCTGGGGCTACCGCTACCGCGCGCGCTTGTCCGTGCGCTACGTGGTGAAAAAGGGCGAGGTGCTGATCGGGTTTCACGAGCGCAAAAGCCGCTATGTCGCCGACATGCGCGTCTGCCCGGTCCTGCCGCCGCACGTCAGCGCCATGCTGATGCCGCTGCGCGCGCTGGTCGGCGACATGGACGCGCGCGACACCCTTCCGCAGATCGAACTGGCCTGCGGCGATGCGGTCACGGCCATGGTGCTGCGCCACCTGGAGCCGCTGTCTGGTGCCGACCTGCAGCGCCTGCGCGACTTTGCTGCCGTGCACGGCGTGCAATGGTGGCTGCAATCGAAGGGCCCCGACACGGTGCGCCTGCTCGACGAGGGCGGGCCGCAGCTGGCCTATGCGCTGCCCGAGTTCGGCATCACCATGCCCTTCAAACCCACCGACTTCACGCAGGTGAACCCGCACATCAACCGCGTGCTGGTGGTGCGGGCGCTGCGCCTGCTGGATGTGCAAGCCAACGAGTGCGTGATTGACTGGTTTTGCGGCCTGGGCAATTTCACGCTGCCGCTGGCCACCCAGGCGGGCGAGGTCTTGGGTATTGAAGGCAGCGAGGTGCTGGTGGCCCGTGCGCTGCAAAATTATGAGTCAAATAGGGCTCTGCCGCATATGGGTCGTGCGCTAGCAGCTACGAAATTCGTAGCTAGAAACCTGTTTGAGATGACGCCTGCCATGCTGGTGGCCGACGGGGTGGCCGACAAGTGGCTGGTAGATCCGCCGCGTGAAGGCGCTTTTGCCCTCGCCAAAGCGCTGGCCGACATCGAGCAGGCGCGCCGGGGTGTGCAAGACGCTCTGCCGCTGCCCGATGGGGCCGAGGGCTGGACGCCGCCGCGCCGCATTGTCTACGTGAGCTGCAACCCGGCCACCTTGGCGCGCGACGCCGGCCTGCTGGTGCATCTGGCGGGCTACCGCTGCACGGCGGCGGGCGCCGTCAATATGTTTCCGCATACGGCGCATGTGGAGAGCATGGCCGTGTTCGAGCGCGCCTGAGGCCAGCTCCGCGCTACTTCTTGGCCGGGGTGCTTGCCGCCGCGACGGGTGCCGGGGTGTCTTCGGAAGAGGGGGCAGCGGCAGAACCGGACGCAGGGATGCCCTCGATCTTGTTGTCGCGCATGTAGCCGTCCATGTCCTTCCAGCCGGCAAAAATGGCTGCCTTGGATGCTTTTGGGTTGTTCGCGTAGCAGTCTTCAATGCCGCGTATGGCGAAGCGGCAAGCACTGCCAATGGCCTTGGCCTCTTCCTCGCGCTGTGCAACGCGCGGGTCAGGCCCCAGGCCAGGGATGTCGCAGGCCGCCAGCAGGCTGAGCAACGCAAGTGCGATCGGAAGACGCAGCGATGGCAAGAAGGTTGAGCGCATACAGGTCATATCGGCGCCAGAAGCCTTGGCTTGAGGATTCGGAAAAAACAAAGGCCCCGACGCGGAGCCTTTGCCTGCGGTGTCAACGCAGCGAGATCAGTCGCTGTCGCCACCCATGATGCCCAGCAGCATGAGCAGGCTCTGGAACACGTTGAACAGGTCCAGATACAGCGCCAGCGTAGCGCTGATGTAGTTGGTTTCACCGCCATCCAGAATGCGCTTGAGGTCGTACAGCATGTAGACACTGAAAACGCCGATGGCCGCCACCGAAATCGCCATCATGCCGGCCGTCGATCCGACAAACACGTTGATGGCCGCGCCCACGACGATCGCCATGGCACCGACAAACAGCCACTTGCCCAGGCCCGAGATGTCGCGCTTGATGACCGTGGCCAAGCTGGCCATGACGAAAAACACCCCCGCCGTGCCGGCAAACGCCGTCATGATGAGTTGGCCGCCATTAGAGAAGCCCAGCACCATGCCGATCAGGCGCGAGAGCATCAGGCCCATGAAGAAGGTAAAGCCCAGCAGCACCGGTACGCCGGTCGCTGAGTTCTTGGTTTTCTCGATGGCGTACATGAAGCCAAAGGCGCCGCCGAGAAAAACCATCAGCCCAAGGCCACCGCGCAGCGACTGTGTGATGCCCGTGGCCACGCCAACCCAGGCGCCCAGCACGGTGGGCAGCAGGCTCAAGGCCAGCAGCCAGTAGGTATTGCGCAGCACCCTGTGGCGCTGCTCCTGCGATACGCCAGTGCCGTAGCCCGCAGAGGAGGGGAAGGGGGTAACCCGATCGTTCATGGTGTCTCTCCAGAGTGGCCCGCACGGTGCGGGTAAGTGGCATTCTAGATGGTGGTCCCATCTGCCATTGCAAGGCGTGGTCATTGCCTTTGCCAAAAATCGATGCAATGGGCTTGTTTTGGTCATGATTCTTTTACCCGGCGTTTGGTTCCCTGCGCACGCTGGCCCCGCTATGCTCCAACGCCTCGGCCTCGCTCTTTCGGCCCGGCTACTTTTTAGGAACGTCTGCATGAAAACCACCACCGAACTTGAACTCGTCGACATTCGCAAAATTGCGGCAGGCGCGGAAGCCGAGGCGCTGGCCAACGGCTGGGCGGTCACGATTGCCATCGTGGATGCGGGCGGCCACCTGCTGTGGTTGCAGCGCCTGGATGGTGCGGCACCGCTTTCGGCACACATTGCGCCCGGCAAGGCCCGCACTGCGGCATTGGGGCGGCGCGAGAGCAAAACCTACGAAGACATGGTCAATGGCGGCCGCGTGTCCTTCCTGAGCGCTCCTGGCGCCGAGGCGCTGCTTGAAGGCGGCGTGCCTATCTTGCAGGGCGGCAACTGTCTGGGTGCGGTGGGCGTGAGCGGCGTGAAATCGAACGAAGACGTGCAGATTGCCCGTGCAGGCATTGCAGCGCTGGGCTGAAGCGGCCAACTGGCAGCGCAACGCTGCCGCGTGGGAAAAAAAGCCTGGCTACAAGGGCAGGGCCCGCTGGCTGGCAAATAACGACATGTGCCCCCTGGCACTGGAGTCGCCCCACGATGACACGAGAACAGGAACTATTTGGTCAGAATAAGCTTGCCTTGCCGTGTGGCCTGCAATTGGTAGACACCGCCGTTGTGCGCAATGTGCACGCGCTTGTTGCCTTGCAGCAGCTCGGCGCTCTGCCAGGTGAAGCACGGCTGCGCGGTATTGCTGCACACAGGCGTCGGGCGCATGGCGCCATCATGCTTCTGGGTAGCGGTAGCGCAGGAGTCCGGTGATTCGGCGGCAAGGGTTTGCAGTGTTAGCATTCGCTAATGATATTGATTCGCATTCATTGAGTCAATGCCTTGTGCGGTTTTTTTGTCTGCGTTGGAGCGCGCGTCCTAGGGCTTGGGCTCGGTGACAAACCCGATCTTGCGCACACCGGCGCGCTGGGCCGCGGCCAGGGCCAGCGCCACACGTTCGTAGCGCACATTCTTGTCGCCGCTGAGGTGCAGCTCCGGCTGCGGCGTCTGCACGGCGGCCGCCTGCAGGCGCTGCTCCAGCGCCTCGTCGCTGAGGGCCGTGCCGTCGAGCGCATAGCTGCCGTCTGCCTGCACCGACAAGCGCAGGGTTTCGGGTTTGACCTGTTCGGCTTGCACGCTCGCTTTCGGCAAATCGACATTGACCGAGTGCTTCATGACAGGCACCGTGATGATGAAGATGATGAGCAGCACCAGCATCACGTCGACCAGTGGCGTCATGTTGATTTCGTTCATCACCTCGTCGGTGTCGTCCTGGGTGCCGAAGGCCATGCTCAGACTCCCTTTTTGAGCGGCAGCACCTTGCCAGCGTCGCCGCCTGACACGCGCGCACCGGTGACGAAATACGCGTGCAGGTCGTGGGCGAAGCTGTTCATGCGCACCAGAATGTGCTTGTTGCCGCGCACCAGCGCGTTGTAGCCGAGCACGGCGGGAATGGCCACGGCCAGGCCCAGCGCCGTCATGATCAAGGCCTCGCCGACGGGGCCTGCCACCTTGTCAATCGTCGATTGGCCCGAGGTGCCGATGGCGATCAAGGCATGGTAAATGCCCCAGACGGTGCCGAACAACCCGAGGAACGGGGCGGTGGAGCCTACCGACGCGAGAATGGCCAGGCCCGATTGGAGCCGCGCCGTGAATTCGTCGATGCTGTTGCGCAGGCTGCCGGTGACCCAGTCGCTCACATCCAGGCTCTCGTGCAACTGGCCCTTGGTATTGCGGTGGTGCGCTGTGGCCTCACGCCCTTCGATGGCCAGTGCGCGAAACGGGTTCGCCGGGTCGTTGCCCAGGGTGGCGAGTGCCGCCGCAAAGTCGTCGCTGTGCCAGAACGTCTGTACTGCCCGGGCGTCGCGCTTGAAGCGCACGATGTCAAGCGCCTTGATGGCGATGACGGCCCAGGTGGCCAGGGACATCAGCAGCAGCAGCAGCGCAACGCCGCGCGTGATCAGGTCGCCCTGGTTCCAGAGGTTGGCCAAGCCGAATTGCGATTCCATGAAAACTCCTGAAGATCCGTTAATTATTCGAGAACGAAGTTGATCGGCACGAGGTACCACATGGCCTCGGCGACGCCATTGCGCTTGCCCGGTACGAAGCGCCAGCGCAGAACGGTGTCGTGGGCCTGACGGTCCAGCCGGTCAAAACCGCTGGATTGCTTGATTTCCACCTGTTCCGGCCGCCCATCGGCGCTGATGAGCACGCGCAGCACCACCTTGCCCTGTTCGCCCATGCGCTTGCTGATCGACGGGTAGGCGGGAGCCGGATTGTTCAGGTAGGCCGCGTTGCTCGACGGCAGATCAATGTGGGGTGGCGCCGGCGGTGCCGAAGGTGCGGGAGGTGCCGGCGGCGCAGGCGGTGCCGACGGCGCATTGGCGGGAGCGGGTGCGGGCGTCGGCACCGGCGCGCTCACCACCGGAGCCTCTGGTGCCGCGTTGGCGATGGGGGTCGGGCTGGGCCGTGGTGCGCGAACTGGTGTGGGTCTGGGGGCAGGTTTGGTGTGCTGGCTCACCGGAACGGGCGGTGGCGCTGCGGGCTTGGTCGGCGGTGGGGCGGGAGGTGCCGGCGGTGCGACGAACTCGCTCAGCAGCACCGCGGGGACGACGACTTCTATTGGGCGCTGGTGGCTCAACCCAGCTTGCAGTGCCCACAAGGCAGCGCCGTGCGCCAAGGCGATGCCGGCGAATACCGCCGCGTTGCGTTTGCTGTGCGGCGCGGGTGAAAAAAGATCAGAAGACATCAAAAAGAATAGCTGCCAGCGCACATGGTACGTGCGCTGGCAGCCAATTTGGCTACTCATTCAGCGCCTAAAAATCCAGGGAAGTGCCAGGCCTACGGCGACCAGCGACAGGCAGAGCGCGAATGCCAGCATGCCCACGCCTCAGGCTGCGCAGGCGCAAGACCCGCCTTGCGCGCAGGCGCAGGCAAGCTCAGACTCATTGCGCACGGCCGCCACCGGGCTGTCGGCGCTGCATTGTGCAACCACCTCGCGGACGCAATTCTCGCACCGGCCGCACTGGGTGGCCACGCCCAGCTCCCACTGAATTTCGTCAAAGCCCATGCCTGCCTTGGCATGGCGGGCAATTTCGCGGTCGGAAATTCGGCGGCAAACACAGACGATCATGGCATCAGGCCGCAGGGGCCGAAAGGTGCTGAGGTGGTCTATTATAAATGCGAATCTGTCGCATTAGCATTTTTTAAATGACGGCTGCCGTGGATGCTGGTGCCAGCGCCGCACGGCCGATGTTGCCGAGCGTGGCGCAACCGGTGAGCGCCATGGCCACTTCCAACTCGTCGCGCAGCACGCGCAGCACGTGCGCCACCCCCGCCGCGCCAGCGTGTGCCAGGCCCCAGACCACCGGGCGGCCGACCAGCACCGCCGTGGCGCCCAGTGCCAGGGCCTTGAACACATCGGTGCCCCGCCGCACGCCGCCATCGACCAGCAGCGGCAGCGCACCGCCCACGGCGTCGGCAATGCGGGGCAGGGCGCTGGCGGTGCTGAGTGCGGTGTCCAGTGTGCGGCCACCGTGGTTGGAGACGATCAGGCCGGCGATGCCCTGGGCAGCGGCAAGCCGCGCATCCTCGGGGTGCAGTACGCCCTTGAGCAACACCGGCAAACGGGTTTGCGCCTGCAGCCAGGCGACGTCGTCCCAGGTTGGGGCGTGCTGGAGCAGGCCGTCGAACAGGGCACTCTGGCCAGCGTCCAGGCGTATCGGTGGCGGCGCGGCCATGGCGCTCACGTTGGCGGCGTGGATGCCGGGCGGCAGTGCGAAACCGGCGCGCCGTTCGCGGTCGCGCACGCCGCTGGTCGGTGCGTCCACGGTGAGTACCAGGGCTTCGTAGCCAGCCGCCTCCGCGCGGGCAATCAGCTCACGCACCAGAGCGCGGTCGTGCTGCAGATACAACTGCAGCCAGAGTGGGCCGGCGGATCGCTCGCCCACCATGGCCGCGGCCACCGCTTCCAGCGTGGTGCTTGACTGCATGCTCAGCACCATGCCGGCGCCAAGGGCCGCCGCCGCCCAGGCCGTGGCGATTTCGCCGTCCGGGTGCGCCAGGCACTGATACGCCACGGGTGCGAGCAGGATCGGGTGGGCAAGCTCACGGCCGAGCAGCGTGCAGCGGGTGTGTCCACCGGCCAGCGGGCGCAGCACGCGCGGCAGCAAGGCGATGCTGTCCCAGGCGTGGCGATTGGCGTGGAGCGTGTGCTCGTCCCCCGCGCCACCGCTGAAATAGGCCCAGGCATTGGCGTCCAGCCGCGCCCGTGCATGGCGTTCGTGGTCGGCCAAGGTCAGCGTGCCGGGGGCCAGCGCCTCCCGTTGCGGGGTGCGAGAAGAATTTAGAGTCAAAATGGCCTCTAACGCTTATGGGTATTGCGCAAGCAGCTATGAAATCAGGATCAAATTTGGGTAACAGACCTAGGTGTCTGCCCACATGCGCAGCAGGTTGTGGTAGGTGCCGGTGAGGCCGACCACAGCGCTGTCGCTCTCTCCCGCGCTCTGGCGCAGGCGCAGCAAATCCATGTCCATGGCGAACAGCAGCTCGCGCTGCTCGGTGCTGCGCACCATGCTTTGCACCCAGAAAAAGCTGGCGATGCGCGCGCCACGCGTCACCGGCACCACCTGATGCACCGTGGAGCCGGGGTAGAGGATGGCGTCGCCGGCCGGCAGCTTGATGCGCTGGTCACCGCCCGGCTGCGCGATCAGCAGTTCGCCGCCGTCGTATTCCTGCGGATCGCTCAGAAAAACGGTGCACGAGAGGTCGCTGCGCACCCATTCGCCCGTGGCCTGGGAGCGCAGCACGGCGCCGTCAACGTGGGCGCCGTAGAAGTTGGTGTCGCCGCTGTAGCGGTTGAACAGCGGGTTGAAAATTTTGCGCGGCAGCGCAGCGGAGAAGAACAGGGGGTCTCGCTGCAAGGCGGCCAGCACGAGGGGGCGCAGGGCGCCGGCCGCGTCGCTGGTTTGCGCCAACTGCTGGTTGCGCTTGTGCGCCAGCGCCTGGGTGCCGGCGCTGGTGCGCCCGTCCACCCAGGGCGCGTCGTCCCCCAGCAGGCCACGCATTTGCGCGACTTCTTCTGCCATGAGCAGGTTCTTGAGGTGCAAAAACATGGCCTGCAGGCTTCCTTAAAAGCGCGTCTTGAGCGTCAGCTGTGCGCTGCGGGCGGCGCCTGGGGCGTAGAAGCCGCGGTACAGCGTGTCGGCATAGAGCTTGTCGGTGAGGTTGGTGACGTTGAGCTTGAGGCTGGTCTTGTCGTTCACGGTGTATTCCACCATGGCGTCCACCACGGCAAAACTGCCGGCCGTGACCGAGCGCTGGCCGTCCGGGTTCTGCTCGCCACGGTAGTTCACGCCCACGCCGAGGCGCCACTGCGGCGCCACGGCATAGGTGGTCCAGAGGCTGCCGCTGTGGCGTGGCGTCAGGCCCGGCCGGTCGCCCTTCACTTGGGCGCCACCGCCGCCGGCTGCAAGCGCTACGTTGCTCTCGTCAATCCTGGCGCTGGGAATCCAGGTGTGGTTGAAGAACACTTCCCATTTGGGCGTGATGCGGCCGGCCAGGTTGAATTCCATGCCTGCGGCGTGGCGCTTGCCTGAGAGAAGTTCCTGGGTAGCGGCCGAATCCGGATCGGTGTTGCGCTCGTTGTATTTCTCGCTGTAGAAGGCCGCGACGCCAAGCAGTGCCCGCTTGCCCCACAGGTCGAACTTGCCGCCGATCTCGAAATTGCGGCTCTTCTCGGGTGGCGTGTTGGAGGCGCGTGCCGTACTGTTATTGACGCTCAGGCCGAACTGGTAGGTGTCGCCCGAGGTGTTGTAGGAGGTGCCGTAGGAAGCGTAGTACGAGCTGCTGTCGTTCGGCTGGTAGATGATGCCGACGCGCGGACTCCAGAGGCCGTCCGAGCGCTCATTCGACAGCGCCATAGGCGTGTGGTACGAGGCCTTGAAGTCGTCGTAGCGCAGGCCACCGAGGAGCTTGACGGTGTCGGTCACTGACACGGTGTCCTGCGCATACAAGCCGACGTTGCTCGCGTCGAAGGTGTTGAACGTCGGCTCGCCGCGCGGCGTCGGGCGCAAGGCGCCGTCGTCGGGTGTGCCCACGGTGGTGTCGGGCATACTGCCCGTGCCGGTGTAGCGCTGGTCGCGCTTGGCATCGTCGTGGTAAAGGTCCACGCCAGCGATCAGCGCGTGCTTGCGGCCGCCCCAGTTGAAGGTGTTGGTGTAGTCGCTTTGCAGTTGCGTCAGTTCGCTGATACCCAGGCGCCCTTTGGGCGAGCGGGTGATCACGGTGCTGTCGCTCAGGTTGTCCTGCGTGGTGCCGGCGGCGAAGCGCACGGCGCTGGCCAGCAGGTCGCGTTCGTAGCGGCCGTGGCGCAGGCGCGTCTTGAGTTCGCCGTTGTCGTCAAACCGGTGCGTGTGCGCCAGCGTGACGTACTGCGCCGAGGTGTCGAGCTTGTCGCTGGCCAGGCCGTAGTAGTTGCGCGCCGGCAGCGAAGGCACCAGCTTGCCGTCGTTGAGGAACCATGGGTGGTTGTAAAGCGGCCGGCCCTCGATATCGAGCGAATACAGGCCCACCGAGAACTCATCGCGCGTGCCTATGCCCCAGCTGTACGTGGGTGCGATGCCGAGCTTGCGCTGCCTGGCGCCGTAGTTTTTTTCGTCGTGCACCAGTGCGTTGAGGCGAAAGGCGGCGTTCTCGCCCGTGAGAAAGTTGAAGTCCCCCGTCAGCCGGTTTTCCTGGCCGGTGCCCAGCGTGTAGCTGATTTCCTGCTGGTCCATCAGCAGCGGCATCTTGTTGACCTGGTTGACCACGCCGCCGGTCGAGCCTTTGCCAAACAGCATGGAGGCCGAGCCCTTGAGCACCTCGACGCTGTCGTTGTTGAAGGTGTCGCGCTCGTAGAGCGGGGCGTCCTTCATGCCATCCACATAAATGTCGCCGGCCTGGCCAAGCGAGAACCCGCGCAGGCGGATGTCTTCCTCACCGGTCTCGCCCGCCTGGAAGGTGACGCCTGCCGTGCTGCGCAGCACGTCGCGAAAATCGTCCTGGTTGCGGTCGGTCATGAGCCGTTCGGTGAACACGGTCACGCTCTGCGGAATGTCGCGCAGGGCCTGTTTGCCTTTGCCGATGGCGGTGGTGGCGGGCTTGAGCGTGTCTTTGTTCTGGATGTCCGCGCTGTCCTTGACGGTGACGGTGGGGAGCTGCGCGCCGGTCGTGGGCGCGGTTTGCGCCCAGCCGCTGCAGCTTGCCAGCAGCATCAAGGCACCCAGCGGAATCAAGGCTCTCTCGGCGCCTGTTGGTGAAGGTGCGGTCGAAGCAGGTTGGGAAGGGGGTTGGGAAGGGGGTTGGGAAGGGGGACGCGGTGTGCGAGCGTGGGCCAAAAGGGTTCTCCGGTTGCTGTGGACTTGGGTCTTGGTGGGCGTGGGCCCATCAGGCGCAAGAAGCAGTGGCTGGGAAAACCGTGGCTGTGCCTCGTGACAGAGGCGTATTTTAAATCAAATGAGAGTCATTCGCATTATCAATGGTGCTGATTTCCAACAGCATTGGTGCGCATGGCGTGAAAAAGCCGGCAAAAGCCGGCCTGAGTGTGAGCGCAAAGCGCCTTATTTCACGTGCTTGCCGATGAGGCCCGCCATTTCGAACATCGAGACTTGCGGCTTGCCAAAAACTTCCTTGAGCTTGGCGTCGGCATTGATCATGCGCTTGTTGGCAGCGTCCTGCAGGTTGTGCGCCTTGATGTAGACCCACAGCTTGCTGATGATTTCGGTGCGGGGCAGCGGTGCAGCGCCTACGACGGCAGCCAAGGCCGGGCTGGGCGTGAGCGCCTTCATGAAGGCGGCGTTGGGGGTGCGCTTCTTTGCGGGAGCGGCCGTCTTGGCGCCGGCAGCGGCCGGGGCTTTTTTTGCAGTTGCCATGTTGGTTTTTTCCTGGTTGGGTGTTCGATGGACCAGCGAAAACCTGTTTCTCCACTGGCAGAGGGATGCTAATGGCAAAAAAACGGGTTTCCAAGCGCAGACAGGGTTTTTTTGCGTCTGTGTGTAGCGCCGGGGACGGTTATCGGAATTCCTGCTGGCTGTTGACGATGCGCTTGAGCGCCTCGGGGTCCTGTATGCGCACATGGCGCTGCTTGACTTCGACAATGCCTTCTTCGACAAACTTCGAGAAGGTGCGGCTCACGGTTTCCAGCTTCAGGCCGAGGTAGCTGCCGATCTCCTCCCGCGTCATGCGCAGCACCAGCTCGCTTTGTGAAAAACCGCGCGCGTGCAGGCGCTGCACCAGGTTCAGCAGGAAGGCGGCGAGACGCTCTTCCGCGCGCATGCTGCCCAAAAGCAGCATGACGCCATGCTCGCGTACGATTTCGCGGCTCATGATCTTGTGCACATGGTGCTGCAAGGCGGTAACCTCACGCGAAATCTCTTCGATGCGGTCAAACGGCATGACGCACACTTCGGCGTCTTCCAAGGCCACGGCGTCGCAGCTGTGGTGGTCGTTGACGATGCCGTCGAGCCCGATGATCTCGCCCGCCATCTGAAAACCCGTCACCTGATCGCGCCCATCCTCAGTGGCCACACAGGTTTTGAAAAAACCGGTGCGAATCGCGTAGAGTGATGTGAAGGCTTCGCCGTTGCGAAACAGCGTGCCGCCGCGCTTGATTTTGCGCCGCACGGTCACCACATCGTCCACGCGCTCCATTTGCTCGCTCGACAGCCCCACGGGCAGGCAGAGCTCACGCAAATTGCAGTTGGAGCAGGCGACACGGAAGCTTGACGACGCGTCCTGGATGGGAATGTGCGCAATATTGCTTGTCGGCAAGGCTTTTGCCGCAGCGGGTTGCCGAGCCGTGGGTGTGCTGGATGCTGACATACATCAAATTATGAACTATTGCAGTTTGTACCTTCAAACCCCATGGGGCACTGCCCATTCTTGATTATGGTCAAGACGCTGCGTTCCACTGTGGGGCACAGTAGCGCCTCTCCAGGAGAATCCATGACCGTTGCCACGCCAGAATTGCTGACCCGTTTCGATGTTTA
>Ga0265330_10000405_pt1 | contig 29752 bp, 21 predicted proteins | sample 41919metaG_FD_202083 | JGI IMG/M metagenome (GOLD analysis project Ga0265330, IMG submission 202083) | Rhizosphere microbial communities from Carex aquatilis grown in University of Washington, Seatle, WA, United States - 4-19-19 metaG | ecosystem: Host-associated > Plants > Roots > Rhizosphere...
GCCGCGCACGGGAGGTTGTTCTAATGAAATCGCAAAGCAAGGCGCCGTCGCTATTCGATCGGGCCATCCTGCGCCAGGCGGCCTGGGACAGTCTGCGAAAACTTTCGCCGCGCGCAGTGGCGCACAACCCGGTGATGTTCGTGGTCGAGGTGGGCAGCGTGCTGACCACGCTGACGGTGGTACGGGACTTGGTGTCGAAACCCGCGGGCGCAGCCCCGCTGTGGTTCACCGCCTGGATCAGCATCTGGCTGTGGATCACTGTCGTGTTCGCCAACTTCGCCGAAGCGGTGGCCGAGGGACGAGGCAAGGCGCAGGCCGACTCACTACGCAAGATGCGCACGCAGACTCCTGCCCGGCGCTTGCGTGACGGCGGCGGCGAGGACACGGTCGCTTCCACGGAGTTGCGTGCTGGGAATCGCGTTGTCGTGGAAGCCGGGCAACTCATCCCTGGCGACGGCGAGGTGATCGAGGGCGTGGCCTCGGTGGATGAGTCGGCCATCACCGGCGAGTCAGCCCCGGTGATCCGCGAGGCGGGCGGCGATCGCTCGTCGGTCACCGGCGGTACCAAGGTGCTCTCCGACCGCATTGTGATCCGCATCATGTCCAATCCCGGCGAGACTTTCCTCGACCGCATGATCGCTTTGGTCGAAGGCGCTGCCCGGCAGAAAACGCCCAACGAGATCGCGCTACACATTCTGCTGGTCGGACTGACCCTGGTGTTCCTGTTTGCTTGCGTGACCCTGGTTCCGCTGGCGCTCTATGCCGGCATCCGGCTCTCACCAACGGTCATTGTGGCCCTGCTGGTGTGCTTGATTCCCACCACCATTGGCGGCCTGGTTTCGGCCATCGGCATCGCGGGCATGGATCGCTTGATCCGCAAGAACGTGATCGCCATGAGCGGCCGGGCCATCGAGGCAGCCGGCGACGTGGACGTCCTGCTGCTGGACAAGACCGGCACCATCACCATGGGCAACCGCATGGCCACAGCCTTCATGCCCATCGGCGACGTGTCGGCCGAAGCCCTGGCTGATGCCGCGCAACTGGCCAGTCTGGCCGACGAGACGCCCGAGGGCCGGTCCATCGTCGTGCTGGCGAAACAGAAGTTTCAGCTGCGCGGCCGCGACATCAACGAGCTGGGTGCGCATTTCGTTCCGTTCTCGGCCCACACGCGCATGAGCGGTTGCGACTTCGACGGCCGTCAGTTGCGCAAGGGCGCTGTGGAAGCCATCAAACGATGGGTGGAAACCAAGGGCAGCAGCGCTCCGGCCGATCTCGAACGCATCGCCGCCGACATCGCGAACCAGGGCGGCACGCCGCTGGCGGTCGCCGACGGAACCAAGGTTCTGGGCGTTGTGCAGCTGACCGACGTTGTGAAAGGCGGCATCCGCGAACGCTTCGCGCGCTTTCGCGCCATGGGCGTGCGCACGGTCATGATCACCGGCGACAACCCGCGCACCGCTGCCGCCATCGCCAAGGAAGCTGGTGTGGACGACTACCTGGCCGAGGCCACGCCTGAGGCCAAGATGCGCCTGATCAAGGACGAGCAAGCCAAGGGCAAGCTGGTCGCCATGACCGGCGACGGCACCAACGACGCCCCAGCGCTCGCGCAGGCCGATGTGGGCGTGGCCATGAACACCGGCACCCAGGCTGCGAAGGAGGCCGGCAACATGGTCGACCTCGACTCGAACCCAACCAAGTTGCTGGAAGTGATCGAAGTCGGCAAGCAACTCCTCATGACACGGGGCGCGCTGACCACTTTCTCGGTGGCCAACGACGTAGCCAAGTACTTCGCCATTCTGCCGGCGCTATTCGCCGGTGTGTATCCCGAGATCGGCCCGCTGAACATCATGCACCTGGCCTCACCGTCGAGCGCGATCCTGTCTGCGGTCATCTTCAACGCCATCATCATTATCCTGCTCATCCCGCTGGCCTTGCGAGGCGTGAAATACCGGCCTCTCGGTGCCGCGGCGCTGTTCCGGCGTTCCATGCTCATCTACGGGCTGGGCGGGATTGTGGCGCCCTTCCTGGGCATCAAGCTCGTCGACATGATTCTCGCAGCCTTTGGCCGCATTTGAAGGAGCCAGCCATGAAAACCTTCCTCGTTGCTCTGCGTGCTACCGCGGTGACCTTGGTTCTCACCGGCCTGTGCTACCCGTTGCTGATGACCGGCCTCGGCCAACTCTTGTTTCCCGGCGCCGCCAAGGGCAGCGTGGTTCGCAATGCCAACGGAAGTCCAGTTGGGTCTGCCTTGATTGGCCAGTCGTTCACCAAGCCCTGGTATTTCCAGGGCCGTCCCTCGGCCGCGGGCAACGGCTACGACCCACTGGCATCCGGCGGATCGAACTTCGGCCCCAGCTCGGCCAAGCTGCGCGAGCGCGTGATGGCCGATGCCACTCGGCTGGCGCACGAAAACCCACAGGCCCCTGGCCCGGTCCCGGTCGAACTGGTCACCGCCTCCGCCAGCGGGCTCGATCCCCATATCTCGCCTCAGGCTGCCGCGTGGCAGCTGCCACGCGTGGCGGCCGCACGCGGAATCGCGCCCGAGCGGGTGAAGCAGGTGATGGACGATCATACCGAAGGTCGTGACCTCGGATTTCTGGGCGAGCCGCATGTGAACGTGCTGCTCGTCAATATGGCGCTGGACCGCCAGTTCGGAGCGCCCAGCCCGACCCGGTGAGATACCCCGCACTATGCCCCCTGCGCTGAAAGCCAGCCCCGGTCAGACCCTCGATGGCCGCTTCTTGCTCGGCGAGGAGATCGGACACGGGGGCATGTCGACCATCTTCAAAGCCCTGGATCTGCAAAACCCCGGTGCGGCGGTGGTGGTCAAGGTCAGACTCCCCGAATTTTCCAGCGGCGTAGGCGCCTGGTCCATGTTCGAACGCGAAGAAGCGATTGGCCGCCAGCTCGACCATCCCTTCATCTTGAAGTTTCTTCCGCTCGCCCAGGACAAAAGGCGGTCCTACGTGGTCACGGAGCATGTCCCCGGTCGCACCCTGGCCGATCGGCTTGGCGAGCAACGGCCGCTGCCGGAATCCGAGGCATTGTCCATTGCCAGCCAGATCTGCACAGCGCTTGATTACATTCACGAGCACGGGTTTGTGCACTACGACCTGAACCCAGCCAACGTGATGTTGTGTCCTGACGGGGGAATCCGTCTCATCGATTTCGGATTGGCCCACGCCGCAGTGAAAGCCCGCTTCACGTTGTCCGGTGCCCCACCGGCCATCGGGTCATCGGACTACCTGGCGCCTGAGCAAATCAAACGCAAACGCGGGCGCAGGAGTGCAGACATCTATGGTGTCGGCGCCCTGCTCTACGAAATGCTGACGGGTCGGCCGCCATTTCCTGAAGACGATCCCTTCGCAGTGGCCAGTGCGCGACTGCTTGGCGATCCACCAGCGCCGCGCAGTCTGAACCCAAACATCTCTCGCCAAACCGAGGACATCGTGCTGCGAGCTCTGCGGCGCGATCCAAGCGAGCGCTACGCCAGCGCGGGCGCGATGAAAGCGGACCTCGAACATCCGGAACGAGTGGCCGTATCCGGCCTGTGTGACCGCCTGCAACCGGTCACGCGCCGGCGCCGCGGCCTACGCATCGCCCGCTATATTGCCGCAACCTTCATCTTGCCCGTGGCCTCGCAGGTCGCCCTGTTCTTGCTCTTGTGGCACCACTTCGCGCACAAGCCGTAGTGAAAGGTCGCCGTCTTGGTCACGCATCCAGGATTTCTCCACCGCAGCTGCCCGAGGAGCCTGGTGGCCGACCGATCATTGCCAGAAACACATCGAGGACGAACAACGCGATGGCAGCGTCGTTGAAGAGCCCGGCCTGTGGCAGGTCTGGCCAGAGTTGGTTCGCAGCCCAAAAGAGGAAGGCCATCGCCAACAGGATTGCTTTGGCGAGATCCTTTCGTTCAGAACGGCGAACGATGACTTGGTGGGCGAGGTAAGCAAATGCGATCACGCCGAGCGGGAAAGCGCCGAGAAGGTCGTGAGCGTGCGGAGGGAAGAGAGCAGGAAAGAAGTTCCATGCCGCAAGCGCTCCGACGGACGCCAGCGCGATCACAGCGAGTACCATCGGGACGTACCGGGCAAACCGACGAAGATAGGGCACCATGAAGGCCGAGACTACGAACGCGTTCCGCTGGTTGCAATTGCAACTCGCAATATCCGCGCCGAAAGAACATTGCAACCACCAGGCTTCCCGTGTCACATCGCACGGCGGCTGCACATCTCAGGAGACGAAGGCGTTGACCTCTCGCGAAAGTAAGGAGATATCGTGAAGCTTAAGTTGGCATTAGCAGACCTGCTTCGCATGGGAGCCGGGGCGGCCGTTATGCTGGTCCTGGTTCTGTTGGTCTTTCATTACCAACGCGAACGCAGCCCTGCCCAGCAAATCGAGCTCAAAGCGCAGAAGGTCGATCTGGTTGGGCGCATGCGCTACGCCTTGGCAGCCGCCTCCGAGGCAGAGAAGAGCGCGGTTCTGGCCGTGACGGATCAGGACTCGCAAGAGTTCGCGGATCAGGCGCGCGCCGCCACCGCGGAGGTCGAGAGTCTGCGCGCGACCATGGGCGAGATCCTCGCTGCCGGTGCCGGTCAGAAGGAGAAGGACCTGCTCGCGACCTTCTCCCGGGGTTTCGCCAACTTTCTGCGCATCGACCGCGATCTGTTGGCCCTGACAGGCAAGAATACCAACATCAAAGCCTTCGCCCTGGCGTTCGGCCCGGCGGCCGAGGCGGCGCAAGAAACCGACTCGGCCCTGTCGCGCTTTCTGGCCAAGCATGCGATTTCGGCGCAAAAGACCCTGCTGCTCGCGGCCGGCGCCCAGGCGGCGCTTCTTCGCATCGAGACGCGCCTGCCGCCGCACATCGCAGAGCTGAGCGACCCAAGAATGGATGAGATGGAGGCGCTGATGGACAAGGATGATCGCCAGGTGCGCGCGGGTCTTGACGGGCTGGCCGCACAGCCCGATCTCCGCGCCGACTCCGATGTGGCGAGCGCCCGAGCAGGCTACGCGCGATTCAACGAACTGCGTACGCAGATCCTCGCGCTCTCGCGCCAGAACACCAACGTGCGCTCGCTCGCCATGTCCCTGGATCAGAAACGCAAAGCGATGTTCATGTGCCAAGACGCCCTGTTCGCCTTGCAAAAGGAAATCGCAGGAGAGCCCGCACCAGTCACGCCAACCAATCCGCGAAAACTGAGCGCCGGGCCGCATACCGGCTATTGACGGTCGCCGATCGCATCCGTCGCCAGGTTACCGGGCCGCCGCCCCCGACTCCCGCGACGGCGCGGATTCGGGCCGGCTAAACCTTGGTAACACCCGATCCTCCGACGCGTGCGTTCTCGCCCACTGCAATTTGCGGGCAGGCCGATCGTGCTTCCCGCAAATTGCAATGCCCGTTGGGCGACTATCTTCACAAGAAGCGGCTTCAGCGAGCCACATGGCGAGTCTGGCAGGATGGAGCGGTTCTTGCTTTACCGGTTGAAGAGCGGAGACGGCGATGGGAGCTGAAGAATACCCTCTTCCAGCTCGACCGGGTCGCGGCGGCGTGGGCGAAGAACGGGAATCGCAAGGAGACCGACACGCGCAAGGAAATCGAGGAAGTGCTGCAAGAAAACGCGACGGCCCCGCTCGGCGGTCTGGTGGGAGAGAAGATGGTCAACGTCCTGGAAGTGAACCTCGAGTTGCGGCGCCGCTACGGCGGCGCGTAGGGGCAAGGTTTCTCAGCTTCTTCAGACGGTCATCCACACCAATTGTTTTCCGACGGTGGGAAGGATTGATAGAGGGTCTGGTTGCGACGGCGCACCAATTGGTTTGGCTTTCGCAATCAAGGAGAAAGAGATGCGCAATTTACTCGGTTCCGTTATCGCAACCGTAATTGTGTTGAGTCCGCTGGCGGCGTTCGGGCAGGCAGCAACGCCGGTCGATGAGCCGGCCGCAACGCCTGCCCAGCACGCCACGGCGAGTCCCCGCGCCGTGGCCCAGACCACTGACAGCAACTCAGCTCCGGCTCCCACGCAAGACTCGGGGCCGAAGGTAACGCTCGGAGGGTTTGTTGACACGTATTATGCGTGGGACTTCGATCGGCCCAATGACTTTCAGCGCGCTTATACAACGCAGCCAGTTCGACACGCCGAATTCAACGTCAACCTGGCTTATCTCGAGGCGAAGTTATCAGGGCCTCGCTACCGCGGTCGCCTAGCACTGCAGTATGGAACGTCGGTTCAAGCGAATTACGCCGGCGAGCCCCACTTGGGAAGCGTCAGCGGCCCGAGCGTGAGCCAGTTCATTCAAGAAGCGACGGTCGGGTATCAGATATCCCCGAGCTTGTGGCTGGACGGGGGCATCTTCTTCGCGCATCTCGGCTACGAGGGATGGATCTCGCGCGACAACCTCACCTACTCCCGATCGATGGTGGCTGAGTTTTCCCCCTACTATGAGGCCGGGGCGAAGCTGACCTGGGTGGTATCGCCGACACTCAAAGCGACGTTCGCGCTGATCAATGGATGGCAGGACATCTCGGTCTACAACACACCTCCCGCCGGAGGTGTGAGAGTCGAATACTCCCCCACTTCGAAGCTCACCCTTTCTTATGATGACTTCGTCGGCAACGCAACGGCCGACGGCGATCCGGTGCACCTGCGCGTCTACCACGACCTGATCGCTGAGTACAAACTGAGCGATCGCCTGCACCTCGCGGCGATCATCTCGCTCGGTACCCAGACGCGCAGCACGGCGTCTGGAAACACCGCGGTCTGGGGCGGTGGAGCGGTGGTCGCCAAGTTCTCCGCCACGGAAACCATAGCCGTGGTCGGACGCGTCGAATATTACTCGGATCCTTCGCAGGTCATCGTCGTGACGACCCTACCCGCCAGCTTCGAGGCCATCGGCGGATCGCTCGGCGTGGACATCAACCTCTTCGGGCCGGTATTCTGGCGGACCGAAGGGCGCATTCTGCACTCCAGGAACGCGGTGTGGCCGCTCCACACGGCGGGCGCGCTTGGACCGAACGACTCGTTCGTCGTGACTGCTCTGTCGATCACCCTTTGAGTCTTTGGTGCGCGCGGTTAACGATGCGCAAGGGGGGAATCGCGCCCGTCTTGGCAGCGCTATTGGGCCTTCTCGCGACCTCGACGAAGCGCGGGCGGGGCCGCGGGCCGCACGCTGGCCGGCTTGCCGCCAGGGGCCGGCGAGGAGCGCGTCTGGCTAGGCTGAGGGGATGGAGCCGCCGCCGGCGCGCGCGAGCGAAAAGGACCCGTCGGTGCGGGTGCGGATGCGGCGGGCGGGGGCGCGGCCGGAACATGCGCTGCGGGCGGCGGTGCTGAGCCAGTAGGGTAGCCAGCCCGAGGCTGCACCGGCAACAGCTACACCAGGAACACTTGTCGCACCGGTGGCGCCTGTCGCGGTTCCGCCCATCGCTTTCACCTGGGAGGCGTTGGTGGATGCTTACTACATGTACAACTTCACCGGGAAGCCGTCACTTCAAGGCCCAGGGGCTCCCCGTCAGTTCGACGTCGCGGCCAATAGCTTCTCGCTCATCTACGCCAAGCTGGGCGTGGGGGCGGACACAGAATATGTCGCCTTTCGCATGGACCTGGGCGCGGGTCACACGGCTGCCATCATCAACGGGTCCAGCGCCACGGCCAGTGCGGCTGGTAACACCCTGTCGGCCAGTCAGTACGGCAATGACTTCCTCGTGCAACAGGCTTTTGCCACGGTCAAAGCGACGAAGTGGCTGACCGTGGACGCTGGCCGCTTCGTGACCACTGCCAGCGCCGAGGTCATCGAGTCCAACAAGAACTGGCTCTACAGCCGTTCGATGTTGTTCTACGGCGTTCCTCTGTTGCACACAGGTCTGCGCGTGAATGCCACGGTGAACCCGTCGCTCAAGCTGCAGGCCAGCCTGGTCAACGGCTGGAACAACGACCCGGATAACAACATCGGCAAGACCTTTGGCGCCAACGCCACCTTTGCCCCTCCGGATTCCGGCCTGAATGCCTCGCTGACCACCTACATTGGCAAGGAAACCACGGCCGGCTCGGGCGGTAACACGAGGATTCTGATTGACGGCGTGGTGACCAAGGATATTGCCCAAGCATCCGTTGGCCTCAACGTTGACTACCTGAAGGACGGCACCCCCTACTGGATCGGCGCGGCGGCCATGGGGAAGTACGCCTTCACCGACCTGTTCAACGTTGCTGCCAGGTTCGAGTTGGTGTCGAGCAAGAGTGGTGGGTACACCTTGGGATTCGTCACGCCGCCCGCCACAGCCTACGCGGGCGATGCGGTTCTTTACGAAGGCACTTTGATGGGCGGTCTGACCGTGGCGAAGCACTTCGAACTGCGGCTTGAACTGCGCGGGGATTTTGCCAACAAAGACATCTTCCAAAAAGGCGACGCAGGCGAGGTGGCCTATAACCGCAAGAACCAGTTCACCGGGCTGGCCGCTTTCCTTGCCTATTTCTAGGCGGTTTGCCCCCCACTCTGAACGATAGACCGCACAACCTGCGCTCGCTCGCCATGTCCCTGGATCAGCAACGCAAAGGGATGTCCATGTGCCAAGACGCCCTGTTCTAAATCAGAAGAAGCTTCAATCCTGCTTCCACTTGATCGAGCATCCCATTGAGGGCCGCTGCTCGGGCGACGGACTCTTGCCGTCGAGGAGGGCTTGAATCGCTTCGGCCAACTCACGACGGGTGACCTTGGCAGCGTCCTTCCAAGAGTCGTCAATGCGCCCCCGGTAGGCCAGACGCTGGGCCTTGTCGTAGACGAAGATGTCCGGCGTGCACACGGCATCAAAGGCGTGGGCCACGGCCTGCGACTCGTCGTCCAGATATGGGAAACCGTATTTCTTGAGTTCCCATCGCTCCTTCAGCTTGTCGAACCCATCCTCGGGATAAGTCACGGCGTCGTTGGAGCAGATGCCGACGAACTGAACACCTCGGGGACTGTAGCTGCGTACCAGGTCGAGCAAGCGATCCTCAACCGCCTGCACATAGGGGCAGTGGTTGCAAATGAACATCACCACCAGCACAGGCGCCCCGGCGAAATCGTCCCGGCCATAGATTGTCCCGTCGGTCGCCGGAAGGCGAAAATCCGGGCAGCGCAATCCAAGTTGCGGGATGTTGCTCGAAACAGCCATTTGGCCTCAAGGATACCACCTGGATCCAATCTAGCGCCATTCGGGGCTTCGCATCGGCGCGACTGGCCAAATGCGCAGATGTCGCCCAAGACGCCTGAGAGGGCGCATGGTAGACAGGCACGTGGTGCAAACGAGACGCGAGCCTTCCAGCGTTGTCGAGGCGGGACGAATCCCCCGGCCATTGTCCCACCTCGGTTGGCGAGTTGCCGTGCGACCATGAGTCGTCAGCCTCGAAAACGGTCCTCCGCACGGGCCGCCTCCGCGGGTGGATCGCGCAGAGCCGAGGCCCAGCCGCACACGTTGGCTCAGCAGCGACAGCTCGCACTCGACGCCGCGCACATGGGATGGTGGCACTACGATCCGGTCACGCTCGTCGCCACCTATGACAAGCGCTATACGGAAATCTTCGGGGTCTCTGGCTGCGAGCGGCCGAACGAAGAAATCCTGAAACTCCTGCACCCTGACGATCGGGCGCGCGTCTGGACCGCGGTGGAAGCTGCACTCGATCCAGCCAATCCCAAGCCCTATTCGGCCGAGTACCGGGTGAACCGGCCCGACGGCAAAATGGTCTGGGTCGAGGCCCACGGACTGGCCACCTTCGAGGGCAAGGGCCGGGCCCGCCGCGCAACCAGCCTGGTCGGGACTGTAGCTGACATCACGGGGCGCAAGCAGGCCGAGGCCGCCCTGCGCGAGTCTCACGACCGAACCATCGCCATTCTGGCGGGCATCGCAGACGCGTTCTTTTCGCTGGACGATCGGTGGCGCCTCGTGATGGTGAATCCGGCTGCCGAGCGAGCGCCCTTTGGCCGCCTCGCCAGCGAGCTGGTGGGCAAGGTCATCTGGGACGTCTTTCCGAAACTCGTGGGCACGCGGATCCAGCGGCACTACCTCGACGCGGTGGAGAAGCGCAGCCACGAACACTATGAGGCGCGCTCGCCGCTCAACGGCCGCTGGTACGAAGTGTTCATGTTCCCGCGCACCGGCGGCCTCGACGTCTACCTGCGCGACATCGACGACCGCAAGCAGGTCGAAGAGGCGCTGCGCGAGAGCGAGGAACGATTCCGAACCATAGCGGAGGCCCTTCCCGCTCTGATTTCTCTCAGCCGCACGGAAGACTCCACCATTGTATTCACCAACGCCGCCTACAATGCAGCCTTCGGTTTCCGCAAGGAGGAAATCATCGGTCGCAAAGGCCCGGACGTGTACTACGACCTGGCTGATCGCGCGAAGATGCTCGATGCCATCAGAGAGCAGGGTTTTGTCAGCAACTTCCAGTTGAAAGCCAAGAAATCCGACGGAACACCGATTTGGCTGCTGTCGTCGGTTCGCCCTATCACCTTCCAAGGCAAGCCGGCCATACTCGGGGCGTCGATTGACATCAGCGAACGCGTGCGCACCGAGGCCGCCCTGCGCGCGAGCGAGGAGCGATTCAAGGCCATTGCCGACAACACGCCCGACCACATCCTCATCCAGAACCGCGACCTGCGCTATCAGTTGGTCATCAATCCACAGATGGGACTCGCGCAGCAGGACATGATCGGCAAGACTGACCACGATTTCCTGTCGCGCGAGGACGCTGACAAGCTGACCGCCATCAAGCGACGCGTGCTGGAGACGGGCGAGCCGATGCATCTGGAGGTGCCGCTGCGTTCGCCGGAAGGTGGACCGCAGTTCTTCGACGGGGCCTACGTGCCCACGCGCAATGCCCAGGGTGAGATAGACGGCCTCATCGGCTACTTCAAGAATGTCACCGAGCGCAAGCAGGCGGAGCAAGCGCTCGAGGCGGCCAACCAGCAACTGCGCGAACAGGACCTGCACAAGAACGAGTTCCTGGCCATTCTCTCGCACGAGCTGCGCAATCCGCTCGCGCCGATTCGCAACAGCCTGTACATTCTCGACCACGCACCCTCGGGCGGTAAGCAGTCCCAGCACGCCCGTGCCGTGATTGGCCGACAGGTCGACCAACTGGCCCGCTTGGTCGACGACCTGCTCGACGTCACGCGCGTGTCGCGCAACAAGATCCAGCTGCAACGCCATTCTCTGGAGTTGAACGACTTGGTTCATCGCACCGTCGAGGACCATCGCTCGTTGTTCGAGGAAAAGGCCATCACGGTAGAGGCGACCCTGGCGGCGGACCCGTTGCCGGTCAATGGCGACGCCGACCGGCTGGCCCAGGTTCTGGGAAACCTGCTGCAGAATGCGGCCAAGTTCACCGCCGCTGGCGGACGAGTCACGGTCAGCACAGCCGTGGCACCGTCGAAAACTCGCGCCATCCTGCGCGTCAGCGATACCGGGGCCGGCATCGAGCCGTCGCTGCTGCGCCGCCTGTTCCAGCCGTTCATGCAAGCCGACGCCACCCTGGATCGCAGCAAGGGTGGACTCGGGCTTGGACTGGCTCTGGTCAAGGGTCTGGTGGAGATGCATGGTGGTGAGGTCCGCGCGCACAGCGACGGCCCGGGCAAGGGAGCAGAGTTCGCGGTCGAGTTGCCGCTCGACGAAACGGCGGACACGCAGCCGAGCGCAAGCCCAGCCGGGCCGCAGCGAAGCGGCCGGCGCGTGCTGGTCATCGAAGACAATCACGACGCGGCTGACAGTCTACGGGAGGTGCTCGAATTCGGCGCGCATCTTGTCGAAGTCGCCTACAACGGTCCCGACGGACTGGATCGAGCTCGAATCTTCAAGCCAGAGATCGTCCTGTGCGACATTGGCCTGCCCGGCATGGACGGCTATGAGGTCGCACGCGCTTTCCGAGCTGACCCGGCGCTGAACGACGTGTTTCTGGTGGCCCTGAGCGGCTACGCGCTTCCCGATGATTTGCAGCGGGCGCGCGAGGCCGGCTTTGAAGAACACCTCGCGAAACCGTCGAGTCTGGAGAGGCTGGAGGAGCTGCTCGCCCACGCCCCTGCGGGGCTTAGGCGTTAAGCGGATCTTCTCGGTCCGTCCCGCGGATCGCGGGTCGCGTGGGCGTGAGCGAGTTCGTGTGCGTCTTGCGGGAGACGGAGAGCGTGTCGCGGGCCGCTCACGCGAATCGCCCACGCAGACCGCTTTCCGCTCGTCGCTCACGCTACCGCTACCGCTCACGCACACCCTTGCCGACCTACGCGGGCCCAGCAAACCGCGGCTTTGGGGGGCCAACCCCGGTTAATGCCCGCTCCCCTGCGGGGAGCCCGCCTTTGCCTCGTCCGCACAATTGACCGGCGTGCGCACCGGAAAAGACCGGTCCACAATAGACTGTGGAGGGAAGATGGCGAGGCAGCCTGGCGCAGAAGTTCGCGCGCAGAGTCGATTGGGCTTGCTGGGGGGAGCACTCGCCCGCTACGGGGGAGCCGTGGTTCTGGTCGCGGCTGCGTTTCTGCTGCGCCAGAGGATCGCGGCAGCTGCCGGTCCCCTCCCGCTTTACATCACCTTTGTCCCGGTGTTGGTGGTCGCTGCGCTCTTGTGGGGGATGCGGGCAGGCCTGCTCGCGACAGGAACGGCGGTAATCCTGTCTTGGTACTGGACTATTCCTGCGGTGGGGCAATTCCGCATCGAACGCGCGTCCCATGTGGTGGGCCTCGTGCTTTTCGCCGCCACGGGAGTTTCGATAAGCGCAATTGCGTATTTCTATCAAAGGGCTCGGCAGCGGACCGCCACTCTCGAGGACGAGGCCAAGTACCACCTCTTGTTTCAAAATATGCCGGATGGCTTTGCCCACTGTCGGATGCTGTTCGACGACGCCGGCCGCCCGATCGATTTTGTCTACCTTGACGTCAATGACTCATTCACAAAGTTGACCGGCCTGAATGACGTCGCCGGCAAGAGAGTCACCGAGGTCATTCCGGGGATCAGAGAGTCGAACCCCGAACTGTTCGAGATCTACGGCAGAGTCGCCTCGGGGGGCCGGCCGGAAAGGATCGAGACCTACCTTCAGCCCTTGGGTATCTGGTTCTCGGTCGTGGTCTATAGCCCCAGAAAGGATCACTTTGTCGCGGTATTCGACAACAGCACCCAGCGCAAGCAAAACGAAGAGACATTGCGCAAGAGTGAAGCGGATCTTAAGGAGGCGGATCGGCGCAAGAACGAGTTTATGGCAATGCTTTCACACGAATTGCGCAACCCGCTCGCGCCCATTCGCAACAGCCTCTATGTCATGGAGCGAGCAACTCCTGGTGGAGACCAGGCCCGGCGGGCGCAGCAAACCATCGATCGGCAGACCGCTCACCTGACCCGACTGGTCGATGAGCTCCTCGATGTGACCCGCATCTCGCGCGGGAAAATCAGTCTGCAGCGTCAACGGCTGGATATCTGCGATCTGGTCCGACAAACGGTCGAGGATCATCGCTCCCTGTTTGAGCAGGCCGGCATCGCCCTCCAGGCCCGCTCCGTCGACCACCCGCTATGGGTGAACGGCGACCCGACACGTTTGACGCAGGTCCTGGGCAATCTACTGCAGAATGCGGCCAAATTTACCGCACGCGGGGGGACGACTTTCGTTTCCGTCGCAGCGAACGCATCCGCAGGCGAGGCCGTCATCCAGGTTCGCGACACCGGCGTCGGAGTGAGCGCGGAGTTGCTCAGCCACGTTTTTGAGCCATTCACACAGGCTGACAAGACTCTGGACCGCAGTCGCGGCGGCCTCGGGCTTGGGCTGGCCCTGGTGAAAAGCCTGGTCGAGTTGCACGGCGGAAAGGTTGGGGGAATGAGCCGTGGCGAAGGCACCGGCGCCGAGTTCACCGTGCGGCTGCCGCTCATGCAGCAAGAGGCTGAGTCCGTGGCATCGAGCGGGGCCGTGGAGCCCAAGCCGCTGCACACACGACGAGTGCTGGTGATCGAGGACAACGTCGACGCGGCCGAGAGCCTGGGAGACGCGCTCAAACTCAGCGGGTACGAGGTTGCCGTGGCCTTCGATGGATTCCGGGGCATCGAGAAGGCGCGTGAATTCAAGCCGGATGTGGTGTTTTGCGATATTGGCCTGCCTGGAATGGACGGGTATCAGGTGGCGCGGGCGTTTCGCAATGACGCCGCGCTTAGAAAGGTGTTCCTCGCAGCCCTGACCGGGTATGCCAGTTCCGAGGACCAGCAACGGGCGGCCGAGGCAGGTTTCGCACGCCATCTCGCCAAGCCGGCCAGTTTGCAAATGCTCGAAGAGGTCATCACAAGCCTGCCCTCGTAGGCCACGGATACCTACGGACCGAACGTGAAGGCGTAGGCAGCCACGCCGTGGCCGTAGGCGCGCACCACCACCTCATGTTCGCCGTAGGGACCGCTCCATAGATTGAAGAGATCGTGTCGGTCGATGGTGATGGTCTTGCTGGGGTGGCCGTCCACTTCCACGTCGGCGGTCCGCACCGGGGTTCCCGGTTCCAGGCCCAGCACCAGGTTCACCTCGCCGGCCAGCGCATGGAAGCGAATCTCTCCTTCAATTCCGGCCAGCACCTGCCGTTCGCCTTCCAGCAATCGCCACGAGCCGACGAGAGCGTAGCGATTCAGCGCCAGCGTGGCCGGCGCGATGTAGCGATGGACTCCGCCGTCGGGCTGGTCCCTTCCATTGGCCAGAGCCGACCAGCCGCGCACACCGAGATAGGTCTCGGGCGAGCGCTCGCGCGCGGGCGTCGCAGTAGCGGCGCTCCCACCGATCACCGGATTGCCGATAGGGGAACCGGCCCGGCGCCCCAACTCGGCCAGCAGGCTGCGAATGGCCAGGTCAGTCTCTTCGTAGTCGCCCTCGCCGAAATGCGTGTAGCGCACGATGCCCGCGCCATCGATCAGGTATTTGGCCGGCCAGTATTGGTTGCCGTACGCATTCCAGGTTCCGTAGTCGTTGTCCTGCGCGATGGGATAGCTCAGCCCGTGGCGCTGGATGGCGGCGGCCACGTTCTGCGGGCTCTTCTCGAATACGAACTCGGGTGTGTGGATCCCGACCAGCACGAAAGGCGCATTCTGGTAGCGCGTCCAGTAGGCCTCCATATATGGCAGTGTGTGAACGCAGTTGATGCAGCTGTAGGTCCAGAAATCCACCAACACGACTTTGCCGCGCAAAGAGGCCAGGGTCAGCGGCGACGAGTTGTACCAAGGGCCAAGGCCCACGAACTCCGGAGCTGGGCCCACCCGTGGCAATACCGGCAGCGCGGGTCCTGTCTGCGCGCCCGGCTGGTTCACGCCCGACGCATGCGCAGGCTGCACCAAACTCTTGCCCACAAGTCGATCCTCCAATGAGCTGGCCAGCGAGCCGAAGGACGTGTGTTGCGACAGCCACACCTGCCCGTCGGTCAGCCAATCGTAGCGCAAGGCCAACGCGGACAGGACTAGCAAGCCACCGGCCACATGTTTGATGACACCACTGTGTCGATTGAGGGCACGCGCGGACCGCACCGCCTGCTGGCCGCCGTAGCCCACCAATAGCAGCGGCGTTGCGGCACCGACTGCGTAGGCGGTCAATGCCGCCAGCGCGCGCGGCCCCGGCTGATCGCGCACCAGCGCCAGCGCGAATCCCAGCGCAGGCCCGGCGCAGGGAACCCAGACCATGCCCAGGGTCAGTCCCACAACGAGAGCCGTGAGCAGCGATTCGCCTCCAAGGCCCGAGCTGGCGCTGTTCTGCACGGTGCTCCCAAGTTGTTGGATGCGGGTTGCCGCACGGCCTGCCAGCAGCACCGCCGCGGCTCCCAGCAAAGCGGCCAGCGCCACGGCGATCCACCCGTGCGAAGCAAAGAAGAGCGCGCCGACGGCCGCTACCCCAATCTGCAACCGAACGTCGGTGCTCAGAAAGCAGACGCCAAAGAGCAAGAGCACATACGTGCTGGCGATGCGAATCAGGTCAGCCGCGGCCACGAAGTGCGCCAAAACCACCTGGAGCACGAAGGTGAAGATCACGAAACTCGCGGCCATGCCGGCCACGATGACCAGCGGCCGCACGCGCCGCTGCCCGGCCAAGCTGACCCCCAGCACCAGCGGCACCAGCGGCAGAATGCAGGGCAGGAGAATCGTCAGCACTCCTGCCAGGAACAAAATCGCGTAGATGCGCAAGAATCGGAACCTCCACGCCCTACCCTTTCGATGCCCCCATTAACCATGGGTCACAGTGGGCAGGGCATGGACAGGAGATCACGCCCTCGTCCTTGAGAGCCGCCATCGCTGTCAGGATGAGTCCTACGGGCCCTTGCCGCCCGTTGATGGCGACCGCACTATTCCTCGGAACAGCTCGTCGATCGTTTCTGCACGGGCGGGCTTGCTGAGATGCCGTTCAAAGCCAGCTTGCGCCGCCCGTTCCATGTCGGGCGGAACGCCGTCACTCGTGGCTACCAGGTGCACGCCTTTGAGCCGTTCATCAGCCCGGAAAGCGCGAGCCACGTCGTAGCCATCCATTCCGTGCAGGCTCAGCGCACAAAGCACGAAATCGGGATCGAACTGGCGCGCTTTCTCCAGTCCCTCGGGCCCGCTGCACGCGACCTCGACCGCGTGGTCCCAGTGCTCCAGGGCCTCGCGCAGGTGGGTTGCGGCGTCGGCGTTGTCCTCGATAACGAGAACCTTGCGTTTGCCGGCGGGGACACCATTCGCGTTCTGGTCCCTGCCTGCGACTGCGCCTTTGTCGTCCAGTGGAAGCCCGACGGTGAAACGCGCACCTTGCCCCGGGCCGTCGCTGTGCGCACTCACCGCGCCGCCGTGCAACTCCACCAATCCTTTTACCAACGCCAACCCCAGGCCCATACCGCCGCGACTCTGGCTCAGGCTGCGCTCGGCCTGGGCAAAGGGCTGGAACAGCCTCTTGAGCGTATCCGGGTCGATGCCCAACCCGGTGTCAGCGACTTCCAGCACGGCGCGGTCCAGGGACCGCGTGAGCCGCACGACGACTTTGCCCGTCTCGGGGGTGAATTTCGCCGCGTTGATAAGAAGGTTTCCGATCACCTGCCCCAGGCGCGTTGGATCACCGTCAACTGAGATCGGATCGCACGGAAGCTCCAGCACCAGCTCGTGATGCTCAAGGAACGCGCGGTGGTCTTCCACGCTCCGGCGCACAATCTCGACCAGATCCAAGCGCGCGCGTTCCAGCCGGATCTTGCCGCGGCTGATGCGGGTGACATCGAGAAGGTCGTCCACCAATTGTGTGAGGTGACCAACTTGCCGGTCAATGACGGCGAGCGCCCGGCGTGCTTGCGGCCCACCTGGAACGGCCTTTTCGAGAATGTAGATGCTGTTGCGGATGGGCGTGAGTGGGTTGCGCAGCTCGTGCGACAGCAGCCCGAGAAATTCGTTCTTGCGGCGATCGGCCTCGGCAAGCTGAAGATTCGCCTCGCGCAGCGCCTCCTCGGCCTGTTTGCTCGCTGTGATGTCGCGCATGACTCCCGAACGGTAGCGAAGCCGTCCGTCCTCGCCCTTGATCATCACGGCGCGGTCGGCGAGCCAGCGGTACTGGCCGTCCTTGGCCTTGAATCGGTACTCCACTCTCAGCTCGCCGCTGCGCTCGGCCGCTTTCACCGCCGCCAGCAGACCTGCAAGGTCATCGGGATGGGTGCGCGCGAGGACCTCATCGGCGCTCATCGCAAACATTTCCTCGACGGTGAATCCGTTGAGCGCCTGGATGGCCGGGCTGAGGTAATCGAGCCTGTCGTTTTGCAGATCGCGCCGATAGGCCGCATCGAGCGAATTCTCCAGCACCGAACGAAAGTGCGCTTCCGATTCCTGCAGGGCGCGCTGGGCGCGGCTCAGCTCGGTGATTTCCACCAAGTTGACCACGCAGCCAACGTCGTCCGGGCCTTGCAAAGCGGTGGCGCTGACCAATACCTCGGCCTGCGAGCCGTCAGGTCGGCGCAGGGTGGCCGGGGCCGCCCACAGGACTTTTCCGTCGAGCACTTCGGCCGCCATTCTGCGCGGACGAACACCCTGTTTGCCCTCACCTGCTCGGCCGCCCGACGGAAAGTCGAGGGCGAATACTTCGTCGAATGTCCGCCTCAGCGGGTTGCGGCCGCACAGGTCCGCGGCCGCCCGGCTCGCGCGAACCACCCGCCCTCGCTCGTCGCACACCACGATGGCCTCGGCGGCCTGTTCGATCACAGAATGCGCCAGCCTCTCCGCCGCCAAGACCTCGTCGCTGCGTTTCCGGGAGATGCGGGGAGCATTCGCGCCCTCCGCGATAAGCGATTCGTCCAATCCCGTGCGAATCGCTTCGAGAGCTCGCTCCGCCTCCTGCAGCCGGAGACGAAGTTCCCCATTCTCGGCACTCAGCCGCCGGTTCTCGGCGTTGGCGTCCTTAGGTGATCTCGTGGCCATCATGTCTTCTCGCGCAGTGTTCCTCCGCGCTGGAAGCCGAACAGCGTTCGGCGAAAGACAAGAAAACATCCGCAACGCCCGTGACGCAACCACCCATGACTAGGCCTTTGGACTATCACACGGTGTATGTGACGGCAAGCGACGTTAGTAGGTCAGTTTTCTAACGAACCGCTAACACAAGCGATGTGCACCCGCGTTTCGCTACCTGCCCTCAGCGCGCCTATCCGCCTTGCCCGATTGGGCGGCTTCGATGATGGCGCGCAGCCGGTCCCTGGCCGTCGCGAGCAGACTGGATGGATAGGGCCATTGCTCGAAGATGATCGAGCCATTGTAGCCGCGCGTGATCAGACGCTGAACCAACCCCTCGATGCCGAGCGGGTTCTCCCCAGCCGGACCCGTGAACAAGGTCATGTGGCTGTCGGTGTCGCCGCGATTCTCGTGCGCATGCACGTGCACAATGGGCACACGGGGCGACAATCGATCCACATATCCCAAAAAGTCGTTGCGCGTGCTCGCGTGTAGATTGGCGTGTCCGATGTCGAGGCAGAGACCGATAGCGAAAGCCCGCGCCCGATCGCGGGACCGCATCTGGGCGAAAAGCTCATTGATGTCCTCGGGCGCGGTCGCAATCGTGTTCTCGAGCGAAAGCTGCAAGCCAGCCGCCTGCAAGGGAGCCGCGAGAAAAAGCGCCGCTCGTCCGAACCCCTCGGAATCCGCCGGGGCCAGATGAAGGTTGACCACGTGAGCGCCAATCTCGCGGGCAAAGGCCACGTCGCGAGCAAGCACGCGCAGACCAGCGGGCGTCGTGGGGTCGGCCGTCAGGGAAGTGTGTACACTCAGCCGAATGTCGAAACGTTTGGCCTGCTCTCGAATGAAGTCGCGCATCTCGGGCCGCACATCCGCGGTGCCCCAGCTGGGACCATCGGTCGAGCCGGCAGGAAAGAACTCGAAGGCATCAAAGCCCTGCTCGACGGCAAAGGCAAAGGGCTGTAGCGGCGCCGCGAAGAAGGCGGTCTGGTTGCCGATGTGAATACGCGGCGATTCAGCCATGTTGCAACCCCACTTGGGGACGGGCTTGCACGACGAAAAAACGCCCATCCACATATACGCCCTCTATGTCCTGCGCGCCACCCAGGACTGATTCTGTGACTGCGCCGATCCGAGCTACGTCCATGAGGATCTGATTGCGCAGGGATTCGTTCCACAATAGCTCGTCGCGGGCATAGTCGATGCTTGCGAGACGACCGGGCGGCAGCATGAAACTATCGTATAGCCCAGCACCAGCAAGGCTGGCCAAATCTTCGCCATTGGAATCGGAACGAAAGATGAGGCCGCCTCCGTACAGGCCCAGGCTCTTGCTCGGGAACGAGACCAGGCGCGGCACCTCTTCGCCCCGGCGCAGGCAGAAGCCCAGGGCACGGCCCGGGTGATTGCCCACCAGGGTCTCGCCCAGGCCAGGCACCAGTTCGGCATAGAGCTCGTCGCGATCGCCAGTCACCGGATTGGCGGTGTGGATGACAAAGGCGTATTCAGCCGCGATGGCTCCCTGAATGAGCACTGCCATCACCAGCCCCTCGTCGGGAATGCCATGGACGCGCCGGCTCCAGTAAGCGCGCTCATTCCACTTGGATGCCCAGACCTGCGTCACACAACGCCAGGCCTCGGACCAAGGCCCGGCAGCGGGCAGCCTTGCTGCGTGCATGGCTGCGCGCAGGGCTGGCTCGATATCGGGGGGCGATTGCAAACGCACGATCGTGTCGTGCAGCCGGGCCAGCAGCGACGGCACCGCCTCGCGCTCGGCACTGTCAAGGCCTGCCGCCACGACTCGATATTCTTGGTTTGCGGACCGATTGCGAGGATCGTCGAGGACCCGCTCGCACACGCCGAAGGGCAACGCGACTGAAGCAGGTACATGGATCCAATCCGGTAGAAGTCCTGTCAGCCGCTGCAAGTTGAGAGACTTTGCTCCCACATTGTCAGCGCGAAAGTCGTTGAGGCCCACCGTCAAGACGACCGGCGTGGGCGGTCGCACAAGAATTCGTCTGGCCCGCACGGGGATCGCTCTCTCCGCCGCGGGCTCGCCCGGCTCCACTGTGACATCGCCCGTGGCGTTCACGCGCAAACGCATCCATTGGCCGTCGCGCAGATCCGTCCATCGTTCGGCGTCCCAGCAGGTCGCCAGCAGCACGCCCGCGTTGCGCGCGCGCACGGCCACATGTGAGACCAAGTCCACCGTACTCTTGCACAGCAGCGCGGTCACGCCTTCGGGGATCTCCTCGTCGCCCTTGATCTCGTCGGTGACCAGAATGGTGGGCACCGGGAAACCGCGCCCCTGCACCGATTTCAGCAATTCCAACCTCTCCACCATTCCTTCAGCTTCGCCGCAGCCGCGGCTTATCACCTGCCAGTTGCCCAACCCCGCAATCCCACGCAACATTCCGTCCAGCTTGCGCAGCAGCGCCGCCGCCGCGAAGTCCAGCCGACCGCGCACCACCTCTTCGCTGAACAAGCGCACCGACCAATCGGCAGCTCCAAACGCCTGCCCCAGATGTACGGCCACCGGTTGCAACAGCCGCACATCGCCGTCGACGATCGCGACCAACGCGCGCCGCAACCGCTCCAGCACGGCCTGAGCGTGCAGAGCCCACTCGCGTCCCCCGCTCGGCTGGGTCCCCAACCGCTGCAAATGCCGCAATCCCAACGCCAGCTCCTCGGCTGGCCGCGAGGCACACAGATTGCGCAGGACCAGCTCGGTCCAGACCAGCAACTCGTTGAGTGGCAGGGCTTGGTGCAGGTTGCGTTCGATCAGAACGCGGACAAAATCTTCCAGCGCCACGTCGAGATAGAGCAAGTCGCGCAGCCCGGCCGCACCCGGCTGCAGTCGGCGCGCCACGATCTCCCGCAGCTTAGTCACCGATTCCAGGAGCCAGGTCTGTGCCCCGGCCTCGTCGCGCCGATGCCAGAGCGAGTCGATGAGCTGTCGGCTGGCCTCGTCGAGCAAGGGGCGTGCGGCGAGAACCGCGGTGCCCAGGTCGGAAGCCGCGTGCACCGCACGCAAGACCGACGAGAACTCGCCAAAGTCGTGCAGGAGCGCGTCTCGCAAATGGGGGACGAAATCAGGCGCGCCGCGAATGGGTCGCTCGTAGCTCTGCAGGCGCTCGCGGCTTACGCCGGCTGCCTCCAGCGTGGCGTAAAAGGCGCGTTGGTCGCCAAAGCGGCGCAAGAATTCCAGGTAAGCCTCGCAGATCACGACATCGTCGGGCGTGGTGTTGTTGTGCAGCTTCTGGTGCCACTCTTCCAAGAAGTGGCCCGACACTTCCTTGATGTCATAGCGATGCATGATCTCCAGGATACCGTCGCGCACCCGCTGGCCCTCGCCGCCGCGACCCACGCTGCCGGCGATCAGCCGCAGAAGCGGACGCGTGGTCTTGACCGAAGCGTAGCGCTCGCTCAGCTTGCGAGTCAGGCGGTCCTGGGCGTGGGCCAGCTCGCGCGGCTGGGTGTTGAAACGCCGCTGCCAGTCGAGCTGTCGCACGGCCGAAAAGCGCAGCCACACGAAGATCAGGGCCAGGGATTGCGGATTTTCGGGTTCCACGCGATCTAGGAGTTCGGTCGCCAGATCGAAACGATGCCTGAGCGACCATGAGTGATCGCCCGTCTCGCGCTCGATGATCGTCTCAGCGATCTCGTAGGCCACCGATCTATTTGTGGCACAGGACAGGGTGATAAACACGCGCGATCGGTTTGGATTCCCGCCATTCCGCCCTGATTCCGCGATATCCGCAGAGGGTCGTGGTCGTAAACGTGGCCGTGGCCGTGGCCGGAGTGGTCACCGTCGGCCACGGCCACGACGACGACCAGGACCACGTCCACGACCACCACCGACGCGCGCCCGTTTCTTGGGCCGGGACACCTTTCGCGCCCATCGGGCATCCAATGCTCGCAGGGGAGGAAGTCATGAGCAACGGGAGGTTAGTCGCGAATAGCACGCAATGGCTGCGCGGAGCGCTGGTCGGCGCGTGTGCGTTGGCGGCTTGTGCCCACAACGACCAGCGGGTCCCGGTTTCCGGCGCGGCGAAAACCGCGAGCGCGCTGCAGAAGGAAACGGGTGAACGCGCTGGCGTGCGCATGACAGCGAGGGCGCGTGCGTGGAACGGAAATCCGCCCACGCTGTCACAATACGTTCTTCCCGTCTGGCTAGAAGTAGAGAACCACAGCGGCAAGACACTGTGGCTGCGCTACGACTCTTTCCGCGTGGAAGCACCGCCCGACAATCCCGAGATGCTCCGCGCTGTGCCACCCTCCCAGGTGAAGGGCAACGCGATCATTCCCGTCTCATCGGTACCGCCCGAATTTCGCCTTGAGGATGAATGGACAGGCGAATGGGTCGAACCCGATTTTGATCAGTATGTCGCTCACGCCTACTGGCGCGAACCCCTGCCCACAAGGGAGATGCTCCGCCGAGGGATACGGGAGGGCGTCGTGGCAGATGGGCGCAAGATCGCTGGGTTCATCTATTTCCAGAAGACAAGGCCGGATGTCGCGGGTCTGACCCTCAGCGCTGATTTAGTCGATGCGGCGACCAGCCAGTCTTTTGGCCGAATTGAAATCCCGCTGGCAGTTGAAAACAATCACTAGCCGATCATGCGGCAGGCTTCATGAGGCTGCGCGTTTGGCGCCGCCGGGAGGAGTATCATGGCAAAAGTGGAATCAATTCCCCGTGGGTGGAGCACGATAACGCCGTCCTTGGTAGTCAAGGATGCAGAGAAGGCGCTGGTCTTCTACAAGAAGGCATTTGGAATCGAAGAACGGATGGTAGTCCGCAATCCTGAGGGGCGGTTCCTGCACGCCGAGCTAGGGCTTGGCAACTCGGTCTTCATGCTGGGCCAGAGTATGGAAGGCTACCCAGATACTGCGGCCAACCTGTACGTCTACGTAACCGACTGCGATGGCGCCTTCAACCGGGCGCTGGCAGCCGGGGGCAAGGCCAAGACCGCGCCCCAGGACGGATTCTGGGGCGACCGCTATGGCCAGCTTGAAGACGGGTTCGGAAACTTGTGGACCGTGGCCACGCACAAGGAAGACGTGCCGCCCGAGGAGATGCGTCGACGGGCCATCGAGGCCATGCGCTAGGCTACGAACCGGGACGACTCTCCATAACTTCCTCTAGCTTCTCGAGACTGGGGGGCTTGGCTAGGTGCTGGTCGAAGCCGGCCTCCTTGGCCTTGGCGAGATCCTGAGGAAGCGCGTACCCGGTCAGGGCAATGAGACGTACGTTGCGAAGCTCTTCGTCGGCACGGATCGCCCGTGCGACTTGGTATCCATCCATTTCTGGCAACCCGATGTCGCAAAGCACGACATCGGGCTTGAACTCGCGCGCCTTCTCCAGCCCATCCGGGCCCCGGTAGGCCACCACAACCTCGTGCTGGGCGAGTATGAGCGCCTCGCGCAGGCTGTCGGCCGCGTCGACGTTGTCCTCGATGACGAGCACCCGCCGCGTGCTGTGGTGGGGCAGGTCGGGGGCCACGGACACCTCGGCCGCCGGCGCCCTCACCAGGGGAAGCTGGATGACGAACTCAGCCCCCTTGCCAGGCCCGTCGCTCTCCGCGTGCACCTCCCCGCCATGCTGTTCGACTAGGCCCTTCACCAAGGTCAGACCAAGCCCCAGTCCACCCCGGCTGCGGTCGAGTGTGCGATCCGCTTGCGCGAAGGGATCGAACAGGCGCGGCAGCAGGTCGCGGTTGATGCCCACTCCATCGTCGCGCACCCGGAGAACCGCCGTGCCAAAAGGCGCGGCGGACTCTTCCAGAGCGACCAAGATGTGTCCGCCCCGGCTGGTGAACTTCACCGCGTTGGCGAGCACGTTGCCAAGAGCTTGCGCCAGGCGGGCGGGATCGCCGTCCACCCACAGCGGGCGCGGAGGCAAACGCACGTCCAGTTCGAGCCCGGCGTTGGCAATGAGCAACCGATGATCCTCGACCGTGCGCCGCATGAGTTCGCCGAATTCGAGAGGACGACGCTTGACCTGCAGCTTTCCGCGCGCGACTCGCGTCACGTCGAGCAAATCATCGACAATACGGGTGAGCTGCTCAACTTGCCGTGTGATGACCGCCTTGGCCCGCTGGGCCTGCTCGCTGCCCAAGGGAGCACGCTCGAGGATGAACAGGCTGTTGCGAATTGGCGAGAGCGGATTGCGCAGCTCGTGCGACAGCATGGCCATGAACTCGTCCTTGCGCCTGTCAGCCTCGCGCAGGGCTTCGACGAGCTGCTCAAGCTTAACTTCCGCTGCCCTGCGCTCGGTGATGTCCCGGTTCGATTCGAGTACGCGGTCCACACCGTCATCGCCACGCATGAGCAGGAGCTTGCTCGACACGATGATCGTGTTTCCCGATTTTGTCCGCTGTTTGAGCTCGCCCTCCCAGGTCCCATGCTCGCGCAGAACGGCGGCGAGGTCGGCAAAGGGCAGCGGAAACTCGCTCTTGAGCAGCCGCAGCGGGATTCGCCCGCGCGCCTCGTCGGCCGTGAAGCCATAGAGCAGCTCAGCGCCCTGATTCCAGGTCTCGATGTTGCCGTCCAGGCGCCACACGAAGATGGCGTCATGTGAAAGGTGCAGCAGCTCGCCATAGCGGCGCTCGGCCTCTTCGGCCCGCTGCAGGTCGGTGGTGCCCGGGCTACCCGGCCCAGACCTCGCTGCTTGCTCATCGTCTGAACCGTTTCTCGAAGGTGATTCCTGTCGCCCCATCGATCACGTTCAGCCCGGCGGCTGCCCCTGCTCGCAGAATCGGACGTGTGCCTTGATTCTGCGGTTGCGCCCCGCTCGTGAGCAGCTGACCTCTAGCACAACCCTTTCACCCTGCACACCGCAGAGATTGCGGGATGGGGCGAGGGCTCGCGGCCAAAAGATCGGCACAAACACTTAGAGAACCCAGGGTCCGGGTTGTGACAGCCCCCCGCCCACAGCGTAGACATTAACCGGATCTCCTCGATCCGGCCAGCGGATCGCCGGTCGCGTGGGCGTGGGCGAGTTCGTGTGCGTCCTGCGGGAGACGCAGATCGGTCATTGGTCGCTCAACCCACCGTCGGCAGACCCAGGCTGGTTGAACGATAACGAGCCGAACAGGCCGTGGGCCCCCCCCTGCGGCCCAGCCGTGAAGTAGAGCACATCTGCGCTGCCCGCCTTGGTGCCATTGCCAAAGGCCAGCGCCCAAAGACCGTCGATGGCGACGGGCGTGCCGTCGACGTCCACCAGTTGTCCGAGCGGCGCGCCGGTGCCAGCGTCATAGGCACTGATACGGCCGTCGCCGAAGTTGCCGACCAGCACCGCCCCAGCGAAGCCCGCCAGCCCGGAAGGAGCGAGGGCCAGGCCCCAGGGGGCGTCGAGCCAGCCCTGGGAAACCAGGCGCTTGGCAAAACTGCCATCCATGTTGAAGACACTCACGTAGCCAAATCCCGTCCCGGGAATGCCCACGTTAACGCTGGTCAAGTGCTGCGCGTACGCGACGTAGAGGAGCCCACCCAAGGCCTGGATGTTGAAGGGGCTGTATCCCGCCGGCAGGGTGGGATCCTTGAAGGCACTGGATCCCAGATTCGCGTGGGCGTAGCTCGTGTCCAACACGTCCACAGTGCCGGCCGCAAAATTGGCGGCGTACAGGTAGTTGGCCGAGCCCACGTTGCCGATGGCCAGTCCGGTATACGCCGCGCCGGATGCAGAGTTGTCCATTCTGAGCGTGGCGCTGGCTCCGCTGGCCCAGCCCGACACAGTGCCGTCCAGCGACGCGAAAATGAATTTGTCGCCGCTAAAAGCTGTGGTGCTGTTGAAGACCAATCCGGTGGGGTTGCCCTGGCTGCTGCCCGCGGCTGGCGGAACCGTTACGACGAGAGGTGGCGTCGGCATGAGAGCGCCGTTCCCGTCATAGACGGTGGACGTCCCGCTGCCATTGTTGGCCCCCCAGAAATAGGTCTGCGGCCCGTAGGTCAGTCCCCAAGGATTGATCAGCTTCGGGTCCACATGGGCCGCGGATGCGGACGCTTGGTCCGCCAGTAGCGCGGTTTGCACGACGTACACTGAGGGCATCGTGTCTGGCGAAGCTGAGTCCCCGGCGCTGTCGCTGGTCGCCGAAACGTCGATGGCCGCGTCCCGCGCCACGCTGACGTCGAAAGCGACGTCGAGAACCGACGCATCGTTGGCGCCGTCGCTGCTCGACAAGACGTCGACGGCTGCATCCCTCATCACGCTGACGTCGATAGCGACATCGAGAACCGGCGCATCGTTGGCGCTGTCACTGGTCGACAAAACGTCGACGGCCACGTCCATCGCCACGGTGACATCGTGAGCCAGGTCGCGAACGGACGCATCTTTTGATACTGAGACTACGCTGCTGCTATTGCTGCACGCGAGTCCAAGGCTAATCGAACTTGCTGCAAAAACGAAGATAGAGAATCTTGCGCGCATGAAGCACCTCCCGCCTAATTCGCATGGATGTAATGACCGAACTATTGATGCCGAACCGTTGCGATTTGTGCCAGCCTCCACACAAGGGAGCCACAAACTGCGCGGCCATGCACTTGCTCCCGTGCACTTTTTGCGCGCCAAGATCGTCTCGCGCAAACAGGCGCAGGACGAGGCCCCCAAACCCATAGGTGTGCCCCGGAATTTCACCACAGAGAGCACAGAGTTCACAGAGACGGATGGGAAGGAAGGAAGGGTTCGGATCCGGACCCGGAACCCTTTCTTTCCGGCCTCTGTGACCTCTGTGGACTCTGTGGTGAAACTCCGGATCGCGCTGGCGGTCGTCAATCGTCAGGGCACCTCGGCGAGAATCTCCTCCAGTTTCTCCAGACTGGGCGGTTTGGCAAGGTGCCTGTCGAATCCTGCCGCCTGCGCCCGCGCCACGTCTTCGGGTAAAGCGTAGCCACTCAAGGCGACAAGAAACACACCCTTGAGTGCCTCGTCCGCCCGGAAAGCACGCGCGACCTCAAAGCCATCCATCATGGGAAGGCCGATATCGCACAACACGACGTCGGGCCGGAATTCTTTCGCCTTCGCAATGCCCTGCAGGCCGTTGTATGCCACCTCGACCTCGTGCTCGCCAAATGCCAGCACGTCGCGCAGACTGTCGGCTGCGTCGACGTTGTCCTCGATGATGAGAACGCGCCGGTGGCCTTTGCTGGCGCTGTCACCTGCCTGCGGCGCAGCCGCATCCTCCATCGCGAGCGGAAGGCTCACGACAAACTCGGCCCCTTGGCCGAGCCCCGCACTTCGGACCGCGATGTCACCCCCGTGCAGCTCGACCAGCCCCTTGGCCAGAGCCAGCCCGAGGCCAAGCCCGCCCTTGCTGCGGTCCAAGGTTGAATCCGCCTGACTGAAGGGCTGGAACAGGCGCGCGACCAGCTCGGGCGTCATGCCCACTCCCGTGTCCGCCACCTGGATCAGCGCCCGCCTCTCCGTTGCATCGGCACTGATGGTGATGCGCGTTTCCCCGCCCCGGCCGGTGAACTTCGCCGCGTTTTGCAGCAGGTTGCCGATCACCTGTACCAGCCGATTTCGGTCAGCGCTCACAAACATCGGCTGCGCGGCAGAATGGAACTCGACACGCACGTCAGCCCGGTCAAAGAGCGTGCGGTGATCCTCCACGGTGTGGCGTACCAACTCGTTGAGATCGAGCGTCTGGCGCTGAAGCTGGATCTTGTTCCGCGTGATGCGGGTCACGTCCAGCAGGTCGTCGACCAAATGGGCCAGCTGTGCGGCCTGGCGATCGATCACCGCCAGAGCGCGTTTCGCCTGCTCGCCACCCGGCTCGCAGCGTTCCAAGATGTAGGTGCTGTTCCTGATGGGGGCCAGCGGGTTGCGCAGTTCGTGCGAGAGCACCGCCAAAAATTCGTTCTTGCGCTGATCGGCTTCGCGCAATGCCTCCTCGATCTTCTTGTTCTCGGTTATCTCCGTTCCGAGGACGGTGATTCCCTCTGCCGAGGGAGACACAGTCATTCGATACCAGGCCTCGGTGTATTTGCCGCCTATCTCGAAACGCCGTGTTTCCCGCTTGTCCATCGCCGCGCGCAAGTTCTCTTCGTAAACGGTGCCCAGGTGCTGGGGAAACATCTCCCAGATGTTGTGGCCAAAAAAGTCTTCCGGCCGCTTCCCGATTCTTGACGTGAACTGCTTGCTGGCGAAGGTGAATTTCCAGGCGCGATCGAGGGCATAGAAATCGTCCTGGATGCTATCCAACACTTCAGCCAGTTTCACATTGGTACGCTCAAACGCCTGCTCCGCGCGCTTGCGCTCGGTCACGTCGAGCACCAGGGACAAGACCGAAAACTTGCCGTCCGGGTGGTGCAGCGTCGAGTTGTACCACTCGCAATGGATCACCGTGCCGTCCTTGCGGACGTTGCGGTTCTTGTTTACGTTGCGCGGACGCTTGCCACTGAGCATCTCCGCCATCACCTGCTCGACCAGCGGCCAGTCCTCGAGATACACCCAGTTCAACTCATCGATGCGCCTGCCGACTGTCTCCTCAGCTTTCCAGCCGAAGACCTTGGTCGCCTCGTCCGACCAGCGCACGATCCGGTAGTCGGCCGAGGACCACTCGATGACGGCCAACGGAGAATTCTCCAACAGGGACTCCAAGCGCTGCCTGGCGCCGCGAAGCTCTTCCTCGGCCTGTTTGCGCTGGGTGATGTCGCGAATGATGGCTACCGACCGACGCTGTCCCATCCGGTCCGTCAACAACGCGGTTGAGAACTCCGCGGAGAAAGTGCTGCCATCCTTGCGCCGGCAGGTCACTTCCGCCACTGCCCTGGCCAGCCCCTCCCGGCGCGTGAGCATTTCCGCAAGCCTGGGATCGTTCGTGTCGATATGGGACTGCCGGTCGAGTCCCACGAACTCCTCGGCGCTGTAGCCGAACATCCGGCATGCAGCAGGGTTGGCAGAGAGTACCTTTCCCGATCCTGCTGGATCGGTCACCAGAATGGCATCGCTGGCGTGTTCAAAGATCGCACGAAAACGCTCCTCGCTCTCGCGCAAGGTCTCCTCGGCTTGCTTGCGCTCGGTAATGTCGCGCAAGATCACGAAGGACGTGGTCCGGTCGGGCAAGATGACCGAGCTGACCTCGGCGGTGAATTTCGTGCCGTTCTTGCGCACGTAGCCCAGTTCCTGGCGCAGGTACCCCGAACGAGCCCGCTCGGCCAAGGCCGGGCCGTGGCGCGGGTCGGAAGAGTCGGTGATTCCTTCACGACCCGCGCGGATCAGTTCCTCCTCGGTCATGCCAAAGGTCTGGCAGGCGACCTGATTCGCGGCGAACACCCTTCCGTCGGGCGCGGTTGCAAAGATCGCGTCGATGCTGTTGTCAAACAGCGCGCGATGCCGGG
>Ga0265330_10000406_pt1 | contig 29682 bp, 19 predicted proteins | sample 41919metaG_FD_202083 | JGI IMG/M metagenome (GOLD analysis project Ga0265330, IMG submission 202083) | Rhizosphere microbial communities from Carex aquatilis grown in University of Washington, Seatle, WA, United States - 4-19-19 metaG | ecosystem: Host-associated > Plants > Roots > Rhizosphere...
GTTTGGGCAAAATCGCTCACGGGAAGTCTGTTACCAAGCATAAAGCTTCGCATCTGACCGGCTCGCATCCATCGGAGGCCAAATACTTGTTGCAACGAATATCTCCTTCCCGCATCCAACGAAATGAAAGGAGCAACCCAAAATGACTTCTACTACCGCCACCTCCACCTGGAACATCGATCCCGCCCACTCCGCGGCCGAGTTCAAGGTCAAACACATGATGATTTCCAACGTCAGAGGCAAGTTCAGCGGAATCAGCGGCGTTCTGCACCGCGTCGAAGCCGATCACACCCAATCCACCCTTGAAGTCTCCATCGAAGTCAGCACCGTCAACACTCAGGATGCGCAGCGCGACGGCCATCTCAAGAGCCCGGACTTTTTCCACGTGGAGCAGTTTCCCGCCATGACCTTCAAGTCCACGCACATCGAGAAAAAGGGCGATGGCTTCGCAGTTACAGGCGACCTGACAATTCACGGCGTCACCAAGCCGGTAGTTTTGAATGTCGAGGAAGTGAGCGAGCCCGCCAAGGATCCCTGGGGCAATACACGCATTGGCCTTACAGCCACCGCGAAAATCAACCGTAAGGACTTCGGACTCACATGGAATTCGACTCTTGAAGCTGGCGGAGTTTTGGTCGGAGAAGACGTGGCCATCACCCTCGACGTAGAGCTCATCAAGGCCGCGTAATCAAAGTCAGCTGGCTGACGGCGGATCAGTCGACAACTTACCTGTTGCAACGAATATCCTCCCCGAGCATCGAATAGAAGTACGCAAAGAGTGGATGACGAGCAGCTTCCTCCCGCTGGGCCGCCGCGGAATCGGGCGGCCCAAAAAGTTGCGCCGAATTCCGTCCCCGGAGGTCCACCATGTCGCTCAGAGCAGTCAAGGAGATCTACCAAACCAAACCCACCATCGAGGGAGCAGGTGTCAAGCTCCAGCGGGCCTTCGGTTTTGGCAAAACTGCCGAATTCGATCCGTTTCTATTGCTGGATGATTTTCGCAACGAGAATCCGGCCGATTACCTGGCTGGATTTCCATGGCACCCGCATCGTGGCATCGAAACCATCACCTATGTCCTCGCTGGTGAAGTTGCGCACGGTGACTCGCTTGGCAACAAGGGCCGCATGACTGCCGGCGACGTGCAGTGGATGACCGCCGGCAGCGGCATTCTCCACCAGGAGATGCCCAAAGGAGACGAGCGCGGACGCATGCACGGCTTTCAATTGTGGGCGAACTTGCCTGCATCGCTCAAAATGACCGACCCTCGGTACCAGGACATCCCCTCTACCGCCATCCCCGAAGTTACTGAGGACGACGGAACCAAGGCGCGCATCATCTGCGGCGAATTCTGGGGCCAAACCGGCCCCGTCGAGGGAGTAGCAGCCGATCCGCGTTACGTCGACATCTCCGTTCCGCCCTTCAAGCGCAAGCGGATCAAGGTCGAAACCACGCGCAACGCATTCGCCTATGTCTTTGCTGGCGCGGGAACGTTCCGCGACGCGTCCGCACCTCAGGCAGTTTTGACCGAGTCAGCAGTCGACCCCAATGCCGAGGCCGTTTACGACGCGAGCAACCATTCGCTCGTCCTCTTCGACCGCGGCGATGAGATCGTTGTCCAGGCCGGTCCCGAGGGCATTCGCTTTCTGCTCGTCTCGGGTAAGCCGCTCGAAGAGCCCGTTGCGTGGTACGGACCCATCGTCATGAACACGCAGGAAGAGCTGCGCCAGGCAATGGCCGAGCTGCACAACGGCTCGTTCATCCGTCATGGCTGAGCCGCGCCGGCTGAAGTCGAGGCACAAGCCGACGCGAACGCCGTTTCCCATTTCGACGAGCCGCGTATGACCGCCGAGCGCAGCGTGGACTCCGGTGACCATCACAACATTTGGCTCGTCGAGTTCGCCGTGCGGGGCGGGGCGCATTCCCAATGGGCTCCGCCGGCCCACAAACCGAAGTTTCTCTCCGAACTCATTTTGACCTAGCCAACCTGGGCTCTATTTGGCATACTCCGGGAAGAGTAAGCCCACTCTTCCAAAGCGGGGCGCTTCAACGGTTCCCTTGGTAAAACAGCGCTTGCTGCTTGAGGTCATTCTCCTGCCTTACTCCGGGCCCTCGATGAAGAATCGAGATCAAAACCGATTCCAATAGAAGACGGACTCAAGCACTCCCGCTGTTGAGGGAGCTCAGGTCACTACTCGACGACGGCAGCATCAGTTCTATGAACGAGCGAATGACGAATGACTCGCGGCGCCTTGAAAGCGGCGCAAGACGACGCGGAAAAGCACGGCGCATGGTGGCGCGGCTTCGCCGGCTGATCGCATTTGGAATGTTTCTGCCGGCTGCTTGCGGAATTCGCGGGCAAATCTCGCCTGGACCGTTGGCGAAGGCGCATCAGGGCCTAAGTGGAGCAGCGGACTGCATCCAATGTCACCAGGTTGCCGTGCAGACGCCCTCCTTCAAATGTCTTGATTGCCATCGGGAAATTGCCAATGAGATCCAACAGAACAAAGGTCTTCACGCAACCTTCCCGCGATCAGGTACTCCTGGCGCAGCTTGTGTGAAGTGCCATTCCGATCACAACGGCGTCGATTTCCAGATGGTGCATTGGAATCCGACTTCGCAGGGGTTCAATCACTCAACGACAGGTTTTAGCCTCGACGGCAAACATGCGGGGGTGAGCTGCCGCGCCTGCCACAATCTGCAGCACATTGCAGCGCCGCAACGGGCGATGCTTGCAGGCAAGGATCTTAACCACACATGGATGGGTCTTACGCCAAACTGTGCTACGTGTCATGAAGATGCTCACCAGGGCCGGCTTGGGAGCAATTGCGCGCAATGCCACTCAACCACAGATTGGAAGGCCGCGAGCGTCGACCCGAAGGCATTTGACCATTCGAAGACACAGTATCCGTTGACCGGAGCCCACCAGCAAGTGAAATGCGAGAGCTGCCACACACCCGGGCCGAATGGCCACGCTCGATACTCAGGGCTGCCATTCGCCAGCTGCTCCGATTGTCATCGCGACCCGCACAGCGGATTGTTCAAGCAGAGTTGCGAGACCTGCCATACAACTACGTCGTGGAAGAGATCGCGCTTTGCTGCCAGTTTCGATCACACAAAGACCAGTTTCCCGCTGCTTGGAAAGCATGCCGAGGTGCAATGTTTGAGCTGTCACGTCGGCGGGGATTTTAAGACGCCAATTCCGCACGAGCATTGCGCGGACTGCCATAAACCTGATCCGCACAGTGGCCAGTTTGCGAAACGTTCAGACGGCGGCCGGTGCGAAAGCTGCCACACTGTGCAGGGCTGGAGCCCATCAACGTTTTCAATCGCGGACCATGCAAGCACCGGTTTCCCGCTCAACTTCCAGCATGCAAAAGTGACTTGCGCCGCTTGCCATGTACCGGCGGGTACTACGACGAAATTCAAGATCAAGTTCGCGAACTGCGTTGACTGCCACCGCGATGAACATGAGGGCCAGTTCGCAAGTGACCCATGGCGCAATCGCTGCGATCAATGCCACAACGGGGCAACGTTCAAGACGACCAGCTTCACGCTTCAGAAGCACATGGGTTCGAGATTCCCACTTACGGGCGGCCATTTGGCGGTGCCGTGCAACGAATGCCACGCGCCATTGCCCGGTACAAAAGTAATACCGTACCATTTCGATCAACTGAGCTGCACAACCTGCCACGAAGATGTGCACAAAAGCCAGTTCGCTGATCGAATGGCGGCGCTCGGCGCCACCGGTAAACCACTCGGATGCGAGGCTTGCCACTCGACCCATGACTGGAAAGACCTATCGAAATTCGACCATGAGAAGACGAAGTTTCCGTTAGTCGGCGCACACCGCGCGGTTGCATGCGCTGACTGCCACAAACCGCCGAATCTGGAGTTGAATTTGCAGCACGTGGACTTCGCGAAAACCCCCGTCAATTGCGGCGATTGCCACCAAAGTCCGCATGCTGACCAGTTTGGTTCGCGAGGAGCCGACTGCGCAAGTTGCCACAAGGCGGTCCGGTGGCAGCCTTCACTTTTTGACCATGACAAGACGGCTTTTCCGCTCAAGGGAGGACATGAAAATATCGCATGTTCCGCCTGTCATACGCTCAAAAGGGTCGTCGGCGGAAACACAGTGCTCTTCTACAAACCGACGCCTACAGCATGCGAATCTTGCCACGCAACCGGCGCTCCAAAATGACAAGAATGTCATTCCCGTGAGCCGAAGAACACCGGCGTAACGTCTCAGGTGATTGATTCTTAATGCGCCGATCGCAGCGTCTGTTGTAAGCTAAACGCGAATCAACCACTTGATTCCGGGCTCCCGTACTTCCCCAAGCTTCATGGCTTGTGAAGATGCACCATTGGTAATGAGTTGCCCCTAACTGCATAACCTCCGGACTCATCGCCCGCTCGAGGAATCTCGCGCCCGGCTGCCGACGCAAGGACCATGTCATTCGGCCAGCACCTGATGATTCCGGCAAAAAACTGTAACTGCGCACAAGGGATTTGCCATCGGGAAGTCTGCGAACCTGCTTCGAGTGAGCACGCAGATTTCGCTTATGCCCGAGAACGGGACGTTGTTTCCGGCCCGTAACATTGAGGACTAAGTTACCGGTGGATTCATCCCGCGCAGAAGCAGACGAAGAGATCGATGATGCGTGGACGCTGGTTCATTGTGATTGCAGCAGGATTGTTTCCTTTGCTTGCGGGCGCGGCGCCGCAACAAACGGCTGACAATCCGCGGCCCAGCGTCGGAGGTCCGCAGGCCAAGGTCACCAACCCGCACGGACCCATCTCAATTCCCTGCATGAATTGCCATAGCTACACGAGCTGGAAACCGATTCGCTCAAATCCGGAATTCAATCATGACCAAACCGGGTATCCTCTGCGCGGCATGCATGCAAAGGTGGCATGCACCAAGTGCCATCTCAGTCTGACATTCAAGAACGTGAGCACGCGCTGCGCCGATTGCCACGCCGACATTCATCGCCGGCAATTCGGAGCCAACTGCGAGAGTTGCCACTCGGTGAAAGGTTGGCAGGCGTCGCTCGAGCAGATTCGCGATCATCAGAATCGTTTCCCTCTCGTGGGCGCACATGCGTTACTTCAATGCGACGACTGCCACAAGAACGCAGCCGCCGGGCAATTCACGGGCTTGTCAACGGCATGCTATTCCTGCCATCAGGCTGACTTCAAAACACCCGTACTGAACCACGCCGCTGCGGGCTTTCCTACAACCTGTGAATCGTGCCACACCATGGACACCTGGTTCAACGCGAAGTTCGACCATCTGAAATACACCGGTTATGCGCTTACGGGCGCGCACGCCACGCTGCCCTGTACAGCCTGCCACGCGAATAATGTGTTCGCGAATACACCGGCGTCCTGCTATGGCTGCCATCAGCCGGATTTTGCGGGAACAACGAGTCCGAATCACGCAGCAGCCGGATTCCCCACCGATTGCTCGCTTTGCCACTCAACCAGCGCATGGTTGCCCTCAACCTTCAATCACTCGTCGGTGTTTCCGTTAACTGGAACACACGCAACGTTGCCCTGCGCGCAATGCCATACGAATAACAACTACAGCACGTTGCCCACGACCTGCTACGGCTGTCACCAGACGGATTGGAATGGAACGACAAACCCGAGCCACTCGGCAGCAGGGTTCCCCACGACCTGCGACACGTGCCACGCGACTACGGACTGGACCAACGTCAATTTCAATCACGCCTTGTATGCTAACTATCCACTCACCGGAGCCCATGCCTCGCTAACCTGCACCCAGTGCCACACAAACAACAATTACACAAACACTTCGACTGCCTGTTACTCGTGCCATCAAGCCGATTTCACGGGAACCACGAACCCGAACCACGTTTCATCCGGGTTCCCGACCGATTGCTCGATTTGCCACACGACCAGCGCATGGTCGCCGTCCACCTTCAATCATGCCTCGGTGTTTGCACTAACGGGAGCGCATGCAACTTTGGCCTGCACGCAATGCCATACCAATAACAACTACACGACGTTGCCTACGACCTGCTTCGGCTGCCACCAGACGGATTGGAATGGAACGGCAAACCCGAGCCACTCGGCTGCAGGGTTCCCCACGACCTGCGACACGTGCCATACGACTACTGACTGGATCAACGTCAACTTCAATCACGCACTGTATGCCAACTACCCATTGACCGGAGCTCACGCCACGCTAGGTTGCACTCAATGCCACACGAACAACAATTACTCAAACACGCCAACTGCCTGCTATTCCTGCCACCAGGCGGATTTCAACGGCACAACAAATCCGAATCACGTGTCCTCGGGTTTCCCGACAGATTGTTCGATCTGCCATTCGACGAGTGCGTGGAGCCCGTCGTCGTTCAATCACAACAACACGGCGTTTCCACTGACCGGCGCACACACGACGCTGGCCTGTACACAGTGCCATACAAATAACAACTACACGACGTTGCCCACGACGTGCTACGGGTGCCACCAAGCCGATTGGAATGGCACGACGGATCCGAATCATGCCGCGGCGGGATTTCCGACGACATGCGACACCTGTCACACAACGACAGCGTGGACCGGAGCGACATTCAATCACAACAACACGCCATTCCCGCTTACTGGCGCGCACACAACGGTTGACTGCGTCAAATGCCACATCAACAACGTCTTCGCGGGAACCCCGACGACGTGCTACTCCTGCCACGCCGCCGACTTTACAGGAACAACGAATCCCAATCACGTGTCGGCTGGCTGGCCCACAACATGCACTACGTGTCATACGACGACCGCGTGGATCCCCGCGACGTTGCCTGCGAGCTACCACACCTTTTTCCCGCTCGATCACGGCGGAGCCAACGGCGTGTGTGCAACATGCCACACAAACTCATCTGATTATTCAGTCTTCCAATGCACTGGATGCCATAGTCAATCGTCGACCGACGGGGATCATCGCGGCATCACGGGCTATGTGTATAACAGCGTGAACTGTTATGCATGCCACAAGAACGGAGGGGGGTAAGACGAATGCGATCCCTCCCCCTATCGTGGATCCTCCTTATCGTTCCGCTGTGTGCCGCACAAGATCCGGGACAGGCCTCGACAGGACCCGCTCCGTCCCCGGCCACACCAGTGCGCACGAGCTTTCAGGTGCGCTACATCAATGGGTCCAATGTATACATTGACGGCGGACGTGACGCGGGACTGACCGAGGGGATGGCGCTGGTTCTCAAGCAGGATCCAACAAAACCCGCCACCGACGTTTCAAATACCGCGATCGAGCCCGGATTTGTTGCCAAGCTGACTGTGGTCGCAGTTGCATCGACATCGGCAGTGTGCGAAGTGGCAAAATTGGGGCGCGACATCGTTCCGGGCGACGTGGTTTCGCTGGCGGATGTTGAAGTGGAGCACCTCGTGGAGAGAGACGCTGTGGGAAGTACACGGCAATATCCGATCGTGATCAGTTTCAGCGAGGGCGATCCGTTGGACGAGGAGGTGCGAGATACCATCCCGCGCCCGCCACTTCCTGAGGTCAATCAAATCCGGGGCCGGATTGGATTCGACATGAGCACGATCAAACAGTCCGGCCAAGGCGGGATTACGACGACAGAGTACGGGATGGTGTTCCGAGCGGATTTCACGCGGATCCGTGGCACGCATTGGAATCTGAATGGCTATTGGCGCGGCGAGTTGCAGACGGGTTCCGCTCCTTCGCAGGCGACCATTCAGGACGTTTTGAACCGCACCTATCTGATGAGCTTGAGTTACATCAATCCTGACTCGCGTTGGAGTGCAGGCATAGGGAGGCTATATCTACCCTGGGCAAGCAGCCTGGAGGCCATTGATGGGGGATATATCGGGCGAAACGTTGGGTCCCGCGCAGTGATGAGCGTATTTGGCGGCTCAACACCCGATCCGGCTGCCTGGGACTACGACCCACAACGGAAGATCGGCGGCGCTTACTTCAACATTCATGGTGGCAGCTACGAGAATTTTCGCTACGCCATCACGGCGGGCGCTGGCGTGGAAATGATGAATTGGACGATCACCCGGCCGTTCCTCTTTACAGAAAACCAGTTTTCATTCAAGCGCTACTTTTCGATCTATCACTCGATGCAGATCGATCGGCCCACAGCCAACCCTTCAACTCCGGCCGTAAGCATGGGCCTTGGCCAGAGCCTTCTGTCGCTACAAGTGCAGGTTCACCGCCGCGTCACGGTCGACCTGACAGACACATACTTTCGTGACGTGCCCACCTACGACCCGACACTGGTGGGGACGGGACTCCTGGACTCGTATCTGTACCAGGGCATCAACGGTGGCGCGCGCGTCGAGTTTCCGTTTCACATCGCTGGCTATTTCAGCCTGGGGCAAAGCAAAGATTCGACGGACCCCAAAAACTCTCTGAACAAGATGTTCGGCGGCACTGTCTCGAACATCTGGAGGACCGGCTTGGAAGTGGACGCGCGGTATTCCAAGTTCAATAGCGTGTTTGCCTCCGGTACCTATACGACCCTGACGGTATCCAGAGATGTTCTGGAGCGCTTTCGGCTGAATCTGCAGGCCGGTCGCTACGCATATTCCTCAACCGCCGCGGCGAACAGCGGCTCGGATTTCGGAAACCTGGTGCTGGATACAAATCTCGGCTCGCGCCTTTTCGTTGAAAGCATGTTCACGGCGCAGCGCGGCGGCTCACTCAACTACAACCAATGGACGAACACGGTCGGCCTGAGATTCAACAACCGAGCGTCAACCAGGAGGATGGTAGATGCGAGTCATCCTTAGATCGCGGGCCATTCCGGCAGCACTTCTCCTGGCGGCGCTTTGCTGCGCTCCGGCAGCACCGTCTCAAAATCAGGCTGGCGCCGTGGCGCTTGCTGAAAAGCAGATTTCCGAGTATCTGGAGCAACTGGCGGATGTTCACTGCACTGAGACGGTGGTGCAGGAGAAGCTCGCGGAAGACGGGCATGTCGAAGCTTCAGCGAGGGAACAGTTCGATTACCTGATTATGATGAGCGGCAACGAAGATGATTTCCAACTGACTGAATCGCGCATTGAACCTTCCGGATTCCGGCGCAAGCTGCTTTCATTTCCCATGCTCGTCACAAACGGAATGTCGACAATGCTCGTCGTTTTCCATCCCTATTACAGCGACAGCTTTCAGTTCGAGACTCACTCCGAGGAGCTGATTGACGGAAGAACGACGATTCCAATCGTTTTCACCGAGATCCCTGGACGGCGCACTCCCGCCGCGCTGGCGCTCCGCGGCCGCGAGTATCCTCTTTACCTGCAGGGAACCGCATGGCTCGACAAGAAATCCGGCGAGGTAGTGAAGATGGACGCATCGCTGCTTCACGAGATGAGCGACGTGGGGTTGCGCTCGCTCAGCATCCATGTGGAATACAGGGCTACCCAACTCGGAACAGGAACCCCGCAAGTGATGATGCCTTCACTGGCAGTCGTGGATGTTACAACTCCTCGGCAACATTGGCGCAACACGCATTTCTTTGGGAACTATCAAAGCTTCTCGACGAGTGTCGAACAGGAGCCAGGGGTGAAAGTCCACAATAGCGGGACGAATTCCGATCATCAACCCGTCGTGCGTCCGGCTTTTGACGGCGACATGGGGAGGGAGTGAATATGTCTCTTCTGCAAAGCAATATCCCACGCGTGGCCGCTTCGCGCGATCGCGACAAAAAGAACGAACGCCGTCATCACATTCGTGTATTCATCGCTGCAGCAGTGTCTTTCGTTTTTCTGGCGGCAATCGGGATCTATGGCGCGAGCTACTATATGTTGCCCCTCGATCAACGCCCCTATTCTGAGAAACACGAACTCCTCAAGCCAAGCGGAAGCATTGGGCTCAAGCTGGGCGTGCTCGGCACCGTGCTTTTCTTCATCATCTTTCTTTACGCGCTACGCAAGGTCATCCCCTGGTTGGGCCGCTGGGGAACTGCCCGGCACTGGATGGATTTTCACGTGATTGCAGGTGTCTCAGCGCCGATCGTGATTGCCTATCACGCTTCCTTCAAATTCCAGGGCATTGCCGGTGTTGCTTTCTGGATCATGCTCGCCGTCGCCTTAAGCGGAGTCATCGGGAGATATCTTTACTCCCAGATTCCGCGTTCGTTGACGGCCGCCGAGCTTTCACTGACTGAATGGCGAAACAGCGAACTGGAGCCTGACGGGGTTTTGCTCGTGCAATCGACCTTCTCCCGGGAGCAATTGCAAAGGGCTCTCCAGGTTCCCGCGAAAGAACACATCCGGGACCTCGGCCCGCTGCGTGCAGTTGGAGAGATGATCACCCTGGACCTGGGGCTTCCGTTTCGTGCGGCCCGCCTGCGCCGCGCGTCCTGTGGCTTTGGCGGCAGGCTTATCTCAATCGGTGGCCTGTTTTCAACTGGGGACCACGAGGTCGAAGAAATCGTTCGCGTCGTGCGAAAGAACATCCAGCTCTCCAAACGCGTTTTGTTCCTCGATCAAACGCAACGAGTATTCCACCTCTGGCATGTGATTCACCGGCCATTCAGTTACGCGTTTGCGATTCTTGCCATCATTCATATCGTCGTTGTTACTGGAATGGGTTTCATCTCCTTCGGATTGCGCTGACACATGGAGACACTGCTTACTTGGTTGATTGCCGCCAGCGTGCTCGGGTTCTTTATGGCCCGGTACTGGCGTGCGGAGAAACGCAAAGAAAAACTAGCCCGTGCTGCAGCGGATCGTGGGCCGATGTTCTCAGATGGCCCGAGGGCGCAGCATCCAAAAATCGATTTGGACTCGTGCATCGGATGCGGAGCATGTGTTTCCGTTTGCCCAGAGGGAGACGTCCTCGCGCTGATCGGCGGCAAAGCAACCATCATCAATGGACATAAATGTGTTGGCCATAGCCTCTGCGCGGAAGAGTGCCCCGTTGGCGCGATTACTATGGCGATGGCCAAGCCCAGCTCTGGCGCGGATCTTCCCTTGATCCGGGAGAATTATGAGTCAAGCATCGACAATCTCTTCATCGCCGGCGAGCTGGGCGGGTTGGCCTTAATCAAGAACGCCGTCAACCAGGGCCGCGATTGCATCGATGCGATCGCGGAGCGTATCGGCGAACTTCGGACCAGGATCCCCGGCTCAGATGTGTTCGATGTGATTATCATTGGCGCCGGGCCGGCGGGGATCAGCGCATCGCTGCGAGCATCGGAACGCGGCCTGAAAGCTCTGACACTGGAACGCGAGCAAGTCGGCGGGACGGTCTCAAAATATCCTCGACAGAAACTTGTCATGACCAGTCCGGTCGAGTTTCCGCTGCACGGAAAATTCAGCAAGATGGCCCTTTCCAAAGAGGATTTGCTGCGGTTCTGGGAAAAGATCATGGCGAGAACAGATTTGAACATTCACGAAGGGGAAGGAGTGGACTCGGTCAATGTTGACAGCGACGGATCGTTCCGCGTACGCACGCGCTGCGGCGAGTACCGATCGCGAGCTTCGGTGCTGGCGTTGGGCCGCGCCGGAACCCCGCGGAAGCTCGGCGTGAGAGGAGAAGAGCTCCCTCATGTGCTTTACCGTTTGATTGAGGCGGATCACTATACTGGCAAGAATATTCTGGTGGTCGGGGGCGGCGACAGCGCAGTGGAGGCGGCAATGGGCCTGGCGCATCAGGCCGGCAACAAGGTCACTCTGTCGTACCGGCGTGGTGAATTCAGCCGGCTCAAGGATCGCAACGCGAAGCGTATCGCCGAGTACATAAGCTCGCACAAAGTTGAAGTGTTTTTCAACTCAACGCCCACGGAGTTTCGAGTTGGAAGCGTTTTGATTGAGCAAGACGGAACGCTTCGCGAGTTGTCGAATGACTTTGTCTGGATCTTTGCGGGCGGAACCCCGCCTTCCGACTTTCTCAAGGCCGCGGGCGTGGCATTCGGTTCGAATGAATCAATCAACATGAGCATGGCAAATGGATAGGATTTCTATGAAACAGAGAAAGATTTTCCCCCGCGTTGTTGCGATGATGTTCCTTGCCTGTGGAGTCGCAGCTCAGGCCGTCTCAATCACCGGAACCGTAACAAACAAGACGACGAACAGGCCGTCGGCAGGCGATACGGTGGTTCTTGTCGATGTGCAGGCTGGTATGACTGAGGCCGCAAGCGCAACTACTGACGGCACGGGTCAATATACCCTTGACGCGCCCGGAATGGGGCCGTACCTGGTTCGCGTGACACACCAGGGTGCTTCCTATTTCATCGCGGCTCCCCAAGGCGGCGCGCCTGGAAATGTCACGGTCTACGATGTTGCGGCAAAAGTCGACGGCGTAACTATCGATGCGGATATGTATCTCGTAGAAGCCGCCGGCGGCGTGATGCGCGTTCATGAGCGATTTCTTGTTCGCAATACCAGCCTGCCGCCCAAAACGCAGTTCAGCGCAAACACATTCGAAGTCGTGCTTCCAGACGACGCAGAAATTGATAGCGCCTCTGCCACCCGTCCTGGAGGCTTGGGCACGAATACGCACTTGACCCCGTTGAGCGCAAAGGGACAATACACCTTCAACATCCCGATTCAACCGGACGAGGGCGAAAAGGAGACGCTGTTCGAGGTTCAATATCACTTTGCGTACAGCGGTAAACACACATTTCATCCGCGCCTGCAGATGCCTGCGGACAATCTTGTGGTCTATGCCGCGCAAGGGATTGAATTCAAACCCGCCGAGGGATCGATCTTTCAATCGGCTCAGGAGGATCCGAGGGTCCAGACGTTTCGCGCAAAGAACGTTCGACCGGGGCAGGGGATTGCCTTCTCCATCTCTGGCGAAGGGCAGATGCCGGCCGATTCGCAAAACGCTGGAATGGCCCCGCAAGGCGGCATGGGCCCTGGCGCCGGGGATGGGAACGGAATCAACAATGGCCCCGGGGGAGGGCTGGGACCGCCAATCGGCTCGCCTGATCCGCTCTCTAAATACAAATGGTGGATTCTCATCACGCTCGCCCTGCTCCTGGTTGTTGCAGCCGGGTTCCTGTTGCGGGGAAGAGCCGAAGCACTTGACGCTGGAGTTGGTGCTGGCTACCGCTTGGAAGCCGAGGCGCCTCTTGCGCCGGCTCTACCGCAGGCAAAACCGCGTTCATTTGTGCAAGCGGCCGGTCATGCAATTCCTGCGGCAAACACAAACGATGTCCTGCTTAACCTGATTAAAGAGGAGATGTTCGCAATCGAGCGCGAGAAGCTTTCGGGCAGCTTGCCACTCGATGAGTACACCCCGATTAAGGCAGGCCTTGATGCTCTTTTGCGAAGGGCGCTGCGCATGGAGAAACACAAAGAGCCCGAGTGAATGGGCAGCGTGCGTTTGACGCCGTGATATGCTCATCCAAGATTCAGGAGCATCGTCCATCACCGCGCCATGGCCTCACAAGAGTCAAGTTCGCCGCCGCGGCCCCGCCTGGTGGTTCAAATCGGCGTAACGGGCCATCGGCCCAATAGGCTATCCCCCGATGTCGCGGCTAGCTTGCCTGGTCAATGCGAGGAAGTACTCAAAGCCATCGCCGTTTTGGCTTCGGACGCACGCGATCCTCTCCTTCATTCGCCCCAAGCTCCGCTCCTGCGCATCCTCTCTCCGCTCGCCGAGGGTGCTGACCGCATCGTCGCCCACGCCGGTCTCGCGCTAGATGCGGATCTGCAATGCCCCCTCCCGTTCCTCGCAGCGGAGTACTGTCACGACTTCGAAAACGCAGCCTCCCGCGACGAGTTCCACGATCTCCTCGCGAGGGCGTCCGCGGTTTTTCAGATTGAAGGTTCGCGAGCCAGGGAGGACGAGTCTTACGAACGTGTCGGGCGCATGGTCGTGGAGCAGTCCGATTTACTGATCGCTATCTGGGATGGGGAACCGGCAGCGGGCAGGGGCGGCACCACGCAGATCGTGGAAGAAGCTTTGGCGCGGCACACACCGGTCGTCTGGCTCAATGCGTCCGAACCCAAGGACCCCTGCGTTCTCCGATCCGACAAGGCGGGCAAGCGCCAAACCTGCGCGTTGGGTGAGCTGAACTCGATCTTTCCCGCGCGCTTTTCTGATCGCGGAGACAGCGAGAATGGCTTCAACTTCAGCCATGCCTATTTCGCGGAGAAGCAGCCGAACTTCGATCCAGGCCGGATCTTCCGTATCTTTCGCGATCTTGTAGCCCGCGGCCGCCTTCGCGTCGGATCGTGGCGCGTTCCGAATTTCGAAAAGTCGTCGCGCGACGAATGGGAGAAGATGATCGCCAGTTCTCCCGGCCTCCCCGAAGACGCGCATCGCTACATGATCGACCGGCTTTGCCTCCACTATGGCTGGGCCGACGGACTGTCTACTTACTACGCGGGAGTTCTTCGCTCGACCGCGCTGGCCACCAGCCTCATGGCTGCTTTCGCTGTTCTGGTTCCCATGGCGGATTACATCTGCGGACGACACGGTATCGACTTGGGCAGAATTCCCGCGCTTACCGAATTCTCTCTGATCGTCATCATTCTCGCCATTACCTGGCACGGCCGCCGGAGGCGCTGGCACGAGCGCTGGCTCAATCTGCGTCAACTGGCCGAGCTCTTACGCCAATACTGCTACCTGGCCCTGCTCGGCTGCGCGCTGGCCGCACCACCGCCCCCAGCTCACTTCCGATCTGGTTTCGACCGCTCCTGGGTCGATGGAATGTTTCGCAACATCGCTCGCGACCTCGGCCTGGTAAACGCCGTCATCAGCCAGGTCTATGTCTCCTCTGTTGCCAAGCTGATTGCGGACATTTTGGAGGGCCAGGTAAAGTACCACGAAGGCAACCACGAGACGATGCACAAGTTAAGCCATCACCTCCATCTCATCGGCACGGCTTTGTTTATCGGAACAGGACTTGCCTGCGTCTGGCATGTGCTCTTCGGTGAATCGCCCTGGCTGCTTTTGTTGGCTACCGTGCCCCCCGCCTTCGGTGCCGCGTTCTACGGAATCGCCAATCACGGCGAGTTTTCGCGCAGCGCCGACCGCTCGCTGGCCATGGCGCAGGAACTTGAGGCGATTCGGTCGGCAGGGCTGGACAAGGCGCTCGCCTCACCCCACGAGACTTTCACGGCGCTACGCCAGACCGCCGAAAAGCTGGCAAGCGTTATGATTGCCGAAACCATGGATTGGAGCTTCGTCTTCCGCTATCGCACTTTGAATCTTCCTGGCTGATCGTTGCCGCTATTTGCAGGAATGGACATGGAAAAGCGCATCGAAAAAATCTTCCTCATTAGCTTCGCCGTTTTCGCAGTCGGGCTTGGCTTCTGGGGATACGCCATTGCCGGCAGCGATTACACGGGAGGCGCTTGTCTGCATCACATTCCCCCGCCCCCGTGTCCTAATCCAATGCGCCCATTCACCCTGATGGAGGCTTTGCATTGCCTGATTGCTGCCGTCGGCCTCCTCCGGCTTTACGATCTCTTCCAGCCCGGTATCGATCCTTGGCAATTGGTCGTGGCCCAGATCCTGGTGCCCGGCATCGCACTCTTCTCTGCCGGGCAGCTTTTTCTAACCGGAGTTAGAAAAAACCTCCGTACCGCAATGGCGCGCCGCAAGTCGAACCACTCTATTGTTTGCGGCATTGGCGACGTGGGCATGCAGATCGTTCAGAATCTTCGCGCTGCGCGTCATTTCGTTGTCGCCATCGACCTGCAAGGCGATTCGCCCAATGCTGCAACATGTGAGAAAGCTGGAGTTCCCGTGCTTCAGGGCGACGCAAAGAGTCCCCATGTGCTGCTCGCCGCTGGAATCCGCCGTGCGCAAACGGCCATCGTCTGCACCGGGTCCGACAGTGAAAATATGGACATAGCGCTTCAGATCAATGCCATTCATGCCCAGCCGCCGCATCGGAAATCAGGCGCAATTCAAGTGTTGGCCGAACTGCGCAATGACTGGATGCACAGACGCTTAATCGCCAGCGATAAGCGGTCTCTCGGCTCAGCGCATGTCGATCTGCGCCTCTTCAATTCCTTCAACGCCACTGCGCGCATGCTCATCAAGCGATTGCACCTGCCGCCCAATCCGGAATTTGAAGCACGCACCTTCGTCCTGATCGGCTTCGGGGGCTATGGCCACGAGATTGCGCTTCATCTCATTCGTTCGTCACCAATCGCATTGGGCAAGAAACTCAAGATCATCGTCTTCGACCAGCAGGCAGATGCGGCCAGAGAGAAGTTCCTCATTACCAATCCCTCTGCCGTAGAGGTGGCCAATCTCGAGTTCGTTGCGGCAAACGTTGCGCCCGGATCTTCGGACCTTGCACACATTGTTGAACCTGCGCTGGAGTCGGCCGGGCCTTTGCTCGGCATTGCGCTTGCCCTGGGCAACGATGAAATCAGCCTTTGCGCCGCGCTTGAAATGCGCTCGCTGCTTGATCGAAACGGCCATGTCCACGTTCCCGTCTACGTGCGCCTCGAGCACTATCGCCGGCTGGGCGAGGTTGTACGCACCATCGAAGATATTTCTGCCTTCGGCGATCGCCTGCAGGTCTTCGGAACCCTCGAAGAAACGCTGAGCGCCGATGTGCTCCTTGGGTCCCGCCTGGACGCATTCGCGCAGGCGCTTCACGAGGACTACCGGCAACGCTCTCAGGGCGCAATTAATCCTCAGGCCAATGTCCCATGGCGAGAGCTTCCTGAGTTTATGAAGATGTCAAATCGCTGGCGGGCTGACCACACACCTTTGCTCATGGAGCTTGCTGGCTTGCACTTGGAGATGGAGGTGCCATCGCCGGCCGTCTTGAAACTGAGCGGGGAACAGATCGAATCGCTTGCAAGACTTGAACGCCGTCGCTACACCATCGAACGCGGCATCATCGAGCGCCGTTTCGGCTCCGCGCAGCGCCAGGACATACCTGATTGGGACGAGCTTAGCGACGATCAAAGGAATTCGGAGAGGAAAGAGGCCGCGCGGTTGCCCGAGATCATGGCTGGTCTCGGCATCCAGCTGCATCCTGTTCGCCCTGTGCGCCTTTACGGCAAGTGGTTGGCGAGTGCACCAGCCGAAATCGAAAAGGTACGTGCTGCTTCGGCTTCTGAACACTGCAACCTGATCGTCGATCTCGACGAGCCCGACGCAGTGCGCACCGCCGCGCGCTCTCTCTCCCTGCCATCATTCAGTCTCTGGCTTTTCTCGATAGACGAGCCCCGCGAGTTCTGGCTGCGCAAGCCGCAGGACCAGCCGCCGGACCGTGCTCTCCTGATTCAGCGTGCCAATGGCTGGTCGTTTCGCAACCGCGTCACCCTGGATGCGTAGCCTCTCGTTATTCTCCGAAATCCATTGACGTTCCTAGCGCGTTCTTGGATTATGAAGGCACACCAGCGGTTCCGCGGTAACTGTGTCTTGCCCCCGTAGGCGCCAGATGGATTATTTATTGCGAGAAATCCACTCCGCGCCTGGGCCGAAAACGGCGAGGACAACTGCGGGGCCGCCGAACTGCCGGGCTTCTTTCCCTACAGGATTCCAGGAGGGCGCTATGCGTACATCCTTGTCGTTCATCCGTTGCCTTTTCCCGTTCTTCGTTACCAGCGCCCTTCCGCTGCTGCTTCCGTGCGTCCTCCACGGGCAGTCAACGACGACTCAAATCGACTACACCGGCAGCCTCTATGGCTACTACAGAATGGAATTTAACGAGCCGGATCAGAGTCATCTGCCTCCGGTGAAAGGATTTCTCGACTTTCGCATGGCTGATTCGAGCCAGCTGCTGCTTGGAATGGGCGACAACTTCGGTCCCGAATTCGGCGCTGCAATTCAACTTGAAAACCTCAATACCCCGGATCCTTCTCAGGGCGGTTGCAGGCTGCCTCAAACCATAGACCCGGATACCAAGGAAACGCGCCCGGAGAGCCTTTACAAAGACGACGCTCGTATAGCACCCAGAGCCAACTGCGACAACGTCCTCAATTTTCTTATGCATGCCGGATTCCGCGCCGTCGTGCCCGGAAGTCAGGATTTTATGTATACCGCCCGATGGTTGCGCGTCTCGGCGATGCTTCTGTCGGATGCCGCTCGCGACCCGCAGCAGGCAGGAGCGATTAACAATCACGACCACGCAACCTACATTCTCGGCGCCAACCTTCGCATCGCTTTGAAAGGTCAACGCTGCCCCTTGCTCTTCAGCCAGAATCCTCTCGGCCGGGATGCGTTCCGCTGCGCCGGCAATGCTACCGGAATCGAGCCTGAGCCGCTGGACTGGCTCGGCCGTCTGGACCGCTTAAGTCGCCAGTCTTCTGACCAGTCGGTCAACCCCACGGTCCAGGCCATTCAACAGTTGGCCGCTGAGAGCGCTGCCAAGGCTGCTGGAAGACAATCAGTTTTGGATGAACTCGCTCAGGATGAGCTCAAGATCCTGCAGTCGGCCTGGGGTTCACGCCTTGGCCCGCTCGTGCCGTCCGGGAACGACGCGTCCGGAAAAGAAATCCGCGGTGCGAAGGAACTCGTCGAGCTAGCCGGCACAGGGTCCTTAAATCAAAAGACGTTGGAACAAATTCTGAATGTGCTCAATCAATTGGATTTGGTTTATACCCCGGAGCGCCCAGTCGACCCTGCGGATCGCGCTGATTTCAACACCTACAGAGCTTCGTTGATTACGATTCTGAGCAATCTCAATAAGCTTGCCGATCCCAGCCTCCCCACCAACCCCGGCAGAGAACTCCTGCAAAAAGCTCTCGGCGACTGCGCAAAGGCTGGGAGCATTGGCCCTTGCTTCGTTCTTACGCCGGATGCGCGAGTTGCCGCGGAAAATGGCTTGCTCCGCACCATCGCCATGGAAGAAAAGGACACCGGCTACACGGTTGCGCAGCTGGCGGACGGCACCAACATTTTGATTATTGGCGTCACCGGCCAAAGCACAATGAAGGCGGTTTCGCAGACCAATATCCGTTTGTGTCCGGGCTCTGGCAACGGCCCCGTCAACTCCTTTGGAGTTTGCGGCGACCGTATCACTACAGGAGACGGCACTGCGGTCGCCCTCGATCCTGTCCCGATAACCGAAGCCATTGTGCGTGGAGCCGAGCTCCTCGCTGCCGACCAGAATCAGCGTCCATTCGACAAGGTCGTGGTGATGGCCCAGATGCCTCACACTGAAGCAGAGGTTCTTTCTGAACGTGTCTCGACACTTCTTCAACTTGATTCTGTTGAAGGCCATCCTTACCATGTTGACGTCGTAATCAGTGAGGCCGAATCCGGTTACGGCACTCCGCATGTCAATCTCAATTACGCCTCCGCCGGGGGCAATCACTCCGCTCCCGTCGTGGGCCCCATTCCCAGCTACAATCCTCAAACCGGTGATTACCCCGGCAGAATCTCTCGTCTGACCCTGTCCTCTCTCCCCGATCAAAGCTTCTCGCTGTCAAACGATCCTGATGACATCTTCCGGCCCGCTCCGGTCAAAGGCGCCACTCCGACAACCATCGAGATGCTCTCTGAATTGATGGCTCAGTTGCAGAACGCTCCCGCGCCCCAGCCGATTGTTGGTTCCGATCAGGCAAGCAAGGCCGAATTTCAACTCCTCAATGACCTGGAGAAAGCCGCGCATCCCAACGCGGATGTTGTCCTGTTGCAAAGCCGCGACGTGGAACTGGATGCGATGGGACCGGGATACACCGACTATAGCGTTTGCGCCGATGAAACAGAGCATCCTGAGCTCTGCAAACTCCGAGTTGCCCTTGACCGCATCTTCTGGAAGGGCGACTTCCTCGAGTATGTGGCCGTCACAGGCAGGAGCCTGAAAAGTATGCTGGCGGCGTCACAGGACGAAATGGCCCAACAGGCACAACTGGCCGATACCGGTCTTTCGCAGGAATGGCTCATCTCGTACGGTATTGTGCAGTCCGCTCTCACCAACATCACCGAAATTAATCAAAACGGCGAGCCCCTGTGGATTCCCGTCGACCCGTCCTGCATGGGCGACTCCCCCACCCAGAGCACCTACTGCGTCGGCGGAACTCCCATTTCGGACGATGCCTACTATTGGTTGGTCACGAGCGATCAGTTAGCGCAGGACAAGGCCGTCTACGGTACGCTCCAGAGCCTTCCGTCCAAGAACCACCAAAGAACCGACGTCTACATTACGGCGCCGTTGTCGCACTACCTTCTGGCGTCCCTGCACCTTCCAAGTCCAGGCGCTAGCCCCACTTCCAACACAACCACCCAGGTCGCGACCCTGGTCCCGCCTTCAGGCTCCTCCGAAAAAGTCATCACGAACCAAAACGAAATCTTTCAACAAATGCCGCTTTGGCAGATCGATTTCGCAAAGGTGATCGCAAGCTTTAATTCCCGGGCTCCCGTCGGCGGCAACAATTACGTTGGCAATAATTTCCTGGGAGTATCTGATCCCCGCGCCACCGTCCCGACCTCGCAGGAACTGGATCTCGAATTGGCGAATCGAATCACAGGAACGTTTTTCCATCCGGGCAACAGCGCCAAGGTTCTTACGCCCATTTCTGTCGGCGAGCAAACGAATTTCGGCTACGACCGCGCACTCATTGGCAACACGAGCGGCAAGCCGATCAACGGCTCCTACGCGTTGAACAATCTCACTGAAGCTGCCTTCTTGCAAATTCGACTGAACGCCAGAAGCAAAGCTGGAGCCGTGCCAAGAGTCTGGTCCACGCCGCGAAGCCTGTTGGTCCTCACGCCGCTCCAATACCAGGTCAACATCGACACGCCGTACCTGTTTTTCCCCTTCTCGACCGGGCAGGGATCTGGCGAGCTTACGGTAACGCTCCCGCGCGTCTCGTCCTGGAACGAACGAATCGGCTTCCGGGAAGAGTTCGGCTCCAACAAGCCCAAATCCTTCTTCATGAACGGAAATTACTTTGAGACGGGAATAGAGTTCAGCACGCAGAATGGAAACCTTTCGTCGATCACGCTGCAAACCACTCCCGCGTCAGGACCGGCGGTTCAGAAAACCTGTCTAGTCAGCTCTGGCTACACATTGCAAACCTGCTTCAGTTCTCCCAACTACGGCACGCCATCGGGGAAGGCCCTCACTATCAACAGCACGACGAGGGTCTTCGGTTCTCCGGTTGTGGAGACCCTTTACACGCCCGGCTACTACTGGACCCTCCATTTCCAGAACCATCTCTTCGGCAAGAGCCCAGCAAATCAAATCAACCTGGTCACCGATAGTTCTGGAGACTACTTTTTCGGACGGCCAGATTCTGCGGAGTTGCCCACGCAAACTAAGTACGCCATTCCCTTGAGTTTGGCCCTTACCATTCCAGCGAGAGGCAACCTTACATTTGCCCCCACGTACTCCGGCTTCTACTACAAAGCGCAACAGAGCGACAAGAACCTGGTGGTGAACTCCTTCTCGATCGCGGCTCGCTGGTACTTTGCGCGCGACGCGCGCGTACCGCTGCGGCGCCAGTTGCCACTGCCGGGTCCCTTTGCCGCGGACCAGACCCGCACGGGAAAGGGCCACTAAGAATCGGGCTTTCGTGTTTTGTCTGCGTTGTCAGGCAGGCTGCACGTGGTTGTGCGGCCTGTCTCTCAGGATGCCATTGCCCTTGGTGAGCCACGCGATGCCGAAGGCGATTAACGCCAGCGATTCGCACGTGAGCAACGGATTGACGGGTCTCAGCAGTCGCTCCGCACCTTCCAGAGTCAGGCTGACCATCACAACGTCGCAGATCAGAATGACCGTGCCGCAGGTAGCGTAGACCGCGTTTCTATGCTGCTTGCGTCGAGTGCGGCTTTTCCCCGGCGCGCTCTTGCGGAACAGGATCAGGCAGAAGTAGGCGAGGACAAGAAACAGCTGCGCGGCAAACACGGTGTGAACCGTATTCAATTCCAACTGAAGCGGCGTGTGCACAGGATCTCGTGGATTTACTGAAGGGCAAAGCGCCACGCCCAGCGTGAGAAAGCCAGCCAGATACCCGGTGATCTCATCGATCCAGTCGTATCCCCGAGAGCACATCAGAAACGCCGCGATCGCGCACAGGCCTCCCACTTGGCAATCCCTCATCGACGTCCAGCGATAGTCACTGATCGATCGCTGCAGCAGGGGGTGGGCAATGCATGGCTGGGGCCGAGGAGCGAGAGCAGAATCGTTCCGCCGACGAGAACGAAAGGCAGAAGCAATGCAATGACGCCGACCATCCTGCGCATCGCGTGATGCGACAGGACTGCTGGATTCTTGTACGTCGCGTGATCCGACATCGAGCTTGTCACGACGGGATTCCTCAGGACGAAGCAGAATATCGCATTTCGTTCGCTCGCGGCATCTGCTGAATCCCCAAAGATACCCCTCCGTCTCTCTCATCGGCACGCTGCTCCAACCCTTTATGCGATCCGTGGTTTCATCCCACCGAATCGGCGCATTCACTTGAGCGGCTCCTGCCGGTAGAGTTGCGCCGTGTGTCGCATTGTCACCGCGAGCGCCATCCCGCCCATTCCGAGCGTTGCAATCGCCCCTCCCAGATCGAAAAGCAGCATTCTTTGCCCGAAAACGGTCGAATAGGGGCTGCGTATCGCTGCCAGGGTGCCCGCCGCAAGCAGAATCCGAATCTCCGTCGGACCAAAGATTCCCTGAGAAAGTTCGAAACACTTCAGCGTGTACGTGGCCAGGTAGCTCTCGCTTGAGAGCACCAGAAATGCGATCAGCATGGCCATAGCCGTGGCCCAATGCAGCAGCCCGCTCCACCCAAGCCCGCACATCAGCGCCACCGATCCCAGAACGTCCACGATATGGTCCACATAAAATCCGTACCGCGGCCGCTCCTGCCGGCGCACCCGCGCCAGCGTCCCATCCAGGCTGTCGCCCAGCCAGTTCAGTGCCAGGCAGACAATCGCCAGCAGCAAGATCCGCCGGTCATAGCGCGAAAGCGCGTAGCATATGCCTGCCCCGATTTGTGCGCCCAGACCCAGCACGGTCAGCTGGTCCGAACTTACCCATCGCGGCGCGCGCCCGGCCATCCACTGCAATGCGCGCTTTTCTATCCGCGCTGTCAACGCCTGGTTCATGCGCCGCGCGTTTTCAAACGCCGGTTCAGGCTTCACTGCGGCAATCTGTATGCTCATCATCGTTCCCCTTCCCGGCCGTCTCATCCCGGCGTCTTCGCCGCAAAGCTATTTCTTCAGCGCGTCCCGCGTCGACCGCAGCGTAAACTCCAGCGATTCCCTCGGCACTTTCTCGATAAATGGCCCGATCATCCACCCCAACCCTTTCGGAGCTGACCGGCTCAACGAGACCGATTCGACCTGGATATACAGCCCCCCATCCCGCTCTTCGTAACTCCAGTAGTTGTTCAACCGCCACAGATAACCATGCTGTTCATCCGCGCTCAAAGCATGCTCCGTCGTTGTACCCGCCGCGTCAATCTCCGTAATTTGTGTGCTCCGAGATAAGCTGTATCCATGCCGCGGGTCAAATTGCCCGAACGTGGTGTCGTACGTCATATCCATCACGACGGTCAAAATGTGCTGTTGCCGCACGCGCATCGCAACCTGGTAGTGATTCGCTCCCAATGTCCGCGTGCTGGCTTTCAGCACTTCCGGCGAATAGATTTGCGGAAAAGTGTCAAAGTTCCGCATCACCCGCTCAAAATCCTCGCCTTTGGCTCCGGGAACGAATGCCGTCCCTCTCCAGTCCTGCATCAGCGATCCCGACGGTTCTTTGGCAGTGGCCGGAGTCAAATGCTCAAGCACCACATCACCGTTCTTGGCGCGCGCCAGATCCGCGGGAGCAAGAAAGCCCTCTGCTGACTTATGCTGCCCTGCCAATCGCGTCTCCACCCGCCCAACATAGTCATTGAATCCAGCAACCGAAGCCTGGGTCGGCGCTTCGGCTGCCAAAATTGAAACCGTCGAAGAGAGCATGAATGCTCCAGCTGCTATGAATCTGAAGAATTGAACTCGCGTCATCGTCTGCACCCTACCCCTTCGATGATCAACGGGCAATGCACGCCGCATCATCCGTGGATAAATGTTTCTCACGGCGTACGGCGCTCCTACAGTTAGACTTCTGCCGATTTCTCACTCGTCCCAATCCCGCCTCGATCCAAGTCACCGCTACTTGCGCTGTCGGCTAAACTGATCGAAAGACATGGCAGACTCGAGGAGTGACCTTCAGTCGGCACAGCGCTATCGCTTTGGGGTCTTTGAAGCGGATGCCGCCACAGGTGAGTTGCGCAGGCAGGGGATGCGCGTGAAACTGAACGCCCAGCCATTCCAGGTTCTTCTCATGCTGCTCGACCGCTGTGTGGACCGGCCAGGCCAGTTGCTCACGCGCGATGAGATCTCCCGCGTGCTTTGGCCAGAAGGCACCTTTGTTGACTACGAGCACGGCGTCAACTCCGCGGTCAATCGCATCCGCGAGGCTCTCGGTGACACGGCTGGCAGTCCACGGTTCGTCGAAACTCTTGCCCGTCGCGGCTATCGCTTCCTCGCCCCGGTCGAACGAATCGATTCCGGCGATCGCCTTTCACCTGCGCTGGACGACGCGGCCACGCCGTCTTCCCAGCTCGAGCCGCAATCACGCACGCGGGTTCTTTCCACTCCGGAGGACCTTCCCAAAACGTCTTTTCCGGTTGTGCAATCCCTTTTCATCCTCTTTCAGCTCATGTATTTGGGTTTCTATGTCGGCGTCCTCGCCAATCTCGCGGAGGTCGAAGGCCTCCTCGAGCCGCTGCCCGGCGCCACGTTGGTCTTCCGCGTCCTCTTCATTTCGGCCGCCGTTCTCATTCCCGTCCGCGCCTTCCTCCTCTGCGCCGCACTGTTCCATGCGCCCGGCTTTCGCAACAAATTCCTCACGCTCTGGCCGTTCATGCTCTGCTTCGACGAGCTGTGGTCACTGTCGCCCTTTCTTCTGATGCACCACATCAACTTCGGCGTGGCTCTTGCCTGCACCACGCTTCTCGTCTACTCGCCGTTCGCTCAGCGCTCCATCGTCCTCATGGGCGCTGGCAGCGCGTCAAGCGGACCAAGCTGATTTCTTGACTCGCTCTCCCCGTCTCCCTGGTCCGTGCTTCTTTCAAAACTCCGTGTGGAACCGTACCGCGGAAACCGCCACCGGTCCGCGCGCTTGGTTGTATCCGGGATTGGTTACGTGTTGAAAATCATAGGACATGGAGAAACCGCGCCAGAGGTGAGCGGTGTAAAAGGTCTCAACGATCTTCTCGCTGCCGTAGGTCAGGCCGCCGTCACCCAGCATGATGCCCAGTCCGCCCAGCGCCAGATATTGCTGGTGCTCGGGCACAATCCCGTTCGCTACAAACGCAACTCCCACGCGATCGCTGCCGCGCCGCCACGGGCCCCCTTTGACTATTCCACCGAGTTGCAGCGTGCGGTCGTCTTCGGTGTAGCAAAAGGCCTCATTATGCCCGTCGCTCCAGCCCAGGCGCCCAAAGACGCCGATATCACTCGTAAGCTCCTGCTCCATGTTCAAACCGAAACCGAAGCGATGCCGTCCCTCCCGGCGCGTTGCAGTGACGTCCGGGGTCGTTGTTTCGCCGCCAAGAAACTCAGCGTTGGCCTGTCGGTAGCTGCCCATAGGGGCGTGATTCAAAAACCCCAAAACCCTCACAACGCCGTCACGATGAAGGATGTGCTTTCCCCGCGCTTCCAGCTCCAGATTTTCCGCCCGCGACCGCGCAAGATCGGCATCGAGGAACTGCCCGAACGGAGTCTTTGGCATCAGCGCTTCCGCGAATCGCGCCGAACGCGAATCGTCGTCGTACTCGACCATGACTGCATCGGTGTAGCCTCGTCCGTTTGCGGCCACGTCATACGCGCCATTGTCGTCAATCGCCCAGTTCAGAAATTGCAAATTGCTGTCGGATCCATACGTGTTCACGTCGAAGAAATCCGTCAGGTCCATTTTTCCCAGCCGCACTTCAATGCGGCGCGCGGGAATCGATGTCGCCAGATGCAACTCGTCGCGATCCTCTTTCCCCTGCTCGGTAGTCAGAGGGATGATTTCTCGCAGCATCCATTGCGATACATACGGCGCCGGTTCTCCATCCCTTAGCCGTACCGCATCCAGATTCACGTACCCCGCCAACCCGCCGGCGTTCCCCACTCCGTTCCCGGTCGCGTCTTCGATGTCGGCAAAGACTTCGGTCGATTGAGAAAGCTCATAGCCGGTGTGGAGCGTCAGCAGGTGAGTCGTTGCGCTCTGCGGCCAGTTTGTCAGGCTGTTTGGCCCACTGTACTCAGCTTTGAATGCCCCATAGCCTTGCAGGACGATGTTCGCTTGTCCTGAGATCCAGTAGCGCCCCGTCAACGTGTGCGGAAAAACTGTCTCGTCATCGTCGGTCGCGTCGTCCCCGCTCGAATCTGCATTCGAATCATTGTTCACAGGCAGGCCTGCGCGCGCGGCATCTGGCGCGGTCGTTGTGGCTTGTCCGTTATCCGGCTGAGCGAGTCTCGGCGCCTGCGCGTCAGCATGCGATGGCCGCCAGCAAATTGCTAAGGCCATAACGCAGAGAAACTGCACGAAAGTTTGCTGGAGGAGGCGCCGCATCTCTACCTTGAACGGGCGCTCGTTCAAGCTTCCCGTCACGCAAGTAGTAGATCATCCGGCCGCCGCAACCGTCGCGATCCAGATGATTCAACTTCCCGCTGTGGCATACATTTTGCTAACGTCGCGCGGAGTGCTGTGGTCACTCTATTTGCCGCTATTAGGTTGGGTGGCTGGCGTGGAATTATCTGGTTGGGTATTGGGCGCGGGATTCGGCTGGGTGCCGTCGTTGTTGACCTCTTGCCCGTTGTAAAACACCTTGCTCGACGAGCCGAACCGCTTGTAGTCGGTGTATTTAATCAATTCCTTAATGTGCACATCCTGGGCCATCGACCCATAGCCGCCGGGGAAGTGCAGGATTCCCTCGCCCTTTGAATACACGGGGAACCAGTAGTGGCCGTCGACCTGCTGCCGCCATGTGATAAACGGCGCATGCAAGTCCGCGGAGTTCTTGCGCGTGTCGTCGGGCACCATGCGGCCATCGGTCACCACAATCTGGAGATCGTCCGTATCCACCCACACGCGCCCATTGAAATACCGCTTGCCCTTCTCGATGGTCTTGGGGCTAACGTCGAAAGCGTAGCACTTTACTTCGTCCACTTGCTGTTGTCCTACGTATTTGATGTCATACGCGGGAAGGTCCGCGGTAGTCAGCACAAACGAATAGCCATGCTGCAGGTCCTGGAGATCGGTAGGCGACATCATGATCTCCTTCAGCGTGTTCGGGGGTGCAAAATCCACCCTCTCGGTACGCCTGCCCGTCTGGTCAAAGATCACATCGTCGACTTCGTACCACTCCCCGCTCACCTTGTTGTCGTCGTCGATCTCGTCGACGCTGGCGGTGCGCCGGTACGTATAGTGACTGAGCGCCTCCTGAAACTCCGTCTCCTTTGCCGAAAACCCTTTGATGATCTGCTCCGGCGGAACCGGCGGGTCTGATAGATCCAGGCGGCCGAAGCCCGAGTCGAGCGGCATCGGCGTGAACGATGCCTTGTCCTGCGCCGCAGCCATCAGGGCTGAACCGGTAATCGTGATCGCCGCAACCAGGTTTCGAAGGTTCACTGCAGCTTGCCTCCTGGGGTGTTGCCCGCACAGGCGCATGAGGCCGGGGAATTGCACCTCAATACTCTCATCCCTCTGCAACTTTAGACGGATGTTCTACCCATTGGGAAGGCCGCGATACTATCCACGGAACGCCCTGTCACGGCGCGATGAGCAGACGTGCCGTCTCGCGGTCCGTGGCCTTGCACGGAATCCTCGGGCCGGATCCGCAAGCATTGATGGATCTGAACTTCCGTTGATAGGGGAAGGAGATTCGCGGCCCCCAATGCCCGATTATTATCACCTTCCGGCTTTGATGCTGACGGCGCTCCTGCTGCCCGCCTTCGGCTACCTCTTTCTACGGTTCCGCGATGCCCGCTCCCTCCTCTGGTTCCTGGGTTTCCTCTTCTCCATCGTAGCCATGGTCCTTCTCTACGCCATGAATGGCTACCCGGGAGCAGGCTCCCCCTGGCTGGTGGCATCCGGTCAAACGTTCATCCAGCTCAGCGCGGCCATGTTCCTTGGCTCGCTTTCGCCGCTACGATTCCGCGTCGGACGCCTTCAGGTACTTTTTGTCGTTCTATATGCAGCGCCTCTCGTCCTCTACTCCATCCTTCTCGACGGGGTGCTCGGCGGAGTCCAGCCTGGCGGTCCGGCTTTTCTCATCTTTCCGGCATTGTTGGGCATGAGCTTTGGTGTAGGGGTCTTTTGGGGAATGACCAAGGGCAAGGTGCCCATCTGGTTGGGGGTTTCGTTCAGTGCCGTCCTCGGCACGTTCGCCATCTGGGTTTGCTGCCTGCAGGGAGCTGCGGCCGGGCTCACCTTTGTTGAGTGCGTCAACCTGCAGTTGGCGGCGGTGTTGCTCGTCTTCGTCTCGCGCCGTTTTTCTCCGGGCGTCTTCCTTAGCGTCCTCGGCTTCCTCGCCTGGTCGCTCGCTTTTGTTCATGTTCTACCCCTGGTCGGTGTCCATGCGCCGCTCTCCCTCACCCTCGTCCGCGTCATCGTCATGGGCAAGGTGGTCGCCGCCGCCGGCATGATCGTGCTGGCACTGGAAGACGAGTTGACCAGCAATAAGGCGGCGCAAGAGCGTGAACGCATCGCCCGTCGCCAGCTTGAGGCCTACGCAAACCTCATGCTCACTCGCCGCCGGGTCGAGGACTTCGACCACCAGGCCACAGAAGTCTGCGACACCGTTGTGAAGAACAGCCGCTTCGCCCAAGTTGCGTTGCTGCTTGAATGTGGCGGGCACTACCAGCTTGCCGGCTGCGCGGGTTTTGAGATTGCCATTGCCAGGCCGCTCGGTCAGCTGGCAAGCCGAATCCCCGGAGAAGGATTTCTCGTCCCGGGTTCGGCCCCGATCGCGGTCGCGCACAGCAAAACGGTCCGCCTCGATCTCACGCCCTGGCTCATTCCCGGTGACGACCTGGTGCGCCTGCGCTTCACCTCTGTCCTGGCTATCCCAATGGTCGGGCGCTCTGGCGTCGATGGCGCGTTGTTGCTCGGCGCAATGCGCCCCGATCGCGCTCCGGGCAATGACTCCGCCCATGTTCCCCGCCTTGACGACCTGCTCCCCATCGAAATGCTCGTTGCCCGTCTCCAGGCCACGCGCAGTCAAACCATGCTTTTCGAGAAACTGATTGACTCTGAACGGTTCGCCGGGCTCGGCCAGTTATCCGGCAACGTAACGCAGCAGTTGAACAGCCCGCTTACGGTCATCCTCGGCTATGCCTCTTTGCTTCAGGAATCGCCATCGCTCGAAACACTCGATCGCAAGGCGGTCCAGGCCATCGTCAACGAGGCACGCAGCATCCGATCCACGCTCCAGAGCCTCTCTCGCGTTTCGCATGTCCGCTCTGACCAGCCTGCCGCCATCTCCGTTACCGAGCTGCTGGCCGACATGGAACAGCTCTATCGCTCAGAATTCTTGCAGCGTTCGATCGAGTTCCAGGTCAATGTGGCACCGGGAATGCCCCGGATCCTTTGCGGTGCGCAGCAGTTGCGCCAGGCCCTGCTCCATTGCCTGCAATACGCGATTGGCGCAGTCGATCGCGAAGGCCCTTCCTGGGCGCCGAAGGAGTCAAAATCCATTCGCCTCGAAGCGGCCCGCGAGGGCAGCCTGGTGCACATATCGGTCACCCATTCCGGCCCGGGCTTCATTGATCCCGAGCGTGC
>Ga0265330_10000410_pt1 | contig 29517 bp, 24 predicted proteins | sample 41919metaG_FD_202083 | JGI IMG/M metagenome (GOLD analysis project Ga0265330, IMG submission 202083) | Rhizosphere microbial communities from Carex aquatilis grown in University of Washington, Seatle, WA, United States - 4-19-19 metaG | ecosystem: Host-associated > Plants > Roots > Rhizosphere...
CAGCACCTCGACCGGAGCGGCGTAGAGCCGGCTCAGCGTCTCGGTCGTGATCACCTCTGCCGGCGTTCCGGCGACGGCCGTGTCACCGGCGAAGTAGATGACGCGGTCGAGGTAGCCGAGGATCGGGTTGACGTCGTGCGCGACAAGCAACACCGCGACGCCCTCCTCGCGGCAGATGCGCTGCACGAGCGCTGCGACGGCGGCCTGATTCGTGAGGTCGAGGCTGTCGAGCGGCTCGTCCAGCATCAGCAGGCTGGGCCGGCGTACGAGCGCCTGGGCGATCAGCAGGCGCTGCTGCTCGCCGCCCGAGAGGCTGCCGATCGCGCGGTCGGCATACTCCTCGGCGCCGGCGAGCTCGATCACGTGGTGTACGCGCTCGAGCCGCGCATCGGGGCCGGGCCTCGGCAGCGGCAGTCCCCAGCGGGCGCCGTCGAGGCCGAGCCTGACGAGGTCGATCCCGCGGATCCGGCTCGACGTGTCGAAGTGCCGGCGTTGCGGCAGGTAGCCGATCTCCGCGTTCGCGCCGCCGGGCGGCCGGCCGAGCACGGTGACCGTGCCGGCCTGAACCGGCAGCAGCCCGAGCGCCACCTTGAGCAGCGTCGACTTGCCTGCGCCGTTCGAGCCGAGCACGGCGACGAACTCGCCTCGCCCGACGGCGAGCGAGACGTCCCGCCAGACGACGTGCCCGCCGAGCTCGACCAACGCGTGGTCGAGCAGGAGCGCCTCCGACCCCGCGCTCACCGCCGAGTCGCCTTGGCGAGCGCCGCCCGCAGCGCGCGCAGCTGCGCGACCTGCCACGCCTGGAAGGTGGCCGTCGCCGGCGTGAGCGTCTCCGTGATCGCCGTCACCGGGATGCCTCTGCTGCGCGCCGCGTCCGTCAGCCGCTGGACGTCGGGCGTGCTGTTCTGGCTGTTGACGACCCACACGCGGAGCTCCCGGCGCGCGATCTGGCGGTCGATCGTGGAGACGTCCTTCGCCGTCGGCTCCGTGCCCTCGCTGATCGCCTTCAGGAAGGAGGCGGGCGTGACGAGCTTCAGCCCGAGCGCCTGTGCCAGCGGCGCGAAGATGCTCTCCGAGGCACCGACGGGGGTACCGGCGTACGTCTTCCGGATCGCCGCGATCTCGGCGTTGTAGACGGCAAGCCCCTTCGTCTCGAACGACGTCCGCCGCCGGTCGAAGTACGCGGCGTCCTTCGGGTCGAGTTGCTTGTAGTCGGCGACGATCGCCGCGATCACCTGCCGGACGTCGTGCGGCGAGTACCAGCGGTGAGGATTGCCGCCGGCCTCGATCCCGACGACGTCGCCGACGGTGAGGACGAGCCGGCCGCCGACGGGGTTGGCGGCGAGCAGCTTCGGCGCCCACGCGTCGTAGCCGACTCCGTTCACGATCACGAGCTCTGCGGTCGCGAACGTGCGCGCATCCACGGCCGTCGGCTCGTAGTCGTGGGGGTCGGTGGCGGGATTCGCGATCACGTTCGTCACCTGCACGAGGTCGCCGCCGAGCTGCGCCGCGATGCTGCCCCAGACGTTCTCCGCCGCCGCCACTCGGATGGTGGGGCCGCCGGCCTTCGACCCCGGGCGGGCGAGCGCCGACGCGACGCCGAGCGCCGTCAGGCCGAGCAGCACGAGCAGGAGCGTCTTCCGCATCGAGGCGGTCACCATACCACGAACGAAAGTCATTCTCATAATCATTCCCTATTGAGAAGCGCTATCATCGTGCCCGTGACAACCCACTCCGACTGGGCCGAGGAGACGCTCGCCTCGCTCCGGCAGAAGGGCCACCGCAGCGGCGGCGCCCGCCATGCGGTGATCGAGCTGCTCTCCCGCCAGTCCTGCTGCCTCACCGCGCAGGAGATCTTCGACCGCCTCCGCGCGGCGGACAGCCCCGTCGGGCTCGCGAGCGTCTACCGCACGCTCGACCAGCTGAGCAAGGACGGGTTCCTCCAGAAAATCGATCTCGGCGCCGGCACGACGCGCTACGAGCCGCTGCACCGGGGCGGCCAGCACCATCACCATCTCGTCTGCGACACGTGCGGGAAGGTCGAGGCGTTCAGCGACGAACGCCTCGAGGAGGCGCTCCACCGCGTCGAGCAGCAGACCGGCTACTCCGTCGCCGGCCACGACGTCATCCTGCGCGGCGCATGCCGGGACTGCGCGTCCTCGTAGGCGCAGCGCTCCTGGCGTGCGTGCTCGTCGCGGCCGGCGGCGCGCGGGCGGACGGCGATCCCGCCAGCGACACGCTCGTCGTCCAGAACGTGTTCCTGCCTTACGAGGCGCCGTCGCACGCAGCCGCCGCCGAGCTGGCGCAGGACGTCGCCGCCGTGTACGCGGCCGGCGAGCGCGTCAAGGTCGCTCTCGTCGCAACGGGAATCGACCTGGGCGCGATCCCTTCTCTCTTCGGCAAGCCCTCCCAGTACGCGGCCTTTCTCGGCAAGGAGCTCGCGGAGTTCTACGTCGGCCCGCTGCTGATCGTGATGCCGTCCGGCTACGGCATCTACGACGGCGGCCGCAGCACTGCGGCGGAGCAGGCGGTGCTGGCCCGGCTCGCGGCACCCGGATCGGCCACGCTCGCCTCCAGCGCCGCGAACGCAGTCGGGCAGCTCCTGCACGCAGGCGCGCTCCGGTCGAAGGACATCCTCCATCCGTACGTGCTGGCGCTGCTCGCGCGGGCCGGCGGCGGCACGCTCACCGTCCAGTACTACCTCGCCGACGACAGCGGCAAGGCGTCGGCGACCCTCACCGTCGAGCGGGCGGGCCACGCCGTGCTCACCGTCCGCGTGCCCGAGCATGCGACGAGCCTGATCCGCCCCGAGACGCAGAAGCTGACGCTCCCGCACGGGCTGCCGCTCGACGGCGCGCGCGTCTGCATCGCCGCGACCGACCCGTCCGGCAACCGCGCCACCTCCTGCAGAAAGATCGGCGGCTAACCGAGCGAGCGCAGTGTGCGCTCGACGTCCTGCGCGCGGAACGGATACAGGTAGAGCGCGCGCTGGTAACCGGCGGAGTCGACGACGAACGCCGCCTCCGTGTGCGCGATCTCGTGCACGGTGACGCCGGCGATCGTCTTCGTCGTCACGAGCACCTGCACCTGGTAGTGCTTCCACACGGAGGCGAGCTGCGGGCCGCCGCCGACGGCCCAGCGCCATTGCGGCACGAGCTTCCACTTGCGCACGTCCTGCACGAGGTTCACGCGCGCGTTTCCGTAGACGTTCGTGCTCACGGCCAGGATCGCCGGCCGCGAGGCGGCGGGGAGCCCGCGCACGACGTCGTTCAGCACCTTCGCCTCGAGCGGGCAGAGGTTGCGGCACAGCGGGTCGATGAAGGTGACGATCACGGGCCGGCCGCGATAGGCGGCGAGCGACACGGCCTTGCCGGCCTGGTCGGTGAGCGCGAACCCCGGCGCACGGCGGACGCCGGCGGCCCATGAGACACCGGTATCGCTCGACACCGCGGCCGGCTGCGACGACGGGCGCAGCGCGAAGATCGCGACCCCCGCCACGACGCCGAGGAGGAGCACCGAGCCCCACAGCACCCAGCGCAGCCGGACGAGCGGGCTGGGCGCCGGGCTGCCCTGATCGACGGCGGATGGCTGGTTCGCGGCCACGCGGGAGAGCATCGAGGATACCGCCTTCCCCCATCGGGGTGATACCGGTCACACGTTCCGCAGGCGCGCTGCGCGGTGGAATCCCAATGCGCAGCCGGCGTTCTGGCCGGATACTTCGTCCAGGATGAAGCGACTGCGGCTGCGGCTGACGCCTTCGAGAGGCGTCATGATCGGTCTCGTCGCGCTGAGTGTTGCCGCACTCTCGGCCGACCGGGGCACGGTGGCCGCGGCGTTCCACGATTCGATCGGCCCGCTCGCGGCGCTCGCCGTCGCGGCGAGCGTGCTCGTGCGGCGCCCGCGGCGGCGGCGACCCTGGCTGCTGCTCTCGGCGGGAATGCTGGCGCTCGGCCTCGGGAACATCGCCTTCGAGTCCGGATTGGGCACGGTCGCCGGCGACAGCCTCTACGTCGCCGGCCTGGCGCTGGGAACGCTGTCGCTCGTCGTGCTCGTCGTCGCGGGCCCCGGGCACCGTGCCGCCCGGCTGCTGTTCGTCGACGCGGCGGCGGTGTTCGCCGCCGGGATGACGGTTCTCTGGTTCTTCGTCTTCGACGGCAGGTTCGACTCCGTTGGCGCGTCGACGACCGCCCGCTTCGACTTCATGGCGATTCCGGTCCTCGACCTCTTCCTGCTCGCCCTGGCGGCCAGACTCCTGCTGACGGGGGCGGTGCGGATCGTCTCGTACCGCCTGCTCGTGACCGCTGTCGTCTTCGGCGCCGGCGGCGACCTCCTCTGGCGCGGCCTCGGCGCGAGCAGTCACAACACGGTCTGGGTCTGGAGCAGCTATTGCGCCTCCCTCCTGCTGCTCACCGCGGCGGCGCTGCATCCGTCGATGCGGGAGCTGTCCGAGGTCCGCGTGCCCGAGGAGGAGACGCTGACGCGCCTGCGCCTTCTCTTCCTCGGCTGCTCGGCAGCCGTCGTTCCGATCGTCCTCGTCACCCGGCACGGCCAGATCAGCGCCGACGTCAAGGACTTCGCTGTCATCGCGTTCGCGGCCACGCTCATCCCCCTCCTCGTCGGCTACCGGCTCGTCGACCTCGCGCAGATCGCCCGCGCGACCGCCGCCACCCTGCGCGGGGCCGAGGAGCTGTACCGGAGCGTCGTCGAGAGCTCGCCCAGCCTCATCTGCCTGCTGGACACCGAGGCGAAGGTCGTCTACATGTCGCCCGCCGCCGAGGCGCTCACCGGGTACACCAACGCGGAGGCCGAAGGGCAGAGCGTCTGGTCGCTGCTCCAACCCGAGGACACCCCGTCGTTGATCGAGGGATTGCCGGCGGCCGTCGCCGGCGGCGGCCCCGGACAGCGCTCGACGATTCACGCGAGGACGAAGACGGGCGAAGACCTCTACCTCGACGGAAGCGTCGCGCTCGTACACGGCTACGGCGAACGAACCGACGACCTCATCCTCGCGATCGCGCACGACGCGACGAAGGAGGTGCAGGACGCAGCCGCGCGAGCGGAGCTCGAAGAGCGCTTGCAGCAGGCGGAGAAGCTGGAGTCGATCGGCCAGCTCGCCGGCGGTGTCGCCCACGACTTCAACAATCTCCTGCTGGCGATTCGTGGGTACGGCGAGCTCGCCGTCCGCGAGCTCGAGACCCAGGATCTCGACGCCGCCAAACAGGACATCCGGGAGGTGCTGCACGCAGCCGACCGCGCCACCGATCTCACGCGGCAGCTGCTCGCCTTCGGCCGCCGCCAGGTGCTCATGCCCGAGCTGCTCGACCTCGGCGACCTGATCGGCGACACGGCCGGCCTGCTCGGACCGGTCCTCCAGCCGCACATCGAGCTGAACATCCTCCCCGCCGACCGCCCCGTGCTCGTGCACGCGGACCGCGGCCAGCTGACGCAGGTGATCACGAACCTCGCGGTCAACGCCCGCGACGCGATGCCCGGCGGCGGCACGCTGACGATCACGGCCGCAGCCGAGGACAACGAGGCGCTGCTGACGATCGCCGACACGGGAACCGGCATGGGCGACGAGACGGCGGCCCAGATCTTCGAGCCGTTCTTCACGACGAAGGCGCATAAGGGCATGGGCATGGGGCTGGCAACGGCGCACGGAATCGTCGACCAGAGCGGCGGCTCCATCGGCGTCGAGACCAAGCCGGGCCAGGGAACGCTCTTCACGATCCGCCTCCCGCTCGTCCGGAACGAGACGGCGTTCGGCGCCGAGGTAGCGACGGCGGCCGACGGGGACGGCCCCGAGGCCGGCACGATCATGCTCGTCGAGGACACGGCCGTCGTGCGTGCGGTCGTCCGCGCCTTTCTCGAAGCGGACGGCTACCACATCCTGGAGGCCGAACGGGGAGAGGACGCGCTCGAGCTCGCGCGTGGGCACGACGGGCCGATCGACATCGTGCTCACCGACATCGTCCTGCCCGGGATCGACGGCAAGGAGACGGCCGCCGAGCTGCGCGCGCAGTGTCCGGACGTGGACGTCCTCTACATGTCCGGCTACACGAACGACCCCGACCTGCAGGCCGGGCGCCTGCCGCCGCGAACAGCGTTCATCCAGAAGCCGTTCACCGGCGACGAGCTCAGCGAGGCCCTGCGCAGCCTCGTTGCCGGCTGAGCGCGGCGCAGCTCATCCCTTCGGAGGAGCCGGGTTCCTCCGGGCGGCCGAGGTGAGCCGGGGTGCGGCACAGCTACGGTGACGCACGATGATCGAGGCGCACGGCCTGACGAAGGACTACGGCGACAAGCGCGCCGTCGACGATCTGAGCTTCACCGTGCAGCCCGGCATCGTCACCGGCTTCCTCGGCCCGAACGGGTCTGGCAAGTCGACGACGATGCGGTTGATCCTCGGCCTCGACGCGCCGACCAGCGGGAATGTGCTCGTGAACGGGAAGCGCTACCGGCAGCATCCATCGCCGCTGCACGAGGTCGGCGCACTGCTCGAGGCGCGCTCCGTCCACACGGGACGCTCGGCGTACAACCATCTCCTCGCGCTCGCGCAGACGCACGGGATCCCGAAGCGTCGCGTCGCCGAGCTCATCGACCTCGTCGGTCTGCACGAGGTCGCGCGCAAGCGCGCCGGCCAGTTCTCCCTCGGCATGGGACAGCGGCTCGGCATCGCCACGGCGCTGCTCGGCGACCCGAAGACGTTGCTGCTGGACGAGCCGGTGAACGGGCTCGACCCCGAGGGCATCCACTGGATCCGGAACCTGCTCAAGGCGCTGGCGTCCGAAGGCCGGGCGGTCTTCGTCTCCTCGCACCTGATGAGCGAGATGGCGTTGACAGCCGACCACCTGATCGTGATCGGGCGCGGACGGCTGATCGCCGACACGAGCGTGGACGAGTTCGTGCGCCGGGCATCGGGAACGCTCGTCCGGGTGCGGTCGCCGCAGGCGACGAAGCTGCGCGAGCTCCTGCTCGGCCCGAACGTGACCGTGACGAGCACCGAGCCGCAGGTATTCGAGGTCGTCGGCCTGACGACCGAGCAGATCGGCGAGGCCGCTGCATCCGGCGGCATCGTCCTGCACGAGCTGACGCCCCTTCAGGCGTCGCTCGAGGACGCCTTCATGGAGCTGACCCGCGAAGACGTCGAGTTCAAGGCCGGCGACGTCCTCTCCGCCGGGGCGGCGGCGTGAGCAGCGCAACCGGTCAGATCTCGCTTCCGCGCTACGACGGCACGGGCAAGGTGACGCAGGCGCGCGTCGCGCTGTCGGAGTGGACGAAGCTCCACTCGCTGCGCTCGACCCGGTGGTCGCTCCTCGTGGCGACGGTACTGACGATCGGCCTACCGATGCTCTTCGCGGCGATCGTCGCGTCGCACTGGGGCCACATGAGGCCGCGCGAGCGCGCCGATCGCCACCCGCTCGACATCGCGCTCGCCGGCGTGAACCTCTCGCAGCTGGCGATCGCCGTGCTCGGCGTGCTCGTGATCACCGGCGAGTACTCGACGGGGATGATCCGTGCGAGCTTCACGGCCGTGCCGAAACGCCTGCCCGTGCTCTGGGCGAAGCTCGCGGTCTACGCCGCCGTCACGTTCGTGCTCATGCTTCCGTCGGTGGTGATCGCATTCTTCGGCAGCCAGGCGATTCTCAACCGCCACCACATCCTGCAGATCTCGTTCTCGCACCCCGGCGTCACGCGCGCGGTGATCGGCGGTGCGGTCTACCTCGTGCTGATCGCGGTGTTCGCGCTCGCCATCGGCGCGATGATCCGGAACACCGCGGGCGGAATCGCCACCTTCGCGGCGATCTTCTTCGTCATCCCGCCGCTGCTGAACATCCTCCCCACGAGCTGGAACAACGCGATCTCGCCGTACCTGCCCGACGCAGCGGGACGGTCGATCTTCTCGCTGACGCACGGCGCACACAGCCTGGCCCCCGGCCCCGGGCTCGCGCTCTTCTGCGGGTACACAGCGCTCGCCATCGCGATCGCCGCCGTGCTGCTCGTCCGGCGCGACACGTAGAACCCGCCACGAGTACCGTGAGGCGCGGATGATCTGGAACTGGCTGCGCCGCCACCCGCTGCTCGTCGACGTCGGCATCGTCGCGCTGCTCGTGGTGGCGTCCGTCGGTGCCGCCGTGCACCAGGATCTGGGCGCCGCTTGGATCGCGCTGGGCGTCGTCGCGGTTCTGCCCCTGTTGTGGCGGCGGCAGCGCCCGGTCGAGGTCGTCGTCGCGGTCACGGCAATCGCGGTCACGGCTGCGGCACTCGGATCGTGGCCGCTGCCGTTGCCGCTCGGCGTCGCGCTCTACACGCTCGCCGCCCGTCCGAGCGGGCGCGGCGCCCGGCCGGTCGGCGTCGCGTCGATCGCCGCGATGACCACGGTGCTCGCCGTCACCGGCTACTCGCGGTTCGGCGACCTTGCGTCGCGCATCGTCTTTCTCGCCGCAGGCTGGCTGCTCGGCGACAGCATCCGTTCGAGGCACGCGTACATCCTCGAGATCGAGGAGAAGGCGGAACGGCTCGAACGCGAGCGAGAGCTGCAGGGCCGTCGCGCGGCGGCCGAGGAACAGGCGCGCATCGCGCGCGAGCTACACGACGTCGTCGCGCATTCGCTCAGTGTGATCGTCGTGCAGGCTGCGGCCGCGGACGACGTGTTCGACGTGGAGCCGCGCCGTGCACGCGAGCCGATCCGGGCGATCGAGCTCGCGGCGCGCTCGGCGCTCGGCGACCTGCGGCGCGTGCTCGGGATCCTGCACGGCGGTGCGGAGTACGAGCCGCAGCCGGGCCTCGGGCGTCTCGACGCTCTCGTGGAGCAGGTTCGTGCCACCGGACTCGAGATCGCGCTCGAGGTCGAAGGGGCACCGCGCCCACTACCGGCCGCGGTCGATCTCTCCGCCTATCGCATCGTGCAGGAGGCGCTCACGAACACGCTCAAGCACGCCCGCGCCGAGCACGCGACGGTGCACGTCCGCTACGGGCCCGAGCTCGACCTGGAGATCCGCGACGACGGCGCCGGCGGCGGGAGCAACGGCGGGAACGGCGGCAGCGGCCTGATCGGCATGCGCGAGCGCGTGGCCATCCTCGGCGGCAGCGTCGACACCGGGCCGCGTCCCGGCGGCGGCTACCTCGTCTCGGCGCGGATCCCGATCTGAGCATCCGCGTCCTGATCGCGGACGACCAGGCGCTCGTCCGCAGCGGCTTCCGCCTGATCGTCGAGACGCGCCCCGACCTCGAGGTCGTCGGCGAGGCGGAGAACGGCGAGGAGGCGGTGCGGCTCGCGCTCGAGCTGGCGCCGGACGTGATCCTCATGGACGTCCGCATGCCCGAGCTCGACGGGATCGAGGCGACGCGGCAGATCGTCGCGGCGGGTAGTGCGGCTCGCGTGCTCGTGCTGACGACGTTCGACGTCGACGAGTACGTGCACGCCGCGATCCGCGCCGGGGCGAGCGGGTTCCTGCTCAAGGACGTGCGGCCGCTCGACCTCGTCGAGGGAATCCGTCTCGTCGCGAACGGCAACGCGCTCCTCGGCCCGACCGTGACGCGGCGGCTGCTGGAGCGCTTCGCGGACGAGCAGCCGCCGGGACAGTTCGCCGGCGCCGTGGCCACGCTCACGGAGCGGGAGCGGGAGATCCTGCGCCTGCTCGCGGGCGGCCTCTCGAACGCGGAGCTCGCCGAGCGGCTGTTCCTCAGCGAGACGACCGTCAAGACGCACGTCTCGAACGTCCTGCGCAAGCTCGGCGTGCGCGACCGGGTGCAGGCGGTAATCGCCGCCTACGACGCCGGGCTCGTCCGGCCCGGTTCGGGCCGCGACTAGCAACCGCCGCTCGTACGTGAGAGTGGGCTAAGAATCGCCGAGCTCGTGCGTGAATCGTGGCAGTGTGCAGACTTGGATCAAGTGGCAACGCCGCATCGCGGAAGCATCCGAGTCTCCTTCATCGTCCCGGTCTACAACGAGGCCAAGACCGTGGAGCAGGTGCTTCGGGCGCTCGACGCCCTCGATCTCGACCATCAGATCATCGTCGTGGACGACGGCTCGACCGACGGCACCCGCGATGTGCTGGCGCGGTGGCGCGACCTTCCGCACGTCTCCGTCCTCGAGCGCGTGCACCGGGGCAAGGGCGCCGCGATCCGGGCGGCGATCCCGTACCTCGACGGCGGCGTCACGGTGATCCAGGACGCAGATCTCGAGTACGACCCCGCCGACGTTCCCGCGCTGATCGAGGCGATCGTCCGCGGCTCGGCCGACGTCGTCTACGGCTCGCGCCTGCACGGCGGCAGGCCGCAGCGCGCCTACCTGTTTTGGCACCTCGTGGCGAACCGGTTCCTGAGCCTGCTGACCGGCGTGCTCTACAACACGACGCTCTCGGACATCGAGACGGGCTACAAGGCCTTCCGAACCGAGATCCTGCGAGACCTCCGGCTACGGTCGGACGGCTTCGCCATCGAGCCTGAGATCACGGCGCGAATCTGCCGGCGCCGGCTCCGGATCTACGAGCTACCGATCTCGTACTACGGACGCTCGTACGACGAGGGCAAGACGATCGGCTGGCAAGACGGCATTCGCGCGATGCTCGTGCTCTTCGGCATTCGCCTCGGCCTTTACTGATGCCTCTGCTGGCCGTCGAGACGCTCGCGGCGAATGCAGCCTACGCGCTCGTTGCGCTCGCGCTCGGGATTCCCGTGCTCCGCGGGGTCGAGGCGCTCGCCGGCGCGTCACCGCGGCCGCCCTCCCTGACGAGGCTCGGAGCGGCGCTGCTCGCCGGCTTCGGCGGCTGCGCGATTGCCGGAATCGTCCTCGGCGCGGCTCACCTCTTCCGCTGGCAGGTGTTCGCCGTCGCGGGTGCCGTCGCGGTCTTTCTCAGCCGCGCGTGCCTGCTCGCGTACGCCCGCAGCGGCGCAGCGTTCCTCCGCCGAGTCCCGACAGCCGGCCCCGTCGTGCTGCTTGCAACCGCCGTGGCGCTCGTCGTCGGGATCACCCAATGGCTCGACGCGCTCGCTCCGTCGGAGGCGTTCGACGAGCTTTGGTACCACCTGCCGGAGGCCCGCACGCTCGCCGACTCGCACGCGCTTCACCTGACCCTCGGCCACGACCCCATCTACGGGAACCTGCCGACGCTGATGGAGACGCTGTACGGCGAGGCGCTGACCATCCGGGGCGTTCCGCTGGCCCACGCCGTCCACCTCTCCGTCTTTGCCTCGTTCGTCCTGCTCGCCGTGGGCATCGTCCGCTCCCTGTGGGGTGCACGCGCCGCGGCGTTCGCAGCTGCGGGCATCGCCCTCTACTCTCCGCTGCTCTACAACGCGACGACGGCGTACGTCGACAGCGCCGCGACGGCGTTCGAGGTGGGTGCGGTGCTGTTGCTCGTGCTCTGGAGCGTCCGCCGCGAGCCGGGCGACGCCGGTGCGGCGGCGCTGCTGCTCGGCCTCGCTCTCGCCGTGAAGTACACAGCCCTCGTGACGGCGCTGCTCGCCGCCGCGGTCGTCGGCGCGCACGCGTTCAGGGCGCGCGACCGCCGCCTTCCCGCAGCGTTCGCAGCGATTGCAGTCCTCGCGTGCGGCTACTGGTACGGGAAGAACCTCGTCCGCTTCGGCAACCCGATCTACCCTCTTGCGTTCGGGCACCCCGGGATCAGCGACACGACGTATTCGACCTTCCTCGCGAGCGTCCACGCGTTCGGCCCGCGGACCGTGACGGCTTTTCTCGAGATACCGACGCGCTTCGCAGACGACGGGAACGTGACCGCGTTCTTCGGCTTCGTGCTGTCCCCGCTCGCGCTGTTCGCCCGCGGCCCGTGGCGCGCCTCGGCTTTGCTGCTCGGCTACGCCGCCGTCTACACGACGTACTGGTTCTGGCTCGGCTCGCACCAGACGCGCTTCCTCATGTCCGCCGTCGTCGTTGCAATCGTGCTCGGGGCCGTTGCGATCGGCGCGGCGAGGGCGCCGGTCTGGCTCGCGGTGGCAGCCGTCCTCGCCTTCGCCTCCGTCGTAGTCGTCCACGCGCGCATGAACGACTTCGGCCGCAACGTGGGCGGCGCGGTCTCAGCGTGGCTCGACGTGCCGAAGGCCAAGTACGTGCTCGGCCTGGAGACGCGCGACGCCTACTTCCGCGAGTACTTCGGCTGCCAGGTCGACGCCGTCAACCTGCTCGCGGCTCGTCACCTCGACGGCGCGGTCGGCATCTGGGCAGGTGACCCGGCACCCGGCTATTCGAAGCGCAACGTGCTCGTGCCGATGGTCGTGACTGCGACGACGACTGCCGGCGTCCGCGCACAGCTCCGGAACCTCGGAGTGCGCTTCGCCCTCGCGCAGGGACAGCCGGTGGCCCAGCTCATCCCCGGCCGCACGCCGGCGCCGATCCTCGCCGCCGCCCGCCCGTTCTGGCACGAACAGGACTGCACGCTCTACCGGCTCGACCTCGCCGGCTGACGAGTCGGGGAAGAAGAAAGAAGTAGACGCCGCCGCCGCGCGCGCGCGCGCTACTTCACGAGCGTGAGCATCTTGAACATCGGCATGTACATCGCGATGATGATCACGCCGACCATCAGGCCGACGCCGATCATCATGATCGGCTCGATGATCGAGGTCAGTGACCCAACGGATGCGTCGACCTCGTCCTCGTAGAAGTCTGCGATCTTCGAGAGCATCTTCTCGAGCTCTCCCGTTTCCTCGCCGATCTTCACCATCTGCGCGACCATGGGCGGGAACACCGGGTTCTCGATCAGCGGCTGCGCGATCGGAACGCCCTCGTGCACTCTCGCGCGCACGCCGGCGAGCGCGTCTTCGATCACCCAGTTGCCGGCTGTCTGCCCCGTGATCTCGAGCGCCTTGATGATGTCGACGCCGGCTGCGACGAGGGTCGAGAGCGTGCGCGAGAAGCGCGCCATCGTGACCTTGAGCACCGTGTCGCCGATCTTCATCGGCACCTTCAGCTTGAACTTGTCCCACGCCTTGCGGCCGTTTTCCGTCGTCTTCCATTTCTTGAAGGCGAACGGCAGCGCGATCAGCGTCGGGATGACGATGAACCAGTAGTCGCGCAGGAAGTTCGACGCGCCGACGACGTACTGCGTCAGCGTCGGCAGCTGCCCGCCGAGCTGGCTGAAGATGTGCACGAAGATCGGGACGAGGAACATGAGCATCCCGATGAGGACCAGGGTGGCGAAGATCAACACCATGCTCGGGTAGATCATCGCGCCCTTGATCCGACGCCTGATCTGCTCCTGCTTCTCGATCTGGAACGCGACGCGGTCGAGGACGATGTCGAGGATGCCGGCGGCCTCGCCGGCCTCCACCATCGAGCAGTAGAGGCGCGAGAACACCTTCGGGTGCCGCGCCATCGCCTCCGAGAGCAGAAGGCCGCCTTCGACGTCCCGCCGGAGCTCGTGCACGACCTCGGTCAGCACGCCGTCGCTCGTCTGCTGCTCGAGGATCACGAGGGCGCCGACGACGTTGAGCCCCGCCTCGATCATCGTCGCGAACTGGCGGGAGAAGATCTGGAGCGCCTTCGGCTTGACGCCCTTGCCGAACGAGAAGTTCATCTGCCCGAGGCTGGCGCCCTCGCTGACCTCCGAGAGCTTCTGCGCCAGCAGGCCCCGGATCCGGAGCTGCTCGCGAGCGCCTACGAGGTCGGCCGCGCTGATGATGCCGTCGAGCTCGACCCCCTGGGCGTTGATCGCGCTGTAGGCAAACGTGGCCATTCCAGGGTTCTATCGGCACCCTCAACGGCGTGCTTGAGACTTCAACCCGGGCTGCCGATACCTAGCCTGTGAAGCGCCTACGCGCACAAAGCGGCTTCGCCATGCTCGAGCTCCTGATCGCGATGGTCGTGCTCAATATCGGCATCTTCGCCCTCGTCGGCGCATTCAACGCCGGCGCGGTGGCGGTCAGCCGGGCCGGCTACATCTCCTCGGCGACCGCGGTCGCCGACAGGCAGATGGAGGTCTACCGGAGCCTCCAGAACTGCGCGATCTGGCTCGACCAGTGGCTGATGCCGACCTCGAGCAGCGCCTACGGGCTGGACACATACGACTACCGCGGGACGAGCGCGTTCAGCCCGAACCAGATCGCCTACTGGAATACGGGAATCGCGGCGAACGATCAGTACTGGGCGACAGACGGCATGGACGGCAAGGCGGCCGCGCCGCTCGACCAGGGCAATCTCGGGTCGTGCGCGTACACCTCCCAGACGAGCAAGCTGACGCTGCCGCTCACGTCGACGCAAGGCTCGTCGGCGAACATCGACGGCCTGGGGATGATCACGCCGCCGTCGAGCGCCGTGAAGCCCGTGCAGACGATCATCGGGCCGGGCGGGATCAAGTACACGGTGGACACGTACATGGTGCTCGTCCAGCCCACGGCCGGCGAGTGGACGAAGCAAGTGACCGTGGTCGTCTTCGACCCGCGCGACGCCACGCACGTCCTCGCGAAAGAGATCTCGACCTTCGACCCGGCGGACGCTCCGTAGGTCTCGCAACGCGGGTCCGCTCCGCGGCGCTGCAGCGCCGGCAGATGCGTCGAGGGGCCCGCGTCCGGGCCCCTCGACGTCCAGCGTTGCCTGCCTGGTTTAGGGGGTCGTGATGGTCGGCGTGGTGGTCGGGGTCGTGCTCGTCGCCGCCGGCGTGGTGGACGAGCTGCTGTTCGAGCACGCAGCCGGGGCCGCGGTGCCCTGAGGCAGCAACAGGAGCGCGAAACGCGTGCCGTCCGCCGTGTTCACGAGCGTCACAGCCTTGTTCACCTGCAGCGTGAGAGCCGCCTGACCGCTCGCGTACGAGCCGCCGGCGATCGCCACCTTTGCGGCGGTCGCAGTCAGGGACAGGAGCTGGAAGAACGGCGTGCCGGAGCAGATCGGGAAGTCCGAGCCGGCGGCCACCGCCTCCTCGACCCCGTTGATCGAGATCACTGCCGACGTCGGCGCCGGCGTGGGCGGCGTCGGCGGCGTCGCCGGCGTGGTCTTCGTGCCGCCGGAGCTACCCGAGCTACCCGAGCTGCCCGAGCTACCCGAGCTACCCGAGCTACCCGAGTTGCCCGAGCCGGACGAGGAGGACGAGCCCGCCGACTTCGGCCCCAGCGAGTCGAACGGGTCCTTGGTCGCAAACTGGGAGAACGACTGCAGCTGTCCCATGCCGGCCGAGGGCTGGACCGCCGCGATGAGCTGGCCCGACGCAGTGGCGGGGGTCGTCTCCGTGCCGCTGCTGCTCGAGCCCGTCGTATCGGACGTCGAGCTCGGAGAGCCCGCGAGCGACGGCGCCGCGGGCGCGGCCGACGACGATGACGGCGTCGCCGCCGCCTGCGGCGTCGTGGGCGCGGCAGCCGGGACGGCCTGCGGCTTCGCGCCGCCGCCGCTGGTCAGGCCGATCATCGTCTTCCCTGCGTATGCCATCGCCAGGGCGAAGACGCACACGAGCGCGATCACGATCTTCTTCTGCTTCGCCGCCTTCGCCTTGGCCGTGTCGGCGACGGTCTTCTGCTTTGCCATCTGTTGCTCCTCTCGTGCCGACTAGGGTGCGGCGTCCGCGGACGGCGTCGCCGAGGTTGTGGTCGAACTCGTGGTGTCGGTGCCGCTCGTGTCCGTCGACGGCGGTGGCGTCACCGATGTGGGTAGGGAAGCGGCGGCGCCGTACACGTAGGCGTTGACGGTGACGCTCGCGGTCAACTGGTGGCCGGTGCCGCCGGCGCTGAGCGCGATCGTGTCGACGGCGAACAGGCGCCCGTATGCATCCAGCTCTCCGTGCCGCACCGTGACGAGCGTGCGCAACCGGTAGAGCAGATCCGTGAGCGAGTAGAAGTCGCCGGAGAACGAGATGCTGATCGGAAGGACGCCGAAGCCGGTGCCCGGAGCGACCGCGCCGGGCGTGATCGAGTCGACCGAGACGCCGGCGGCGCGGGCCACCTGGTCGAGCTCGAGCAGCACGTCGGGCATGTCGCTGCTCGTGGGCATCGCCTTCGCAAGCTGGTAGAGCGCCGCGGTCCGGATCACCGGCTGCTTGGGCGCGGTTGCCGGCTTCGACGCCTGTTGTGCGAGGTGCTGCGCCTCCACGATCTGCGCCTCGGCGCTCTGGGTCGCGCGCACGATGCTCGACGCGGTCTGGCGTTGCGGCGAGACGAGCAGGACCCAGCCGAGCAGGAGGAGCAGAAGATCGCCGCCGATGATCGCGAAGACCGCACCGCGCTTTGTGAGCTTGGCCTTCACGAGCCTGCTCCCGAAGTCGTGTCGGTGGAGGTGTCGGTCGTTGCAGGCGTGGTGGTCGTCGAGGCGGCCGGCGCCGGCGCGCCCTTCACCGAAGCGCTGATGCTGAACTGGACGCTCGACCCGCCGGTGGTCGCAGCGCTGCTGCTCGCAAGGGTCACGTCGCTCAAGTCCGGAATCAGCATCAGCCTCGAGAGCAGTCGCGCCACGCTGTCGTGCGAATACGCCGTCCCCGAAAGCGACAGGCCCTGCGCCGCGGTGGTGGGTGCCGTCCCGTCCGAGTTGGTCACCGGCGCGGTCATGTTCAGCGTCGCGATCGTGACGTCGTCCGGCACGACGAGCGAGAACTCGCGCAGAATCCTGTCCCAGGCGATCCGGGTCGACATCGCGCCTACGATCGCGTCGAGCCGCGGCTGCTCCTCGGCCGTCACCGCCGGGATCGGGATGATCGGCCTGGTCTTCGCCGACTTCTTGACGGGGGCGACCGAGCGCTTGACCAGTGAGAGCTTGCCGAGCTCGAGCTGTGCCGCCGTCAGCTTCTTCTGCTCTGCACCGGCGTGCGAGTGGGCCGTGACGAAGCCGGCGGCGAGGACGATGATCACGATCAGGCCGAGCACCGAGCCGACGACGACCGCCGGGTCCTCGTTGCGGATGTTCTTCCCGCCCGGTTGGGAGTCGCGCGGAAGGAGGTTGACGGCACGCATGGCGGGCTAGTCCTCGATCCCGAGTCCGATGGCGACGGCGAGCGAGCCCAGATGGTCTGCGGGTGCCGTGACGCGCTTGGCGACCTTCAGCCGCGCCAGAGGATTTCCGAGGCGGACGCGGACGCCGATCAGCCGCTCGAGCTCCTCGGCGAGGCCTGGAAGCGCGGCGGTTCCGCCCGTGATCACGATCTCGCCGATGCCCAGGCTGCCGGGTTGATTCTGGTAGAACTGGAGCGAGGAGACGAGCTCCCGTGCGAACGACTGCACCTGCCGTTGAACCGTGTCCACCGCCAGGGCGGTCTGCTCGGGCGAGAGGCCGTCGGGGGCGACGGTCCCGTCGAGCGAGAGGCCGCACTTGAGCGCCTCGACCTCGGAGGGAGCCGTGTCGAAGGCGCGCGCGAGCGCGACGTTGAGCGACCAGCCGCCCCAGTCGAGGACGCGGGTGAACTCGCAGACGCGGCCGTCCGAGACTGCGAACGTCGAGCGGTCGTAGCCGATCGCGACGGCGACGAGCGCTGCAGAGCCGCCGTCCGTGGGCGGCGAGAGCGAGCGCAGCAGCGCGAACGCCTCGAGGTCGATGCCGGCAAGCGTGATGCCGGCCTTGCGGCACGCACCGACGTAGCGGTCGATCAGTTCCTTGTAGGCAACGACGAGCAGGACGCGCTTCACGTTCCGGCCTTCCTCGTCGACCGACTCGTCCAGCACGTGGTAGTCGAGCACCGCCTCGTCGAGCGGAATCGGGAGCGCTTCCTGCGCGCGGAAATGGATCGCGTTGGCGAGCTGCTTTGCCTCGTCCACGCCGACGATGTCGAAGATGCGCACGCCGATGCGGTTGTTGGCGATGCCGAGACGGACGCCCTTCTTGGGCAGCTTGTTCTTGGCGAAGAAGGCCTTCAGAGCCTCTGTGAGCGCGTCCGGGTCGCGCAGCTCGCCGCCGACGACGATCCCGATCGGCAGATCCTGGCGCGCGACCTGCTCGAGCTCGGCGACACCGTTGTTCGAGACGCGTGCGGCCGCAAGCTGCGACGCGCCGATCTTGAGTCCGACGAGCCGTTTCGCGCCCTTCGGCCCCTTGCGGCCGCGGGCGTTCGCGCCCCCTTTCGGCAGCTTCGGGGTGGCGACGGACAGCTGGCGCTTCCAGAACGGCGCCTTGGGCGCGGCTGCCACATCGGTGGGCGCCTGCACAGCCGCCGCCGGGGCGGTTCCGCCCTTCTTGCCGCCGAGCTCCTTCTTCCACCACGGCGTCTTGGCCTCGGACGCGGCGGCGTCCACGACCGCCGGCGCGACTGCGGCCGCCGCCTTCGGCTTGCGCGAGAAGGACAGCTCCTTCTTCCACCACGGCCCGCTCGCGGCGAGCGCGTCGGTGGGCGCCGCCGCCGGGGGCTGTGGCTCGAGGTTGGCCTTCGGCTTGCGCGAGAAGGACAGCTCCTTCTTCCACCACGGCCCGCTCGCAGCGAGGTCGTCGGCCGGCGCCGCGGCCACCGGCTGCGGCTCGAAGGCCGGCTTCGGCTTGCGCGAGAAGGAGAGCTCCTTCTTCCAGAACGGAGTCTTCGGCTCGACGATCGGCGCCAGCTCCGCGGCCGGGACCGGCGGATGCACGGCGACGGGTAACGGGTCCGCGGGCGCGGGCGGCAGCTCGGCCGCAGCGAGCCAGGGGTCTACGGGCTGCTCGGCGAGCGGCGGCAGGTCGACCGGCTCCGGTGCGAGCTGAATCGGAGGCGGTATCGGCGTGAGCTGGATGGACTCGGGCTGCACGAGCTCCACCGGGGGAGCGGACGAAGCTTCCGGGAAGGCGAAGACGTCTGCCAGGGGCGGCGGCGGCGCTGCTTCTGGGGCATCGGTCGACGCAGCGACGACGGCCGGAGAGGGTGCCGACAGAGGAGGTGGAGCAGACGTGAGCGGCGGCTCGGGCTCGACCGCAGCGACCGCATCGAGCGGCAGCTCCGGCACGGGCACGGCCGGGGCGGACGCGACAGGCTCCGGCTCGGCCGGGACGAAAGGAACGCTGGGCGGAAGCTCGAACGAGACGGGCGCAAACGGGACCGACGGCGCGACGGGCTCCACCGGCTCGACCGGCACCGGCTCGACGGGGACGGGCTCTGCCTGCTCGGGTGCGATCTGCAACGGGACCGGCACGAACGGGAGCGGCTCCTCGGCCGGGTGCGGCGGCTCGTCCACCGGCGGCGGCGGCTCGACCGCGGCCGGCACCGGCTCGACGGCAGCGGGCGCGGGCTCGACGGCAGCCGGCGCGGGCGCGACGGCAGGCGGCGGCTCGAAGGTGGACGGCAGCGGCTCGAACGCGGCCGGCACCGGCTCGAAGGCAGCCGGCGCGGGTTCGACGGCAGGCGGCGGCTCGAAGGTGGACGGCAGCGGCTCGAACGCGGACGGCGCCGGCTCGACGGCAGCCGGCGCGGGCTCGACGGCAGCCGGCACGGGCTCGAAGATGGACGGCAGCGGCTCGAACGCGGGCACGGCGGCGAGGGGGAACGTTTCCGCAGGGGTGGACGGCGCGGACGGGTCGTCGACGGCCGGCATCGCGGCCACGGCCGCCTCGGCCACTGCGGTCGGCGGCACGTCCGGCGGCGGACCGAGCGGGGGCGCAAACGAGGGTGCGACCGCCTGGGCGGCGTCCTCAGCGATGCGCTCGACCTCCTTGTCGTGCGTCTTGCGCGAGAACGAGATCTCCTTCTTCCACATCGACTGCTTCGGCTCCGGTGCGGCGGACGCCTCGACCTGCGCCGCTGCGGGCTCCTTCGCCTTGCGGCCGAACGAGATCTCCTTGCGCAGCACCGACTCCCTCGGCTGTGGCAGGGACGTGGGTTCGGCGGCCGGCGGCGGCGGCGCAGCCTCCTTCGGCTTGCGGCCGAACGAGATCTCCTTCTTCCACACCGACGGCTTCGCGTCCGCAGGCGCCGTCACGACGGGCTCCATGCTCGCCTCGGGGGCGGCGTCCTGCTGCGGTGCCTTGTGCGAGAGCGAGAGATCCTTCTTCCAGAACGACTGCTTCGGCTCCACAGGCGCCGTCTCCACGGGCTCCGCGCTCGCCTCGGGGGCAGCGTCCTGCTGCGGCTTCTTGCGCGAGAACGAGATCTCCTTCTTCCAGACCGAGTCGCTCACGGCTACCCCGCCGCCCTGAGTCCGGCCGGCTGCTGCGCCGGCGGTGTCGTGCCGCCGCCGTTCTGCCGGAGCGCCTCGACAGGCATCCCGGAGCGCTCGAGGATCCCGATCAGCTGATCCGGGCGGCTCGAGCGCGAGATCGCGTCTTCGATGTTGACGACGCGCCGGAGCGCGAGATCGGCGAGCGACTGCTCCATCGTCAGCATTCCACGCGCGGTGTTGGTCTGCATGACGGAATAGACCTGCTCGGTCTTCGCCTGGCGGATGAGGTTCCGGACCGCGTCGTCCGGGAGCAGGATCTCGAGGGCCGCGACGCGGCCGGCCCCGTCGGCGGTCGGCAGCAGTGTCTGCGAGATGATGGCCTGGAGCGAGTTGGCGATCATGATCCGCACCTGCTCCTGCTGGGCCGGCGGAAAGACGTCGATGATGCGGTCGATCGTCGACGGCGCGCTCTGCGTATGCAGCGTCCCGAAGACGAGGTGGCCGGTCTCGGCCGCGGTCAACGCGGTCGAGATCGTCTCGAGGTCGCGCATCTCGCCGACGAGGATCACGTCCGGGTCCTGGCGGAGCGCCGCCTTCAAGGCTTCGCCGAAGCTCGTCGCGTCCGGGCCGATCTCGCGCTGGTTGACGATGCAACGCTTGTGCCGGTGGACAAACTCGATCGGGTCTTCAACCGTGAGGATGTGCTCCGTCCGGTTGCGGTTGACCTCGTCGATGATCGCGGCGAGGGTCGTCGACTTACCGGAGCCGGTCGGGCCGGTGACAAGCACGAGGCCGCGGGGGTACTCGGCCAGGCCGTGCAACACGGCCGGCAGGTTCAGCTCCTCGAGCGTCTTGATCTCGGTGGGGATCAGGCGGAACGCCGCGCCCACGACCTCGCGCTGGAAGAAGACGTTCACGCGGAAGCGGGCGACTCCCGGCATCGAGTAGGCGAAGTCGAGCTGGCGGTTCAGCTCGAAGTTCTTCTGCTGCTCGCTCGAAAGGATCCGGTAGAGGAGCGCGCGCGTGTCTTCGTCCGTGAACGGCTCGAATCCCTCGGCGCGCACGATCTGTCCGCGGATGCGGTAAGCCGGTGGGCTCGCGACCGTAATGTGCAGGTCGGACGCCCCTAGCTCAACCATTCGCTCGAGCAGGTCGTCAATTGAAGTCAGCTGCGGCATCGTCCCTCGGACGAGCTATCGGCAGGGGGCCGCAAGCGCTTGAGTATTGAATCCGTCCCCTGCGCTGAGGGATCGAAACCCCCCATTTGGGGTTATGCGTGCGGACGTCTCGCGTCGATACAGGCGGGTGCCATCCCCATTCCTCGACGTGAAGGAGAGTCCGACCACATGATCGCCCGCGCAAAGAGGCGCCTCGGCTCTGATGAGGGCTTCACCCTGATCGAGCTTCTGGTCGTCATCATCATCCTCGGGATCCTGCTTGCGATCGCGGTCCCGTCGTACCTCAGCTTCAAGGATCGCGCGAACAAGACCGCCGCGGCGGCAAACGTCCGCTCGCTCATCCCGAGCGTCGAGTCGTACAACGCCGACAACGTCCCCGCCGGCACCAGCGACCCGGACGCCACCGGCGCCCCCGGTCTCTGCGGCACCGCCAGCGCGACCGACTCCGGTTACGCCGGCATGTGCATCGCCGAGCTCAAGGGCAGCTACGACCAGGCAATCCCGGCCACTGACTACGTGAACGACAGCGGCACCGGCACCGACGCAACCGGCGTCACCGCCACCGTCGTTCCGAGCGCGACCAACTACTGCGTCTACTCGCAGGTCGGCAACTGGTACGCGTGGAAGCTGGGCCCGGCCGGCACCATCCTCCAGGGCACCACGGCCGCCCACGTCTGCACGCTCGTTCCGTAAACCCTCCAAGCATCTGGTTCCGAAAGGGGCGCGGGCAACCGCGCCCCTTTCTCTTGCTCCGGTCCAGACGCGGCATCCCTCGTTCTGAGGGAGGGAATCACCCGAACGAGGCTACCCCGCGTTGAGTCGCAGGCCGATACAAGCGGAGCCATCCGCCATTCCGTTCGTGGAAGGAGACGCTCTTCACATGATCACGCGCGCAAAGAGGCGCCTCGGCTCTGATGAGGGCTTCACCCTGATCGAGCTTCTGGTCGTCATCATCATTCTCGGGATCCTGCTTGCGATCGCGGTCCCGTCGTACCTCAGCTTCAAGGATCGCGCGAACAAGACCGCCGCGGCGGCAAACGTCCGCTCGCTCATCCCGAGCGTCGAGTCGTACAACGCCGACAACGTCCCCGCCGGCACCAGCGACCCGGACGCCACCGGCGCCCCCGGTCTCTGCGGCACCGCCAGCGCGACCGACTCCGGCTACGCCGGCATGTGCCTCAACGAGCTCAGGGGAAGCTACGACCAGGCAATCCCGGCCACCGACTACGTGAACGACAGCGGCACCGGCACCGACGCAACCGGCGTCACCGCCACCGTCGTTCCGACCGCGACCAACTACTGCGTCTACTCGCAGGTCGGCAACTGGTACGCGTGGAAGCTGGGCCCGGCCGGCACCATCCTCCAGGGCACCACGGCCGGCAACGTCTGCACGGCCACCCCGTAAACCCTCTACGTACCTCGTTGGAGGGGGCGCGGGCTGACCGCGGCCCCCTCCAACATTCAGCACTAAAGCGCGTGCCATCTGATCCCGATAAGGAGAAGGAGATGTTTCGCCGGATCGGTCGTCTTGTTTCACGTGTCGAGCGCCGCCTGAACGGCGGCCGCCTGAGCGGCGACGAGGGCTTCACGCTCGTCGAGCTGATGATCGTGCTCCTGATCTTCGGGATCCTTCTGACGATCGCGTTGCCGTCCTACCTCAGCTTCAAGGACCGCGCCAACAAGACCGCCGCAAAGCAGGCGGTCGTGCAGGCGCTGAATGCCGTCGAGTCGTATGCGAGCGACAACTTCCCGACGAGCCGGAGCGATCCCGACCCCGGGATCAGCACGACCGACAACGGGTACGCGAACATCTCGCTCACGTTGCTCGCCACGAACTACGACGCGTCGATCTCGGTCGTTCCCGGCGCGCCGCTCATCATCGACCCGCTCGACTGGAACGGCAACGTCACCTCGCCGACCGACTTCTGCCTGACCGCGCAGGTGGGCCGCTGGACTGCGGCAGCGGCCGGCCCCAGCGGCGGTGTCGCCCTCGGGACGACCTTCACGCCGGGGACCTGCTCCGTTTCGGGCTCCTGATCCCGTGAGCCGCCGCCGCTCTGCCGAGGGAACGCCTTGAGCTTCACCGTCAGCCCGCCGATCAGGATCGCCGCCATCGCGGGGCTCCTGCTCGCGGTCGCCTTCGGCGGCGCGACGATGATGCTGGGGCGCTCCCATACCCGGAGCGCGGCGCAGATGCCGGTGCGCACGCACACGCAGGCCAAGACGCCTGCCGCGCACCGCTCGGCGTCGCCCGCCAAGGCCAAGACAGCGACGCACAAGACGGCGGCGAAGGCCGTGACCCACAAGGCGGCGGCGACGAAGCAGAAGGCGCAGGCTGCGGTTGCGAAGCCCGCCACGGCGGCCAAGGCCGCGGCGAAACCCGCGACGGCGGCCAGGTCGGCGGCGAAGACCGCTGCGAAGCACGCCGCCGCGCGCCACGGCAACCTCGTCGACGCGACCTTGCCGCAGCCGCTCCAGTGGCAGCTCGCTCAGCACAAGATCGTCGTCGTCAGCATCTACGACGCCAAGTCCGACGTGGACGCGATCTCGGTCGCCGAGGCGCACGCGGGCGCCGTGGACGCCAACGCCGGCTTCCTGCTCGTGAACGTCCTGAACAACTCGCTCGCCGGGCTCCTGACCGGCGTGCTTCCCGGCGGCGGCCTCCTCCCCGATCCCGGGGTGCTGATCTACCGGGCTCCGGGGACGCTCGCGATCCGGATCGACGGGTTCGCCGACCGCGACGCGATCGCGCAGGCGGCAGCCGACGCCCTGGCCGGCCAGGACGGGCCGGCGTACGCGCCCGCCGCGTCTGCGCTCGCCGCCCCGTGAGCACCCTCGCCCCCACAACGGCGGGCACCCTGCTCTTCATCCGTCACGCGAAGAAGGACGGCCGCTCGGTGGCGATCCTCCGGGCCGTCGACTACGGCGCCTCCTGCATCGTCGAGGCCGAGGTCTTCCCGGCCGGCGCCCGCACGACGGAGGCCGTTCACCCCGGCCCCTACACCTTCGCGAACGCAGCTCAGGCCGTCGCGTTCGTCACGGAAGCGGTCGAGAGCTTCATGTACCTCGGCTGCGACGTCTTCGACAAGTAGCGTCGCCGGGCTGGGCGCTCAGCTCCGGGCGAGGTAGTCGCGCCTGGCTCGAGCTCGGGCAACGAGCCCCTCCTGCGACGTGTGCGGCCGTAGTCTTCGCGGATGCTCGCCGTTGCGACCCCCCTGTAGCCTCAGGATGCTCGAGAGCCACGCACAGAGGTCGCAGACAGCCTCCGAGCAGATCTCGGGGCGCGGTGCGCGGAGGCGGTACGCCCGATCCGGGGTGCTGCTGGTGATCGCTGCGGCTTCCCTCTACCTGTTGCTGCCGGGCCTTGTCGCCGTCTTCGCTTCCTGGCGCTCGCTGCTACGACTCGACTGGCACTTCGCGATCCTCGTACCGGTCTGCGAGGCCGCGAGCTTCGTCTGCTTGTGGAAGCTGGACCGGATCGCACTCCGCACGAGCAGCTGGTTTGCGGTTGCCTGCGCACAGTTGAGCGGCAACGCCGTCGGCCGGATCCTGCCGGGCGGCGGCGCCACGTCGACCGCGTTCACGGCGAGCATGCTGCGCCGGGCGGGCGTCGACTCCGGCAAGGCGGCGGCGGCGTTCGCCGCGTCCACCGGGCTTCAGGTCGGGACGGCGCTCGCATTGCCGCTGCTCGCGCTCCCGGCGATCGCCGGCGGCGCGCCGGTCAGCCACAGTCTCGTCACCGCCGGCTATCTCGGAGCGGCGGCCATCGTCCTGCTCGTTGCAGCCGGTGCGGCCGCCTTCGCAGCCGACACACCGCTCGAGCTCGCAGGCCGCGCAGTCCAGCAGCTGCTCAACGCCACGGTTCGGCGTCGACGGCACCTGGTGGGGCTCCCACAGGAGCTCCTCGACGATCGCGACTTCATCCGCGCCGCGCTCGGCGAGCGCTGGCGCGCGGCGCTCCTCGCGGCTGCGGGCAACACCGGCTTCGACTACCTCGCGTTGGTCTTCGCGCTGCGGTCGGTGGGAGCCGACCCCCGGCCCTCGCTCGTCCTCTTCGCCTATGCCGCCGCCGAGCTCCTCGCGTTGATTCCGTTCACACCCGGCGGTCTCGGCTTCGTCGAGGCCGGCCTGGTCGGCACGCTCACCCTCGCCGGCGTCGCCGGGCCGCGCGCGCTTGCCGCCACTCTCCTCTACCGGCTCGTCGCGTACTGGACGCCGATCCCCGCCGGCGGCGTCGCCTACCTGCTCTTCCGTCGCCGGTACGCCGTGAAGAGGCGCGGCACGGCTGTCGGCGAACCTAGACGGTGACGCGGGCCAGCTCTTCGATCGACGTCAGGCCCGCGGAGACCTTCGCGATCCCGTCGTCCCACAGCGTGCGCATCCCGGCGGTCAGGGCGGCACGTTCGATCTCCTCGCGCGAGGCCTTCGCGGCGGCGAGCGTCGCCAGGTCCTCGGTCATCGCGAGCAGCTGGAAGACGCCGATCCGGCCCTTGTAGCCGGTCTGGTTGCAGCGCGGGCAGCCGCGCTTGCGATAGAAGACCATCCCGTCGCTGGCGGCGGCGATGTCCGGTGAGACGCGCGCCGCGATCATCTCGTCTACGGACGGCTGGTACATCTCGCAGCAGTGCGAGCAGAGCTTGCGGGCGAGGCGCTGGGCGAGCACGCCGGTGACGGCGGCGCCGGTGAGGAACGGCTCCACGCCCATCTCGTTCAGGCGGGTCAGCGCGCTCGGCGCGTCGTTCGTGTGCAGCGTCGAGAGCACGAGGTGGCCGGTGAGGGCCGCCTCGACCGAGATCTTCGCCGTCTCGCCGTCGCGGATCTCGCCGACCATCACCACGTCCGGGTCGGAACGCAGGATCGACCGCAGCGCCGCCGCGAACGTCAGGCCGGCGCGGGGGTTGATCTGCACCTGGTTGATCCCGGAGAGCCGGTATTCGACCGGGTCCTCGACCGTGATGATGTTGATCTCCGGCCGGCTGATCTGGCTCAGGCAGGCGAAGAGGGTCGTGGACTTACCGGAGCCGGTCGGGCCGGTGACGAGCAGCGCGCCGGTCGGCCGCAGGACGAGGTCCGAGATCTGCTCGCGCATCTCCGTGGCGAGGCCGAGCTCGGTCAGCGTCGGCGGCTTCTTCGACTTGTCGAGGAGGCGCATGACGATCGACTCGCCCTCGACCGTCGGCAGCGTCGCGACGCGGACGTCGAGCATGCGCCCTGCCGCGGCGGCGTTGAGCGAGATGCGGCCGTCCTGCGGCTTGCGCCGCTCGGCGATGTCGAGCTTCGCGAGCACCTTCAGGCGGGTCGTGACGCCGGCCATCATCCGCTTCGGGATGCGCTGCATCTCCTGGAGCACGCCGTCGATCCGGAACCGGACGACGAGCGAGTCCTCCTGCGGCTCGAAGTGAACGTCGGAGGCGCCGTCCTCGGCCGCCTGGAAGATCACGGAGTTGACCAGGCGGACGAGCGGGACGTCGGAGACGCCGTCCTCCGCCTCGAGGTCGGTCTCCTCCTCGGCCTCGAGCTGGTATTCCTCCTCCTCGATCTGGGCGGCCGCCCGCGCGCCGTAGGCCTCCGATGCGCGCACCAGCTTCCGGATCGCGGCGACGATGTCGTCGCGCGCGGCGACGCCGAGCTCGAGCTGCTGGCGTGTCGCGAGCCGCAGCTCGTCGATGCCGTGCAGGTTGCCGGGATCGGCGATCGCGACCCGGACGACGTCACCGTCGAAGGCATAGGGGATCGCACCCACACGCTCGAGCACGTGGAGCGGTACGAGCTTCGCGGCCTCCTCGTCCACGGGCGTGACGGACAGGTCGATGAGCGGAAGCTGGTGGCGCGCCGCGTGCATCCGGGCGATGCCCTCGCTCGAGGCGATGCCCTCCTCGACGAGCGCGATCGCCAGCGAGCCCGTCTGCTGGGCGCGGCCGCGTGCGAGCGCGAGCTTGTCCGCCGGTACGAGGTGCGTCGCCGCGAGCAGGTCGACGACGAGCTCGGCGGACTCGTTGATCCCGAACGGCGACGGCGCGGCCGCGCCAAGGCGGCCCGTGGTCGGGCTGCGGAGCGACGGGATGTCGATGTCCCGGTCGCTCACCGGTCGGGTTTGGTTGCGGGTGTCACGTCCGATCCCTCGAACGAGTTATCGGCAGCTGCGGCGTGATGCCTTAGCGGGCGGTCCGCGCCCCCGGCGGGCGGCCCCGCGGCTGGGACCGGGCGTCCTAGCCGGTCTGCGGACCGGGGTCGAGCTCGAAATGGGACGCGGAGGCCGTGCTCGAGTACTTCTGCCCGTCGGTGAGGTTGCCCGTCGAGGGGAAGGTGAAGAAGGTCGGGTTGACGCCGCTCTCGTTGGGCAGGCTGATCGTGTTGCAGATGACGGGCCCGCTGTCCTGGAAGTTCTGGTGGATCTGGCAGTCGGCCGTCGAGTACATGATTCCCTGGAAGGCACCCGGCAGGTGGCCGTTGTAGCACGTGGGAGGCGTGTTCCCGCTGCAGAGCGAGCTGCCCTGGTCGTACTCGTTGTCCTCCTGGGACATGAGCACCATCATGTTCTGCGACGAGTCCCAGGTGGACATGTGCGTGAGGCAGCTGGTCGCATCGGTGGTCGGGGCAGGCGACGACGACTGGTTCGTCCAGCCGGCGCAGACGACCGCGTCGATCTCGTCGTCCCTCGACGACATCAGGGTGCCGCGGCCGGAGTAGTTGACGACCTCGCCGTCCTCGTCGAAGCGGAAGTTGCCGTCGACGAACACCGTGCCCTTGATCTTGAGAACGTGGGTGGTGGCGTTCCAGGAGAGCTCGCCGAGGAGCACGCCCGAGGTGGGCGGCACCGACCAGACCTGGCAGGTGTAGCTGCTGCCGGCAGGCGCCATCTCGCCGTTGACGTTGATGCTCTTGTTCGGCCCGGTCGTGTTGCCGGTCGTGTACTGGTTCGGCGCCGTCCCGGCAATCGCCGCGTCGTTGTCGAAGAAGCTGGTCGCCAGGCCGGGACTCGCATTCGTGCAGAAGTGCTTCGGGCCCGGCATCGCGTTCGCCCACCAGTACTTGAAGTCCACGGCCGGCATGTCGAGCACCCCGTCATCCGACGTGGTCGAGACGTTGCCCGCGTAGACGTGGTCGGTCGAGGTGCACGGCGTGTGCGGCCCGTAGCCGTTGTAGGTGCACGTGCCGCCGATGTTCGCCTTGGCCACCGGCACGCTGGAGGTGCCGATGCCGTTCGTGTCGTCGTTGTAGGTGACCGTGATCGAGACGTAGTCGAGCGATGCGGTGGCACTCGCGGCGCCCACGTTCTTCGCCGCGAAGCGAAGGCCGAAGTTCGAGGCGCTCACGTCTGCGCCGGTCCACGTCGTGCCCCACAGATCGGATGAGGTGCCGTAGTTGACGGTGCTGATCGAGGTGCCCCACGCGGTGGCGGACGCCTTGTTGCTTCCGACCGGGGAACCGGCCTTGAGCAGCTGGACCGTGCCGTCCTGCATCGCGGCAGGCACACCGGTCGTCGTATTCGCGAACACCGGCTTCGGCGACGAGCCGCCCGTGAGGCTGTTCGTGGAGAGGGACATCAGCGTGACCGCCTTCGACGCGTCCGTGCCCTGGAACGTGCAGACGACGGCTGTGGGGAGGTTGCCGCCCGTGCACACCACGTTGCCGCTGCCGAAGATCGTCACGAGGGCTGTCTGCACCGTCGCGGCGCTCGCGTTGTAGGCGATCGAGGCCGACGTGGTGGCGCTGCCGCCGGGCGGAGTCCCGGAGAGCTTGAACGAGCCGCCGGTCGGACTGCCGCTCTCCGAGATCGTCTGCACGGCGTTGACGTTGCAGCACGCGCTCGTCATGCGCTGGACCGAGACGGCGATCCCCAGGATCTTCGCGGTCGCGGGAATCCCGAGGTTGAAGCCGGTCGTATCCTGGTTCGCGCCGGTGGAGTTGGCGTTGACCGCGTTGGTCGCGTAGACGCTGTTGCTCGTGTAGACGTTGGCCGGGTTCGTCCAGCCCGTGCCCGCGCTCGGCGAGTGGGCGGTGCCGGCGACGTTAGGGCCGATGATCGAGACGCTGCCCCCGACGTCGACGGTCGTGTTCGCGCCCGTGATCCCGCCCGTGTTGAGAATGCAGAGGTTGCCCCTGGTCGCGACGTTCGTGACGAAGGTTTCCGTGTCGATCGTCAGGCACGGCGAGACGGCGTCCTGGTAGAAGCGGCTCCACGAGCTGCCGTCCGCCCCTGCGTTGACGCCGCGAACGGTGACCTGTCTCGTGAGCGTCCGCTTGCTCAGCTTCTGCGCGTTGCCCGCGACGCCGGTCGAGGTCAGCGACCAGACGATCGTGTTGCTCACGGTGGTCGACGTGCCCGAATAGGTGGCGGAGCCGTCGTACTGCG